>Ga0105160_1000002_pt1 | contig 167739 bp, 151 predicted proteins | sample GXS110809BmetaG_FD_89591 | JGI IMG/M metagenome (GOLD analysis project Ga0105160, IMG submission 89591) | Hot spring microbial communities from Gongxiaoshe hot spring, China to study Microbial Dark Matter (Phase II) - GXS 110809B | ecosystem: Environmental > Aquatic > Thermal springs > Hot...
CCCCAACCCTGTCCAGTTCGGAATCCGAAGACGGTAAAACTGGCGTACCCGTTTCGCCCAGTGCCGTTTGTACTCTGTGTCGCCCCCCATGAAGTTGAACTCCCGCCAGCGTTGCTGCTGAAAGCCTGCCTGTAGTACGTGCCAGAGCAACACCTTCGTCGGTGCGAACCGCTCGTAGGCGGGGTCAAACCCCTGCAACCACCAATAGAAGACGCCGCCGTACGAGAAGCCCAGCAGGAAGGCTACCCACCGGCGCTGAATCTGGAGGACAAAGCACTGGAGCCATCCTAATTGTGCGCTCCGGGCAAGAACCGTGCCCAGGAACTCCCGGTACCAGTCCCGAGCAGCAAAGAGCGACTGCCGTCCTTTGCGCTGCTGCGAGAGAGCATGGAGCCGGACCACCTCCTCTACCGACGCCGGGGGCAGCTCGGAGAGTTCCTCAATGCTCCAGTCAACCCGAGCATAGAGCGCCGTCCGGCGCCGTACCCCGCGCACGACGAATTCCCGTCCCGCTTCCTCCCGCAGATACTCCTCCCAGCTCCGCCCCGCAATGGGGATATACCAACACGGCTCGTACGGCTCCAGGCACGCCCCGCGCCAGCTCCGGACACATTCCCGGTAGGCAGCCAGATGAGGCGAAGTCTCGTACAGGTAATGCCCAACGAACTCAATCCACCGCCAGCGCTGCAGTTCTCGGAAGAACTCCCACCAGAAATCCGGCGTAGCTTCGGGCACCAAGAAATCAGCAAACTCCGTCAGCTGCGCCCCCAAGAAGTGAAGCCGGTGCAGCGGAAGCCAGCCCTTCACGTGCCATCGCGCCCACATCAGCGGGGCGTACCCCCGCACGCACCTTCCCTGCCAGAGACGGAGGATGAGCGGACGCCAGCTGCGATGCTTCGGGAGTGCTTCGGCAAGGGCAGAGAGCCACTCGTGGCGCAGAAAGGGGGCATCCACACCGCATGCCACCAGCAGCTCGTTCCACTCCTGCCGCAGCCGGCGAAATTCCGCAAGCGAGAGCTCCTCCAGCCTTAGCATCGCCGCGCCCGAACGATCAGCACGCGCCCTATGTGAGCACTCCCCGGCAGGCGCTGTATCCAGTGGGCAAGCCTCCAGAGCTGCCTTGGCAGACGCTGCCCATAGCGTGCCGACGGTACCGGTGCACCGCCGATCCAGATGAGCTGCAGCCCCGAGCGGCGCACGAGCTGACGCACTTCCGCCACCGTGAAACGCATGCGGAAGTATCCCCCCGCAGCCCGCTCATCAATCTCCTTTGGCACCCCTCGCCGACGGTCGTCCCTGGTATGCCGCGCCACCACAAGCCAGAGCTCCCCTTCGGGAAGCAAGCTCTCGGCAAAGCGCTGCAATGCCTGCTGGCGTAGCTCCGCTGTGGGGAGGTGCTGGAGGACCTCCGTGCAGAGAACCCATCGGACCGGCTGTGGCGGACTCCATTGCGTGATATCGGCGCACACTGCCTGAATCCTCTCCGCTACTCCGCGATGACGGGCTTCCTCACAGAGCCGCCGCAGACTCTCAGCGGAAAAGTCCACCGCTAAGACCCGAACGCGGGGAAAGCGCTCGGCAATCCGGAGAGCATAAAGCCCCACGCCACAGCCGGCATCGTAGAGCCATCCACCCGCGTGCAACCCCATGCGATGGAGCAAGAACTCCCGCACGGCGTACCACCAGTATGCTCCGCGCTGACCAACCAGCTCTTCATACTGCTGCGCCATCCGATCGCGGAAGAGCACCTCCGCGCGCTGCTCAGGATTCACGGCGTTTCCTCCACTGGACCCAAAGCTCGCGGTCATCCCGGCTCACCGCTACAGGGAGCAGCACTCCAAAAATACCCAACCCCACCAGCGTCCCTCCCCACCCGCTGGACAGGGAAGCTGAGAGAACTCCCCCGGACAGCGCTGCTGCCACTACCAGGAACGCCTTCCCCAGCGTGGCATCCCATGGATGAAGGCGGAACAACCACCACACCTGCCCCATGCGCAGCAGAGCAATCCCGACATTGACCCCCGCATACGTCCACGCCGCCCCCAGCATCCCGAAATGGGGAATGAGCCAGAAAAACAGCCCCAGATTCAGCACTGCCGTAAGGATACCGTTGAGCAGGTTCACCTGCGGCTTCCCTGCCATGTTCAGCACATAGCCGGCAATCCCCAAGGCAGCTCCCAGCCACGTGCCGACACTGACCCACCGTAAGACAGGTGCCGCCGCGGCAAATTCCGCTCCAAACAGACGCAGCACCGCTTCGGGGACCATGAGCAAAGGCAGCACCAGCGGGAACGTCAGCAGGAGCGACCACCGGACGGTGCTTCGATAGACCGCTTGCAGTGCCCCGCGCTCTTCCCGAGAAAAGAGCTCCGCTACGACGGGATTGAAGGTCTCCCCGAGCGCATACGTCGGCAAGGTCAGAAGCGGCTGCAGGCGGAGCGCAACGGCGTAGAGCCCCACCTCCGCAGCTGAGCGGAACATCCCGAGCACGAGCACATCGAGCTGGAAAGTGTACCGGTAGAACAGGCTCGTTGCGAATATCGTCAGCCCGTAGGAGAGCAGCGCTCGCCACTCTGTCTGCATCTGAACCGCCGGTTTCCACAGCTCGGGGAAGACTCGGCGCAGGAAGACCAGACCCAGAAGGAGGATCGCGACGTCCTGCAACAAGCTCGACCCCAAGGCAGCATAGAGTCCTGCTCCCGCCCAGAGTAAGAGCAGCAAACTCACCAGTTTGACTATCCCTCCCACCACGGCATTGCTCAGCTGCACGAAGCGCTGCTGCTGGAAGCCCGTCAAGACCGCAAGGACAATGCCATAGAGCGCCGTCAGCACGATAGCCGGTCCGTAAAACCGCAGGGCAGCTGCTGCCTCCGGGTGGCGAAGGAGGAGCTGACTTACCGGCTCGCTTGCCACAAGCGCCACCAGGGTGAAGCCTCCCCCTACCAGCCCTGCCCAGCGCAGACCCGCCCATATCGCTCCCTTGAGCTGCTGCGTCTGCCCACGCGCCCGATAGACCCCCACGAACCGAACCAGAGCTGCCCCGAACCCCGCTTTCGCCAGCTCTGCCGCAAATCCACCCCACTGCACCAAGAGCGTGTACAGCCCGTAGAGCTCCGCTCCGAGTGCACGGGTAGTCACAACCCCAATGACCGGTCCGAGCACCTGCCCAAAGAGCGTGCCTCCCGCGGTGATGGCAGCATTCTGAGCGATCCGGCGCAGATACGAAGCTGCCTCGGATTGGGACACGCCGCGTCGTTCTTCCTTCGGCATGCAGTGCTTCCACTACCGCTGAGCAGCAGGAAGTACCCGCCAGAGGACCAGAAGCCCAAACAGCGCCGAGAGTGCCGAACCGAGCAGAATCCCAAGCTTCGCCTCGTTGAGCAGAAGGAGGGAATCCCCGTACGCCAAGCCGGCAATGAACAGCGCCATCGTAAACCCAATCCCTGCCAGAAGCGAAACCCCGTAGATGTGGCTCCACCGTATCCCGCTTGGCAGTGTAGCAACTTTGAGCTTCGTCATCACCCACGACACCCCAAACACCCCCAGCTGCTTCCCAGCAAACAGCCCTAATGCCACCCCCCAGAGCACGGGGGAGCGAACAATGGTCCCGAGCTGTTCCAGCTCGAGGCGCACCCCGGCATTGGCGAGAGCAAACAGGGGCATAATCCCGTAGTTGACCCAAGCGTGCAATCCGTGCATTGCCCGCTGCAGAGGCGGCACTGCCAGTACGCTAGCCTTTTCAATCTGCTCAGCAATAGCAAGCAGAGCCGGTCCCGAGGAGAGATCCCTCCCGGCAGCATCAGCCAGCAAGCGTTTTGTCCCTTCAGCAAAGTATTGCCAGGGGATGCGCTCCCGGATTGGGACCGTCAACGCAATGAGGACACCGGCAATAGTCGGATGCACTCCCGACTTGAGAAACGCTATCCAGATGGGGATACCCAGAATCCCGTAGACACCCAGGTTGGAAATCCGCAACCGATTGCACCCCCAGAGCACCGCCAGTCCAAGCAGTCCGACAAGGAGCGCCGGAAGCGAGAGCTCATCTGTATAGAAGAGCGCAATCACCAGCACCGCTCCAATGTCATCCGCAATGGCAAGGCTCAAGAGGAAAATCCGCAGTGGGTGCAGCACTCGGTTCCCCAACAGCGAGAGTATGCCCACCGCGAAAGCAATATCTGTTGCCGCCGGGATTGCCCAGCCGCGCTGGCTCGGTCTGCCCAGGTTGAATGCCGTGAAAATGAGCGCCGGCACGAGCATCCCGCCGACTGCTGCCATCACAGGCAACGCTGCTTTCTTCCAGGTGGAGAGCTCACCGTCGAGCACCTCCTGCTTGATCTCCAGTCCCACCAGGAAGAAGAAAATCGCCATCAAGCCGTCGTTGATCCAAAGAACCAGCGGCTTGGAGAGTGCAAAATCACCATACCCAATCACCACGTGGGTGAAGAACAACTCAACGTAGCTCTCACCCCATGGACTGTTTGCCCACACCAGGGCGACGAGGGTGCACAGAAGGAGGAGAACCCCCGGCATGTACGGGCGCTCGAAGAATTCCTGCAAGCGGTCGCGAAGCCGCTCTAACGGCGTCTTCTGGTAGGTGTAATACAACTCAACCAGTGGGATCCGCATCTATTCCACGCTCGCCGGGAAGTGCTTCTACCGCCCTGGTGCGCTTCGGGGGCAGACGAAATTAGCGGAAAAAGAGTGGATACCGTCGGGGATCTGCTTCGTGCATGAGCTCGTAGGCTGCCTCGAAGACGTGCTCCACATTGGGTTTCGACCAGTAATCGCCGTCGGTCCCATATGCCGGGCGATGTTCTTTGGCCGGGAGCGTCTTCGGTGGAGCATCCAACCAGCGATATCCGCCCTGGACTTCCAGAACTTGCTGCATCATGTACGCCGTTGTCCCCCCTGGCACATCCTCATCGACGAAGAGAATCCGATTGGTCTTCTTGAGCGACTCCACGATGCGGTGGTGGATATCGAAGGGGACAAGCGATTGCACATCGATGACCTCGGCGCTAATCCCGACCTGCTCCAGGAGCTGCGCTGCTTCCAAAACGATGCGGCAGCAAGCCCCGTAGGTCACAATCGTCACGTCAGTGCCCTCACGGAGCACCTCTGGCACACCGACCGGCACGGTAAACTCCCCGATATTTGCCGGCAAACGCTCCTTGAGGCGGTATCCATTGAGCACTTCCACAATCAAAGCTGGCTCATCGGAGCGGAGGACCGTGTTGTAGAACCCGGCAGCCCGGGTCATATCGCGCGGTACCAGTACCAGCATTCCCCGCACCAAGTTGATGATGCCCGCCATTGGGGAGCCTGAGTGCCAAACGCCTTCGAGGCGATGCCCGCGCGTGCGGATGATCACCGGCGCTCGCTGCATCCCCTTGGTCCGCCACTGAAACGTGGCGATGTCGTCGGACATGATTTGCAGGGCATAGAGCAGGTAGTCCAAGTACTGAATTTCGGCTATCGGGCGCAGCCCTCGCAGCGCCAGTCCAATAGCTTGTCCGACGATGGTGCACTCTCGGATGCCTGTATCGCTGACGCGCAGCTCCCCGTAGCGTGCCTGAAGTCCTGCACACCCTTGGTTGACATCTCCCAAGCGCCCGACATCCTCGCCGAAGATGAGCACCCGCGGGTCACGCCGCAGCGCTTCATTGAAGCACGCATTGATGACCTCGAACCCATTGACCAGGGGGGAGTCCTCCGTATAGACTGGCGGAACAGCTGGCACACGCAGCGCCGAAAAGGGCGTCTGGCTATAGAGATGGGAGTCGTAGCGCTCGCGTTGCTGTTCTTCAAGCTGCTGGCGCCAGCGCACGATGCGCTCCCGCTGCGGGCTTGGTTCATGGGCAACAGCGATCAGTGCCCGGTTGACCGCGACGGCAAGATCCCTCCGCAGCGGCTCGCGGATCGACAGTAGCTCTGTCCGGACACGCTGGATGTGTTCAGCACGGGAACTGACCTGCGCCAGCTCCTCGAGCAGCTGCGCTAATTCTGCCCGTTCCCGCAGAATCGGCTCTTGGTACGCCCGCCATGCCCGCTCTTTGGCCTGGCGCGCCGTTTCGGCAGCTTCCCGCTCGATCTGATCGAGCTCCTCGTCCGTCGCAAGCCCTTCGTGGAGAATCCACTGCCGCATGCGCTTCAAGCAGTCGTACTCCCGCTCCCACTGCAGGCGCTCCGGCGACTTGTACCGCTCGTGACTTCCGCTGGTGGAGTGTCCCTGCGGCTGGGTCAGCTCCGTGACGTGGATAATAGCCGGCACATGCTCACGCCGCGCCGTCTCCGCTGCCTGAAGGTAGACAGCTACCAGCGCGGGATAATCCCACCCGCGGACGGTGTAGAGGTCAAACCCATCGCGTTGCCCTGGACTCCGCCGGAACCCCTCCAGCACAGCGCTGATGTTCGACTTGGTCACTTGGTACTCATTCGGGACCGAAATGCCGTAGTCATCGTCCCAGATCGAGACAATCGCCGGAGCTTTCAGGACGCCGATCGCGTTGATCGCTTCCCAGAACATCCCTTCCGCACAGGTCGCATTGCCAATCGTGCCCCAGGCAATTTCATTGCCGTGCTCGGAGAATTCCCGAAACTGCTGCAGTTCGGGGAGCTCCCGGTAGAGCCGCGAGGCGTATGCCAACCCAACCAACCGGGGCATCTGCGAGCCAGTCGGGGAGATATCGGCGGCGATGTTGACCCGCAGAGTCTGTGGGAGCCAGCGTCCGTCGGCGTCTACCAGGTGCCCACCGAAGTGACAGTTCATCTGCCGCCCGGCAGAATGCGGCTCGGCTTCCTCATCGGCATGGGCATAGAGTTGGGCAAAGAACTGCTCAGGCGTCAGCAGTCCGAGCGCCATCAACAATGTCTGGTCCCGATAGTACCCCGAGCGCCAATCGCCCGGACGCATCGCTTTCGCCATGGCGACCTGCGCGACCTCCTTGCCATCGCCGAAGATGCCGAACTTGGCTTTCCCTGTCAGAACCTCACGCCGCCCCAGCAAGCTACAGTGGCGGCTCACCCAACAGAGGCGGTAATCTTGCAAGACAACCTCCCGTGTAATCCACTCCGGCAGGATCTGAACTCCATCGGCACCGATAGCCTGCGCCCGCCGGTCTCGAACCCGTGCCATTGGATACCTCAACCACTTGTGGGCATCAAAATTACGAAAACCCCCCAGGCATGCTCGTGCGCTGGCTCAGCGCAAAGAGCGCCCTTTCCAGTGAATGCGAGAGCGCATCAGGACCAGGAACGGAAGTACCAGTTCAATGACTGCCAGCCAGAGAACCGCCAGCAGCACCACCGGCACTAGCTGCCATTGCCGCAGGAGAGCCACACCGAAGATACCCAGCGCCCCCTCTATCGCGAGGCGGAGCGTGAGGATCCCCGCTACCCCGAGCCAATGCCCGGTCGATGCCCCCGCAAGCACTGCGCCCCAGAAGAGCAGGGTGGTACACACAAAGGCTAGTGCCCATGTCCCCAACATCAATCCACCCCGCCCCCAGCGCCGGAGCTGTCGCAGGCGATCGCGGAGGGTCGGCACCGGGAGTGTTGTCACAAGCACCTCCGGCGCAATCAGGTAGTGCTGCCGCCATCCCAAGCGGACAATTGCCTGCTGCAGCGCCAAGTCCTCCGTTACCGAGAAGGGGATCTGCGCATAGCCACCTGTCTCCCAATACGCCCGAGCACGGACAGCCAGATTCGTCCCAAAGCACCCTAATGCTTGTCCCCAGCCGACGGCGGCGCTCCCTGCCATGCCCAGCAGCAGCCACTCGGCAGATTGCAGCCGGGCAAAGAAGGAGTTTCCTTCCACGAGCGTTGCCCCGGCAACGAAGCCGACTGTAGGATCCCGGAAGGGCGCCACCATGCTGTCAATCCAGCTCGGTGGTACCCGGCAGTCAGCATCGGTGAAGAGCAGAATCTCACCCCGAGCGCGCTCAATACCGGCATGGAGGGCGCCGGCTTTGCCCTGGAGATTCGGGGAAGCAGCCTCACCGCTACGACGCTCGATACGGAGCCGGTCACCGTACTGTACCCGGAGCTGCCCCAGCACGGCCGCGGTCCCATCGCTTGAATTGTCGTCCACCACAATGACCTCGAAGTGCGGATAGGCGCATGCCATCACCGAGTGGACACAGCGGGCGATGGTCTGCTCCTCATTGCGTGCCGGAATCACAACGGAGACCGTGGGGGACCAGCGCTGCCCAGAGTCACTGCGGCACAAGCGGCGCCACTGCCGCCAGGCACCCACGAGGAAGAATCCCCCTCGAACACTGAGAACAAGGCACCCGAGAGCCAGGAGCCAGTCCACCCAGCTCATGGCGCCGGTAATGGAGCTGAATCCTTCAGTCCAACACGCGCGAAGAGCTCCTCCACATTGCGCAGCAGCGGTGCTGGGTCGAAGAGCACCTCGAGTGCCTCTGGTGTCGGGAAATGCTGCCGAATTTCCGGTTGTTCCCAGAGTGTCTGCCGGAAATGGCGTCCTGTCCGCCAGGTCTCCATAGCTGCCTGCTGAACTACCGCATAGGCAGCATCGCGGCTCATGCCCCGCCGGACAAGTGCCAAGAGAACCGTCTGCGAGTAAATGAGCCCGTGGGTCAGTTCCAGATTCTGCGCCATGCGTTCTGGATAGACCTGCAGCGTTTGCAAAAGTTCTGTGGTCAGTCCGAGCATGTAGTCGAGTGCAATGGTAGCATCCGGGAGAATGAGGCGCTCGGCACTGCTGTGGGAGATATCCCGCTCGTGCCACAACGGGATGTTCTCCAGGGCAACCAGGGCATAGGAGCGGAGCATCCGAGCCAGTCCGCAGATACGCTCGGCATGGATTGGATTGCGCTTGTGCGGCATTGCAGAGCTGCCGCGCTGCCCGGCGGCGAACAATTCCTCCGCTTCCCGCACCTCGGTGCGGTGCAGGTGGCGGATTTCCGTGGCAATCCGCTCACACATGCCGGCAATTACTGCCAAGACGGTCAGGAAATGGGCATGGCGGTCACGGGGCACCACCTGCGTTGCCACCGGTTCCGGGCGCAGTCCCAGACGTTCGCAGACGTATGCCTCTACCTGCGGCGGCAGCTGCGTGTACGCACCAATGGTTCCGCTGAGTTTCCCGTAAGCAATCTCCTCCACCGCTGCCCGGAGTCGCTGCTGGTTCCGGCGGCATTCCTGGAGCCAGCTGAGGAACTTCAGTCCGAAGGTCATCGGCTCAGCGTGCACCCCGTGGGTCCGCCCCACACAGAGTGTCGTGCGGAATTCCCACGCCCGCTGCTGGAGGACCTGCTCCAGCTCGCGCAGATCGTGCAGCAACAGCTCCCCTGCCCGCTTGAGTTGGACTGCCAGCGCTGTGTCCACCACATCGCTGGAGGTCAGCCCGAAGTGGAGGTATCGTCCCTCTTCGCCCGCCTGCTCGGCCAGGCTGCTGACGAAGGCAATCACATCATGCCGAAGCGTGCGCTCCAGCTCCGCAATCCGCTCCGGTTGGACCCGAACCCGCTCCCGGATGCGCTCCGGCACCCCGGCAGGAATCCATCCCAGGTGCACCAGCGCTTCGCAGACCAGAAGCTCGATGTCCAACCAGAGGCGGAATTTCTCCTCCTCGGCCCAGAGCGCTGCCATTGCCGGTCGGGCGTATCGGGCAATCATCCTCCGCGGTGCACTCGTGTGACCGACGCGAAAATAGCGCCCTGCACCCCCTCCTGTGTGTTACGGCTCCGTATCGGAGACCGACTGTTCCACATGCAGCCGGTGCATCACCCGATGCACGATAGGGCTCAGCATCACCCCAACGGCAGCAATGAAGAAGAGCCCGCAGAAGAGAGCATACGCTGCGGCAAAGAGCTTGCCTGGAACACTCGACAATGGATGCAGCGGACCCATTCCACCCAAGAGAAGCGCCGCCTCCAGAAGTGCATCCACCCAAGACAGCCCCGCCAGCCAGTGATATCCGCACACACCGATGCCGAGCACCACTCCTGTGGCACATGCCACGAGGAACCACAGCAGAGCAAGTCGCTGCAAGAAGCGCCGCGGGGGCGCCAGTGCCTCACGACGATGCTCAAACCGGAGAAGGTGAAAGAAGCGCCGCATCAGTAAAACGACTCATCCCGCCAGGCGACAATCCGCCAGGGGTCCTCTGGGCGAGCTCGCTGCACTCGGAATGTTGCCCGCCCATAGATGCGGACAACATCCACGGGCGAAAAGGTGATCGTCAGGGCAAAACTCCGGGAGACATCGTGCCGGAGAGAGTCCCCGTAAGAAGCAACGATTTCATGCCAGAGCAGTTCAATCTGCTGCGCAGCTCGGAAAAGCCCAGCTGTTGCTCGCATATCTTCCTGGCGCCCCCAGCTGACGTCAACCCCACGTTCGTAGTTGCGGTAGGTGAAGGTGAAGGCGCTGTCCAGGAGCTGCCCGTAGAGGACGGTGTCCCGGAGCACGTAGGCGATACGGAAGTTCTGGAAAAGCCCTTCGAGCGTCCGCTGGTCGCCAATGACGCCGGCAGGAGGCTCGCCCTCTACCAGCCGTGGGGCAAAGGGATTCACGCAGCCAGCACATCCCAGACCGAACAGCCACAGCCACCTCCTCATCGCATCCAGAGTGCCTTGAGTACACTCCAACTGACGGCTGCCGTATCGGGCAGTTCACGATCACTCCAGCGGAGAATTGCCCAGGTTCCCTGGCGGAGTGGCACAAGCGTCCACCGCAGATAGCCCCGTGCCAGCTGCGGAATTCCCGGCTCCTGATGCGGGACATAGAGCTGGTATTCTGCCTGGAACAGCACCGAGTCGGGGGCTTGCAGCAAGAAGTTCGGGGCGATCAAGAGGAGCTCGGGGACAACCCCGCTGGGCACGCGGCTCATCATTGCTGTAAAGCTCCGGCGTTCCGCCTCCCGGTCCCAGCGGGCAAAGAGGTCAGCGTAGCGCGCCTGAGCCTGTCCAGCAGGTTCAAAGCGGTACGCTTTCCCCGGGGCAGCGCTACTATCCAGGAGGCAATCGAGGAAGAGAACGGCGTCGCGGCGGGAGACCGCCAATCGGAGGTTGTCTACAACAGCTGCCGGCGTGGTCGGCTGCCGGTAGCCTGTCTCCCCACCCGGTTCGGGCGGCTGTGCGGGGCGAGGGCTAAAAAACCCACAGCCCGCAATCCCCACCGCCAGGAGTACTCTCCACTTCATGCCGATACATGTTCCAGAAGCCCTGCCTCCCGCACCGCGTGCTCAAGCAACGCCCGATGCTGGGGCTGCAGTGGCGTCAGAGGGAGCCGGTACACTTCCTCGATCAGCCCCATCATTGCTAACACCGCCTTCACCGGGATGGGGTTGGACTCGATGAAGTTCAGGCGCATCAGCGGGAAGAGCCGGTAGTGGAGCTCGCGCGCGCGCTCCCATCGTCCCTCCAGCGCTGCCCGGATACACTCTCCGAAGAGCTTCGGCGCATAGTTCGCAATAACCGATACCACTCCCGCTCCACCGCAGGCGATGATGGGCAGCGCCAGAGAATCATCGCCTGCCAGCACGGCGAAGTGCGGCGGTGCCGAGCGCAGAATCTCCATGACTTGCTCCAGATTTCCCGAGGCTTCCTTCGTTGCCACAATCGTGGGGCATTCCTCAGCCAGCCGGAGTTGTGTCTCCGCGGTCATGTTCACCGCTGTCCGCCCCGGGACGTTGTAGAGCACAATTGGCAGCTCAACGGCTTCTGCAACCGCACGGAAATGCTCGTAGAGTCCCTGTTGGGTGGGCTTATTGTAGTACGGGCAGACCACAAGCGCCGCATCTGCCCCGAGCCGTTGCGCTTCGCGGGTCAATGCCACGGTCGTCCGTGTATCGTTGGTCCCTGTTCCGGCAATCACCGGAACACGCCCGGCAGCCCACTCGACGACACGGGCAATGAGTTCACACTTTTCCTGGAAATCCAGGGTCGCGCTCTCCCCTGTAGAGCCGGCAGGAACAAGCCCCTCGACCCCAGCAGCGATCTGGAACTCCACCAGCCGCCGGAGACTTGCCCAGTCAATGGAGCCATCCTGCCGGAAAGGAGTCGCCAGTGCTGTCAATGTTCCGCGAAGCTGGAGCATCGGGATCCCCTCGGCTGACGGACATCGCGAAAATACTCGGCACGTCCTTCCGCAACGGCAGATTCACCCATCGCGGAGCAGCGCGAGGAGGGAATCCTGCCGCAGGCGGGGCACCCCGAGGTGAAACCACAAGCGGTGCGGCTGTTGACTGGAAGCACTATCAATTCCCGCTTCCCATCCGACCAGCAGCCATGCCTCCGGCACTGCCTGCCGGAAGCTCCCCCAGAGCCGGACAGCCTCCGTCCAGTCCCGGAGCGTATCCACCAGCGTGAACGCTCGGCGTTGTACACTGTACGGTCTCCAGTGAGCATCGAATCCCAAAACGAGCCCCGAGTCTTGAGGCGGCAAAAAGGCTTCGATCCGAACCGGATGGCGACGCACGCCGAGAGCTCTCGCCGCTGCCCAGGAAAGGTCAATAATCCGCCGCCGGATAAAGGGTCCCCGATCGGTGATCTGCACCACAAGCGTGGTGTCGCCTCCGGGCACGCTTACCCGCACCAGTGTCCCGAACGGCAGCGTTCGATGCGCCGCCGTCAGTTCGTACATGTCGTAGCGCCTGCCTGATGCTGTCCGCCGCCCGTGGAAGCCTGGTCCATACCAGGTGGCAATCCCCTCCTGGACCATGAACGGAACCCCCTGCTGCACTTGCACCAGCACCAGGGTGTCCTCTGGCTCACGGGACTGCTCAGCGTCGCTCCGCTCACGCGCCTGCACCAGCAGCGTGATGGAGAGAACCGCAACCAAGACACCCCAGAACACGAGCCACGCTACAAGCGACCATCGCCGTATCATGTACCTCCTGTGCCGCGTTCCACATTCCCATCCGTGCTCGCAGCCGTTCGGGCACGAGCACTGCCCCCTGCGCGGGTGAGCCGTTACAAAAAACGCCCACTTTCGTGAAGGTATGCAGAAAAAATGGTGAACGCAAACTCAGATTTTCTCCGCCACCTCAGAGCGGCAAACGCAGGCTCAACACAACTCCGCCGAAATCGCGAATCGGACGCCCACGGATGCTCTCCAACCCGGCGCCTCCGAAAGGAATCGTGTAGTAGCGGAGCCCGATGCCGAGGAAGCTCTGCCCGCTATAGCGAATCTGTGCCCCAAGCCCGATGTGTGCCCCAAAGCGCCCGAAGAGCTGAGCACGGCGAAACGCCCGGAAAAACTCCTCTTCGTACGGCGTTGCCACCACCAGAGCGGGGACAATGCCGACTGCAACCAACGGCGAAAAAGCCTCATCGAGCGACTCCGTGAAGAGGAAATACTGGAGGCTCAGCGACAGCGGGAGCAGGAAGAGCCGATTGACTTTCCCGGGAACAGCAATGGTGCCCGTGTAAGGGTCGTAGACCTCGAACTCATCGGAATTCCGCGCACCGGAGATGGTCAACTCCGCTGCCCAGGCAAGCGTTCGGGTCACTCCACGCTGGTACGAAATCCCGCCGCCGAAGCCGTTGCCTGAAAAGGTCAGCAGGATTCCCCACGAGGCGGGAAGCTCCGGGCTTGTGCGGAGCAACGGACGGGGTGACTCAAACACGAAGAGGCTATCAGGGAGCTCGGTCGTCGAGGTCCCAGCAACTTGAGCCGCCAGGGGAACGAGCATCCCTGCGCCGAGGAGCGCCACCCGCCATAGCATTGAACCCTCCAACGCAGTATCTCGTCGGGCAAGACGAACAAGCCCGGTTATTAGTAGCGCCTCAGCAGCTGCTGCAGCCACCGCCGCAGCCGTTCGGTTGCCTCTGCCGATGCCCAGTGCCCTCCCCGGAAGGAGAACAGCTCAAACTCAACCCCTGCCCGAGCAAGAGCATTCGCAAGGAGTTCTGCGGTTTGGTACGGCACAATGGGATCGTCCACGGCATGGAGCAAGAGTATCGAGGCGCCGAAACGCCGAAGCTCGCTCACACGCTCCAGCAGCATTCCTTCGGGATAGTAGCTCGCAGCGACCAGTGCCGCTCCAGCGTACGCATCGGGATGGCGCGCCAGGAGTTCTGCCGCCAGGAAGCCTCCCTGCGAGAAGCCTACGACAATGGGTAACATACGCCGCACGGGGAAACGGCGGAGGGCATCCCGGACGACACTGTGGTACCATTCCACGGTCATCTGCAGAATCTCCCGCCGGAGCGAGTCCGGTGCTCCGAGCTCCTCCCCAAGGGCAGAGAAGCGCAGCGCTGCCGCATTCAGTGTCGGGCGGAGCCGCACGTACGGTGCCTCCGGGGCAATCACGAGCACATCGGGAGGCTGCCACTGCCGAGCCCACGCGAAGAGCTGCGCAGGCTCCTGCGAATTCCCATGGAGCAGCACGATGAGGGAATATCGCCGTGTCGTATCGTAGTCCGGCGGATAGAGCACGAAGTAGCGCCCGAGCCGTTCTTGTGGCACGAAGGCTGTCCCAACCCTCCCATATCCCTTTGCCCGACGCCGCAGTTCTGCCAGAAGGCGAGTTCCCCGAGGGTGTTGCCTCAAAAAGGACCATTCTGGCTCCGCTCCTACGAGCGTGGTATCGCTCCATCCAGCTCGGAGTGCCCCCTCCAGTGCCTGGAGAGCAGCAACCGTATCCCCACGGCGCAGTTGACAGCGTGCAAGGAGCAGAAATGCCTCACGGTCGTGCGGCTGTGCTTCGGTCCACTGCTGGAACGCCCGTGCAGCCTCTGCGTATCGTCCTTGGTTCCATAAGCTGTAGCCAAGCTCGAAGGCACTCTGCAGACTCTGCCCCCAGGCGCTTGCTATCCCAAGCAGGAGTCCCAGGGCTTGCAGGCCTCCACACTGCCCTGCCATTCCACCGTCATCATGCACCAATCAGTGCCCGGTAGGCAGCCGCATCCAGGAGCTGCTCGACTTCCCCCGGCTGCGTCAGCTCCAGGCGGAGAATCCAGCCCTCACCATAGGGGTCGTGGTTGATTGTCTCCGGCTTTTCGGCAAGCACCCCATTGATTTCGAGTACCCGCCCGCTGACCGGTGCGTAGACATCGGCAACGGTTTTCACCGCCTCCAGCGTTGCCACTACATGCCCTGCTTGGACCTCCTGCCCAACCTGCACGGCGATGTCTACGTAGACGATATCTCCCAACTCATGCTGAGCATGGTCGGTGATCCCAATGGCTGCTGTCCCGTTCTCCTGTCGCAGCCACTCATGGTCTTTCGTGTAGCGCAGCTCTTCTGGAATGTGCATTGCCCACGATCCCTGGATTTGGTTAGACCTCGAGGACAGGCGCATACTGGCGCCAATCGTGCTCTTCGAGATACCGCGTGTCGAACTCTCCGGCGATGAAGTCGGGATTGTTCATCATTGCCAAGTGGAAGGGGATTGTGGTAGCAATCCCTTCGACGACAAACTCCTCCAGTGCCCGCCGCATTCGGGCAATTGCTTCCTGGCGGGTAGGAGCCACCGCAATGAGCTTGGCAATCAGCGAGTCGTAGTACGGCGGAATCGTGTAGCCTTGATAGATGTGCGAATCCACTCGCACACCCGGTCCTCCGGGGAAATGCAGGCTGGTAATCGTCCCGGGCGAAGGACGGTAGTCGTTGAAGGGGTCTTCAGCATTGATCCGGCACTCGATGGCATGGAAGCGCGGCGGGGCTGGACGCACACGCAATGGCTCCCCCGCAGCCACACGGATCTGCTCCTTGATAAGGTCTATGCCCCCGATAGCTTCCTCCGTGACCGGATGCTCAACCTGGATACGGGTGTTCATCTCCATGAAGTAGAAGTTGCGGTCTTTGTCCACGAGGAACTCCACCGTCCCGGCATTGACATAGTTGACTGCCCGGGCAACGCGAACTGCCGCTTCCCCCATTGCCTGACGCAGTTCCGGGGTCATGATCGGGGAAGGCGATTCTTCGATGAGCTTCTGGTGGCGGCGCTGGATGGAGCACTCCCGCTCGTTGAGATGGATAACCGTCCCGTGGTGATCGCCGAAGACCTGAATTTCTATATGCCGAGGCTGCTCGATGAACTTCTCCACGTACAGGTCTGGATTGCCGAAGGCAGCTTCTGCCTCATTACGTGCCAGGACAAATGCCCGTTCCAGCTCCTCGTCATTCCGGACCAGGCGCATTCCCTTACCCCCTCCGCCCGCGGCTGCCTTCAGCATGATGGGATAGCCCACTTCATGAGCAACCTCCCGTGCCTCCCTGAGCGAGGAGACGACTCCCTGGCTGCCTGGGATGACTGGCACACCTGCCGCCCGTGCTGTCTCTTTGGCAACCGACTTGTTGCCCATCTTCGCGATTGCCTCGGGGCTCGGTCCGATGAAGACAAACCCGCAACTTTGGCAAATCTCCGCAAAGGTCTCGTTTTCCGCCAAAAACCCGTAGCCCGGGTGAATTGCATCAGCATTGGTGATCTCCGCCGCGGCGATAATAGCGGGAATGTTGAGATAACTCTGCTTGCTCGGCGGTGGTCCGATGCACACCGCCTCATCGGCAAAGCGGACATGGAGCGCGTACCGATCTGCTTCCGAATAGACCGCCACCGTCCGAATGCCCATCTCTCGACAGGCTCGGATAATCCGCAGAGCAATCTCGGAACGGTTCGCAATGAGGACTTTTCGGAACACTGCCTCTGCTGCGTCCTGCTCGTACACAGACCGCAGGTGCGAAATTACAAAGATGCAACTCTGTTTGTCGGGAAGCCCCTACTTTTGCCCCTTGCCAGAGGTACCCTGAGCGGTGTGGGGAGCGGATGGAAAAATTTCTCATCGCCGGCGGGCGTCGGCTCCAGGGGCAGATTCGAATCTCCGGCGCCAAAAACGCCGTCCTTGCCCTCGCGCCGGCAACACTCCTGGCGCCGGGCATTCACCGCCTCGGGAATGTGCCGCGCCTTCGGGACGTCATGACCATGATCGAGCTCCTGGAAGCTCTCGGCTGCACCTGCCGCCTGGAAGGAAGGGAGCTGCTCATCGACACGCGCAGCATCTCTTCCCTCCGGGCACCCCAGGAGATTGTCAGCCGGATGCGTGCCTCTTTCTATGTCCTGGGACCGCTGGTGGCACGCTACGGCTACGCTGAGGTCTCGCTACCGGGAGGATGTGCGTGGGGTCCCCGTCCGGTGGACCTTCACCTCACCGGATTGCAGCAGCTGGGGGCCACCATCGAGGTGCGCGATGGCTACGTCATCGCCTCTGCTACCCGGCTTCGGGGCACACGGATTGAACTCCGCGTCTCCAGTGTCGGCGCCACAGGCAACATCCTCATGGCGGCGGCGCTTGCCGACGGCGAAACAATCCTCCACAACGCTGCCATGGAACCGGAAATCGTCCAGTTAGGCGAATACCTCCGCTCCATGGGTGCCCATATCGAAGGGCTGGGGACACCAACGCTCCGGATTGTCGGTGTGTCGGAATTGCGCCCCGCCTCCGTGGAGGTCATCCCGGACCGCATCGAGGCAGCAACGTTCCTCATTGCCGTGGCGGCAACCGAAGGCGAAGTCACGCTGACAGATGCCTGCGCAGACCACCTCACCGCCGTGCTGGAGGCACTGGAAGCCGCCGGCTGCTCGATCACGACCACCGCTTCCAGCATCACGCTCCGGATGGAGACCCTGCCACGTCCGCACCCCATCTCTACAGCACCTTACCCGGGCTTTCCCACCGATGTCCAAGCCCAGTGGACGGCATTCATGTTGCGCGCACCCGGCACGTGCCGAATCACCGACACAATCTACCCTGACCGCTTCCAGCATATTCCGGAGCTCCAGCGACTCGGAGCGCGACTGGAACGACAGGGCAATAGCGTCCTGGTCCACGGCGGCTATCCCCTGGTTGGCACTCGTGTTGTCTCACGCGACCTACGGGCAAGCGCGGCGCTGATTATCGCTGGACTCATTGCCGAGGGATGGACAGAGGTGATCGATATCCATCACATCGACCGCGGCTATGAAGCGATCGAGACCAAGCTCCAGGCTCTGGGAGCAGCAATCCACCGGGTGGTACAGGGCGACTAGCCGTGTGGTGCTCCTGGCACTCCTGACCACTCCGCTGTGGGCACAAGGGAAACAGATGCAGGAACTCCAGCGCCATCGCCAGGAGCTCGAAATGCTCCAGCGCTCCATTGCCGAGCTTCGCCGCCAGCTCAGCGAAAACCAGCAGCAAGCGCAGTCACTCCGCCTCCAACTCCAACGCCTCCAGCGCTACCGCACTCTTCTAGAACGCTCCATCGCCTTGACGAACCGAGAACTGCAGCGCTTGGAAGACTCCCTCCAGCGCGTGCGCACCGAACTTGCCTCTCTCAATGCCCGCCGGGACACCCTCGGGGAACGCCAGCGCCAGCTCATCCAGGGTTTCTACACCCGCTGGATGTCCGCCTCAGAGCTGGAGCGTCCACCTCTGCGCCACTACATCCGTGCACTCCTCGGGCATTACCACCACCACGACCAGGCTCTCGCCCGTCGCTCCGACACACTTGCCCAGCTCCGAGAGCAACTCCAGAGCCTGCAGGAACGCCACCGCCGCTGGCTCCAGCAACGTGAGGAACAGCGCCGAGAGCTCGAACGCACTGTTCGCCGCCAGGAACGCGCCCTGACCGCGCTGCAGCGACATCAACGCACACTCCTCTCCCTGCTGCAGCGGCGCCAGCAGAGTGCCAAGCACCTCCAACGGATGATCGAACGTCTGGCGGCACGAGCTCAGCGTGCCCACCGCCTCCCCCGAAGCTCTCCGCAAGCCCGTCCTCTGCCCTCGCCCCCGACGGTCGCAGCCCTTCCTGAACTGCCCTCCTCAGCACCACCACGGAGCTTCCGTTGGCCTTCTTCGTCTCGCCGTCTGCTGCGCGGGTATGGACTGCAACGAAACCCCGAAACGGGGGTTGCCTGGGAGAATCCCGGAGTTGATATCGCCGCTCCGGAAGGCTCGCCTGTCCGAGCTGCTGCCCCTGGTGTGGTCAAACTCCTGCAGTGGCTCCCTACCTACCAGAATGTCGTCGTCATCGAACATCCCGGCGGGTTCTATTCCGTCTATGCAAACCTCCAGCAGCCGTCGGTCAGTCCGGGAACAACTGTTGAGGAGGGGAGCCTTGTCGGAACTGCAGGTTCAACTCCAGACGGTACAGGCTTTCACTTCCAGCTGTGGCGTGGACGCCAGCGCCTCAACCCGCTCGAATGGGTCCGATAACCCGGCTCACTTCCCCGCTTTCCGAACCGCTGCGACTTCCTCCGGCGTCACGATCCCCCCAGGGTTGCCGAAACTGTTGTAGACATAGGTCAGCACCGCCGCCAAGTCCTGGTCGTTGTACGGTGCCGGCGGCATAACGCCGTTGAACTTCTTCCCGTTCACCGTGATAGGACCTGACAGCCCGAAGACCAGGGCGTGAATCACCTTTCGTTTGTCCTGCAGGTAATCGCTCTTGGCCAGTGGCGGATATACCCCGGGAATGCCTTGTCCGTTCGCCTGATGGCACGTCTTGCAGTACGAGTCGTAAATCTGTTTGCCGCGCTGCATAGTCTGCGGAGCTACCCCAGCAACCGTGGGAACCGCCTCCGACTGTGCCACCGAAGGCTGAGAAGCTTTCTCCGAATTTGCCGGCTTCTCCTCTGAGCCCCCACAGGCAAGGGCAAACACTCCGAGAAACAGCACTTCGACGAGAATGCGGTACAGTCGCATCGGACCCCTATACGATTGTGAGACCGAGCTCTACGACGGCTCAGCTGGGACAAAATTACACCGACCCCATCGTGGTCCCCACTGACGCACATCAACGTCCTGACCGAGCCGTATCAGAAAAGACCCGGCGGGCACGAATCAGTACCGGCGAATGAGCCCAACGACATACCCGAATACCATCAGGTCCGGATCAGGGGGCTGGAAGCGGATCGGTGCGGTGTGACGCGCCGCGGCGCGGAGTTCCCATCCAGTCGGTGTACGGTGAAGGGAGCGCACCACCCATGCACTATTGACCCATGCCACAGCCAGCTGCTCTGCTTCGAGCGCCTCTGATCGGCGAGCAATGACAATATCGCCTGCACCGATTCCCACCGCACGGAGCCCATCGTCGGGAACAACCAGAGCGAAAAGCTCCTGTTCGGGAAAGAGCGTTGGGTCAACGAAGAGATACCCCTGCGGCAGACGGAGCGCCTGCTGCGGCTCGAGTACAATACCCGAGCGCAGGAGCGGAACCGATCGACCTTGAGGAACCTGGTACGGTCCCCCAAGACCACCGAGCGCTTTCTCAGTCAACTGCAGAGTTCGCGCTTGCCCGCGTCCTCGACGCCGAATGTACCCCTTCCGCTCCAGCGCCTTGAGCAGTTCATGAACGGCATTCGGAGAGCGACAGCCCAGTGCCCGGCAGAGCTCCTGGACCGTCGGAGGAAAACCCTGCTGAGCAATGCTTTCGACAATGTATCGGAGTGCCTGGAGCTGCCGTCGCGTGAGTCCTCCGACATACTCTCGCTCAGCCCACCGCATGGTGTCCTCGAAGTGTTTCACCGCGCCCGGCAAAACTACTGAAAGCCTGTTCAGTCTACCGGCACGCCCCTGAAAATCTATTCAGTCTGGCGCGTAGAAGAGGGTGGAGGCGGGAGAGGAAGTAGTTGTAAACATGGAATAACGGCAGCTTGCAGCATCGAAATCGGCGATTTTTGCAAAAAATCGCTCATTTTGAGCCGCTTCACCGCGTTCTTCCTACCGTAGGCAGGCACGAATGTGTCAGGAAAGTGGCGTTTTCCTTTTTCGCGCGGCGAACGGTGGGAGAAAGTGGGAGAAGCTCCCACCCCGTGATAGCCGGCATCGTACCACTCAGCGGGACAGCGCCGTGGCATTTTTCAAAGGACAGGAGACCTACTCACTCGACAGCAAGGGACGGGTGAGTCTGCCGGCGAAGATGCGGCGGAGTCTCACGCCCGAGGCACAGGATACCTTCATTGTGACCCGCGGCGTTGATCGCTGTATTGTTGCCTACCCACTCGATGAGTGGCGCAAGTACGAAGAACGCTTTGCCCGGCTCAACCAGTACAATGAGCAGGAACGCTTCTTCCTGCGCATGATTCTGGCATGGAGCGAAGAAGTTCAGCTCGATGCACAGCAGCGGTTGATGTTGCCGCGTCGGCATCTGGAATTTGCCGGCATTACGAACAAAGTGACCATCGTCGGCGTGGTGGACCACATCGAGTTCTGGAATCCCGAGGAATTCGAGCGCTACCTGGCTGGCTTTGCACAATCGTACGAAGAGGTTGCAGCCCATGTTATGCGCTCCTCATGACCGAAGCGGGAACATCGGTGCCATACCATGTGCCGGTCATGGTAGGCGAGGTACTCCACTTCTGGTTGACCTCGCCCGATGGGATCTACGTGGATGGGACCATCGGCGGGGGTGGGCACACAGCAGCGCTGCTCGAGCACCTCTCACCGAAAGGGCTGGTTATTGGACTGGATGCCGACCCGGAAGCCATTGCATATTGCCAGCAGCGGTTTGCTCGGGAGCTCACGCAGGGGCGTCTTCGCCTGCTGCGGGCGAACTTTCGGCAGACATGCGATCTCATGCGCGACATGTGGGGGAAGGTGCAGGGCTTCCTGCTGGATCTGGGAGTGTCGTGGCATCAGGTAGATACCCCCGAGCGGGGGTTCTCCTTCCGAGCGCGCGGACCTCTGGACATGCGCTTCGGTCCCGACACTCTGCAGACCGCGGAAGCCCTGCTGGCTGCAGCATCGGAGGAAGAGCTCGCGTCGCTCCTCCGCCGCTATGGCGAGGAGCCCCGCGCACGGGCGATCGCCCGCCGGATTGTGCAGCGCCGGCGGAGCGTCCCGGTGCGCACCACGGCTGACCTTCGGGCGGTGGTGGAAGAGGTTGTCCCTCCTCCCCACCGCCTGAAGTCCTTAGCCCGCGTCTTCCAAGCCCTCCGGATTGCCGTCAACGATGAGCTCGGAGCATTACAGGAGGCGCTCGCATGCGCCCCTCTGCTCCTGGCTCCTGGCGGACGGCTCGTCGTCCTCAGCTACCACTCCCTGGAGGACCGGCTTGTCAAAGAGTTCCTGCGCCGACAATCAACAAGTCCAGTGCCAACCTTCCGGACTCTGACGCCCAAACCCCTCCGCCCCTCAGCGGAGGAAGTGCAGCGCAATCCCCGCGCTCGCAGCGCTCGGCTACGCGCCGCCGAACGGCTCTGAGCGCACAACCTCCCCACCGTACCGCACCCACTCTGCAAAACCGCCACCGTAGAGGCGGACCCGAAAACCCGCGCGCTGTAAGTATGCCGCAGCATATGCAGAGCGCTCTCCCGACTGGCAATACACAACAAGCTCCGCCTCCCGCGGAAGCTGCCCTAAATACTGGGGCAGGCGAGCATACGGAGCATGGTATGCCCCTGGAAGATGCCCTGCTTCGTACTCGCTCCGGTCCCGTACATCCAGGAAGAGCACATCGTGCCGGCGCCGGAGCGTGTCAATATCTTCCGTCCCAATCACCTCCACCGAACGTAGCCGCCCACTCCGTTCGAGCTCCTCGGGCTCGACGTACCCGAGGAGCTTGTCAACCCCGACCCGAGCCAGCCAACGCACGATGTCCTCCAGCCATCGATGCCGAGCAACGAGCACAATAGGGGCATCCTCCGGGACATACGACGCCACCACGGTCGGCAATGCCCGCGCAAACGGGGCAAAGAGGGCACCGTCGAGATGTCCCTGTCGGAAGAACTCCCAGGGACGGGTGTCCACAAGCCAGACTTCCGGCATCTGCCGCACTACGTCGAGGGTCATCGCACGCGGGCGGGGGAGTTTCTTGAGCGGCGGTACCCCATCTCGGTTGAGCCGCTTCATTCGGGCAAAGTAGAGGGGTGGCTCGGGCTGTCCACTGAGCACATACGCGATGAAGCGTTCTCGATCCGAGATCTGGAGCGCCGGATTGTATCGCCGCTCATACCCAACGGTAGAGTGTGGGACGGCTCCGAGTGCCTTGCCGCAGGCACTTCCCGCCCCATGCCCAGGCCAGACCAGCACGAAATCTGGGAAATGTTCCAGAAGCTGCAGCGATTCAAAGAGTTGCTGCGCTGCACTCTGCGCCTTTCCCTGCTCGCCTACGGCGCTTTCCAGCAAGTCCGGGCGTCCCACATCACCGACGAAGAGGAAATCACCCGTGAAAAGCCCCATCGGCTGGGTTGCCCCACGCCCACGATCGATGACAGCAAAGCAGAGGTGCTCTGGCGTATGCCCGGGCGTATGGAAGACCGTCACAAGCACGTGCCCTACCCGGAAACTGTCCCCCGTGTGGAGCAGAACGGCTCCGTCCGGTGCCCAGCGGTAGGACCATTCCGCATCTCCACAGCCAGACAGGTACAGCGTCGCCCCTGTCTGCTCAGCCAGCTCGCGGCTGCCAGAGAGGAAATCAGCGTGGATGTGCGTCTCCGTCACCGCCACAATGCGGTAGCCGAACTGCTGCGCCAACGCGCGGTAGCGGTCCACATCTCGGGTCGGGTCAATCACCAGAGCTTCCCGTGTTGCCGGGCAGCCGATAAAATAGGAGGCTTGAGCAAGTGCTTCGTCCCAGAGCTGACGCAGGAACATAGCGACGCCTCACGCTGTGATTCCCCACGTTCGCTCGTACTCGATTCGGAACAGCGCCTCTTCCTCTGGCAGGAGACACCGATTGCGGCGCGCCATGACTCGGCGAGCAACCTCCAAAGCCTTGTCCAGCTGGTATGGCTGCGGATGTGCCGCATCTCCCCAGGAGAACGAGGGAACCAGCCGCGCGTCCATGCCCCCGGTGAGAATGTTGGCACTCACCCCCAGAACAGCCCCCGTGCGGAGGCGTGTCCCGATCGCCGTCTTAGTATGGTCGCCGCAGAGCGTACCGAGGAACTGCAAGCCCGTTTCACGCTCTCCCGAAGGCAGACGGAGCCGGACAGAGCCGTAGGTGTTCTTCAGGTTCGAGGTTGTCGTCCCGGCTCCTAAGTTGACCCACTCGCCCAGGTACGAGTGCCCGACAAAGCCCTCGTGCTGCTTGTTCGCATACGCATGCACGACGCTATGGGCAATCTCACCGCCGATACGGCAGTGCTCACCAATAGCGGTGAAGCGCCCAATTGTTGCATGTGCCCGGAGCAGGGAGTGTTTGCCCACCGAGCACGGACCGAAGAGCACCACCTGAGGCTGCACGATGGCTCCCTCCTCGATGATGATTGGTCCTTCACGGGCATCGAGGACAACGCCCGGGGCAAGCTCTGCCGTGGGGGCGATCCAGACCCGTTCGGGCGCCTGGATCCAGATCCCGTGCCGGCGCCATTCCTCAGCATCCGTCCCCAGCGGGAGGAGCTGCTCTGCTTGGAGAAAGGCATCGGGAAGCCGCGCCACAAGCTCCCAGAGCGAGCAGATAAGCGGGAATCCATAGTCTCGGCTCGGTAGAGTCCGGCAGAATGCCGTCAGCTCTGCATCCCAGATGCCGGTGCGGATGCTCACTTGCACAGGAGCTCCCTCTGCTATCCACGCTGCCGCCAGCACTTCCCCAGCGAAGGCTACCCAGGAGGCACCCGCCATGCTCCGCGTCTGCTCCTCCATCCACGTTAGGTTCTCCCGCCGCGGAAGGAGCTGCGCGTTGAGGAGTAGCACTGGGAATCGGGGTTCCCGGACATCGTGCTCGGGAAAACGTGCCAGGAAGGAGCGGCGCCAAGCCTCGCGTTCGGACCCGACAGCAACGGCAAGCTGCGCCTCCGGGAACAGACGCTGCCACCACTCCACCAGGCGCCATGGTCCCCAGCGCAGCTCCCAGAGGCAATGCAGAGAGCTGAACGGGAAAAACTCCCCCACCGCTGCCGGGAACTCAACCAAAAGCACTGTCTTCGGCTTCATCGAACAGGCACCCGAGCAGCTTCCTCTCCGTGGCGTTGCTGCCGGTACCGCAACGCCGCACGGACAAAGTGGACAAAGAGCGGATGCCCGGTCGGCACGCGGGACTTGAATTCCGGGTGAAACTGCACGGCAACAAACCAGCGATGCTGGGGCAGCTCAACGATTTCCACCAGCCGCCCATCGGGAGAGGTTCCGCTGATGAGAAGTCCATGCTCCTGCAGCGCTGGGATGAACTCGGGGTTGACCTCGTAGCGGTGTCGGTGCCGCTCGTAGACGAGCTCCTGCCTGTACGCAGCCCATGCTTTCGTCCCTTTCCGCAGCACGCACGGGTAGGCGCCCAGGCGCATGGTCCCCCCCTTCTGCTTGACCCGCCGTTGTTCCGGCAGTAGGTCGATGACATTGTGTGCCGTCCGAGCAAATTCCGCTGAATGGGCATCTGCCCAGCCACAGACGTTGCGCGCAAACTCGATGACAGCACACTGCATGCCCAGGCAGATGCCGAAATACGGAATATTGCGCCGCCGAGCGTACCCTGCCGCAGCAATTTTGCCCTCCACTCCCCGCGAACCGAACCCCGGCGCAACCAGAATACCGTCAACCTCATCGAAGGGGTCTTCCGGAGCACCATTGAGCGAGAGCTCCTCCGCACTGACCCACCGGATGTGTACCCGCGTGTTGGTCACCGAGCCGGCATGAGTCAGCGCCTCCAGAATGCTCTTGTACGAATCCCGGTACTGCGTGTACTTGCCCACCAGGGCAATGGTGACGGCGTACCGTGGGTTCTTAATCCGCTGCACAAACCGGTTCCACCGCTCCATGCGCAGGGGCTTCCCCTGGAGCCCGAGCTTGCGCAGGACAATGACATCGAGCCCCCGGCGGGCAAACATCTGCGGCACTTCGTAGATGGTCTCCACATCCAGCGCCTCGATAACCGCTTCCTCATCCACGTTACAGAAGAGGGCAATCTTGGAGCGAATCTCCCGGCTCAGGCGCTGCTCCGTACGGCATAGGAGAATGTCCGGGCGAATCCCCGACTCCATCAGCGCCTTGACAGAGTGTTGGGTCGGCTTCGTTTTGACCTCCCCCGCCGAGCGGATGAAGGGAACGTAGGTCAAGTGGATGGTAAGGGTATTCTGCGGACCGCGCTCTAAACACAGCTGGCGTGCCGCCTCCAAGAAGGGCAACGACTCAATGTCTCCGACTGTCCCACCAATCTCGATGAGCACAATGTCGTGCTGCCCATCGAAGAGCGTCATGCGGCGCTTGATCTCATCGGTAATGTGCGGGACCACTTGGACGGTTCTGCCCAGGTAGTAGCCTTTGCGCTCTCGCTGGATGACCTCGTAGTAAACCTGCCCCGCTGTCGCATTATTGAGCCGGGAGGTGGTGATGTTCATAAAGCGCTCGTAGTGCCCCAGGTCCAGGTCCGTCTCTGCTCCGTCGTCGGTAACGTAGACCTCGCCGTGTTGGTACGGGTTCATCGTACCGGGGTCTACGTTGATGTAAGGATCCAGCTTGATTGCCGTCACGCTGAATCCCCGCTGCTTGAGAAGCAAGCCCAGCGACGCCGTTGCAATCCCTTTGCCGAGCGAGGAGAGCACGCCGCCGGTAATGAAGATGTATTTCGTCATCGGCATGACGACTGCCTACGATTGTGCCATTCACGACTGCGAGAAGAGAAATGATCTGCCGCCGGCGCGATGCTTCAAACTTAGAAAAAAGCCCCCAGACGTTCCCCTCAGCCGTACCGCTCTTCGGCAAGTGGGGCATAGAGCACGGGCTTGCTGGGACTGGCATCGCTGTGGAGGTTGAGAATGTGGAGTTCGAGCAGGTATTCCCCATCCGGCAGTGTGGGCGGGAAAGCCAGCAGTTCGGTAACAGTTGCCTCTAACCGGGTTGCATAGGGATATTGCCAGAAAGCTCGGTGTGCTCGCAGCGCGCCCCCATCATCTTCGCGGTCGAGCGAAGGCAGGTCTGTCAACAGATGCACGATCCCGTGCTGCACCAGTAATTCCATCGCCTCTGGGGTGAAGTACGGTGGGTTTGTCCCGGAGAAGTCCCGCGGTGGGTCGGCGGAAACGCCGGTCCGCACGATGAGTGCCTCCGGCGGAGGCACCAGCAGCAGAGGCTGCAGCTGCGCAGCGGTGACCACCTGGTCGCCATTGGCAAGCCGATAGGGTTCGACCGTGACCACCTGTGCCCAGAACAGGTACCGCCGCAGGCAGTGGTAGAGGGCAATTGGCTCTGCCGTAATGTGCCCAACACACTCCGTGTGTGTACACGTCCCATGAGGTACCAGCTCAATGAGGTCGCAATTGCAGGAGCCTCCCTCGGCAACAGACCCGACAAATTTCCCCTGCCGCAATGGGACAATGCGTGGACGTGGCAGTCCAAACGCCCGCGGCGCTTCCATGCCATCGGCAATGGGGAATGCGAGCTCAATAGGGTGAGCCGGATCAATGAGCACTCGCCGCGACGGGAGCTCAACCCATAGCCGCATGGTGTAGTCTGCAGGAAGCTACCGAAACCAAACAAAATTAGCGGATCCCCGGTGGAATCAGGAACGTCGCTGGTAATTTTGTGTCCGTCCAGCAATACCGCATCAGGATGAGAACCCTCCTCCGGTGGCTCGACGCCCTCTCCCGCACAGCGGAGATTGCCGCCGCTGCCAGCATCCTGGCGCTGGTCTGTGTGGTCTTCCTCAACGCGATGCTCCGCTACTTCTTCAACCTCAGCGCCATGGCGGTCCAGGAGCTCCAGTTCTACTTCTACGCTCTGGGCTTCTTGCTGGCGATGGCACCGATCCTGAAGACCGATGGACACGTACGCATAGACATCTTCTACGCTCGCTTCCCCCAGCGCTGGAAGCGGTGGGTCGATGGGTTCGGGACGCTCTTCTTCCTGCTCCCCTTTGCGCTACTGGTGCTGTGGGCATCGTACGACTTCGTTGCATACTCTTTCAGCATTCGGGAGGCATCGCCGAATCCGGGCGGACTTCCGGCGCTCTACCTTTTCAAGGCACTCATTCCGCTGAGCTTTGCCCTCCTGGTGGTGGTGGCGCTCGGCTTCCTTTGGAACTGCCTGCACGAGGGGCACCTTTTCTTTCCGCGAGAGAAACGATGACCGGGCTTGCGCTTTTCGCCGTAGCCTTTCTCCTGCTGATGCTGGGCTATCCGGTCGCCTTCACATTCGCTGCCGTTGCGGTCTTCTTCGCCGCTGCAACTGGGCAGCTGGAGCTCTTTGCCATGATGCCGGAGCGAATCTATGCCCTGATGACCAACTTCTCGCTCATGGCCGTGCCGCTTTTCATCTTCATGGGACTGATCCTCCAGCGCTCGGGTCTTGCAGAGATGTTGCTCCGGACAATCGGTATGCTCTTCCGCCGCCTGCACGGCGGGATTGCCATTGGGACTGTTCTGGTGGGGACAATCTTGGCAGCCTCCATTGGCATTGTCGGAGCCTCGGTAACAGCCATGAGCCTGATTGCCCTCCCCGTCATGCTCCAGCATGGCTATAACCGGCGCTTCGCTGCCGGTATCATCTGCGCTGCCGGGACGCTGGGGCAGATCATTCCGCCCTCGATTGTGCTCATCGTCCTGGCAGAAGTTCTCCAAGTACCTGTTGGGGAGCTCTTTCGGGCAGCATTGCTGCCGGGGTTAGCTCTGTCAGGGCTCTACATTGTGTGGACATTCCTCGTCGGGCTCCTCAAACCTTCCTGGCTGCCGGCGCTCTCAGGGGAGAACTCCCCCTCGTGGCAAGAGGTTGTAAAGGCCATTGTGCCCCCTCTACTGCTCATTGTGCTGGTGCTAGGGTCGATTTTCGCCGGGATTGTCACGCCGACGGAATCTGCCGCTATCGGGGCGGTCGGCAGTATTGCGCTGTCCCTACTCTACCGACGCTTTTCCTGGGACGTCCTCTGGGAAGCTGCCAGGGAAACAGCCCGCATCAGCGCTATGGTCTTCACCATCCTCATTGGGGCAACAGCATTCTCGATGGTCTTCTCGTACACCGGTGGTGAGCACACTGTACATAGCTTCTTGGAAGCCCTTCCTGGAGGAGCGGGCGGGGTACTGGCTTTCTCCATGCTGCTCATCTTCACCTTGGGCTTCTTCCTGGACTTTGTGGAGATCAGCTACATCGTGGTGCCCGTCATTGCCCCCGTGCTCCTCCGAGCGGGCTTTGACCCCATCTGGCTAGGCGTCCTCCTCGGGATGAATCTGCAGACGTCGTTCCTCACGCCGCCTTTCGGTTTTAGCCTCTTCTACCTCAAAGGCTCAGCTCCTCAGCTCGAGACGCTGGACATCTACCGGGGAGTCGCCCCCTTCATTGCCCTGCAACTCCTCTGCCTGATGCTCCTCATCCTTGCTCCGGAGCTCTTCGGACTTCACCGGATGGTAAAGTAGTACTGTTCGGAGATTTCCGTCCAGCGGCGAGCACGCTCCAGGAAGCGCTGCTGACTTTCCCAGACGCGGCGGAAGAGAGGATCACGAGCGGCGTATTCCTGGAGCAGTTGCCGCGTGTGCTGCTTGAGTGCCGCTACCACCTCGTCGGGGAAACGCAGGATTTTGACATGCGGGTACTTCGTGCGGAGCGCCTCCAGTCCTTCGACATTGCGAGCGAAGAATTCCGCGGTAGTCTCCAGCGCTGTCTCGTGCATTGCCGTCACAAGCATTGCTTGGAATTCCGGGGGTAGCTCCTCGAAGGACCGCTTGTTGACCAAGTACTGCAACTCGGCAGCCGGCTCATGCCAGCCCAGGTAGTAGTATTCGGCGATTTCCTGGAAGCCCATCATGAGGTCAATGGCAGGGCTGACCCATTCGACAGCATCAATGACGCGCTTTTCCAAGGCAGTGTAGAGCTCACCGGCAGGCAAGATGATGGGCTCCGCACCGAGACGCGCCAGTACTTCCCCGCCGAGCCCGGGAATCCGTACTTTCAACCCCCGGAAATCTTGCACTGACCGGATTTCTCGGCGGAACCACCCACCCATCTGCACGCCGGTATTCCCTGCCAGGAACGAGAGTAGCCCGTGCTTACCGAAGACTTCCTGCATCAGCTCCATGCCCCCACCGTAGAAAAACCAGGCGTACTGCTCCAGCACATTCATTCCGAAGGGCACAGTGGTAAACAGCGACATCACCACCTCCTTGCCCTTCCAGTAGTAGGCTGCTGTATGCCCCATCTGGTACGTCCCGTTGCGCACCATGTCGAAGACCCCGAAAGGAGCTTTATGCTTGCCGGCAGAATCAACCTCGAGTGTAAAACGCCCGCCGGACATCTTCTCCAGCCGCTCTGCCAGCCGACGGGGACCTTCCTCGAAGACCGGAAAGTTCGGTGGCCACGAAGTTGCCAGCCGCCAGTGTACCCGCACCGCCGATCCAGCTGCCGATGGAATCGCTTCGGTGCGTTGCCGGCATGCCCACCCCAGAGTCGCCGCAGCACCGAGCATGCCATAGCGCAGGAGCTCGCGTCTTTTCATCGAAGCTCTCCCGCATGGTTCACCTCACAGCGAAAGCAAATTACGGGAAACCGCGCTCCCATCCCGGGTTCTGCTCCCCCACTGAGAAAGCCCAGCTCGGCAGCAGAAAAAGCGTATTTTCGGGAAGACAAGCTGTACCAGTCTCACACTGGAGGGTTTTCTCATGCGGCGCATTCTTGTACTGATGCTCGCCTGTGGGTTTCCGCTCCTGGGACAGCAGACTCCGAAGCGGTACGTGCTCATCGAGGAATTCACAAGCGCCACCTGCCCGCCGTGCGTCCAGGCATCGGAGAAGCTCAACGCGATGGTACGGGTCGAAAACGGGCTGATCTCCGTCCGATACCACATGAACTGGCCCGCACCGGGAGATCCGTTCAACGTTGCCAATCCAACGGACAACAACGCACGGCGCCAGTACTACGGGGTCAACTCCATCCCCTTCGCAGCCGTGATGGGAAACTGGACTGGGCATCCGCTCACCTCTGACTTCGACGCTGCAATCCAACAACAGCGGCAGCGCTCGGCACGACTGCTCATTACGGTCTCGGAAAACCGGCAGAATGCCCCGAATATCCAGGTGCAGGTAACCATCCGCAATGTCAGCACGCAAGCCCTCGACCTGACCGGGCATGTGCTCCACGTCGCGGTGGTCAACCGGCGGGTTGACCTGCCCGATCTCCCCCAGCGGCTGCAGGGCTCTAACGGGGAGACCGTCTTCTACGATGCCATGATGAAGATGCTCCCCAGTGCCAGCGGCACTCAACTCTCCGGCTCCCTGGCTCCGGGGCAGGAACAGCTCTTCGGTCCCTTCGTCTACACGCTGGGCACGGGTGAGCTCTGGCCAGCCGGGCAGGACTACGTCATCGCTTTCGTGCAGAACGCAAGTACCAGGGAGATTCTCGATGCTGGGACGAATCTGGAACAGAAACTCACGGCTGTGACAGTCCAACTGACCGCCCCCACACCGCAATTTGACTACATCCCCCGGGGGCAAACGGTTAGCAAGACGGTGACGCTCCGCAACACAAGCTCGGCATCGTACACGTTTCGGGTAGTGATTGACCCGAATTCCGTTCTGCTCACCACGTGGGGCTGGAGTGCTACGGTCTCACCGGATTCCCTCACGCTGGCTCCTGGTGCCACTGGGCAGTTTACCGTCCGTGTCACAGCGCCGTCGTCCAGTGCCGGCTATGCCCGTCTGCTCCTCAAACCGGAACTTCTGACCCGAAGCAGTGGGACGATCCTGGAGCTCCGCGACACGAGCATTGTGGTAGGGCTGTTGACAGAGGATACGAAGTACGTGCTCTACTACGGCATGATCCCGTGGTTCTCCTCGGCGTACCTCTCCGTTGCCAACACAGTACCTGAGCTGCAGGGCGATTACGCGTGGCTGCCCTTGCTGCCAGAAGACATGGCAGCCTATCCCATCCAGAATTTCCAGCTGGCGGTCTTCCCGCTCTATGACTACCCGCTCAAGACCCCAGCGGGCGAATTGGACCACATCTTCAATGCCATCCAGCAAGCCATCCAGGCAGGAACCCGCCTCTGGATTGTCTCGAATGCTGGGCTTTACTGGGCATTTGACCCGAACTCCTCCTACCGGACATCAGCAGCACAGAGCTTCTACACAAACACGCTGGGGCTGCAGTACACTCGGATCCAGCAGCGGTACAGCGGGAACACGCTCATTTCCTTCCCCATCACTGGCGTCAGCAGCGACAGCATCGGGGATGGCTTTACAGCGATGGCAAACACCAGTGCCAGCGCTGGCTACAACCTGTACACAGACATTTTCTCGCTCCGCTCGGGCAGCCCCTCGAAGGCAGTCTTCTACTACGACAACACTCCAAACTCGCTCGGCGGTGTTCGGGTCGAGCTCAGCAATGGGAACCGCCTCGTGTATACGAGCTTCGGTCCCGAAGCGATTGCCAACACGTCAGTCCGTCAGGAGCTTTGGCAGCGTATCGTACGCTGGCTGCTCGGACGTGCCCAGGGGCAACCGCGCATTGCGCTGAACACGTACTCGCTGCAATTCGATAGCGTCGAGCTCAACCAAACGAAGGCGCTCACGCTGACACTCGGCAATGTGGGGCAAGCAGAGCTGCGGATCACCCGCATTGAACTGAGCGGCACGGACGCCTCCGCCTTCAACGTCCCCGATGCCGATGTAGTCCCGATTGTGCTGCAGCCTGGGGAAGAAACCACATTGGAGGTGCAGTTCCGTCCCACCCGGCTCGGGGACCATACGGCATTGCTGACGCTGTTTTCGAACGATCCTCTGGAAGGTGAGCAGGGAAGCGTGGTGATTCTCTCCGGTGTTGGTAAACGCGGGGTTGGCATTGCCCAGGAGCCAGCTCTCCGCCTGCAGCTCAGCCCCGTACCGGCATCGGACGTTGTTCGGCTCCAGCTCCCGGAGGTCTCCGCTGCCACATATTCCGTGCGCATCACCGATGCTCTGGGGCGGAGCTGGCTTTCGGAGAGCTTCCCCATCTCCGGCAGAGAGCTCCTGCTGTCGGTCGGGCATCTGCCTGCTGGGGCATACACGGTCACGCTCCTCAACGGCACACACCGCTTCTGGGCACCGCTCCTGATCGTCCGCTGAGCTTCCTCGCACACTCTACAACCGGGAACGGCGGCAAGGGCTTTCCCTGCCGCCGTTTCGTTTCGGAATGCAGCACAGCCTTAGTGTGCTCTCCCGGGAATGGGCAGATCGGCGAATTCGTCGGGAAACTGGTTGAGGAGCTGCAGGAGAGCATCGCGGAGCTCGGCGGCTCGCTCGTAATCGAGCTCCTGGGCAGCACGCCGCATTTCTGCAAGGAGTTCCTCAGCAAGGTGGCGACGCTGCTGGGGGGTGAGGTACTGCACCAGCGGATCTGCTACCACAGCAGGGCGTCCAGAGAGGCGATGCTCTGTCCGCGGGCGCCGCGGGTGGATATCGGCAACGGCGGTGGTCTGCAGAATCTCCTCCAGGCTCTTGTAGACTGTTTGTGGGTTGATGCCGTGCCGGCGGTTGTACTCCATCTGCAGGGCACGCCGCCGGTTCGTCTCGGCGATGACCTTCTGCATTGCGTCCGTGATGCGGTCCGCATAGAGGATCACGCACCCTTCGGCGTTCCGGGCAGTGCGCCCGGCGATTTGGAGCAGCGAACGCTCACTGCGCAGGAAGCCTTCTTTGTCCGCATCCAGGATTGCGACCAAGGACACTTCGGGTAAATCTAGCCCTTCGCGCAGGAGGTTGACCCCAACGAGCACGTCGTAATTTCCCAGGCGCAGGTCGCGCAGGATTTCCACACGCTCCACAGCGTCAATGTCGGAGTGCAAGTAGGCAACGCGCACACCCAGCGCCTGGAGGTACTCGGCAAGGTCTTCCGCCATGCGCTTGGTCAGTGTTGTCACCAGCACCCGCTGGCGGCGTTCTACTCGGCGGCGAATCTCTCTCAGGAGGTCGTCGATCTGAGTGCGCGTGGGACGCACCTGGATTTCCGGATCTAGCAGCCCCGTGGGGCGGATGAGCTGTTCGACGACAATTCCCTGGCTCTTCTCCAGCTCGTAGTCCCCTGGTGTTGCACTCACGTAGATAACCTGGTTGACCAGCGCTTCGAACTCATCGAAGCGCAAGGGACGGTTCTCTAGAGCGGAGGGGAGCCGAAAGCCATACTCAATGAGCGTCTCCTTGCGAGAGCGGTCGCCGTTGTACATACCCCGCAGCTGCGGGATCGTGACGTGGCTCTCATCGATGATGAGGAGGTAATCCCGGGGGAAGTAGTCGAGCAAGCACCACGGACGCTCGCCCGGTTTGCGCCCAGACAGATGCATCGAGTAGTTCTCAATACCTGGGCAGTAGCCCACCTCCTGCAGCATTTCTAAGTCAAAGAGGGTGCGCTGCTCCAGCCGTCGGGCTTCGAGTTCTTTGCCCTGGGCACGCAGCTCCCGAAGCCGCTCCTGGAGTTCGAGCCGAATACTGGTCAGGGCGCGCTCGAGCTGCGCCCGCGTGGTCAGAAACAGCTTCGCGGGGTAGAGGGTCACAGCGTCGAGCTCTTCGAGCACCGTACCGCTGAGCCGGTCAATCCAGCGGAGACGGTCAATCTCATCCCCGAATAGCTCGATACGCAGCGCGCGCTCGGTCTCGTAGGCTGGGACAACGTCAATGACATCACCGCGGACACGGAAGCTGCCACGGGACAGCTCCTCATCATTGCGCCCGTAGTACATGTCGGTCAGGCGGTAGAGAAGCTGCCGCCGCGTAAGGCGCATGCCCACCCGAAGCACCAACACGCTGGCACGGAAATCCTCCGGGCGCCCAATGCTGTAAATACAGCTGACCGATGCTACCACAATCACATCGCGGCGCCCCTCCAGCAAGGCACTGGTTGCCCGCAGCCGGAGCCGGTCAATCTCCTCGTTGATGGCAACCTCCTTCTCGATGTACGTGTCTGTTGCCGGCAGATACGCCTCGGGCTGGTAGTAGTCGTAGTAGGAGATGAAGAACTCCACGGCGTTGTGCGGGAAGAACTGACGGAACTCGCCGTAGAGCTGGGCAGCCAGCGTCTTGTTGGGCGAGATGACCAGAGTCGGTTTCTGCACCTGGGCAATGACGTTGGAGATAGTGAAAGTCTTCCCCGAGCCGGTCACCCCCAGCAGTACCTGGTGTTTGACCCCACGGCGGAGGTTGTCCACCAGCTGGGCGATTGCCTTGGGCTGGTCCCCCGCTGGCTCGTACGGTGCCACCAGCTGAAATCGACCACCTGCCATTGCGCCAGTTCCCCAAAAGACATCAAAACTAACGAAAGCTGCCAGATTTACGTCACGTAATCTCGCCGTACGAGCATGTGCAGTGAGCTCTACTGTGGGGAGATGTTGTTGCGGACCAAACTCTCGAGCTTCCGGTACACGTACCCCAAGCAAGCAATCGCGAAGTTCCCAGCAGACCCTCGGGATAGCTCCCGCTTGCTGGTGGTCCACCGCACCAGCGGCGAGTTGGAGCACCGGACATTCCGGGATATCGTGGACTACTTCCACAGAGGCGATTGCCTGGTGGTCAACGACACCTGGGTCTACCCCGCGCTGCTCATCGGGAAAAAGGAGCGGACACATGCACCAATTGAGGTCATCCTTGCCCGGGAGCTCAGCCGTGAGGGCAACCTCTGGGAGGTACTCGTGGAGCCCGCGCGCAAAGTCCGCATCGGCAACAAAATTTACTTCGACAACAACCGCTTCTACGCCGAAATTATCGACAACACAACCTCCCGCGGGCGGATCGTCCGCTTCAGCTACAGCGGCGATCTCTACAAGGTCGCCGAACGGCTCGGCAATATGGTGCTACCGCCGTACATGCAGCGCCAACCCGAAGAGGGGGACAAGGAATGGTACCAGACTGTCTTCGCCAATCCTGAGAAGATTGGCTCTCTTGCGCCTCCCACAGCAGGACTGCACTTTACCGGCGAGCTCCTCGAGCAGCTGCGACAGAAGGGGGTCCACATTGTCTCCATCACGCTGCACATCGGACTGGGAGCTTTCGAAACCATCGAGGTAGAGGACTTGAGCAAGCACACCATGACATCGGAGTACTTCGAGGTCAGCCCCCAGGCTGCTGACCTAATCAACCGAGCGCTGCGCAACCGAAAGCGGGTCTGTGCCGTCGGCTGCAGCGTCGTGCGTGCCTTAGAGTCGAGCGCGTTGACCACAGGCGTGGTCAAACCGAGCCGGGGCTGGACCGACCGCTTCATCTACCCGCCGTACGAATTCCGCATCGTGCAGAGCATGATTACGAACTTCCATCCGCCCAACTCCCCCTCGCTCCTGGTAGGGGCAGCCCTTGCCGGACCGGAGCTCATCACGAAGGTGTACCGGACCGCTGTCAAGGAGGGCTATCGCCTGTTTGCTTACGGCGATGCAATGCTTATCCTCTAAGGCTTTCCCATGCGCTTCGTGCTCATTTGGCTCCTGCACGCTGTCCTGATCATGCTGATTGCGCATCTGCTGCCGGGCATCACACTGCAGAGCTTCTGGGTCGCGCTCGTCAGTGCGCTCGTACTCGGATTGGTCAATGCTCTTGTCCGTCCCATTTTGATTGTCCTGACCCTGCCTGCAGTGGTGCTGACCTTCGGGCTTGCATTGGTGCTCATCAATGCGGTCGGATTGTGGCTGGTTGCCGCTCTGGTACCGGGCTTCCAGATTGCGAGCTTCTGGGATGCACTGCTCGGCTCGCTTCTCATCTCCGCCCTCTCTGCTTTTGGACGCTGGTTGCTGAAGGTCTAACCTCGAAGAGGACATCTCGGATGCGCTTGCCAACGTGGCTTCTAGGCTCTTGCGCTCTTGCCCTGGCAGCCGAAACGCCCCCGACGGGACAGCTGCAGCAGCGTCATCTGACGCTCTACCAAGATGGGTTCGGCTTCGTCGAGGAACGGTACCAGTTCTCTCTCTCTGACCGGCGGCAGCGTGTTCGCTTCGAAGGCATTCCTGCCGCAGCAGACCCTGCCAGCGTAGTCGTCAGCCTCCCGGAAGGAACGGTTCTCTGGCACTCTCTGCAACCCGCACAAGCCACGACAGGAGAGATGCTCCTCGAACGCCTGCGCGGGCATTCCCTCCGCTTCATTAGCTCCGATGGGCAGCAGGTCATCGAAGGCGTTCTCCTGGGGATAGTACCGCCGTATGCTGTGCTGCGGACGCCGGCAGGAATACTCCTGCTCCCCTCCCCGACCCAATACCGAGTCCTCTTCAGCGGCGATACGGTGCCGATGGCACCAACCGCTTCCCTGCAAGCGCTTGTGCAGATGCCTCGTGCAGGACAGGCATCGGCAGCGGTTTCCTACCTCATTGAAGGCATGGGCTGGCAGATGCGCTACCGGCTCCAGCTTGCTCCTCACGGGGCAACAGCGACGCTGTGCGGCTCTGCGCTTCTTGAAAATCGCACAGAGGTAGCGTTCGACTCCACCGCCGTGAGTCTCGTCGCGGGAAATGTCCCCCGCCTCCGGGCTCGCCCAGTTGACTGGAACGCTCCAGCAGCCATGGCACGGATGGCTGTCCAGGAATCGGCTCCAGAGGCGCCTGCAGCCCAGAAGCTCAGTGGCTTCTATCGCTACGAGCTCTCGTCGCGAATCGCGCTGCATCCCAACGAGCGGCTCCAGCTTCCGCTCCTCCCCTGTACTGCCATCCGCCTGGAGCGAGTCTATCGGATCGAGAGCTCGGCGATGGTTCGGGGACAACTCTCCGTCCTCCAGCTTGTGCGCGTGCCCAATACGGAAGAGGCAGGGCTTGGGATTCCGCTCCCTGCCGGCATGCTCTCTGCCCTGGTTGCCACACCCGAACGGCAAGAGTTCGTCGGGGAGACGCTCGTTCCAGAGACGCCCGTCGGTGATACGGTCACCCTCACGCTCGGTCCCGCCTTCGATATCAAAGCCTCCCAACAGCTCGTCGAGCACCGGGAGTTGGGGAACAACCTCGTCGAGGAGACCTACCAGCTCACTGTGCTCAACGGTGGGCAGGAACCTGCGGCGGTCGAACTCTCCTTCCAGCTCCGATGGGACCAGCAGAACTGGCGCATCACGACGACAACCCATCCCTACCGCCGGCTCGATGCGCAGACACTCGCTTTCCGGCTCTCCGTCGGGGCGCGCAGCCAGAGCGTGCTCCGCTTCACAGTCCAGAGTCAGCGTCCGCCGCGTTAGATCAGCCCGGGTGGACTGCCGCTTCTTCCAGCACAAGGTAGCCCTGCCGGTTGAGCCGGGCAGGGATCCCGAAGGGGAGAGCCCAGTGGTGTCGCACATGCCCGTATGGAAGACCGAACAGACACGGCACGCGCACCCGGTCGGCAAAATCCCGCAGTAACGTCTGAAGCGATGGCTGGGGCAAACGCTGCTCTGCTGAACTCGGCAAAGTAAATTCCCCGAAGACAAGCGCTGCCACCCCGGTGAAAGCACCTGCTAAGAGCAACTGGGTCATCATCCGGTCCAGCCGATACGCAGCCTCGCCGACATCCTCAAGCACCAGGATGGAGCCTTCCAGCTTTGGGAAGAAAGGCGTCCCACAGAGGGCACTCCAGAGCGAGAGTGTGCCGCACAGGAGCGTTCCCTGGACACCTCCGGAAGGCATCGGCGAGAGCGGTTGGAGCGGTTCCCCGACCGCCCCTGGGGGTTTTGCCGAGGTGAGCAGCTGCCAAAACCACGCCTCACGGTCCGGCGGAATCAGCTCCGTGCCGGGCGGAGGGGCTGAAATTGTCACCAGCCGGCTCCGCTGCCAGAGGGCAATCTGCAGCGCAGTAATGTCCGAGAAGCCAACCAGCACTTTCGGATGCTGAGCAATGAGGCGGTAATCCAGCTGTGCCAGGAGACGCATGCTCCCGAACCCTCCCCGCAGGCAGAAAATCGCCGCAATACGGGGATCGGTGAAGAAGCTATGGAGCTCGGCAAGGCGCTGCGTATCGGTCCCGGCTAAGTAGCCCAGGTACGTGCTGTGCGCATTGGCGGAGACCTCCACGCGGTAGCCGAGCCGTTCCAAGTAGCGGACGATACTCTCCAGCTGCCCGGATTCCACCGGCGACGCGGGCGCCACCAGCCCGATGACATCACCCCGACGGAGCGGGCGTCCTCTCCGCAACTGTTCCGCCCGTGCGGACTCCCGCCTTACAGCGTCAGCTGCACCTGACCGTTGAGCGCGTGCCACCATCGCCGTCCCTTCTGCTGTGCACCAAGATACTGCAGTGACCAGAGAGCGCCTCCTGTCCGATATCCAACGCTGCCCTGAAGCCGCCATCCTTGGAGGAGACTCCCGCTCCAGAGTAGGAGCTCAGGGGGCAATGCCGGCACCAAGACACCGATGTGGACTGCCGCCTCAGCGCTGAGGAAGTCCTGCCGCCGGAAGCTCAGCTGGAGCATCCCGACGGGATTGACCACCGTGTACCTCAGTGTGCCATCCCCGAGGGAACCTCGGAGGAGCTGGAGCCGAGGGGTACACCACAACTCCGATGTTGGCTGCCACGGCAGCTCCGAGAAGAGCTGCACTACCGAGAGCCGAAACTGCCCGGGCTGGAAAGCTCGGGAATGTTCTTCCCAGAGTGGACCACCACCGCATGCCAATCGGAGCGTTCCCCGGAGAGTGCGCTCCCAGCGGAGCTCAGCGGTTGCCCGCTGCCATTGCTCCCACGCGGTTCCCATCCAGAACGCTGTCCCACTCCACTCCGCACGGGCATCCCACTGTGCCGATCCTGTCGGGAGCCGGAGCTGCTGGGCGATGGTCCACTGCGTCGTGTTCACCCCGTCCTCCCTTGCCCGATGCGGGAATAGCGCCTGCCACCACGAGCGGAAAACTCCACGCTGCAGCAGCCTCAGTTGGCTCTCCCATTCCCCCTTCGGCTCCGGCTTCTCCCCCAGCGGGAACCGCAGGATGCCCTCGATCCGCAGCAGTGTGCCAGGGCGGGATATTCCCCGGGAAGTCGGCACCAAGAGGTAGTCTCCCCCCACGGGAGCAGGCTCAAACTCCGACGGGTCGGCGATTCCATTCCCGTTGAGGTCACCCCGATACCGATACGTTCCCTGCCCGGGCAGAACCCGGAGGAACGCCGGTGAGACGGTATCGGTCAGCTCTGTCCCTGACTCATAGCGCCACTGGATGCCTCCCCGGCGCGCCAGGGCAGCACTTGCTTGCCAGAGAACGTGGAGGTTTTCCCAGCGCTGCTCTGCTTGCTGGACACGGTTCCATCCGAGCCGGAGCTGGAGCTTCCAGCTCTCAGGATGCGTCCAGCGCAGCCACAGACCCGGCTGCCACCACTGGCTGGGCAGAGGCTCCCACTGTCGCCGCCACAGGAGGAAGGCTTCCAGTGTTGTACGGGGAGAAACTGTCCAGATGCTCCGCGTCTCGCCGGCAAGCTCTCGCTGCCGGACAGGAGCAAGCACCCCAGCCTCACGCTGCCACTGCCAGCGGACATCACCGAGGAGATGCCATCGGGAAATCGTCGCCGTCACTGTTCCTCGAAGCCGATGCCAGAGGTGCCGTTGTCCGGCATCATCATCCCTGTGGTGCCCGACGGCGTAGCGCAGCACGACCGGGGAATGCCCCTGCCCGGGGAGCACCCCAAGCACCGTCTCAGCCCAAAGTGCGCTCAGCCTTGGCGCCCAGCGTATCCATCCCGCCGTAGCTTCTGCCATCAGGGGAGCCAGCTGCAGCCGGAACCGCTGATGGTGGAACGCTTCGGCGCTGGCACCATCGAAGCCACGCTGCAGGAGATTCCATGGCAGGACGTGCTGCTCCTCTGCCGTGCGGCGTCCGAAGAAGAACGGGCTCTTCCACCTCGTCTGGCTCTCCCAGAGGAGGGGCGCACGCGCTGTATCGGGATGCTGGCTGTAGCGGGTCTGTACCGAGAGCGCTACCCCTTGAAGCACTTCAGAGTGACGCCGAAAGGGAACAAAGCGACTACCCTCCCACTGCAGGTGCGAAGACCACTGCGGCGTTCGCCACTCCCACCGTACTGTCCAGAGCTGCTGCTGCGTTGGCAATGGTAGCAACCGCACCGGTGCGTATCCTCCACGACCGGACCCAACATAGCGGAAGACACCCGGCGCCTCTTGCACATACTCGCCCTGTCCCTCCCCGACGGCACTGAACTCGACCATGTAGAAGGCGTCGGGAGCTGCCGGAGCGTATTCCCAGATGGTGTGCACCTGCCCCCCGAGGAGCGTATCCCGGCGGCGATACCAGCCACGCCCTCTTCCGGTAGCGCTATCGAAGCCAACCCACGTAGCACCCTCCAGCTGTGCATAGGACATCCCGTTGCGGAGCACCGGACGCGCTGTCGGTGGAACGTCCTGGAATGGTGTTGTAAGCCGGTGGGAGTACGCAACCTCCAGGTTATGCGCGGCTCCTAAAGCTCCGGTTAGCTGCAGGAATCCGAGCGTCTGTGCACTTGCCTGGTCCAGCTCGGAGAACTCCACCACAATGTGGGACGCAGAGCTTACCGGGCGGCGCGGGCGGAAGGTCAGCTCACCTCGGAGCTCATCGAGGACGTAATCTTTGTCCTCCCCCCGCTCTTGGAGCACGCCATCGACCCAGACCCGCTCACTGCCCGGCAGTATCCCAGCGATGCGCCTGCCGAGAGCATCCTGCAGCCGGTACGGTCCCGGAACACCATCGCGGGCAGTGAGCACAACCACCGTGGTCACTGTTCGGGACGCTCCCAGCAGCGTAGCAAGCTCCCACCGCCCCATGCGGACAGAGGCTTTGACCCCCTGCAGATGCCCGATACCAAGCGCTGCCTGCAGCCCTGATGGGAGCAGCAGCTCTCCAACTTCCGCATGCAAGCCCGGCGAACGGACCTGGAGAGCGAACTGGTCAAGCTCCTGGACCGATAGACTGCTGCCTGCGGAGCTGACCGGGAGGCGATCCGCCACAATGCGTCCCCCGATCTCTGTCTGCCCCGCCAGATGGGAGGAAAACCCCAACTCCAGCCCCGAGTGGAGCACAAGCCCTGAACCTGTCTGGAGTGAAAACCCCCGAATGAGGCGCCCACGCGGCTCCACAGGCGGAGCCTCAGGAGTCTCCCCGACCGGTGTCCCCGATGAGTGCGCCGCAGGAGCGGCACTGGGGCACGTGTCCCAGCGCTGTTTCCCTCCACGGGCTTGCACGAAAAGCGGCACATAGCATGCCGCAACAGAAAGCCGAAGCGTATCGCGGAAGCGGAAGAGGCGCCGGAAATGGGGAGAGAAGCGGATACATCCCTGCCGCGCTGCCACTTCATAGTCCAGCGGCGACTGCAGGGTATAGACCGAATCGAGCTGGAGCACAAGCTTCTGCACAAACGGGACTCCCAGACAAACAACGCTATCCCGAGCTGTCAGAACCAGCAGCTGGTGAACTTCCGGAAGCTCGTGGGCAGCAAGGATTCCCGGCAGAAGAGTCCACCAGCACCACCGGTGCATCTCCCCCTCCAGGGAAATGCTATTGCAGACGGAAGCTCTGGACGACTCGCTCGAAGACGGGCAAGTAGATCGACTCCTCAGGCTTGTACCAGGTGATGACAATTCGGTACAGGCGCTTCTGCGCCAGCGTAAAGTAAGCGCGCCCGCTGACCTGCGCCGCCGGGGCATACTCCAGGTAGTAGGCTTGCTGCCCGCCGAGACGGGTCGGGATAGCTTGTGTGGCTCGATAGCGCGGGCGATTCTCCTCGACAATCTTGCGCAGGTCCTGCTGCTGCGAGGCATCGAAGACATCTACCTGGATGATGCAATCGTTGCGCGCACCGACAAAGCGGACCGAGAAAAGAGAGCTGGGGACGCTGGTCCGTTCTGCCCGGAAGTTCTCCGGCACCTGGATCAGGAAGCCCTGTCCGGCATAGTTCCGGAGGGTCTGCGAGGGAGGCTCGGGCTGTGCCGGGGTGGGAGTCGGTGCCTGCTCCGGGAGAGGCTCCCGCGCAAGCTTCAGCCCCGCAATGACGGAGTCGAATACAGCCCGATAGGCAGGGAAGGTGCCTCCAAAGGCTGCAACCTCCAGCACCGTTGCTACCCGTCCATCTGCTGAGGCGACGTAGAGCTCGCCTTCAGCGTCCCCATCACGGAGAGGGAAACGGTAGTGGAGCTTACGCCCTTGGCTCCCCCCGAGCGTGAGAGACTCCACAGGGCTGTAGACCTCATCGGTAAAGATCTTGCGCTCAGCCAGGATGCTGTCGAGACTCTTGCCCTGCAGAGGGATCACCGTCACCTCAATCTTGGCAGCCGACGGACCCTCCGCCTCCCACCGGAGAAAGCGCTCCAACGCCGCATCGGTAGACAATGCCAAGAAGCTCTCCCCCGGAACTGCCCGCACGGACCAGTTCTTCGGATACACAAGGGCAAACCCCGTGACCCGGTCTTCGTAGCGCTCCAAGCCCTCAATCGGAGCAGGTTTCGGGGTCGGTTGACAGGCGCTCAACACAATGCCCACACAGAGGCTACCCCGGACAAACCACCGGCACATGAGCTGCTCAGGCACGGTTGGAACATGAGACAACGGCTGCGAAAATACAGAAAAGCCCTGAGGGGATACAATCCCGCCACGTGGTCTACTGCGGCAGCATCAGCCACCCTCTCCGGGACTGGAGTAAGCCGTCGCGAACAAGCCCAGCAACGAGCTCACGCAACCAACGCCGCTGTTGTGGGGTGGGCGGCGCCTCGAAGAGCGCAGCCGCTACCTCCTCCAGCGTGATCCTGCCAACCGTTGCGACCAGCCGCAGGAGACGTCCCCGCCAGAGCCGACGTGGCACACCCTGGAAGTGTGGTTCCCCGCGTGTCCCGGAGGATAGCTCCTGAACTTCCCTGCCAGCAGACCGACACCAGGAGCGCAGTGGGCATTGCCCGCAGAGTGGACGACGCTTCCGACAGTAGAGGGCACCTAGGTCCATGAGTGCCTCGTGCCACTGCACGGAAGCACCTGGAGGAATCAGCTCTCGTGCCCGTTGCAGGAGCACCCGAGGCGGGAGTGTTTCTGCCAACAGCCGTTGGAGCGCCCGGGCAATGTTGGTATCAACCACAGGCACATCCTGCCGTCCGAAGGCGAAGGTTGCCACGGCTGCGGCGGTGTACCTTCCAATGCCGGGAAGCCTCGTCAGCAGCCCAGGGTCGGAGGGAATCACCCCACCGTAGTCTTCCACAATCCGGCGAGCACACTCCCAGAGCAGGCGTGCTCGGCGATTGTACCCCAGCCCCTGCCACCAGCGAATGACCTCTGCCAGCGGAGCAGCCGCTAAGGCTTGCACCGTGGGAAAGCGCTCCAGAAAGCGCGGCAGCAGGCGCTCGACTCGCGCCACCTGGGTCTGCTGCAGCATCACCTCGCGGACCAGCACCTGGTATGGGTCCCCAGGAGTCCGACGCCACAGCAACGGGCGCCCCCGCTCTGCGTACCACTGCAGGAGCGCCTCATGGAGCTGCGTTCTGGAATCGCTGGGCTTCATCCGGTGCCCTAGAGGATGTCTCCCAAGCCGTACTGTGCCAGCTTCCGGTACAAGGTGCGCTCGCTAATTCCCAGCGCACGGGCTGCCAGACGCCGGTTCCCGCCGAAGCGCTTGAGAGCGGCGATAATCAAGCGGCGCTCGATGTCATCGAGCCGGAAATCCGCTTCGTCCCGGAGCCGGATGCCCTCTTCTGCTTCCTTGGGCTGCTCTACGCGGTGTTCCAACGTGGCAAGCTGCTCCCGCAGCGCTTCAATGCTGGGCAGGAGGAACTGTAATGCCCGCCGCAATTCTGCCAACTCGCTCCGCATGTCGAGCAGCACGCGGTAAAGCAGCGTCGTGTCGAAGGCTGCCGGCAGAGCCGGCTCATTGCGAGCGCGTCCTACCGCGACAATTGCTCGCTCCACCGGGACGGCTTCACCCGACTCACCTGGGGCGGCGCGCTGCAGGTAGCGCTGAACCATCTCCGCCGTGATGTAAGCCCCACGCTCGAGCGTGAGGAGGGTCTCAACAACGTTGCGCAGCTCCCGGACATTGCCTGGCCACGGGTATCGCTGTAGCAGTTCCAGTGCCTCCGGGGCAATTCCCTCGAACGTGATTCCCAGACGTTCGCAGATTCGGGCAGCGAAGTACTCCACCAGCACGGGGATGTCCTCCGGGCGCTCTCGCAGCGGCGGCAGGTGAATCCTGACCGCGTTGAGCCGGTAGTAGAGGTCCTGCCGGAAGGTGCCTTCGCGCACGGCGCGCTCCAAATCCCGGTTCGTCGCCGCGATGAGCCGGACATCGACCCGGCGAATCTCCGAGGAACCCAGCGGAGAGAATTCCCCGCTTTCCAGGACGCGCAGCACCTTTGCCTGCGTGCTCAGCGGCATCTCCCCGATTTCGTCCAGGAAGAGCGTGCCCTGATGAGCAACCTCGAAGAAGCCCTGCCGATCGCTGGTAGCACCGGTGAAGGCACCCCGCACATGCCCGAAGAGCTCCGACTCAAGGAGCGTCTCCGGAATAGCCGCACAGTTGAGACTGACAAAGGGATGACGCCGCCGGGGGCTCAAACCGTGAATGGCACGGGCAAAAAGCTCCTTCCCCGTCCCTGTCTCCCCAGTGATGAGAACGGTCAACTCCGTTGGTGCCACCTGCAGCAGAAGGCGCATCGCCTGCCGTAATGCCTCTGATTGCCCTACAATGCCGTAGCGCCACTGCAGGAGCTGAAACTGCGCCTCTTCCTCCGTCCTTACTGGCTGTGCCGACGACGCCATTCTTCCCACCCGCCCTCGTAGATGTAGAGCCGTTGGAATCCTAAGTTCCGGAGTTGCTCTGCCAGGTAGTGACTCAGCTCACACTGTCCGCCATCGCAGTAGATGAGAATTGGCTTCGTCCGCGGCAGGGCAATCAGTTCGGGAATATGGGCAGCGAAGTCGTAGGCGAAGATGTTCCGTGCTCCTGGGATATGCCCGGCAGCGTAGTCCTCGGGGCGTCGGGCATCGATGAGCAGCAGCTCGGGATGCTCCAGGAGCTGCAAGACCTGCTCGTAGCGCACTGCTCGAATGGGGGATTCCTGTGGAGATGGGTGGTGTGGTGCGGCTTCCGCCGGGGTTCTCTGCTGCGCTGCCGGCGCCGATAAGACATGCCGGCGCTCCGCTGGGGCGCGTTCCTGGACCGGTGCATTCCCCGGAGCCGGTATAGCCTCCGCCGGCGCAGCCGGTTGCGCCGATCCTTGCCCGAGCTCCCGCAACAGCACCGAGTCGTCAACGACCGGCAGACGCTGATGGTGCCGGATGAGGGGAAGCCCATTCGGGTTGAACACATTGTACGCCAACCCAACAATGGTGGCAAGCCCAACAATTGCGGCAGCTTCCCGTATGAGGGCTCTCATGAGGCTCTCCCTTCTCTGTTCTCAGGCTGCAGTGACGTATGAGGCACGCTTTCCCGCTACCGACCTCCGAGCAGAGCGTACCGGAGCTGGTCGAGCACCTCGTCCGGGGTCTGGCAGAGGGAGACAAGCTGCCGCGCTGGTGCCAGTTCGGGCAGCACCTCTACCAGCCGCCCGAATACCTCACTCCAGGGATGCCCTAAACAGAAGACAGGACGGCTCGGCAGGAGAGAGCGCTCGCGAAGCGCCAGTACGGCAAAGAGCTCCAGCAGGGTTCCCGTTCCCCCGGGAAGGAGCACATAGGCATCCCCGAGCTGCAGGAGCCGGTGCAATCGCTCCAGGTACGTAGGGACCGAGAGGAGCTCAGCGACGTATGGATTGACCTGCCGCTGCCGGAGTTCGGGCGTCACAACCCCGATGCGACGCACTGCATACAGCGCAGCGCCGCGCAGAACCGCCTCCATCACACCACCGTAGCCCCCGGTGGCAACTCCGAATCCTGCCGCACCGAGGAGCTCCCCGAGCCGCATCGCCTCTTGGTACAGCGGGCTTCCCGGCTCCGCGCGAGCACTCCCAAAGACTGTTACCACAAAGCTCATGGGAGGAAGCTCCCTACACTGAAGGCAACCACCGGCGGTCCCCAGCGCACGAACGGAGCCGTCTGGGCAATCCGGAAAGCAACACCCACAGCAACTGCCGCCACCCCAAGCGGCGTCTCCAGCACGAATCCGCCCCCAAGGCTCTGCCGCAGCTCACCCAGGCAAATCCGTTCGGGCACTTCCCATACCCCGCCTAGATCGGAACGCACAAAGAGCCGCGTCATCAGCCCAAGCAGCGGGAAGGTGGGCAGAGAATACGCCATCGAGGCGCATACCAACTGGCGTCCCCGTTGCTCTTCTTCCCGCATCCCGAGAAAACTCTGCATCCCCCCCAAGGCGAAGAACTCCGCCCTCGGGAGCGTCGCGTCGGCAGCCCCGAATCGCAGACGCCACCACACACTGTGCCCCCTCCCCAAGGGAAGAGCGCGTTCGTAGAGGAACTCTGCCCGTGTAAACCCCCCGACGCCAGCAAGGCGTACAAGCGCCCCTTCCAGAGCCAGCCGGAGAAATTGCCCGCGCTGTGGGAACTCTGCCCGGTCACGGCTATCATGGAGAAAGTGCATCCCGAAGAGGGCTACCGTTGTCAAGGGTGGCACGGTTTCCACAACCTCCCGCTGCCGCTCTACACGGAGCCAGCCCTCCAGGATATCCACCGGCTGGAACGGGAAGCTGACCGAAGCGCGAACGCCATACCGCTGCTGCCGCGCGTCTGCCAGCTGCTGGAGCGTCCAGCCCGCTTGCGTCGGGAGCTCACGGAAGCGGCGGATGAGCCGATTCTCCGCATAGAAGCAGAGGCGAGCCGTTGCCCAAACCTCGGGGAACGCCCGTTGCAGTGCCAGCTGCCCCAATACGAGTACATCCCGGGGTCCTGCCCCGCCGGAGAGCCGCAGCTCCAGCTGCCGGGAAATCCCCGTGCGGTGCAGTGCCTCAAGCCACAGGCGCGTGTAGTGTTCGTTATCCACTCGGATGCCAATCCGCAGCTGCTGCGGGGGTTGACACTCAGCAAAGAGCTGCAGATGGATTTGCCCGTCCGTCTTTCCCATCCGGAGCTCAAGGGCACGGAACAGCCCGGAGCGCTGTAATTCCTGCCAGCGATGCCAGAAAGAGGTCTCGATCGGTCCTCTCATCCCAATGCCGAGCAGCTCCTGGAGTTCTCGGCAGCGTCCCGTGTCCAGCCCTGTACAGGTGATGCGTCCGACCGTATCGAGTTGCAGCCAGAGCTGGAGGCAGGAGTCTGCCTCCTGCCAGCCGAGGAAGCTGGTAGGTCCCAGCCCAAATGCGGAGAGCCACCGACGCAGAACCCAGCTCAGGTGCTGCTGCTCTCGCGGACTGGCCACAACGGCTCCTTGCTCCATGCTGGAGCGCTCGGTAAGGAGCGTGGCGAGCGCTTCCGGAATGCCCCAGAGTTCCAGCCGTGCGTAGCGCCGGTAAGGTTCGGCTCGGCACAGGAGTGTCACCCCGGCACCGTTTGGGACCGCTGCCAGATGCAGACGGCGGTAGCGACCGTTTGCCCCGGAGCGCAGAAGCTCTGGCAGCACACGCTCCAACGGCATGCCCTGAAGGTGCTTCAGCTGCTGTTCGTCCTCCGGCATCCAGCCCACAGTCTGGAGCTCCACAACTGGCGATGCAGAGCCTGCGACACGCTGCCCGAAGTGCTCAGCAGCCAGCGAATCCCAAATACGGGCAAGGCATGCCTGAAGCTGCGGGAGCGCCCGCCGGGCTGCCTCTCGACCAGCAGCGATGAGGCGCTCCAGATGGTGGAATTCAAACGTCCCATGCTGTCCAAGCTCAGGCTCAATGAGCACATCAGCAGCGGCACGGTCGAGCTCGACAAAACGGTGCATCACCAGCGAAATACTCTGGTCGGCAACAGCCCAAGGTGTTGTCAATTCTCCAGCACTGCGCAGCGGAGCCGTCGTATTGACTGCCACCAGGACGGCGCCCGGAAACTCCCGCCGTGCAATCCGAACCGGAAGATTAGCCTCGAGCCCTCCATCAACCAGCAGCAACGAATCCCAGCGCACCGGCGTATAGCGCAGCGGGAACACCGCGCTTGCCCGGAGTGCCAGTCCGAGATCCCCGGAGCGCAGCACCACTGTCCGCCCCTGCACCAGATCTGTTGCCACTGCCCGAAAACGACAGCGCAGCCGGTCGAAATCGCTGCTCACACATGGCGCCCGCCAGACGAGCTCCTGGAGAAAATCCGCCATACGCCCCCCGGAGGAGAGTGCCAGAGGCAGCACCGGGCGGAAATTCTCAAAGGACAGCGTGAGGAGACTGCGGTCTTGCTCCTGACGCTGGTCGACGAAGAGGTCCGCTCGCTCAGCATGCCCTAGCGCCAGCAGTTCCTCCCAGTCGGTGCGCCTGACCAACTCTTCGAGCTCGTGCGGGGTATAGCCGGCAGCGTAAAGCCCACCCAGAATCGCCCCAATGCTGGTTCCCACCACTGCATCAGGGGCATATCCTGCCTCTTCCAGCACCTGCAGTACCCCGATCTGTGCGATGCCCCGCGCCCCGCCACCGCTGAGGACAAGCACCAGCGCCGGGCGCAGCCGCCAAGGTTCTTCCAGACTCCACTGCTGTCCTGCCGCAGCGCTGCTTCCCAGCAGAACCCCGATACACCACCAGCACCAGCTACGCATGCTGCCGCCACTGGCTGTAGACCCGCTGCACCCCCAGGTAGAAGGGCAACATCTGCTCTTCGAAAGCACGCCGGTCCTGCGCCACCAGCACCGCCAACTCCTGGGTGCCGGGATGGGTAAAGACATCACCACGGGGTGGTCGGCGCACCACATCCACGAGCTGCTCGGCAACCTGCTCAGCGGTGAGAATCGTCGGCAGCGGGGCTAGAGGAAGCCCCAATTCGTGCGCCACCTGCTTGGAATGGCGAACTCCTTCCTGGAAGAGCGCTCCGAGAGGTCCTCCCTCAGTCACCATCCCCCACTCGGTGTCTACGGCTGCCGGACAGACCACCGTGGCTTCCACTCCCGTCCCGAGAAGTTCAGTGCGGAGTGCGGCTACGAATCCCACCGCGGCGTGTTTCGCCGCCACATAGGCGCTATTGTACGGATAGCCCCACTTGCCCGCCACACTTGCGATGACGAGGATGTGCCCCCGTCCCTGCGCCTTCATCACCGGTAGAGCCGGTGCTGTCACGTACCAGAGGGCAAATGCATTGACAGCAAAGATGCGCCAGAGTTGCTCTGGGGTGGTCTCCTCAACCGCTGCACAGTTACCCCGCCCAGCGTTATTGATGAGCACATCGAGCCGACCGAACTGCTCCACCGCGCGCCGCACCAATGTCTGAGCCTGCTCCGGGACAGTCACATCCGTTGGCACTGCCAGCACCTCTGCCCCGACTTGACGGCACTCAGCTGCAACCGCCTCCAGACGCTCACGACGCCGTGCCGCTAGCACCAGCCGCACCTTCTCACGAGCAAATCGACGGGCGGTTGCCGCCCCAATCCCAGAGGAAGCCCCCGTGATGAGCACCACAGTCTCTGGCGTCAGCTCCATCGCACCCTCGTTCGATGCCACATCCTGTCGCTATCCCGTTCGGCGAACGTCAAAGTCTGCAAACTCCCCTGTCGGCGTCTCCCACTGCACTTCCACAGCCTGCACCCGCGCCGGCGGCGGACCCAGACGCACGAGCTCCAAGAGACGCTCCACCACTGCCGGTTCGCCTTCCACAACCACCTCCACGCTCCCATCGGGACAGTTCCGCACATATCCCTTGACCCCAAGCTGCCGGGCATGGTGGAGCACAAACCAGCGGAACCCCACTCCTTGCACTCTCCCGCGAACGCGTACCCGCGCTCGAACCATGCCGTCTCCTGCCTTGTCGGGACGGAGCGAAATTGCAAAGAAGCACGAACCCAGAGTCCCGGCTGTAATTTTGCCCCGGCGGTGGAGGTACTCCATGGTGCGTCTTCTCCATACGGCAGATTGGCACCTGGGCAAACGTCTCGGGCGCTTCGAGCGCCTCGCCGAACAACAGCATGCCCTGGAATCGCTCCTGCAGCACGCCGACACCGAGCATGTCGATGCCATTCTGGTCGCCGGCGATGTCTTCGATAGCGCCAATCCGAGTACCGAAGCACTCAAGCTCTTCCACACTGCGCTCTGCGAGCTGTCCCGGGGCGGAGAGCGCCCCGTTATTGTGATTGCCGGCAATCACGACTCGCCCGAGCGCCTGGAAGCTGCCGCTACCTGGGGATACGCTCTCGGCATCCTGCTACTGGGTTTCCCCGACACCGCGCTGCCACCGGCTGGGACACCCCTGGGAAAAGCTGTGATCCGCTCCAGTGTGCCCGGGATGCTGGAGCTGGAGCATCCCCGATGGGCACATCCACTGCGCCTGCTCCCGCTCCCATATGTCTCTGCCTATCGGCTCTCCCACGACCTTCCCGTTCCCCTGCCCGAGTGGCTCCGTCGGCGCTGGGAGGCTGCTCTCCAGCACCGCCGCACGGCTGCCCCAACCTTGGTGATAGCGCATCTCTACTGCCAGGCACCAGACGGCACAGCACCGGAAGAAGGCGAAGACGAGAAACCCGTTGCCCTCGGCGGACTGGACCCATTGCCGACGCAGATTTTCCCCGAAACTGTCCACTACGTTGCACTCGGACACATCCACCGCCCGATGACACTCCAGGCAGAACATCCTCCCGTGGTCTATGCGGGGAGCCTCCTACCGTACACCTTCACGGACACCATGCCGGAGAAATCCGCTGTCCTGCTGGAGCTCTCTCCCCAGGGGGTGCTCAGCTCTACCCGCCTCCCACTCCGGGGCAGTCTTCCCCTCCGGCGCCTCTGCTGCCAGAGTGTGGAGGGAGCCCTCCAGGCGCTTGCCCGCTATCCCGAGGCATATGTCCAGCTGGAGCTCTCCTGTGACCATGCCCTAGCGGTTGAAGACCTCCAACGGCTCCATCAGGCTCACCGCTACCTTGTGGAACTCCGCCTCGTCCCACGCGTTCCCCTGCCCTCCGCCTCCCAGGCAAATTCCCTCGATCCGCTGCGGATGGACATCGAAGAGCTCTTCCTTACCTTCTTCCGTACCCGCACCGGAGTAGACCCAGACCCGGCTCTGCGCCAACTCTTCCGCGAGGTTCTCCGTGAACACCACTCCGAGACATGATCCCACTGGAACTCCACATCGAGGGCTTCCTCTCCTACCGCAATCGGCAATCGCTCAACTTCCGTCCCCTTGTGGACGCCGGGCTCTTCGGCATCCTGGGACCTACCGGCAGTGGGAAATCTGCCCTGCTGGAAGCGATCCTCCTGGCACTCTACGGGACTTGCCCACGCCAGAAGGGAAACGAGCTGCTCCCGCTGGTCAACCATCACTGCTCCACGCTGACAGTGGAATTCCTCTTCCAGCTCCGCCGAGCCGGGCAGACCGAGCTTTACCGCTGCCGCTACCGAGCACGGCTGAAACCTGGCAGAAAAGGTGTACAGCAGCAGGAACATCTCCTCGAGCGCTGGGACGGACAAGGATGGCAGCGCGACCGGGAAGGCAGAGCAACAGAGCACCGGGTCAGCGAATTACTCGGGCTGGACTACGAGAATTTCTGCCGCTCGATTCTCCTGCCCCAGGGGCGCTTCGATGAGCTCCTCCAGTTGACCCCGTCGCAGCGCGCCGAGGCACTGGAGGTCCTCTTCCACCTGCACCGGTACAATCTCGGGGAAACTGTCCGCCGACTCCGAGCAGAGACGGACGCACGCCGAGAGCTCCTCCAGCGGCGCTTCGACGTCCTTGCCCAAACCGCTTCTGCCGAGATCTACCAGCAGCTTGAGCAGGAGCTCGAACACCTCCGGATCGAGTCCCATCGACTCGAACAGCTCCTCAGCAAGCTCCAAGCTGCCGACGCAGAGTATACCACCCGACGTCACCGGTGGGAGGAATACCGGCGCCTCCAGCAGGAGCTCGCACACCAGCGCCATCGTGTCCTCTCCTCTGCGGAGCGGAAGCAGCGCCTGGAGCAGCTCCAGCGCTTCCTGCCCCTGCTCCATGCTTCCTGGAGCCAGCTCCAGCAGCTGCGCCGCGACGCTGCAGCAGTAACTGAGCAGTACAACCGCGCCCGACAGGACCATGCTCGCCTCCGTACGGAGCTCGACGCCCTCCTCCCCCGGTACGAACAGCTCCGCCAAGCCTATGAACAGCGCCACCAACTCCACGAGCGCCTGGAACACTGCCGGAACGCTCTCCGCTGCCTGGACCTGCACGCCCAACTCCACGCCCTCGACGCCCGGCTTGCGAAGGGCAGAATCGTGCTGGAGGAACTCCAGCAGCGGCACAGAGAGTACACCCAGCGCTTGACCGCCTGCCGCCATCGCCAGCGGGAGCTGACCCAGGAGCTCCACACGCTCTCCGAGCTCCTCCACTGGTACGAACGAGAGCACACCCTCCGGCGCGAACGGCAGCAGCTCGAAGCGGACCTTCAGCAGCTGGAGCAACGCCTGCAGCACTTCCTGTCCGCTCTCCACGACCGCAGCCGTGCACTCCCTCAGCCGTATCGTCCCCACCGGGTACAGTCGGCGGAACGCTACCTTGAAGAGCTCCAGCAGGCAGAGAGCCACCTGCACACCGAGCTTGCCCGCCTCCAATCGGAACTTGAATCCCTCCATCGCCAGAGGACTGCTGCCGAGCTTGCCCGGGAGCTCGTCGCCGGTCAGCCGTGTCCAGTTTGTGGTTCTCCTCACCATCCCGAGCCGTGCCGGATGGATCCCACAGCGGAACTGCGCCTCAGGGAGCTCCACTCCGAGCACGAGCGCCTCCGCACGGCTTTCGAGCTTACGCAGCACTTACGCACAGAGCTCTACGCCGAACTCCGCTCAGTCGCCGACCGCCGCCACGAGCTTACCGAGCGCCTCCGCACCGTGATGGATCAGCTCGCCGAGCATCGCCGTCACTTCCGCTGGAGAGGCTGGGAAGCTGATGCTCCCGAGCAGAAGACCCTTGCCGAACAGCGCCATGCCGCACTCCGCGCAGAGCTTGAGCAGTTGCAGGCACACGAGCAGCGCTTCGAGACCGATCTCCTCCACCTCGACCGCGAGCTGGAAACCGCCCGCCAGCATTTCCAACAGCTCGATGCTCAGCGAAGTGCCCTTGCCGGACAGTACGAACTGCTCCGTACCTCGCTCCCGGAGGAGCTCCGCCATGCCTCAGCTCAGGCACTGCGCGAGCTCCTGGAGTGCACCCAGCAGCAGCTTGCTCAGCTCGAACACGAATTCCCGCTCCTCAAGCAGCGCTACGAGCAGCTCCGCGAACAGACCGAGAGCGCTCGCCTGCGCTGTGCATACCTTGCCGAACGCCATGGGCAACTGCGTGCAGAACAGGACCGCCTCGCCCAAGAGTTTGCCCGCCAGTGCGACCACGCCGGGTTTGCCCCGGAGGATCTCGAGCCGTTCCTGCAGGACCACACGCGGGTTCTCGAAGAGCTCCAACGGCTCCAGGAAGAAGAACAGCGTCTTGCTGACCTTACCGATCGGCTTGCCGCCTTGGAGCCGGAGGCAACCCACTACGATCCCGACCAGCATGAGCAACTGCAGCACAAGCTCCAGCACACCCGAGAGCAGTTGCAGGAGCTCCACGTCCGCCAGGGGCAACTCCAGGAGCGGCTCACAAGACTCAAAGACACCCTTGCCGAGCAGCGTCAGCTCCAGCAGCAGCTCGACGATCTCCATCTCCGGAGCCAGCGCTTGAAGGTCCTGGAGGAACTCTTCCGCGGGAACGCCTTCGTTGCCTTCGTCGCGCAGGAATACCTCCGCAGCCTCTGCCACCAGGCAAACCTCTACTTCCGGCAGTGGACGCATGGTACACTGGAGCTGGCTCTCAGTACCGCAGGCAAGCATCCGGAATTCCAGGTCCGCGACCTCCTTGCCAACGGCTCCCTGCGCCCGGTTCGCACTCTCTCCGGTGGGCAGATTTTCCAAGCATCGCTGGCTCTAGCGCTGGCACTTTCAGACATGGTCCGCTCCACCTCCCGCCTGGAGCGCTGCCTCTTCTTCATCGACGAGGGCTTTGGGAGTCTGGATCGGGACACCCTCTTCGTGGTACTCGATACCCTCCGGCAGCTCCAGCGCCAGGGTCGGCTCGTCGGCATTATCTCGCACCGGGAAGAGCTCCAGCAGGAGCTGGATGCCTATGTTCGCATCCGCCGTGATGCCGAGCACGGGTCCCGCATCGCATTTGGGCTGCAATGAAGCAGAGGGCGTACCTCATTGCACCGGTGCACATTGATCCTGTCCGGCTCTGGGACTGGACCGAAGGGGTTGCCGTGACGCTGGAGACATTCCGTCACCTTGTTTCCCTCTGTCGGCAGCATCCCGAGCTGCGGGTTACTCTGCAGGAAACGCTCCCAATCCGCTGGGTTGAGCAGTACGCCCCTGAACTCTTTGCCCAGCTGCGACAGTTCGTCGCTGAGGGGCGATGGCACATTGCCGGAGGCTGGTACGTGCAGCCGGATTGCAATCTGCCCTGCGCCGAAGCGATGGCACGCCAGCTCCTCCTGGGGCGGCGCTTCGTGACACAGACCTTCGCCGTAGAGCCAACCGCAGTGCTCAATACGGACTCCTTCGGACACAGCCGAGGACTGGTGCAGCTCCTGGTCCGGAGCGGCTATCGGATGTACATCTTCTGCCACCCAGCGGCTTCTCGCCTTCCACTGCCGCAGGACCTGTTCCTCTGGGAAGGGGTTGACGGCTCCCGCATTGTCGCTCTGCGCGTCGAGCCCTGCGACACCACCACCCGGGGCGAAGCAGCAGCGCACCAGCAGCAGGCACATGCTCCCGCTGGTATAGCTCCCCTCCGCCTGTGGGACCTCGGCAATCACGGCGGGGGATGTACCGAAGCCGCCCATTTCCCCCGCCTCGCAGAGGAGCAGCCTGACTGGGAGCTTCACCACGCCACCCTGGAGGAGTACGCCGCAGCTGTCGAGTCACTCCGCTCACATCTCCCGGTCGTCACCCAAAGCCTCCGTCCTTGGGCAGTCGGTGCTTATACGAGCGGGATGCGGCTCAAACAACTCTACCGGCGTGCCGAAGACCGGCTCCTGCTGGCAGAGAAGCTGGTCACCTGTGCCGCATTTCACGGTCGAATGGCATACCCTGCCGACGAATTACGCCATGCCTGGGAAGAGCTCCTCTTTTGCCAGTCCTCCGGCATTCTGAGTGGGGTTTGCACGGAATCGGCGATGCATGCTGCTCTCAACCGCCTGAGCTCTGTGCTATGCACCGCCGAGGAGCTCCTCTTCCGCGCCTTTGTCCGGTTGAGCGCTGGGCAACCCCCGGCAGCAGGGGACGGACTCCCCGTCCTGGTCTACAACCCGCATCCTTACCCGGTTACCACCCTGCTGGAGTGTGAACTCCAGCCCGAGGAACCGTTTCCAGAGGGAGCACCTCTTGTCCCGCAGCTTTTCAGCGAAACGGGGACTCCCATTCCGTGTCAGGCGCTGCGTCCGGAGAGTCCTCTTGTCCAGCCCCGGCGCGTGCGGATATCTTTCCGTCTGAGGCTGGAACCGCAGCGGATGCGGCGTCTGATATGTCGTTTCGCTGTTGTCTCCCCGTCCAGCGTGTCAGCCCGTGAGGAGCCGGACCACATCCGCATCCGCACCTCGGAGCTGGAGCTGCTCATCAGCCGTCATACTGGTCAGATTGCGCACTACCGTGTCCGTGGACGCGAATACGCCCGAAGTGGACTTGCACGCCTGTTAGCAGTGCCCGATAGCGCCGATCCCTGGGGCATCCATGTCCGCCACTTCTGGCGAAAAGCGCGTCCGTTCCGAGTCTTACCGAAGGAGAAAGCCGCGTGGTTTGCCGGCACCCCAGAAGCGCTCCATCCGGTGCGAATCATCGAGCAGGGAGAACTCTGCACAGTGGTGGAGGTTCTGCTCCACCACCGCTACCGCTCGTTTGCGTGCGTACACTACGTCATCCCGCACGAAGGCACGGAACTCGAGCTCCGTCTGCGCCTCCTTTGGAACGAACGGGACACCCTCGTGAAACTTGCCTTCCCGACGCGCCTGCTCCACGCCCGCTGCTATGGGCAGAGCATGGCTGCTGTTGAGGAGTTCTCCACCAACGGCATGGAACACGTTGCCCAGCGCTGGATCTGCCTGGTGGAGGGCGGCTGGGCGTTCAGCTGTATTACGGACAGCACCTACGGCTTCGGCTGCCGCAGTGGAGAGCTCCGTCTCTCACTCCTGCGGTCACCTGCCTATGCAGCGCATCCGGGCGCTACGCGCAAGGGGACCTTTCTCGCTGCCGACCGCTTCATGCCCCGGATGGACCAGGGTGAGCATCAGTTCCGGTTCTGGCTCAACGCCGGGGATGCCTCCACACGGCTGGAACAGTTGGAGCGCGAGACCCAAATCCATCTCCAGCCGCCTCTGGTCTTTCCCTTGCCTACACCGCCCAGCGCTGCGGCGCCGGCAGAAGCCCTGCTCCAGGTCGATGACCCAGCGGTCGTTGTGACAGCGCTCAAGCAGAGCGAAGACGGCTCTGAGCTCCTGCTGCGCCTCTGGGAGCCGACCGGGCACGAGCGCTTCTGCCGCCTCCACTTCCCCGTGTTCGGGTTCAGCACGACGGTGCGGCTCTCGCCCTTTGCATTCCTCACGCTCCGCATAGACCCTCAGCAGCGCCGTGTGCAGGAAACAGACCTGGTGGAACGCCCGCTCTCCTGAGCTGCGGGCTCGTGGATGAGGAAACTCCGCCAAGGAGGCTTCAGCGGGTAGTGCGTCCTGAGCGCTTCGGGGGAAGAGTAACAGCAGGCTCAGCCGGTGTCTCTGGCGTCTCCGGGATACGGTACTCCAGCTTCCCCTCGTAGCGCTCCTTCATTGCCAAGAAGGTCGGCTTCGGGATCTGCTCAAATTCCAGCGCAATCCGGAGCTGTTCCTCCTGGAGGCGGCGGGACGCAACGCCATAGGCAACGTCGCCGTCGTCGCCCGGCTCCCCGATCAGGTCAGCGATGCGTTCCTCGAGCTTCTGGCGAATCTGCACGGCAAGGTCATTGGCACGCATTCCCATGCAGACAATTGCCGGATAGAGCGTGCCACGCTCATCTTCCCGCATACGCACTTCGGCAGGGTTGACAATGTAGGTACCCATCGCTATTGGGGACAACTGGAACCATCCACCGACGGGATGGTGACGTATCACCTCGGGAACTAATTGCCAGGGGAGGTTGCCAGGATGGTGTAGTACGCCCGAGTCCCGACCAGCTCGGCTGCAACTCTGAGTTGGGGATCATCCTGCAAGAAGCGCTCGGTCAAGATCCGGCGCGGCAGGAAGCGTGCCAGGATTTCCCGCTCCAGGGCAGGCAAGAGAACTGCTTGGTATCGCCGGAGCAGGGACTGTTCCACCTGGCGGCTCTGGAGCAGAAAGCGTTCCAGGACACGCACGGAAGAGCTGGGGAGCGTCTGCGGTGCGTGGTTCAGCGCCTCGGTCAAGGCCGTGCTGAGCGGGTAGAGCGCCGCACTCTTCCCATGGCGGGCAAGGAAGTGCTCGAAGTCCACGAGCAGCTGGGGGGTGATTTGGAAACCTTCAGGGAGCCGAGGGTACTGAGCGGCGTACGCTGTGGCAAAGCGGGACAGCCATCCCTCGCGCTGGAGCCACCGAATCGGTTCGGGCAGCGAATCGTGCGCCTCCACAATGGTATCCGGAACGATTCCGGCATTCCCCGGCACGACGCGTCCGTTGCGGGTTGTGAAACGCCGCAGCGTATCGGGCTGGCGCGGGGCAAGCAGCGGGATGGGCTGTTTCTGGAGTGTCCGTCCCGAGGGAGTGTAGTAGCGCGCTGTGGTCAAGCGCAAGGCTGTTCCATACGGCAGTGTCAGCACAGATTGCACCAGCCCTTTGCCCACCGAGGGTGTCCCGACGATGAGAGCCCGGTCCAAGTCCTGCAAGACGCCGGCCAGAATTTCCGAGGCGCTGGCGCTCCCTCCATTGACCAGCACTACCAACGGCAGCTCTGGCTCAACGGGTGCCACATAGGCGAAGTAGGTCCTGTCCTGCTGGGGATCGCGCCCACGGACGGTGAGCAGCGGCGTGTTGGGCGGCAGGAAAAGCCCGCAGATATTGAGCGCCACATCGAGCAACCCGCCGGGGTTATCGCGGACATCCAGAATCAACCCCCGCACTGGAGCTGCCCGATGCAACGCGGCGATCGCCTGCCGTACCTCCTCAACAGCCTTCCGCGAGAAACGTTCCAGGCGGATGTAGCCGATGCTATCCCGGAGTACCTCCACTACTGTCACTGATGGCAGACGGATCTCCTCTCGGCGCACCCGGAGACGGAGCGTGTCATATCCTCCGCTGAGCCGCTCACGGAGCACAACCAGCTGCACCTCCGTGCCCGGTTCTCCCCGCGTGTAGCGCCGGAGCTGCCGTCCGGAGAGGTGGAGCACCACGGTGGAGTCCACCTGATAGAGCCGGTCGCCAACCCGCACCCCCGCACGCCAGGCATCAGAGTTCTCGTGGACCTCAACGACTGTCAGCAGGCTATCGTCACGCAACGCCGTCACAATTCCGATGCCGGTGTAGGAACCCGTGGAGAGAATGTCGAGCTCATCGCTGCCCTGTTCATCGATGTAGCGCGTGTATGGATCCAGTTGCCTGAGCATCGCATCGAGCGCCGGCTCTATCAGCGCCTCCGGATCCACCGGCTCTACGTACTGCGTGACAACATGCCGGAGCAGGGCAGTGAAGATGTCTACCACCTTCGTCACCTTCGTGACAAAAGGCTCCTGCGCAATGGCAGCCACGATACCAGCTACCCCCACGACCCCGAGCACACCCCCCAGACGCGACCAGAAGCGCATTGCTCACCCCAGCGGTGGTCGCACACGTTCCCGCACATACTCCAGTACCCGACACAGCGGGAGGCGAATCTGCTCCATTGTATCACGGTCCCGGATCGTCACCGTCTCATCCTGCAACGTTTGCCCATCAACAGTTACGCAGAACGGCGTGCCAATCTCGTCCTGCCGTCGGTAGCGCCGTCCAATGGCACCGGAGTCATCGTACTCTGCCCGGAGATGGCGCCGCAATTCTTCGTAGAGCTTGCGGGCAACCTCCGGCATCCCTTCTCGATTGACCAGGGGGAAGACGGCAACTTTGACTGGTGCCAGCGCTGGATGGAGGCGGAGAACCGTGCGTGTCTCCCTTGTCCCTCGGTCGGCGGGAATGTCCTCCTCATCGTAAGCGTTGCACAGAAACGCCAGAAACGAGCGGGTTGCTCCCGCCGACGTCTCAACGACATAGGGGATGTAGCGTTCGCGGGTGACCGGATCGACGTACTCCAGGCGCTTGCCTGAGTACTCCTGATGGCGGCGCAGGTCGAAATCCGTCCGGGAGTGAATCCCCTCCAGCTCTCCCCAGCCAAAGGGGAAGAGGAACTCGATGTCCACAGCAGCTGACGCGTAGTGTGCCAGTTTCTCATGCGGCTTGATCCGGAGCCGCTCCTCTGGGATGCCCAGTGCCCGATACCACCGGTAGCGCTCCTGGAGCCAGTAGTCGAACCACTGCTGCTCCGTGCCGGGCTTGACGAAGTACTGCATCTCCATCTGCTCGAACTCCCGGGTGCGGAAGAGGAAGTTCTTCGTCGTGACCTCGTTGCGGAACGCCTTCCCAATCTGGGCAATACCGAAGGGGATTTTCTGCCGACTACTCTGCAGCACGTTGAGGAAGTTCACGTAAATGCCCTGTGCCGTCTCCGGGCGCAAGTAGACGATGCTGCTGGTGTCCTCAACGGGACCGAAGAAGGTTTTGAACATGAGGTTGAAGTGGCGCACTTCGGTCCACTCCCGAGTCCCGGAAACCGGGTCAGGGATTTGCGCCTCGACGATGATGCGGTAGTAATCCCGCGGCTCGGTCGCCTGGCGCAGGCGCTCTTCCCAGTAATGAGCTTCCTGCTCTCTGCCCGTGTTCCGGAGGCGCTCGATGAAGTCTTCAATGAGCGTATCGGCGCGGTAGCGCATTTTGCTGACTTTGTTATCCACCATCGGGTCGGAGAACTGCTCCACATGTCCGCTGGCTTCCCAGACCCGGGGATGCATCAGGATAGCGGCATCGAGCCCCTCGATGTCCTCCCGCTGTGTCATAGCTTGCCACCAAACCTCTTTGAGATTGCGCAGCAACTCAACGCCCATCGGACCGAAGTCCCAGACACCGTTGAGTCCGCCGTAAATCTCCGAGGACTGGAACACGAAGCCCCGTCGCTTTGCCAGGGCAACAACTGCCTCCAAGGATGGAGCTGCCATAATCAGGCTCTGGCTTATCCGACACGGTTTGCCGCGCTAAGTTTGCAAATTAGCAAAAGCCAGAGCATGCCTTATGCCCGAGCCTGCAGAGCTACTGGCACAGATTCGCGAGGAACTGCGGACCGGGCTCCAAGCCTGGAAGGAAGGTAATGCTGGCAAAGCCCGTGTCTGCGCCCGCCGGGCAGTGGCGTGGCTGGTTCAGGCGCTCCCGGCACTGGGTCTTCGCTCCTACGGCACCCACGTTGGGGAAAACCTTCGCCAGCTGGCTGCCGATGAGCAACTGCCCGAGCCTGTCCGCCGTGCGGCAGCGCGTTTGCACGGTGGAGCTCGCGCACAATTGCACGGGGGGCTCTACAGTCTCTACCCCTTGCACGATGCCGGGCTTATTCTCCGCCATTTCGCTCGGCAGCTCGGAATGGCAGACGCCGTCATGTCCATGCTGCAGGAACTCAACCTATGCGATGCACCCTCCGACAGCTCTTCTTCAGCAGCCTCCTGAGCACCGGGCTGCTGGCTCACTCGCCTTCGCCGGTACGGCTTGAGCTCTTCCCCGATACGCTCCGCCGTCCTGCTGGGGATACTGCGATACTGACGCTGCGGCTCCAGCTCGCCCCGGGCTGGTACACCTACAGCCTCACCCGCCAACTCAATGCTGATGGGATCGGACCGGAGCCGCTCCAAATCACCGCCGCCCCTCCGTCGCTCCTGCACCTTGCCGGCACCATCCATGCCCCCAAACCCCACCGGAAGTACGACGAAGGCTTCCAAATGGAGGTTGAGTACTACACCGGCAGCGTGACCTTCCGAGTCCCGGTGCAGATTGTGGCGGAAGCGCCCGGCGCGTACACTGCCCAGCTCAGCGTCGTCTATCAGGTCTGCGATTCCACGCGGTGTTTACCGCCGGAGGAAGTACAGCTGCCGGTCTATCTCATCGTCCAGCGCGCGGCTTCGGGAGCTTCCGCGCCGTCTGCGGCTGTGCCGTCGCACCCCCAGCCCGCACCGCTGGGAACCTCGGCTCCACGCTCTGCTGCGCTCGAGAGCGCTTCCCCGAGGGAGCCTCAGAGCGCGGGGGAAAGCCCAAGCACTGCCGCCCGTGGAGCCGTTCCGGACAACCTCTGGCTCCTGCTCAGCATTGCCGCCGGTGCGGGAGGATTCGCCCTGCTGACCCCGTGCGTCTTCCCGATGATCCCGATCACCGTCTCCTTCTTCACAAAACGGGCAGAACGGAACCGGCGGCGAATCCTCCGGGACGCCCTCCTCTACGCGCTCGGCATCATGGTCACTTTCGTCGGCTTGGGATTCCTCTTCTCGCTCCTCTTCGGGGCAACGGGCATCCAGGAATTTGCCACCAATCCTTGGGTCAACCTCTCCATCGCCGCGCTCTTCGTTGCCTTCGCCTTGAACCTTTTCGGAGCATACGAGCTGATGCTGCCGCCTCGGCTCTTGAATCGCCTGCAGAAAGCCTCCGAACGCCACGGCACTCTGGGTGTCCTCTTGATGGGCTTGACCTTTTCCCTGACCTCCTTCACGTGCACTGTTCCTTTCGTCGGCACGGCGCTCGTTGCCATTGCTGGCGGGAAGTGGTTCTATCCGCTGGTTGGTATGAGCGTTTTCGCCGCTGTTTTCGCTGCACCCTTTTTCCTGCTGGCACTCTTCCCGGCAGCGCTTGCTGCGCTCCCTCGGGCAGGGGCGTGGATGAACGCCATCAAGGTTGTCATGGGCTTCCTGGAACTGGCGGCAGCAGTGAAATTCCTCAGCAACGCGGACTTAGTCTGGGGGTGGGGCATCATGCCGCGGGAGCTCTTCCTGGCAAGCTGGATTGCCTGCGGCGTCCTGATTGTGCTCTACCTGCTCGGGATCTTCCGGCTGCCGCACGATACGCCTGTTGAACACGTCGGACCTGTGCGGGTACTGGCTGCCGTATTCTTCGGCACGCTTACCCTGTGGCTGACAACCGGCTTATGGGGTGCCCCGTTGGGTGAATTGGATGCCTTCTTGCCACCCCGGGAATACTCCGAGCTGATCCGCCCGCACGCTGCTACTGTTCGCCCGACATCGCAGCCGACGGAACTTTCGTGGTATGACCGGCTCGACGTAGCCTTTGCCGAAGCTCGGCAGCAGCAGGCGCCCATCTTCATTGACTTTACCGGCTTTACCTGCACGAATTGCCGCTGGATGGAAACCAACGTCTTCTCCAAGCCGCAGGTGCGTGCACTCCTGGAGCGCATGGTCCGTGTCCGCCTCTTTACGGACCGGCGCACTGAGCCATATCTTTCCAACAAGCGCTTCCAGCAGGAACGTTTCGGCACGGTCGAGCTGCCCTTCTACGCTATTCTGAGCCCCACGGGAGAGATTCTGGCCACGGCAGGCTTTACACGCGATATTGACGCCTTTACCAACTTCCTGCGGCGTGGGCTGCTGCAGACAGCTGAATCTCTCTGAACGCCGGTGGTGATGAGCATGCTCCCTCCACGGTCGTCGCCGCGCGCCCGGCACTACTTCTGGCGCGAGCTAACGGAGCTGATGCGACGGATACGGTCCCTGCGCTCTGCTCTTGCCCTGCTGAGCTGGGACCAGGAAACCTTCATGCCGGTGAAGGCAGCCGAACGCCGTGCCGAACACCTTGCCGTCCTAGAGGAGCTCCTCCACCGGGAGCTGACCTCACCGCGCGCACGGCGTCTGGCTGACCGTGCCCAGGTGCTGCTGCCATCGCTTCCGGAGCGAGAGCAGCGTCTGGTCCGACTCTTCCTGCGGGAGTATCGTCGGGCACGAGCACTTCCGGCAAGGCTCGTCAGCGAACTTGCCCGCACACAGGCGCTGGCTGTGGAGAGCTGGCGCGCCGCCCGCCGAGAAAACGCCTTCCACCTCTTTGCACCCCACCTGGAGCGCCTCGTGGCGTTGAAACGGGAGCAGGCAGAACACTACGGCTACGCCGAACATCCGTACGACGCCCTCCTGGACCTCTACGAGCCGGGGATGCGTCTTTCGCAAGTTCGCCCTCTCCTGGAGGAGCTCGTCCAGCAGCTCCAGCCGGTCTTAACACGGGTACTCGAAAGTCCTCCCCCGCAGCCGCTTCCTCCAGCACCCTGCACGGCGCAGTTCGTGCTCGGACGCGAGCTCTGCATTGCCATTGGATTCGATCCTCAGCGCGGACGCATCGATACCTCGACTCATCCTTTCTGCACGGCGCTCTCACCGGAAGATGTGCGCATCACGACGCGCTGCTCCGAAGACGACCCGCAGGTCTGCATTTTCAGCCTGCTCCACGAACTCGGGCATGCCCTCTACGACCAGAACATCCCTGCCGAGCTCGCCCATACCTTCGCCGGTGAAGGCGCCTCGATGGGCATCCATGAGTCGCAAGCGCTCTTCTGGGAAGACATCATTGGGCGGAGTCTGGCCTTCTGCCGCTGGTCGTTCCTGCTCTGGCGCCGTTACCTCGACGGCATGCTGGGCACCCCATGGGGCAGGCTCAGCGTGGAGGAGCTCTTCCGCGCCCTCAATGCGGTCCGCCCGTCACTCATCCGGACGGAAGCCGACGAGGTCACCTACCACTTCCATATCGTGCTGCGGCTCGAGCTCGAGGAGGGACTCCTGACCGGAAGGCTCTCCGTTGCTGATCTGCCCGAGGCGTGGAACGCCGGCATGGAGCGTCTCCTCGGCATCCGCCCTCCGGATGATCGCTCGGGCTGCCTGCAGGACATCCACTGGTCGCTCGGCGACTTCGGCTACTTCCCGAGCTACAGCCTCGGGAAGCTCTACGCGGCTATGTTCTGGCGGAAAATCCAGCACGATCTGCCCGACATTGAAGAGCACATCGAGCGCGGGCACTTCCGCACCCTGCTCGACTGGCTCCGGCACAACCTCTACTCGGTCGGGGCATTGGAAACGCCGGCAGAAATCCTGCAGCGCGTCACCGGGAAAGCGCTCACAAGCGAGGACTTCCTTGCCTACATCACGGCAAAGCTCCGGCTGGTCTACGGAGCCTAGAGCCGGTAATGCTCCGGACGCCGATCGGCGAAGATGTCATCGAGTGGATCGAACGCCTTGCTGCGGGTTCGCTGCGGCTCGATATCCGCGATGAGCACCGTGGTTTCCCTCTCTCCGGCACGGCAGAGCACGGTGCCGTTGTACCCGTAGATAGCTGACTTCCCCCGAAAGACGAGCCGTTCTCCATTGCGCTCTTCCGTCCCTGTGCGATTGGCAACGGCAAGGTAGACCTTGTTCTCTAGCGCTCGGACGGGCATGACCATCTCCCAGGCTTCTGTGACCAGGTTCGACGGGCACACGATGAGCTCCGCGCCCTGGAGAGCCAATGTCCGGGCTGCTTCGGGAAAGCGCCAGTCGTAGCAGATCATCATCCCGATGCGCACGTCGTACTCGGGGACATCCACAACGAGGAAGCCTGTATCGCCAGGGTCGAAGCAGAGCTTCTCCTTGTAGAACAGGTGCGTCTTGCGGTAGACCACCGCACGGTCACCATCGGGCAGCAGGAGAGCCGCGGCGTTGTAGAGGCGACCGTTGGCTTGTTCCGGAAATCCAATGATGAGGATCTGCCGTCGCCAGCGAGCCTCCTGCTGGAGGCGCCGGAGGAGCAGACCATCGGCTGGCTCCGCGACGGCAGCAACTTCCTGCCGCGACTGGAAAAAGTAACCCGACAGCGCCAGCTCGGGGAAAACCACCACGTGCGCCGGGCGCGCAGCATCGAGCAACGCCAGCATTGTCGCCAGATTCCGCTGCCGGTCGCCGAACACAGGGGCAAACTGCACCACCGCCACCCGCAGTCCTGCCATTGAAATCACCGCAGAAGACGCCAACCTGCGCAAATATAGGAAATGACAAGCTCGGTGGAGAGGCGTATTTTTGCAGCCACACTGCCTTCTGCGTTCCCAATGGGCGTTCGAGTTGCTGTGATCGGTGCCACGGGGTTGGTGGGGCGTACTCTCGTGCAGGTCCTCCAGGAGCGCCGCTTTCCCGTCCGAGACCTTCGCCTATTTGCCTCCGAGCGCTCCGCAGGGACACGGCTCCGTTTCCACGACGAAGAGCTCCCTGTGGAAGCCTTCCGCCCAGAGCGGCTGCGTGGGATTGAGCTTTCGCTCTGGTCTGCTGGAGCAGCGCTGAGCCGGCAGTATGCCTGGGAGGTTGCCCGCCGAGATTGCCTGGTTGTGGACAATAGCAGCGCCTGGCGGCACGACCCGCGCGTCCCGCTGGTTGTCCCCGAGGTCAATCCGGAGGCAGTAACGAGGCACGAAGGGGTGCTCTCCAACCCGAACTGCGCCACCATCCAGCTGGTGCTCGTCCTTGCCCCTGTTGCCCGTCGCTGGGGAATCCGCCGCGTGGTTGTGGCAACGTACCAGTCCATCAGCGGCGCTGGACAGAAAGGGATCGAACAACTCCAGGCAGAACTCGCCGGGCAGACTCCCGCTCAACGGGTTGCCCCCTGGGGTATCGCCTTCACCACGGCGTTCCACCAGCTGGACGCCGACGGCTGGAGCGAGGAGGAACGCAAGATTGTGGCAGAAACGCGTCGGATTCTCGGCAAGCCTGACCTTGCTCTTACCGCAACCTGTGTCCGCCTCCCCACCTTAGGCGGACATGCCGAAGCCGTCTGGGTTGAAACGGCAAGCCCGATTGAGCTGGAAGAGCTCCGGCACTGCCTGCGTCAGCAGCCCGGAATTGTCGTGCTCGACGACCCTGCAGCGCAGCGGTATCCCCACCCCGCTCTGGTCTCCGGACGAGACGAGGTGTTCGTCGGACGGCTGCGCCGGGATGAGTCCGTCCCTGCGGGATTTAGCTGCTGGATCGTGGCGGACAACCTTCGGAAAGGCGCAGCAACGAACGCCGTCCAGATTGCTGAGCTACTCTGCGGCTGTCCTCCAACGCCAGCACAGCAATGAGACGTGTTCTGGCAACGCTGCTGCTCCCCCTCCTGCTCTGGGCACAGCCCCGCATCGTCATTGACCCCCGATACCCGGAACGAGACACTCTCGAGTTTGGCTCCACTCTCGTCGGCATCCCGGTAGTGCGCCCGCTCTACCTCATCAACCCGACGGAGGACTCACTGGTGCTCCCAACCCCTCTGCAGCCGTTTTTCTCTATCGAGCGCACACCGGACCAGAGCAGTGATGTGTTTGACTTCCTGGAGTTTGCCCCGCAAGATACTTTCCCGGTGCTTGTCCCGCCGCGGCAGACGCGCCTTCTCTTCCTGCGCTTCGAAGCCATCCGGGAATTCTACCCGCTGGGAGAGAAGCGAGCAGATCTACGGCTCAGCCTGCGGTATTCCCGGGACACTACAGCAGTAGCAGCAGAACGAACTCTCGTGCTGCGCGGTGCGAAGGCAGAGGTTGTCCTCGAGCTCCTTCCCCCAGGTCTCTCCGCCGATAGTGTCTTTCTGGGCGCGACGCGCTGTGTAGACGCCCGACTGCGGATTGCTCTCTTGCCGGCACTTTCCGGGAGGATTGACACCTCAATTGCCCTCCGCTCGCGCGTGCGCTTCCGCAGTCTCCCCGAGCAGGAGGAATTCTCCTGGGACAGTCCCACCTCCGTTCCAGCGCGACCGGCGGAACTCCCGCTACGGTTCTGCTACCGACCGCTGGATGCTGGTCCGGACACCGCCGTGATCGAATTCCTCTACCGGCGCTACCCGGGCGCTCCCGAGGAGCAGAGCACGTCCATTCTGCTGACGGGCTTCGGCGTTGTGCATCGCTGGGAGTGGGAGCCCGAGGAGGCAGCCCCTGGGGTCCGTCTCTTGGGCGATACGATTGACTTCGGACGAGTGCGGCTTGGCAATCAAGTCGCGGTCCGTCTCCGGCTACGCCATGGAGGAAACTACCGGTTCCATGCGGTGGATACCCTCGTTGCTCTCACTCCGGAGGCAGAGCAGGCATTCCGCGCCGTCCCGTCCCCTTTCCCCTCCAGCGGCATTGCACCGGCAGAGGAGTTGGAGGTGCAGCTGCTGTTTGTTCCCCAGAGTGCCGGGCTTGCCCGAGCTGCCTACCAGCTCCGGAGCGATTTGGGGAAACGGGTCATCGGTGTCCCGCCTGAAGCACGGCAGTGGAACCTTTTCCTGCAGGGGGTTGGGGTTGGACCCCGACTGCACGTTTCTCCGCCTCTGTTGGAGCTCCGCTTCCCGTGGTCATCCCGCTGCCCGCGCTCGGCAGAGTACGGGATCGTGCTGCAGAACACGGGCACTGACGTGCTACAAATCGATAGCCTCCAGTTCCGCTCCGGGGTAGGGCTCTGGCTGCCCTGGCTCTCGTTGCCTCTTTTGCTGAACCCCGGCGAGCAATACCTTCTCCGCCTACGGGTTGAGCCGCCGGCAGCGGGGGAGTTCTCCGACACCCTGATGGTTTGGACCAATGTGCCAGGGGCTTCCGTCAGCAGGCTACCGATCCGAGTGCTCGCCGTACAACCAGCTGCCGTGACGTTGCAGCTCCCTCGGTCTCTGCGTGTAAAGCCGGGGAGCCTCGTATGGGTGCCCATCCACATTGACACTGTGCCCGAAGGTGTCTCCCGCTGCCGTCTGGTTCTCAGCTACGAGAGTAGCCTCCTGCGCTGGGAAACGCTCCGCACCGTGGGGACAGCGCTCGAAGGTGCTCAGGTCCAGGCACGGGAAGAGCAACCCGGGGTACTTGTGGTCGAGGCACTGCAGCCCCACGGCTGGCTCCTTCCCCGGCAGCTCCTGCTAGAACTGGGCTTCCGCGCCTTTTTGGGCAAACGTCCGAGTACAGCACTTGCCATACCGGAGGCTCAGCTCGGCGATACCCTCTGCCCTGCCTTCTGGCTTGTCTCCGCCTATAGTGGGCACGTCACGCTCGATTCTGTCTGCGGACTGGAAGCGAAACTCCTCCCAGAAGGACCGCTCCGTCTGGAGATTGCCCCCAATCCCGCTGCTGAACAGCTGCAGGGAAGCTACACCGTGCCCGTGGAAGGTGAGCTGGAGCTTGCTCTCTTCAACACCGCTGGTATCCGGCTCCGGACCCTTGTGCAGGGACGGCAACCGGCAGGGACATACGTCTTCCGTGAATCACTGCTTGGACTTCCTGCGGGGACGTACTTCTGCTGGCTCCGTTTCGCTGACATCGTGCTGGTGCGCCCATTCACCCTGCAGCGATGAGGGCAGCTGTAGGACTCACTCTGCTGCCTGCATTCCTGCTAGCGCAGGGATTCCCCTGGGAGCTCTCCCCACGGCTTCCCGTCCGTGCTCCGCTCGTCTTCGTCGGTGCTGGGGTCCAGGCTGCCTACACGCCCAGCCTTGCCACCCTGGAGGTGATCGAAGGCGAATGGAGCTGCGCAACTTACCGGCGTGGGACCGGACTGGGACTGAGTATGGGCATTCACGCAGAGTGGTGGTATGCTCCAACGGGGGCTTTGCGGCTTCTCTTGGCGGCAGAGTACGCCCGATTGCGGCTCTCAACCCTAGCTGAGCCTCTCCCTCTGTCCGATGGACGGATGCTGCAGACGGAGTATCAGCTCCGGTATGGTCTCTGGACTACCCGCGTCGAAGCCCTCTGGAAGCAGCGCCTCTGGCGCTGGCTCTGGGTTGGGGCAAGCCTCTGGGGAGCCCTCCAGTGGCGCTCTGCCGAGGAGCAATGGGAAGTCGTGCTAGCCCCCGCCGATTACTTCTTCCGGACCCTCCCGCCAGCACGAGAACGCCGTCTGACGAGTGCCCGTAGCGTCGCGCTCCGTCCGTACGGTTTCGGGATTCGGCTGCGGCTGGGCTACGACCTCATGCTCGCACGGCACCATCCACTCTATGCCGCTCCGGCTCTGGTGGTAGGGACAGCACTGACGAGCTTGAGCACAACCGCTGCATGGACCCGCTGGGAGCTTGGGATCGAAATCCCGCTCCTCCGAGGACTGCCCCGACACTAAGCCCGCAGAGCTCTGCGTCACAATGCCACGGAATCACAGGTCAAACACTCGGAGGCAGCGATGCTCGGACGGCTCAGCTTCGTGGCGCTCTTCCTGATCGTCCCCCTCTGGGCACAGCCGAAATTGGAAATCGTCGGTGGTGAGACGTACGACTGGGGCAAAGTCGGTCCGAAAGATGATCCTCTCAAAGCGAAGATCACCCTCCGGAATGCCGGGACAGAGGTACTCAAAATCGAGCGTGTCCAACCTGGATGTGGCTGCACAACTGCCCCGCTCGATAAGAACGAGCTCAAACCCGGCGAGACTGCTACGATGGACGTCACCCTGCGTATCGGCGGCGCAACTGGTCCGGTAACCAAGAGCGTTGCGATCTACTCCAACGACCCCAGTGCACCGACGAAGATGCTGTGGCTGAAAGCCGAAGTGGTGCGCCCGCTTGCCTTCATCCCGGCTCAGTACTTCGTCTTCACCGACATGCGAGTCGGGCAAGAAGCCCGGGCAACGCTGACCCTGAAGAACATGTCGCAGCAAGAGGTCAAGCTCTACGACATCGAGACAACGCCGGGGCTGACGCTCAACGTAAAGAACAACACCGTGCTGAAGCCCGGACAGCAAATCGAATTGGTTGCCCGTGTCACGCCCCAGCAGAAAGGGTACTACAGTGCCATGGTGCGGATGAAGACGTCTCACCCGGAATACCCGACACTGGAAATCCCAGTGTACGGGAATGTGCTCGAGGCCAGCTCGCCGGTCTTCGTGCCACGGTAAGGCTGGCGAGTTGACGCACCAGGCACGCGGGGCGGGGTTGCTCGTAGAGAGCAATGCCCGCCTTTTTTGTCAGGGCAGGAGAATGTGGCACTTGCTTATCCTCTGCCTTGCTGCTCCCCTCCTCTCGGCCCAGCCTTCACTCCAGCAGGGCGAGACCTACCTGCTGCGTCTGCTCAACGGCGATGTTCTCGAAGGACAATACCTCGGGGAAACCCGTCTGGGGGATACTCTCCCAGCATGGCGCTTCCGCACGGCTATCGGCACCGCCACGATTATGCCCCGGGAGATAGCCGAAATCACGCCGCGGACAACCGCTTACCGTCATCGCCATCGCATCTTCTTGCAGCCAACAGCGGAGCCAATAGCAACCCATGCCTTCGTCGGACTTGCCGGACTCTTCGCCCTCTACGGCGGGTTTGGAATCCAGGACTGGCTCTCGATCGTCGGGGCATATACGCTTCTGCCAGCAGTGCCCGCCGCAGAGCAAATCTGGGCGCTGAACACGAAGTTCACCCTCCTGAGCACCCCGAATGTCCTTATGCCGGGCTGGGTAAGCCTTGCCGCCGGAGGGCAGGTGAGCGCCCTCAACCGCAGCAACCAGCTCCTGCACCTCTACCTTGCCGCAACTTTCGTCGGGCACCGGTCACAGCTCAACGCCCTCGTCTTTGCCAAAGCCGCTGGAGCCGACCTGATGACCGTCCGCGCAGGCTCCTGGGGCTCGGTGACCTTTGGCTATGAGACAGGGTCTGTGGGTATCGGCGTAGGGCTCGACGTCCGGCTCCCTGCACGGCACGATCTGCACCTGCTGGCAGAGCTCTGGAACAGTGACATCCGGAGCCCTTCGCGTTCGGGACTCTTTGCCGGTGTCCGGCTCGCAAACACTGCGCTAGCGCTGGATTTCGGACTCTTTTGGTTTGGCTCCCCTCTCGCGATTCCCGCTGCAAACGCTGTCTGGACGCCTTTCTGAAGCCCGGACGGCACTACCAGCTCAGCGCCATCCACCACCACGGGAGTGCAAGCAGTACCGGTTCCTTCTGGCTCAGCTGCCAGAGCTGCAGCAAATACCGGGCAAGCGGTCGAGACGCCTCTGGCAGCAGCCCGGACAGAGCAGCCGCGGCGGTCTGGAGGTGCCCAGATTCCCCCGCGTCATCACTCTCGAAGAGGTCCTCCAGCACGACTTCCCAGAGGGATTTCCGGCGCGGAAATTCCCGTACGGCAACGGGGCGCTCTGGAGGAATCCCCAGGCGTCGCTTCGCTAATTCGAGGGCGGTGGAAAACCCCCCGAGCGTATCCACCAGCCCGCGCTGGAATGCTTCCGTACCACTCCAGACCCGCCCGCGAGCATACTGCCGCAGCTGCTCCAGGCTCATGTGCCGCCGCGCAGCAACCTTCCGGAGGAAGAGCTGATAGACCTCCGCACCCCATTCATGGAAACGCCGTTTTTCCCGCTCGCCATAAGGCAGAAACGGATCGCCGAAGAGCGCTTCAGGATTCGCCTCCACTGTATCCACATCAACCCCGAGCTTGCGCAGCGTACCTGCAAAGTTGGGCAGCGCTAGGATAACCCCGATGGAGCCCGTCAGCGTTGCCGGATGCGCGACAATGGTGTCGCACCCCATCGCGATGTAATACCCTCCCGAAGCAGCCACCGCACTCATTGAGGCATAGACCGGCTTACGGCGGGCAATCCGCCGCAGCTCCGTCCAGATGGCATCTGAGGCAAGGACTGACCCTCCCGGGCTGTCAATGCGAACGATAATGGCACCGACATCCTCATCGCGCTCTGCTTGCCGGAGCGCCTCGATGAAGGCATCGGAGGCTACCAGCGGCTCACCCCATGGGCTCTGCTGTGTCCGCCCAGGGACAATGCCTCCGACGGCGTAGACAACCCCTATTGCCGGGCGCGACGCTGCTGTTCGCTCCCACCGCTTCACCGCTGAGGAGCGTACATAGCGTGCAAGTGGGATGAGCCGCTTGGAGATCTCCAGCGTGTCCTTCATCCCAAGCCGATGGGCAATGAGGTTCAGTACCTCAGTCTCGTGCGCCACGCTGTCAATGAGTCCCCACGCCTTGAGTGAATCCGGCGACTGTAAGCCGTGGGCGAAGACAAACCGGAGCTGCTCCTCACCGATGCCCCGCCGCTGCTTGACCCAGGCAACAAAGTGCTGATAGCGCTGCCGGAGCAATGCCTGGAGATTTTCCCGTGCCGCCGGGCTGAAGGAACGCCGCACGACCGGTTCCCCAGCCGACTTGTACTCTTCGAACTGCTCCACGTGGTACTCAACGCCCAGCTTCCGGAGAAGCTCCGGGACAAACAGCCCAACGGTCCGGAAACCGCTCAGGTTCAGGACTGCCCCCTGCGGCATGAAGATGGAATCTGCTGCCAGCGCCAGCTCGTAGTCGCCCTCTGTCCCGGCATCTACGTAGGCATAGACGAACTTGCCGCGGGCACGGAAGGCTGCAATTGCTTCCCGCAGCTCTTCCCGACGTGCCCAGCCCAGAGAACTCGACGTCAGGCGCAGATAGAGCCCCCGAATTGCTTCGTCCTCCTGGGCAACGCGGAGTGCCGTGAGCACCTGTCGGAAACTCACCGGTGGGGTCTCGAAAAGCTCCCGCCAGCTCGAAGGCTGCCACTCCGGAAGCGACCCCAGCTCCAAGAGGAGCACAGAGGATTTCTCTGCTGGCTTCGGTCCCTCGAACGTGATCCCCAGGAAGGGGAATCCACTCGGCAGAAGCCACGAGAGTATCCCGTACACCACCGCAAGCGCTACCACTACGAGAGGAGGCACCCACCACGGTGTCTTGCGCTTTGGAGGCTGTTGCGGTCGAGTCGGGAAGCCCGGGGTATCCTGCCCTGTCGGGAAATCCGCTGCCATCCGATATGGACCTCTCGTACGACAACCGCCACAAAAATAGCCACTCCAGGCTCGACGTCATGGCGTTCGCCCTGATGCTCTCCGAATGATGGAAGTTCTCCCGCCGGTCCGCTTAGAAGACTTCGACTACGAGCTCCCACCGGAGCGGATTGCCCAGCATCCGCTGCCCGAACGTGATCGCTGTCGGCTGCTGGTTGCAGACCACCGTCGGCGGCAGCTGGCGCACCACATCTTCGCGGAGCTTCCCCAGCTGGTGCCAGCGCCTTCACTCCTGGTGCGGAATATCACGCGGGTTGTTCACGCCCGGCTCTTCCTCCGCAAGCCAACCGGTGGACTGGTCGAGCTCCTGCTGCTAGCTCCGACGAGCGGCTCCGCCGATGCAGCTTTCGGAGCGACTCCACCGGTAGAGTGGGAATGCCTGCTGCGAGGACGCCGTCTCCGCCCCGGGACAGTCCTCAGCGTGGAAGCTGACGGACTGCGTCTGCATGCAGTGCTCCACGAGGTTTCCCACGGCATTGCGCGCCTGCGCTTCGAGTGGGACCCACCGGACATGACCCTGGCAGAGCTCCTCGAACACCTCGGTCATGTCCCGCTGCCGCCCTATGTACGCCGGAGCGACCAACCGGCAGACCGCCAGCACTACCAGACCGTCTACGCTCGCATTCCGAGCTCAGTGGCAGCCCCGACGGCAGGACTGCACTTTACTGAACGCCTCCTCCGGGAGCTCGAGCACGCTGGGATTGGCTTCGCCGATGTATGCCTCCACATCGGGCTGGATACCTTCAAGCCGGTCCGAGCAGCCGATGCCCGCTTCCACCGCATGCACAGTGAGGCGCTGATGGTTCCTCGGGAAACGCTCGAGATACTGCTGCACTTCCTGCGCTCCCCCGAGCGGCGGTGGCTGGTTGCCATCGGGACTACCTCCGTTCGCACGCTCGAAAGCCTCTACTGGCACGGCGTTCGTTTGCTACGCCGGGAGCCCTCTGTGTGGGATTCCCCACACCTCCAGGTGGGACAGTGGGATGCCTATCGGCTCCAGACAACCGCTCTCCCTCCGGCAGCTGAGGCTCTGGAAGCCATCGGAGAGTGGCTCGGACACCATCGCCTCGGTCGGATCGAGGGGACCACCGAGCTGATGATTCTGCCCGGCTACCAATACCAGCTCTGCGATGCGCTTATCACGAACTTCCACCAACCGCGGAGTACCCTGCTGCTGCTCATTGCGGCGTTGATTGGTGATTTCTGGCGCGAAGTCTACGCGGAAGCGTTGGCTCAAGGGTACCGTTTCCTGAGCTACGGCGATGCCTCTCTGCTCATCAGTGAGCGTGCCCGTTGAAGGCACTCAGAGACGTCTGCTCTCGTGTCCAACCTCGGCCACCACAACCGCCACAGCATGGGTTGCCGTATGAGAGAGCGACAGATGGAAGCTATAGCCGGCATAGCGCTGCGCCAGCTCCCCGAAGAGCTGCAGCTCCGGCTTGCCCGAGGCACCATTGACCACGCCGATATCGCGCCACCGACAGGGATGGCGCATTCCTGTCCCGATTGCCTTGCTGAAGGCTTCCTTAGCTGCAAACCGGGCAGCGTAGTGGAGCCACCGTTGCGGACCGAACCGTTCACAGTAGGCGCGCTCGGTCTCGGTGAAAATCCGCCGCAGAAAGCGTTCTCCATACCGCTCCACGGCAGCCTCAATGCGGCGGATTTCGACGATGTCCACCCCAACACCGGTAATCATTGCCCGCTGGGAGCTGGACGACACTGCCGGAGACGACGCAGCAACTCGGGCAACACCGTAGCAGCCGAGCCCCGCAGATGGATATCGGCTGCGGTGCTGAGCTCGGTCCAGTTCGGGTTGATTTCCACTACCGCCGCGCCGTGGAGTCTTGCCCGCCAGACCAATCCCGCTGCGGGGTAAACCTCCCCCGATGTCCCGATGGAGAGCAGCACGTCGCAGCGCTCGACCGCCTGCTCTGCCTGTGCGAACACTTCTTCAGGCAGGAGCTCTCCGAACCAGACCACGGACGGTCGGACCCGCCCACCACAGGCTGGGCAGACCGGTGCCACCGCCTCCGGTACAGGCTCCTCCTGGTACGGACGCCCGCAGCGATGGCAGTGGTTACGCAGAATCGTCCCGTGGAGCTCTAACACTGTCCGGCTCCCAGCACGCTGGTGGAGGCGGTCAATGTTCTGCGTGACGATGGTGAACTCCTCAAACAAGGGCTCCATCGCCGCTAACGCGTAGTGCCCAGCATTGGGCTGGGCAGCTTCAATCACACGGCGGCGCTGCTGGTACCAGGTCCAGACCCGATCTGGATTGCGCTCGAATGCCTCCGGTGTGGCAAGCTCCTCCGGACGGAACTGCTCCCACAGCCCACCCGGATCACGGAAGGTCGGAATCCCGCTTTCGGCGGACATTCCCGCACCGGTGAAGGCAACAACCCGCCGCGCACGGCACAGCAGCTTCACTGCTTGCTCGAAGGCATCCTCTCGGCTCATCCCCACCGCCGACATTCGCCACCGGGTGCAACCAAGACAAGGTCTCCAGGACGCGTTCCCCGTTGGGCAAGGGTGTCCGTGCGCAGGTACTCGAAGTCCTGCGTCAAATTGTACACTCCGACCACCTCCGGGTCCAGCGGGAGATTCAGCTGCTGGAGAAGCTCCCCGAGGAGCTGTTCCAAAGGGATCTGCGCCGGCAGAGCAAGCCGGACAATCTGCCCGGAAAATCCCCGGCAGAGGAAGACCTCGATTACGGGCTCTGCCATAGAAGCTGCCCTGTCAATTGCCGCACAGTTCGCCGCAATACCTGCGAGGAATCCTCTGCGATGCTCGCTTCCCTTGCGTCAACAAGCTCCGGCACCACTGTGCCCCCACTCCATCGCAGCCGGTACAGCTCCAAGCGCAGCCGCGCACCCTCAGGAACCCGACGGAGCCAGCCTGCAAGGAAGTATTGCACCTCCATCTGCGCCAGCAGAGCAAGCTCCTGCGGCGTCGGCGGGTTGTAGTTCTCCGGCTCGAAGAAGCCTGCCCGGGCGTAGATGGAGTCGCGTGTATCAATGTCGCAGACCACATAGCACGGGTGATGCCGAGCTGTGTCAATGGCTTCCAACACCGCTTCGTACGAGGTCACCACCTTGCGCGCGAAGAGCTGCCACGGAGGAAGCTCGGGTGCCTCTTCGTACGCGATGCTGCCGACCGCCATGAGAGCTGCCGGGACAATCCGGAGTGGCGGCTCCTGCCCGAGATAGAGTCCGGAGTCCCCAAGGGCAACGGCAAGCGCTCGCTGTGTCGCCTCCAAAAGCGCCGGGTCGTAGAGCAGCTCTCGCGTATCGTGCCGAGCGTAGCGGACAAGAGCATAGCCAACTCCACGGGACTCACGGGTAAATTCCGGCGCCCATCGGAAGGCAAGCTCGACGCGGAGCAGGTGGACGAAGCATTCCGCCAGGGCAAAACAGACCGCTCCACAGCCGAGCTGCCGGGCAACAGCCTGTGCCGTTGGGGTGTCACCCCGCTGTTGGAGCACCACAACAACGGAATCCCGCACAAGGACGGGCACTACATGGTAGCGCCCCGTGACTTCCAGCGCCAGCGTGAGCGCAGCCTCCAACTTCACCGCACGCAGCTGGCTCAGTCCACGCCCCAGACGCGCTTCTGCAATGAGCACGCAGCTGCTCTGTCCTGCATACGCCCACCAGACAGCAAGGGCAAGCGCTCCAGCGTAGACCCAGTGCTGCATCCTCTTCCGGTGTAATTCAGCCGTGCCGAGCCGCACAGACGCCCACCGCCGGAGCACCATTGTACACGCCACTGCCCTCTCTGAGCGTCTATCCCGCCGCAGCACTCGGATGAGAATGCGCATCCTCTGCACCATTGGCGATTGTAACGGCATCGGGCTGGAAGTCTGGGCAAAAGCGCTCCTCGCACTGGAGGGGCACCGGGCGCTGCGCGGTGTCAGGCTCTCGCTGATTGCCCACCCACGGACGGTCGCGGAGTACTTCCGTGCACTCGCCTTCCCCGTGCGGGTCGAACAGACAGCGGTGGAGGTGGGGAGCTTCCGCGTTGAGTTGCTCCCGTGCCCGACCTATGCCCCAATTCGCTGGGGTACTCCTGACCCGACAGCTGCACGTCAGGCATGGGAAGCCCTCGACAGCGCCCGCCAGCTCCTGTACCAGCGTGCTGCCGATGCCGTTGTGACCCTTCCCATCACGAAACATACCCTCCGCCAGCTCGGCTGGCGCTTCCCTGGGCAGACCGAATTCTTCGCTGACCCGGTCGAGCATTCCCCGATGATGCTCTTCGTTGCAGGTACTCTGCGCATTGCCCTAGCCACAACCCACCTGCCCCTGTGCCAGGTCCCGGATGCGCTGACCCCCGAGGTCTTGCGCCGCACAGTGGTGGATCTTTCCCGAAGCTTGCAGCACGACTTCCGCATTGCCACCCCTCGGATCGCCGTCCTGGGTATCAACCCCCACGCAGGGGAAGCTGGAACCCTTGGAACCGAGGAGCTGCAGCTCCATCCGGTCCTGGAGCAGCTACGGGCAGAAGGCTACTGCGCTGAGGGTCCCTTTGCCGCCGATGCGTTCTTCGCACGGCGCCGATGGCGGCAGTACGATGCCGTGCTAGCAGCATACCACGACCAGGGGCTCATCCCCTTCAAGCTCCTGGCACCAACCCGAGGTGTCAACATCACCCTGGGTTTGCCCTTCGTGCGGACTTCGCCGGCTCACGGCACGGCTTACGATATTGCCGGACACGGGCGTGCCAATCCGGAGAGTATGCGACGCGCCCTCCTGATGGCAATTCGACTCGCCCGCTACCGCATCTGCCACCAGAGTGTCGTCTATCACAGCCGGGGATAAACAATGCGGGTCAACGGCAGAGCCTACCGCACTATCTGGCGCACCCCCGATGGTGCCATCGCCTTCATTGACCAGCGTTTCCTCCCACACCGATTCCTCATCGAGGAGGTCCGCACCGTCGAAGCCTTGGCTGATGCCATCCGGGAAATGCACATCCGCGGGGCAATCGCTCTGGGAGCGGCTGCCGCATACGGGATGGAACTCGCCGCCGCCTCCGCCTCCGACGCCGACCTCCCCACAGCGCTCGCCCGTGCTGCCGAGCTCCTGAAGCAGACGCGCCCTACTGCAGTCAACATCGCCTGGGCGGTGGATTCCATCCTGAAAGCAGTGGCAGGAGCACAGAGTGCCGAAGAACTCCGCCACCGACTCCGTACGGCTGTGGATGCACTGGTCGAAGGCGAAGTCGAACGGTGCCGTCGCATTGGTGAACACGGCGCAGCCTTGCTGGAAACACTGGCACAGCGGAAAGCAACAGCACCGCTGCAGATTCTGACACACTGCAACGCCGGCTGGCTCGGATGTGTAGATTACGGCACCGCTCTCGCCCCGGTTTACGTTGCCGCTGACCGGGGTATTCCGCTCCATGTCTGGGTCAGCGAGACACGTCCACGCAACCAAGGTGCTGCCCTCACCGCCTGGGAGCTCCAGCAGCACGGCGTTCCCTATACCGTCGTCGTCGACAGCGCCTGTGGGCATCTCCTGCAGCAGGGCATGGTGGATGTTGCCCTCGTCGGCGCCGACCGCATTACCCGACGAGGCGATACGGCGAACAAAATCGGCACCTACCCCAAAGCACTCCTCTGCCGTGCCCATGGCGTGCCTTTCTACGTTGCCGCGCCGAGCTCTTCCTTCGACCCAACGCTGACCAACGGCACGGACATCCCTCTCGAGGAGCGTTCCCCCGAAGAGGTACACACCGCCAGCGGTCTCCATGGCGACCGCTTCGTAACGGTGCGCATCACCCCCGATGGTGCCCGAGCGTGGAACCCAAGCTTCGATGTGACGCCCGCAGAGCTGATCACGGGCTTCCTCACGGAGTACGGGCTCTTCCCCGCTACGGCAGAGGGTGTGGAAGATCTGCTCGCTACTGCCCATGTCTATCCCTGAGGGCGTCCTCAAGTTCCAGCTCGACTGGGAGCAGGCACCTCTGCCGAGAACACCCCAGCTGGAGGAGCTCTGCTCCTGGCGCGCAGTTCTCTTCCGACACGGTCTCATCGGCGCCGGTGCTGATGGCGTCGGCTACGGCAATGTCAGTATCCGCTCTGGCGCCGGTGCCCGCTTCCTCATCACGGGGACTGGCACGGGACCCCTTCCAGAATTGACCCCCGAGCACTGCACCGAGGTACTCGATGCCGATCTCGAACGCAACCGTGTGCGCTGCCGAGGACCCGTGCGCCCTTCCTCGGAGAGCCTCACCCACGCTGCTCTCTACCTCTGCTCACCCGAGATCGGTGCTGTGGTTCACGTCCATGACTCCCAGCTCTGGCATCGCCTCCTGAACAAAGCGCCGACGACAGCGCCGACCATCCCTTACGGGACCCCGGAACTGGCAGCAGATATCCAGCGTCTTGTCCATTCGCACCGCCTCCTGCCATCCGGGCTCATTGTCATGGGTGGACACCCCGACGGGCTCTTGAGCTTCGGGACGACGCTCCCGGAAGCCGTCACACTCCTGCTCCAGCTGCGCCTGCAGCTCGGGCTTACTGCTCTGGAACCCGGATGCTGAGTGCTCCCCGTACCTGTCCGAGCTGGAAGTTCCGCGCCCGATCCTCGGGATACCGCTCCGCAATCAGCTGGGCAATGCTGGGGGGAATTTCCTGCTGGCTGCCGTGACACATCAGGCAGAGCGCCGACCGGAGCACAATCGGGCGCAGTAGCCGCAGCTCGCCAGCCGAACGGAGGACAACCAGGGTATCGAGCGTGCGCCCTTCAGCCTGCCACCGCTGGAACTGCTCAATCCAGAACGCCTCCACGCTATCGGGTCGATTGCGCGGATTACGCCACCGGAGCGCTACCCGCCGAAGCGAGATCCCGTGCTGTCGAGCAAACTGTGCTGTGAATTCCTGCGCCGTGTCAGCACACACGCGCACAGCCGCTTCCGGTCCCTGCTGCAGCGTCTCGTTGAGGAGCTGCTGCAGCCGCTGCAGGAACGCCTGTCCGAGACTGTCGAGCGCCTCCGGCGTCCACGCCCGCGGAGGGGACACCTGCTGCATGTGCTGCTGCATCTGCCGCCACCAGACAACACCCAGCGTAATCCCGAACAGGAGCAAAACCACAAGAGCAACCAGCAATGTCTGTTCACCCCTGCGTGCCATTCCCATTCTCCACCCCACAGACCGAGCGCCCAAAGAGCCAGTAACGGTGCCGTGCCACCCATCGGTAGCACCATCGGCGGATTGGCTCTGGCATCACTGCGAGCAGCCATGCTCCAATGCGAAAGCTGCCTCCCAGGTAGTGCAGCACACACTGCAGCGCCTCGGCTCCTTCGATGCGACGCCCGGCACACTCGACCACAACCGCTTCCGCCCCTTCAGGGAGTGCCGCCAGATGCAGCACATGTCCGCGCTGGCGTGCACGCCGCTGCAACCATCGCCCGAGCCGAGAGCAGAAGCTGCAGGAGCCGTCGATCCAGAGCGTCAACGTCTGAGGCTCTCCAGCGCGTGCCATGCTACCGCCGCCAGAAGTGCTGCGCCAATGGGCAACGCATCCTCATTCGGGGCAAAGGACGGATGGTGAAGCCCTGGCATTGCTCCCTGCCCCGGCGGGCGCACCCCAAGGAGCCAGAACGCCGCCCGAAAACGCTGACTGTAGTAGGCGAAGTCTTCCGCCCACATCACCGGGCGGAGGGGCACCACATGCTCTGCCCCGAGCAGTGCGACAGCAACTTCCCGGACTAGCTCAACTGCTTGCCCATCGTTGAGCAGGACGGGATATCCCGGACGGATCTCCAACTGTGCCTCCACCCCATGCAGGGCAGCAAGTGCCCGAGTTGCCTCTTGCAGTGCTTGGAGCGCTCCGTGCCGCCACTGCTCATCGAAGCTCCGCAGCGTCCCGCAGAGGCGCACCTCCGAAGGGATCACGTTCGTCGCCGTACCGCCCTGGATTGCCGTCACGGAAAGCACCGCTGGCTGCATCGGATCACGCCGGCGGCTGACCAAGGTTTGTGCATGCAGAATCAGCTCCGCGGCAGCAACCACCGGATCCCCCGTCCGATGCGGCTGCGCGGCATGCCCACCGGCAGCCCGCAACGTCCAGGAGAGCTCATCCGTTGCGGCGAATACCGGTCCGGCTGCCAGAGCAACCGAGCCAACCTCCAGCTCTGGGAAGACGTGCTGCCCAAAGACGTACACCGGCGTGGGGTTTTCCAGAGCCCCCTCGCGGAGCATCTGCTGTGCCCCCCCGGGGAGCTGCTCTTCGCCTGGCTGGAATAGCAGGAGGACGCTCCCGGGCAAGGCTGCTTCGCGCTCTTTCAACAGTGCCGCTGCTCCCAGCAGCATTGCCGTGTGCATATCGTGTCCGCACGCATGCATGACGCCGTCGTGCTCGGAGGCAAACGGTAAGCCGGTCTGTTCCTGCACAGGCAAGGCATCAATATCGGCCCGGAGGGCAACACACGGTTCTCCCTGCCCCAGCACCGCAACAGTTCCAGTTCCCGCAACTGCCCGGGCAGGGATGGCGAGCCGTTCCAGAACCGCCCGGATATAAGCTGCCGTCTGCCACTCTCGGAACGAGAGCTCCGGATGCCGATGGAGCCAGCGCCGATACTCGACCAGCTCGGCGTACCGTGCCTGCGCTCGATGCCAGAAATGCTCTACTCCCACTCGTCTTCCTCCCCAAGCGTGACCTCAACCGTATCGGTGCCGAGCACCTCGGTCTGTCCTTCCAGGAAAAGCGCTTGGAGCGCCGCTGGAGTCTGCCCTTCCCAGGATACCAGCAGCGCACTCCGGCTGGCAGGGAGCACCCGGACAGGGGGCTGGAGCCCATCCCGCACCCACGCTGTCAAGGCAACCGCTAGGGCTGCTGTCCCACATGCCTGGGTCTCCCGTTCCACGCCGCGCTCGTAGGTCCGTACTTCCACCGTTCCCTCAGGAGCCAGCTGATAGAAGCTCACGTTTGTGCCGGTTGGGGCAAAGGCAGCGTGGAAGCGCAGTTGCCGTCCGAGATGCTCTACCTCTAGCTGCTGCAATCCCCGCCGTACTCCAATAGCAGCCAACTCCGGCACTGGGACCACCAACTGTGGCGCCCCGACATCGGCAAACCATGCTCGCAGCCGTCCTGCCGGGAGCTCAAGCGAGAGCTCTCGGGGAAACTGCTGCGGCGGCGCCATACGCAGCTGGACATTCCGTCCGCTGACAGTAGCCTCCACCTCTCGCCCGGCGAAGAGGAGCCGCACGCTCCCGCCCTTGTCCCCGAGCAAGAGCGCTGCGGCACAGCGCGCCCCATTGCCACAGAGCATCCCGGTAGAACCGTCGGGGTTGAAGAACTGGACCACAACGCGCCCTTCCCCATCGGGCTTTCCCAGCACAAGCAAGCCATCGGTCCACTGGCACAGCTGCGGCGCCAGCTGCCGCCAGACCGTCACCGGGAAACGCCGCCGTCCCTCTCGGATCAGCGTGAAAGTATTGCCGGAGCCGGAGACATACGTCACGGTCAGCTGCATGCTTTACTCCTGCAGAACTCTTAGCATCTGCTCGTGAATCTGCCCGTTGCTGGCAACAATCGAAGAGCGCGGCTCTAAACGATGAGGGCTCCCATCGTAGTGCGTCACTCGCCCGCCGGCTTCCTCCACCAGCACAATCCCTGCCGCAACATCCCAGGGATTGAGTGCCACTTCCCAGAAGCCATCAAACCGCCCTGCTGCCACATACGCCAAATCGAGCGCTGCCGACCCCAGACGCCGAATTGGCAGACCGAGCCGCAGGAAGCGCACGAAATGCTCAATACAATTGCCCGGGTTACCCGCCACATCGTACGGGAAGCCCGTCACCAGGATCGCATCCTCCAGCGCCGCCGTCTGCGAGACCCGCAGACGCCTGCCATTGAGCCAAGCCCCCTCGCCCCGTACCGCCGTAAACAGCTCCCCGAGCATCGGCTGGTAGATCACTCCGCAGAGCAGCTCCTCGTCCAGCAGCGCCGCGATGCTCACGCAGAAGACCGGAATTCCGTGGGCGAAATTGACCGTCCCATCCAGCGGGTCAACGACCCAACGCAGTCCGCCTCGGTGGTATCTTCCCGAAGCGCCCCCCTCCTCTGCCCAGAAGGAAGAGTCGGGGAAGCGCTGCCGGAGCCGCTCCAGAATCAGCTCCTCGGCACGGCGATCGTAGTCCGTCACCAAGTTGTGCCGTCCTTCCTTCCGTTCCACAACCATCGAGCTGCCAAAGCCGCTGCGGAGCAGCGCCCCTGCTTCAAGCGCTGCCTCGACCGCCGCAGCGAGGACCGCTGCCGAAGTATGCTCTACGGACGCACCGACCACCCCCATCGCTGCCGGAGATTCCATGTCACAACTCCGACCAGAATTCCCCCCGCAAGACCCGCCGCCACCACCGCCGGAAACACGACCGCCGAGAGCACCCCCGCCGCAGCAGGTCCAGCAATCAACCCGCCAGAGTAGGCAACGTAGAGCAAGGCAAACGCCGAGCCGCGCTGCTCAGCCGGCGCCTGCTCAAAGGTCAGCACATGGACAGCCGGGAAGATCAGCCCAAAACCGACGCCATAGAACCCCATGCAGAGCACCAAGAGCGCTATCCCGTGTGCCCACCATATCCCCAGCAGGGAAAGCAGGACAATACCCAGTCCCAAGACCGCCCGCACAAAGAACTGCCTCCAGCGGAGAAATGCCATGATGGGGACTGCCACCAGCGCCATCCAGCCCAGCAGCTTCCCTGCCGTTGCTGTCGTGTACCCACGCTCGACCATCAAAAGCGGGAATCCATACGCCAGAGTTCCCATGCAGAACGTAAAGGCCGCCGTCAGCGCATACACTGCCCGCAGACTCGGCACCCGCAGGACTTCCCATGGTCGGAGCTGCCGCGGCTCGACTGCCGGCAGACGCGTGTCCGGCACAGCGTACCAAACCCCAATAGCGGCAAGTGCCATCAAAGCCGCAACTACGCCAAAAACCATTGGTGCCCCCCACAGTCGAGCAATCACACCGCTGACCGGCGGGGCAATGATCGCTGCCAGCCCGATGAGTGCTGCCGCCCGCCCCATGACTTGTGCCCGCTGTTCTCCCGCCCGTTCACCCAGTAAAGCGAAGAGCGCAGGCAGGAACAGTGATCCGGACAGTCCATGCAGCACCCGCATGGCAAGCAGCCACCACACCGACGGCACCGCCCCGTACAACCCCAGCGCCACTGCCGAACCCAGCAGGCTGAAAACCAGCGGACGCTTGCGCCCGACAACATCTGCCACATAGCCCCCGAGGGGTTGCCCTGCCATCCCAACGAGCGAATAGACACTGAGGAGCATTCCTATCTGCCAGGGCTGCGCCCCAATCTGCCGCATGTACACAGGCAGCACCGGCAGGAGCGCAAACGTATCCACAAAGCTCACAAACACCGTCCCACCGAGCACCCACCACTCGAGCGCTCGCCCCCGATTGTCCGCCCGACTCCTGTCCATCCTCTTCCGGGAAGGCACCACACGACACAAAGAAAGCGACCGCACAGGGTCGCTTCCCGCCGTGCAGGAGGTGGGAGTCGAACCCACACGGGGTTTTCAGCCCCACCGGATTTTGAGTCCGGCGCGTCTGCCAGTTCCGCCACTCCTGCGTGGGCAGAGGGAGAGTCGAACTCCCGACCTCTTGCTTGTAAGGCAAGCGCTCTGGACCACCTGAGCTATCTGCCCACCGGGTGCAAATTTACTGGCTCTGCGCCTCTCCGCCGGCTCTTCCTGTGCAGCATGCTCTACCGCACCACCACCAGCACCCCGGTTGCCACCTCGGTGCCTGCCCGCAGCCGCCAGTGGTACACCCCGGAGGCAAGCCCAGCAAGCCCGAGCCGCTCCCGCTGCTGCCCGGCTGCGCGCCAGCCCAGCAGCCGCCGCTCTACCACGCGCCCGAGTCCATCCACCAGCTCCAGCACTGCCTCCCCGCCATGCTGCAGCTCGTACTCCAACACCACCTCCTCCGCCGCCGGCACCGGATAGAGGCGACCTCCTCCTCCCCGTACCTTCTGCCCCTCTTCCACCGAGAGCAGCTTCCACCGAAGGTAGATCAACCCCTGGCTATACGGCTCGCTCCCCTTCGCAATGTAGAGCCGCTCCGGCGTCATCAACCCCCCAGGGTAGAAAGTAACTCTCTCCAACAAAATCTGGTATCCCCGATTCCGCTCGCTTACCTTGTACACCATCCGCTTGTTCGTATCGTAGAGGTAGAAATCCCACTCCGACGTGGAGGAGTCTATCCCCAAAAGTCCAGGGTGGGACGTTCGCCAGAACAGGACCTGAATTGTCGTATCCCCATCCCAGAAGACGTACGTTCCCTGCCCTACCTGCCCATAGCCGCCGATAGTTGTCCGAAGAGTTTGGCAGACAATTCCCTTCGATGTCCGAGCCAGTATCTGAAGGCTCCCGGTGCCTGTAATTTTCCCCCTACTCACCTCTGATGCCGTCAGCCACCCTCGCGCGGGATCGTAGACAGCAAGCAAGACGTACACCGTGTCTGCCGGTGGACGGAAAATCCAAAAGCTCCCATACAGATAGAGCCGTCCGTTGTGCCAGAAGGCCAGCCCGACCGGACGCCATGCCTCGATGAACCTGCCGAAGCTTGGATCATACCTTCTGACAATGATCCCACCAATGCCGCCATCATCGAAACGGTGCCACTGCCGGCGCGGAATATCGTAGACCGCTACTCCACTGACGCGAACGTTGTCAACGGAGTCGAATTTCCCGAAAACCCATAGGCTATCCCCCTGGACGAAAGCGAACGAGACCGGTCCGTTCGGTCCGCGCTCTCCGAGTCTCTCCCACTGCCCCGTGCGCAAATTGTACTGCGCCATGGTACATGCCCCCAGGTCACCGATGTCTTTGAAGTCCCCTCCCAGAAAGAGGAGGCTATCAGCGTAGAGCGTCATTGCCAGGAGCTCGCCCCAATATCCTGGAAGCCCCTCAGGCGTTCGTACCTGCAGTGGATACCATTCGTCTCGCCGCTCATCGTACAGAGCAATGTTGGGAGCTAGACCCCCTCTGACTGTCATGAAAGAGCCACCCACAATGAGTGTATCCCCAACCCGTGCCAGTCGTGCTACGCCGACCTCTGGAGAGCCCTCCAACTGCACAAGCCCATTCCACTGACCGCCTTCCTCATCGTAGCGTGCCAGCTGCCATACCGGTGCCCCTGGACGCACTTCCAGCGGAAACCGCCCTGCAGCATAGAGAATACTCGAATCCGGATCGGAGGTGAAACCTACCAATCCCAGCATCTCGTAGCCGATCACGGACACTCCCCTCCTTGCCATCCCCGGTGCTAAGGGGATGCGCTCCCAGCCACCGCCATTGAGTAGCCTCCGTGCTAGCAGAGGTCCCTTGTAGCGCCCAACTGGATCGTACACGTTGCACGTAGCGTAGACATACCTCCGGTCCCTCCAGAGCCCCGTGTTATCGATCGAATCCCCAACATCAATACCCGGGAGTGACATGCCTTCGACCCACCGCTTTTGCTCCACATCGTAGACCAGGATAGGGGTTGTCTCTACCCGTCCCCATCCGCTCACCCAGAGCTGCTTGCCAACAAACACTGCTCCTGTCTGGACCCGTCCGGGCCAGCGCCCTCGAACGGCTTCCCACCGCCCGTGCCACCGATCGTAGAGGGCAATCCCCTCGCAACTATCCCCGTTGATTCCTGTATACTCGCCCACAACGGCAATCCACCGCTCGTTCTCGTCGGATATTACCTCCCATATGGCAAAGTCCCGACGATCCTTCCATTTCAAATCCCCCCACTTGCTCCACTGCTGCCTGAAACGCTCCACCTTCAACAAGCCATTGACCTTGATACCGCCAAACCCGGTGAAACCACCAGCAAAATAGATCGTATCACCGACAACCACGTAGTCTGCAAAAAGACCTGCAAATTCCGTCCCTAGCGTCTGCCATCGCTGCCCATCCCACCAAGCAACACCGTTGACGGGGAACTGAGTACTATCGGAGAGATAGAGTTGCGAGATTCCACTCACGTAGAGGGTGTCTCCGATGCAGTGGTCCAAAAGAGGGGGATGAAGATCTGAGCCCTTCGCTATCACCTCAACTGCTCCCGTCCGTCTATCCAGCTGAAACACCTTTCCGCTGCTTCCCCCTTTGACCTGGAAAGCATCGGTAACGAAGTAGATGGAATTTTTCCCAACCATCATCTGCCGCGTCCGAGCCGCATCGAGGTCGAAACCGAAGACCCCAATGCCGTTGGACTCCCGCACCTGCGCCAGCGCGCAGACCATTGCATTCAGCATGGTGAGAAGCATCAGCTGCCACATTGCTCTGCCTCGCCTTGTATCCGACTTTTCCCTTTCAAACCTCTTGGAGAAGTCTTACCTTACCACACACCCCGCACTGTGCGTGTTCCGGTTTCCACATCCTCAATGCAGTAAATCCCTCGGGGCAACCGCTCGGAAAGTCCCTGGCAATTTCCTTCATAGACTTTACGCCCCAGGACGTCGTAGACGCGCACCCTATCGCATGGCCCGATAGTTCCTGGAATCCGCATCCCCCTATCTGGCGGTGGAGCTGCAGGACATACGTACTGACATGGGGATACAACTTGACATCCCCAGGGAAGCGGAGGAGAAGAGCACCGTGCCCCTGTTGAGCTTACCCCAATTCGCGCGTAGTATAGACACGGGTCGGGTTGCCTTTGCCCTGGTTGCCTCTCACACGGGGGTCTACGCCGGCAGACAATCCACTCTTCCCGGCAACACCCATCCGAGCAGCGGACAATTGTGTACCATCTGCCCGGAATGGCTATCTCACCTCCAGACTTGAGTACCATCTGTTCTATTATCCGGCAATACCAAACTGCTCTGCATACGGCGTTCCACATGCGGAAGAAATATCCTCCTGCTCCCTCACACCCTGCAATGCCGTTTCGCACACACGAGTCGAATGAGAGCTTTCCCGCTGCTGCGACAATGATGGTGAGCATTACTGAGTTGTAGGCAGCGTCATCCCCTTCACCAAGTCGCTGGACAAGCCCCTCACACTCCTCACTGAGCCACACAGTGTCAACCACAATCTCGAGAACACCATTGCAACACCGAGCCCATATCTGTGCCCAGACCCGGCAGTCAGGATAGAGCGTATCCTGAAGCCTTTCCCCCACTGTATCAGGTGGTGTCCCGGGAACCCATTCGTAGACCCATCCTGAATCACACTCCGGCGTCCCACACGGCGGCTGCCCCAGCGCCACCGTCACCCACCCGAGGAAACTCGCCAGGAGGGTCGCTATCCACTTCCACCCCCCCCCCGTACACGGAACCGGTCGAACTTGTACGGCGCACCATGGTACCCTCACAGACGGTGGAACATGACCCTGTCAACGGCTTCTGCAAATATACGCGCTCTCCTCCTTTCAGCAGGCACTACCCCGCACTCAAGGGGACTCCCCTGGAACTGCTCCCGGCGGGACTGCACCCGGCACAGGGCTCGAACAGATGCCGGACCTGCCCGCGATGGTTACCGGGAGCGCTGCAGACAGCTCTCCCCTCCGGCAAAAGCCACCAAGAGGGAGAGCTATTCGTCCACGCACGTTGCATGTGAGATTCCGTAGCTCGGGAAGACATGGCACCGGTTGTAGCGCCCTACCGTCCTCGCCATCGCATCCGCATTGTAACAGCAGCCTCGCTCTTCGACGGGCACGATGCTGCCATCAACATCATGCGGCGCATCATGCAGGCAACCGGCGCTGAAGTCATCCACCTAGGGCACAACCGCTCGGCGCAGGAGATTGTGGAAGCCGCCATCCAGGAGTATACCCAGGGCATCGCCGTGACCAGTTACCAAGGCGGGCACATGGAGTTTTTCACCTATATGTACGACCTGCTCCGGGAGCGCGGTGCTGGACATATCAAGATTTTCGGCGGTGGGGGCGGCACGATTCTGCCCTCGGAAATTCAAGAACTGCACCGCTACGGGATTGCCCGCATCTACCACCCAGACGATGGGCGGGCAATGGGGCTGCAGGGGATGATCAACGACGTGCTCCAGAAGTGCGATTTCCTGCCGCCCATCACGTACAACGGCGACCTGCTCAGCTTCGTGCGTGCTGGGGATACGCTCGCCCTTGCTCAGGCAATCACGCTCGTGGAGGAGTATCCCGAACAGGCACCGAGCTTCCTAGAGGCGCTCCGCGCCGCTATTCCCGCACGCCCAATCCCCGTCCTGGGCATCACCGGCACGGGAGGTTCGGGGAAATCCTCCCTGACCGATGAGCTCGTGCGCCGCTTCCTGACCGACTTCCCCGACAAACGTGTTGCCATTCTCTCCGTTGATCCCTCCAAGCGCCGAACCGGCGGTGCTCTCTTGGGTGACCGCATCCGCATCAATATGGCAAGCCATCCGCACGTGTACATGCGCTCTTTTGCCACGCGGGAGGCAAACGTAGCACTCAACCGCAATGTCCGTGCCGCCATTGACATTGTCAAAGCTGCGGGCTTCGACCTGGTGATTGTCGAAACCGCTGGCATCGGGCAGAGCGACACCAGCATCGTGGATGTTGCCGACGTGACGCTCTACGTGATGACCCCCGAGTACGGCGCCCCGAGCCAGCTGGAAAAGATCGACATGATTGACTACGCCGATCTGATCGCCATCAACAAATTTGACCGCTTCGGGGCGCAGGATGCTCTCCGCGACGTCCGCAAGCAGTACCAACGTAGCCACGGGCTGTGGGATACCGCACCAGAGGAGCTCCCCGTGGTCGGCACGATCGCCTCTCAGTTCAACGACCCCGGGGTCAATGCCCTCTATGCCCTGCTTATCCGCACTCTGGCTCGCAAGACAGGCGTGGACTGGAAACCGCACTTGGATTTGCGCTACGAGCTCACACGCAAAATCGAGATCATCCCTCCGCACCGCCGGGGGTATCTGGGCGAGATTGTCGAGACAGTGGAACGCTACAATCGCTTCGTGGACGAGCAGGCTGCATTGGCATCCCGGCTCTACCAGCTCCACGGCACGATCGAGCACTACCGCCAGCACGGCCGGGAGACCGCTGAGTTGGAAGCCGAGTTCACTCGGCTCTGGGAGCGCCTCGACCCGGAGTGCCAGAACATCCTGCAGTCGTGGGAAGAGACCCTGCAGCAGTACCGCACCCCGGAATTTACCTACACCGTCCGCGGGCGGGAAATCCGCGTAGCAAACTTCACTGAGAGCCTGAGCCGGATGAAAATCCCCAAAATCGGGCTCCCGCGCTTCCACGACTGGGGCGACATCCTGCGCTGGGCACTGCAGGAGAACTTCCCTGGCAGATTCCCGTATACGGCGGGCGTCTATCCCTTCAAGCGGCAGACTGAAGACCCGACACGCATGTTCGCCGGTGAAGGAACCCCGGAGCGGACCAACCGCCGCTTCCACTACCTCAGCTCCGGCATGCCCGCAGCACGGCTCAGCACTGCCTTCGATTCGGTCACCCTCTACGGCGAAGACCCCGACTACCGCCCCGATATCTACGGCAAGGTGGGTAACTCCGGCGTCAGCATTGCCACCATTGACGATGCGAAAAAGCTCTACTCTGGCTTCGACCTCTGCGCCCCGACCACCTCGGTCTCGATGACCATCAACGGTCCGGCGCCAATGATTCTGGCAATGTTCTTCAACACCGCCATTGACCAGCAGTGCGAGAAGTACATTCTCCAGGCGGGGCTCCGCGAGGAGGTCGAACGCCGCATCGAGCAGCTCTACGCCCAGCTCGAACTGCCCCGCCCGGTCTACCAGGGTGAGTTGCCCGATGGGCACAATGGGCTCGGGCTCCTCCTGTTGGGCGTCAGTGGCGATGAAGTGCTGCCCCGAGAAGTCTACGAGAAGATCAAAGCCGAGACGCTCCGGGTCGTGCGCGGCACCGTCCAGGCAGACATCCTCAAGGAAGACCAGGCACAGAACACGTGCATCTTCTCTGTGGAGTTCGCTCTGCGCCTGATGGGCGATGTGCAGGAGTACTTCGTGCGCAACCGCGTGCGCAACTTCTACTCGGTCTCCATCTCGGGCTACCACATTGCCGAAGCAGGTGCCAACCCGATCACGCAGCTGGCGTTCACTCTTGCCAATGCCTTCACCTACGTGGAGTACTTCCTCAGCCGGGGCATGCACATTGACCAGTTCGCCCCGAACCTCTCCTTCTTCTTCAGCAACGGCATGGACCCGGAGTACACGGTCATCGGGCGCGTGGCACGCCGCCTCTGGGCAAAGGTCATCCGCTACAAGTACGGCGGCAACGAGCGCTCGCAAATGCTCAAGTACCACATCCAGACCTCTGGGCGCTCACTCCACGCCCAAGAGATTGCCTTCAACGACATCCGCACCACCTTGCAGGCGCTCTACGCCATTGCGGACAATTGCAACTCGCTCCACACCAACGCCTACGACGAAGCCATTACCACCCCGACGGAGGAATCCGTGCGCCGCGCCGTTGCCATTCAGCTCATCATCACCAAGGAGCTGGGGCTGACCAAGAACGAAAACCCCTGGCAAGGCTCTTTCTTCATCGAGGAGCTGACCGATATGGTCGAGCGCGCTGTCCTGGAGGAATTCCGCCGGCTCAACGAACGCGGTGGCGTGCTCGGCGCCATGGAACTCATGTACCAGCGGGCAAAAATCCAGGAAGAATCGCTCTACTACGAACAGCTCAAGCACTCCGGTCAGCTCCCCATCATCGGGGTCAACACCTTCCTGGACAAAAACGGCTCCCCAACGATTGTGCCGGAGAAAGTGGTGCGCTCCACCCGCGAGGAGAAGGAACAGCAGATTGCCAATCTGCACGCTTTCTGGAAACGCAACGCTGAGCGTGCCCCAGCTGCGCTCGAACGTGTCAAGCGAGCAGCGGTGGAAGGACGCAACGTCTTCGACGAGCTCATGGAAGCAGTCAAGGTCTGCTCCCTGGGACAGCTCACGCACGCCCTCTACGAGGTCGGCGGGCAGTACCGGCGGGCAATGTAACAGGAACGCCGCATCTGTGTTTGTCCTGTGCTGAGTGTGACAGCACGCGGTCCCTGCCATGGGGCGGAATCTCTGCATCCTGCTTCTACCCACACTGGCAGTTGCCCAGAACCTGATTTGGCTGGAAACCCCACCGGCGTGGGAGAGCAAAGCTTTGAGCATCTCCGCCGATGGGCGCACTGTCGTCGGGCAGCTTCTCAGCTCGAGTTACGCACGTGTAGCCTACTCCTGGGTCAACACCACGGGGCGCTTCTTCCCCGAACTGGGGTGAGGCAAAGCGCTGCCCGTTGGATTTCCGCCAATGGGAACACCATTGTCGGATGGCTCCGAGACGAGCATGGCTACCCCGCGGCGTTCCGTCTGACCCCGACGAGCGCTGAACTGCTCGGGGCGCTGGGTCCTGACGGCAGCGCTGCAACGGCTTCCTCTGCCGACGGCTCCGTCGTGGTAGGCTGGACATCGGTGCCAGGGTCTGTCCGCCACGCCTTCCGGTGGACACAGGAGACTGGGATGGTTGACCTGGGAACGCTCGGGGGAGCGGAAAGCTTGGCAGCCGCCGTCTCGGCTGATGGACGCGTCGTTGTCGGACAAGCCCACAGCGAGATTGGCGAATGGCGCGCCTTCCGGTGGATTGACGGGACAATGCAGGACCTTGGCACCCTGGGCGGGACGTGGGCAGAAGCTTTTGGTGTCTGCGCCGATGGGAGTGTCGTGGTCGGCTGGGCAGAACATCCAACCGGCGCCATGAGTGCTTTCCGCTGGAAAGATGGCGAAGGGATGCGAGATCTCGGCACCCTCGGTGGCGCCCAGAGCAAAGCGCTCGCCGTCTCCGCTGATGGCTCTCTGGTGGTTGGCTGGTCCGATACCCCAGAGGGGACCCGCCGTGCCTTCCGCTGGACTGAGAGCACCGGGATGGAAGATCTCACAGAGGTCTACCGCGCCTTGCTCCCCGATGGGTCAGAGCTCCGCGAAGCTCGGGCTATCACCCCGGATGGACGCTTCATCGTCGGCTGGGGCTACCACGCAGCTACCGGGCGCCTGGAAGCATACCTCCTCGACACGCAGCGGACCGGAAGCTCTGTTCAGGGCTCACCGTGCCCCGAGGCGGCACTCTCCATTGAGCCGCAGCCTGTCGAAGGGAACGGTATGGTACGGTACACCGTCCCGGAAGCAGCCGTGGTCCGACTAGAACTCTACGACGCCCTCGGATGCCGCAGAGCTGTGCTCTTCGAAGGCTGGCAGCCTGCCGGGGAACACACGCAGCCGCTCCCTGCCCTCGGAGCAGGGCTGTACCTGTGCCGCCTGCAGCTGGGACAGCGCATCCTGACTGTTCCCATCATCGCCCTCCGCTGAGGACACCCCGCGCCGACACCGCACGGCTTCACTCCTGCCACACCCATTCAAAGAGCCAGAACCCAACGATAGCAACCGCACCACCGTAGCCCACCATGAGGTTGACAAGCGGCATAATCATTGCCCACGGAGCATGCTCAACCACACGTCGCGTCGCCTCAATGCCCGGCAGCACCAACGGCACCACAACAGGGAGTCCGAGAATCGGCAGCAGTACCCCACGGTGGTGCGCACCAGCAATGGCAGCAGAGAGAAGCGTCAGTGTTGCCGCAAAGCCGAAAGCCGCCACGGCAATGAGCACCCCGATTGCCCACAGCTCCGGAGTCGAAGGCACCGGCAGAAACAGCAGGAACAAGCCATAGCCGAGCACATTGGTCACGATCCCAATGAGCACATTCGTGGTGAGCTTCCCCCAGTAGAGTGCTGCCGGAGAGGTGAGCATATGGAGCAGTAGCCGCGTTCCCCGCTCCTCCTCTGCCAGGAAGCTCCGTCCCACGGCTGGACTGAGCCCCAGGAAGAAGACCACCCACAGGAGTGCAGCGAAGAGCTCACCCGAAAGGGGCGTTCCCCCGAGCGCGAAGGCAAGTACGAGCACAATCACCCCGACAGAGAGCACCGTGACGGCAACACTGACGCGCTGCCGGAACTCGCTGCGGAGTTCCTTTTCCACCACCGCCAGCAGCTGCCGGAGGATGGCGCTTCCCCGCCACCGCGGCTCCACTTCGGATGTGCCCCTCCCCATTCGAATGCCCCCGCTGCACCAGCTCAGCCCGAAGGGAAGGCAGAGACGTACGCATACCCCGCTAGGGACGTTCAAGCCTTCTTACCCGTGCCTCCCACGGATGAGCCGGCGCCGCAGACGAGCAATGAAAAAGCCATCGGTTCCATGGACAGAGGGCAGCAGAAGAACCGGTGCCTGCTCTGCGGGAAGGCATGGTACCTCAATGCCGGCTGCTCGCCAGAGGGGCTCTATTGGCTCCAGCTCCCAGTCCGGATGTGCCTGCAGGAAGTCCTGCACAACACCGAAGTTTTCCTCCGGCATAAGCGAGCAGGTTGCGTACACCGACACACCCCCGGCAACAACTCGCGGAGCATATGCTTCCAGAAGCTCTCGCTGCCGGCGGCAATGGCGCCGGAGAGCCTCGGGAGTAAGGCGCCACTTCAGCGTCGGAGTACGCCGCACAGTGCCCAACCCCGAACAGGGGGCATCTACCAAGAGGGCGTCGAAGCGGCGCGGGAGTGCAGCCGGAAGCATGCCATTGGGGAGGTGGAGCACCTGCACGGAACGCACCCCCGCCCGACGCATCCGCTGCCGCAGTGCTCGGAGCCGCAGCACCTCCACATCGCTCGCCCAGATTTCCCCCTGGTCATGCTGGAGCGCTGCCAGATGCAGCGTCTTTCCCCCCGCACCAGCACAGGCATCCCAGAGCCGCCACTCACGTTCTGGCGCTACAGCATAGCCGACCAGCTGACTGGCTTCCTCTTGCAGCTCCACAACACCCTCACGGGCAATGGGAAGCTCATGCAGCGCAATACGCTCCCAGAGCCGAATTCCATCGGGTGAAAATGGCGTCGGCGATGCCCCAATTCCACTTCGCTGGAGCTCCTGGAGCACCCACGCTCGGGACGCCCGCAGCGTGTTGACCCGCAGGCAGGGGAATGCCGGCAGCTGCAGCGCCTTCGATATGCCGATCACTTCCGTCGCCTGAAAGCGTAGCCAGGGATTCTCCAACCACCGGCGGAGAATCCACTCAGGCATTGAACATGCTGCGGCAAACTCTACCCACTGCCATCCATCCCACTCCCCATACGGCTGCTCCAGCAACGACGCAACCCCACGTTCGAGCCGACAGAGACTCTGCCAAAGTGCCTCTATCCACGCTTCCGCATCGTGCCCTGCCCATCCGACCTGGAGCAGCACTTCCGCCCAAAACTCCTCCTCGCTGGCGGAGAGCGAGTGGCGGAGCGCTGCCGCACACGCTGGCGTCAGATGGGCATGACCCAGACCTCGCCCAAGACACCCCATTGCACAGACCAGCAACCACTCAGACGACGGGGCTTTGGCAGGCGCTACCTCAGCCAGACAGTGGCGCAGCGTTCCCAGACACCGGAGTGCCGCGAAGGTGACCTCCGCCAAAAACCGCCGTTCCTTACTGCCCAGGTACGAACGCCTCTGGAAGTAGGTCCGGGCAACTGCATCGGGCGGCTGTCCTGAGCGGAGCATCACCCGCAGTAGTTCCGCAGCATGCCCCAGAAGAGCCTCAGCGCGCATGGAACCTCTGGAGCTGCCGTCGTTCTAATACTCGCCGACGCAACACTTCGAGCACCTGTCGGAGCAGGTCACGGGCAACCGGGTCAGCAATGGTTCCGTCGGGACCCAGCTTCTCTTTGACATGGGCAACAAGCACCTCCGGCTTGGCGACGACATCGGCATTCAAGTAGAAGAGCACTTGCCGGAGGTGGAGCTGCGCCCGGAGGGTCCCGAAACTCCCCGTGGTAGCGCCGATAATGGCAACGGGCTTCTCCTCGAAGGGATTCTCCGCTGGCGGGCGCGCCATCCAGTCGAGCGCATTCTTCAGCACCCCGGGGATGGAGTAGTTGTACTCTGGTGTAGCAATCAAAACGGCATCGGCACAGCGAATGCGCTCCTTGAGCTGCCGCACCACCGGCGGCTGCGGGTCCTCCTCATCCTGATTGAAGAGCGGGACCCCCGCCAGCGGCACTTCCTCAATGTGCATATCCGCTGGCGCCACCTGCTGCGCTGTCACGAGAAGCTTCCGGTTGTATGACTCCCGCCGCAGGCTCCCAACGATGCCAACAACCGTGATCGGCTCTCCGGACATCTTTCTCCCAGTGCCTCTTCTCAGCGAACAATGACGAAGGCTCCCCAGCTTCGCGATGGGGAGCCTCCGCACACCGAGCAGCTCTTCACCCTACTCTGCCAGACTCCAGTGCCACGGCTCCGGAATGCCCAAAAGCAGCAACGTCGCTCCAATCAGAGCGAGGTTCTTCGTGAACTGCACCATCTCTACCATCCGCTGCATGGGGTCCTGCACGTTCCAAAAGTCGTGCATCCAGAAGGTCACCGGCACCAGGAACACGATCAACGCCGCAACCCCGACAGGAATGGCAATGCCGAGCAGAATCGTGATAGCCCCAATCAGCAGGAGAAGTCCACTCAGCACCACCATCCCCAAGGGTGCCGGTACCTTCTTCATTGCTGCATACTGGGCGAGCGCCTTCGGGGCAATGACCAGATGATTGAGCCCATTGTAGAGCCAGTAAAGCCCGAAGAGCATCCGTCCGACGAAAACTAGCACTTCCATTCCCAGCTCAGCGACGGCTGTGAGACTTACCCGCGAGAGCCACTCTGCCCGAGTTTGAGCGCATACGGCCACGGTTCTGGAATCGCCAGGAACATCAAAGCACTACCCATGAGAGCAAGGTTTTTGACGAACTGTGTCATCTGCACCATCCGCTGCATCTCGTCTGCCACGTTCCAGAAATCGTGCATCCAGAAGGTCACCGGTAGGAAGAACAGAACGAGTGCCAGGACACCCACCCGAGTGTAAACCCCCAGCAGGATACTCAGACCGCCGATCAGGAGCAGGAGTCCCGTAACAATAACCGCCAGCATCGGGAGCGGGACCCCCTTGGAGGCGGCATACTCGGCCAGCCGCCCTGGTGCGAAGACCAGATGGTTGAGCGCGTTGTACAGGTAGTACACGCCCACGATAATCCGCCCGATGAGCACGAGCACGTTCATCGCAGCACCTCAGCACATTGGTTGAACATACGCCACACAGCTTCCGGTGTTGTCGGAAGCGCCGATGTTTCGCTCACCAGGAGCGTACTTCCCCACGGATCCTGCAGCAGCAACCAAGACCCTCTCACGGTCGTGCGAGGAAGCGGACGCAGGCGCCGGACCAGCTCCGCCCACGCTGCCGGCTCACCGATGCCCAGGCTCCAGAGCCGCACACCAGCGGCTTCTGCCGGAGGGAGCTTCCGTGGATGCCCCCAGACGTTGGTTCCGAGATGGTGGTGGTAGCCATCGGCAGCGAAGAAACGCGCACCGGGATAGCGGCGGAGCGTGACGGCAAAACCCAAAAGCTCATGGAGGAACGCCTCCGCCTCCGGCAGTGAGAGGACACGGAAGTGCAGATGCCCGATGCGCGTGCCTGCTGGCATTCCACTCCAGGGCTCCCGAACCTGCCGTAGGAGCACCGGCATATCCAGTGGACGAGTGTCCATGAGGATTCCGCCATCTGCGCGCTGCCAGAGATGAGGCTCCCGGTCGGCGGAGATTTCCACCCCGTTGCCGTCAGGGTCCCGGAGGTAGAGGGCTTGGCTTACCAGATGGTCAGAGGCACCCTCAACGGCAGAGCGCAGGAGGCTATCCTGCAGCACGAATGCCAGGAACGCTGCCAAGAAGCTCTCCGAAGGCAGGCGGAATGCTACGTGGTACAAGCCCGCTTCCGCCTGCTGCAGTGGGCGTGTTCCTGGGCGTTCCCAGAGGAGAAGCAGTGCCCGCTCGCGGTCGGCAGCCGTGAGAATCGCCGCTGGAGGCTCCAGCAGTCCCACGCGAAATCCCAGGCGCTGGTAGAATTCCAGCGACCGCTGGAGGTCTGCAACCTGGAGGCAAACGACACCAAACACAATGCCTGTGAGCATCTCAGAGCACGGCACCGCCGTATAACCGGATCGGCTCTCGCCACGGCTGACCACATGCCACCACAAGCTGCATCTCTTCTGCCGCCCGACAGTGGAAATGCCTCTCATCCTGCACCAGGACCCCATCACCTCTCCGGACAAGCTGCCCATTGATACTTCCTGTCCCCGCCAGGACATAGGCAAATCCATTCCAGCCCTTCGGAATCGGGTGGACGATCTGAGCACCTGGGCGCAGGCGGAACAGCACGTACTCAACCGGCGTCCGGAGCTGGAGCGGAGAACTTCCCCCGACAATCCAGCAGCGCTCTCCTCCCTCACACTCCTCCCAGCTCAAGTGCGCAACTGCTTGGTACGAGGGCTCACATCCCCGGAGCGCTAACGGGAGCACAACCCAGAGCTGGAGTCCCCGAGCAGTGCCCCCGACCGGCTCCTCGGCATGCCGAATCCCACGTCCGGCAGTAAAACGCTGAGCCCCTCCTGTCCCAACCACGCTGTCATTGCCCAGACTGTCTCGGTGTCGGAATGCGCCTTCGAGAAGATACGTCACCGCCTCGAAACCCTGATGGGCATGCTCTGGGAACGCCGCCGGCGGAGTCACGGTGAACTCATCCAACAAAACGAACGGATCGTGCGGACGTGCGTCAAACGTGGGGAAGAGGCGCCGCACTTCTGCCCCTGCTCCTTCCCGCATCCCTATGGCACGGCGTCGCCAGAGCATCACGAGGTCATCGGGACAAACTCTGAGAGCGCCCGGCAAAACTGCTGGATTCCTTCCCCGTTGAGCCAAATCCGCAGGTACCGCCCTTCACGCTGGCTGCAGAGCAGCCCTGCATCGAGCAGTACCTTGATGTGATGCGATACCGTCGGCTGCGCCAATCCCAGAAACTGTTGGACTTCCGAGCAGAGCATGCTCCCGCGCCGGGCAAGTTCCCGCAGCAGCCGAACCCGCGCAGGCTCGGACAACGCTCGCGCAACCCTGGCAATATGGCGCGCCTGAGGATTCATCGACGAATGCAAATCTATCAATCCAACGGGAATCAGCTCGCCCGGCATGCTGCCGGAATCATCCGCCGGACTGTCAGGGGGCATGGGCAAGCCAAGCCGTTTTCGCTAATTTTGTTCCATGTCTCCAGCTGGAATTCCGATGGTAACGGTTGGCATTGTGCGGGAAACCCATACGGGCGAGCGCCGGGCTGCTTTGACCCCAGAGGTTGTCTCTCGCCTCAGGCAGTTTGGGTACAAGGTCATCCTGGAGAGTGGTGCCGGGCTGGGCGCCTATTTCCAGGACACCGCCTACGAGGAGGCAGGAGCAGAGGTAGTCCCGAGTGCTCGGGAAGTAGTCAAGCGAGCGGATTTCCTGATTCGGCTTCACATGCCGGAGGCAGACGAGATTGAGGACATGCGTCCGGGGCAAGTCCTGCTTGGCATTCTGCAGGCATGGCGGTACCCGGAGCGACTCGCCCAATTGCAGAAGCAGGCTGTGACAACGTTTGCCCTGGAGCGTCTGCCCCGAATTTCCCGTGCGCAGAGCATGGATGTGCTCTCCTCGATGGCATCCATTGCGGGATACAAGGCTGTCATCGTTGCGGCAGAGCGATTCGGGCGTCTGCTGCCAATGATGGTGACAGCTGCCGGGACTATTCCCCCGGCGCTCGTTTTGGTCATTGGTGCAGGGGTAGCAGGGTTGCAGGCAATCGCCACAGCCCGCCGCCTCGGGGCACGCGTGGAGGCGTACGACATCCGCCCAGCGGTCAAGGAGCAGGTGGAAAGTCTTGGGGCACGCTTCCTGCCTATCACGCTGGAGGTAGACCAGGTCGAGCAACGAGGCGGCTACGCCCGGGAGCTTCCCGAAGAGGTCCAACGTCGCCAGCGGGAGGCTCTGGCAACCTACGTCGCCCGCGCTGATATTGTCATTTCCACGGCTGCTGTTCCGGAGCGTCCCGCACCCCGGCTCATTACCGCAAACATGGTCGAGCAGATGCACCCTGGGAGCCTCATTGTCGACCTGGCAGCAGAGACCGGAGGAAACTGCGAGCTCACCCGCCCAGGAGAGTGGAGAGAGTACCGAGGGGTGCAGATTTTCGGTCCGCTCAATCTCCCGGCAACTGTCCCAATCCACGCCAGCCAGCTCCTCGCCCGCAACTTCGAGAGCTTCCTGCAACTCTTCCGGCAGCAAGGAGAGCTGCGACTCCACTTCGAGGATGAAATCCTGCGCCAGACGTGTGTCGTACACGATGGGCGCCTCTTCCCGTTCCGGGCAGAAGATGTCCCAGCCTGAAGGAGACACCGCATGAGCGAGCTGCTCTTCTCGATTTTCATCTTCACCCTTGCTGCTTTCGTGGGCTTTGAGGTCATTTCAAAAGTGCCGCCGACTCTGCACACACCGCTGATGTCGGGTTCGAACGCAATCTCGGGCATCACCATCATTGGCTCCTTGCTCATTGCGGGGCGGACGGAGTCTCCGCTGTTGACTGTGCTCGGCACTGCGGCAGTTGTCTGCGCGATGATCAACGTTGTGGGGGGATTTCTGGTCACCGACCGCATGTTGCGCATGTTCCGCTCCCAGAGGGCGGCAGAGCGGGATGGAAGCGCTCATTAATCTGGCATACCTGGCTGCTTCGGCGATGTTTATTGTGGCGCTCAAGCGTCTGAGCTCGCCGCGCACGGCGCGCTCGGGCAACCTCCTTGGGGCAGCAGGTATGGCACTGGGCATCGTCGCGACGTTGCTGGACCGCAGCATTGTACGCTTTGAATGGATTGTGCTCGGTGTCCTGCTGGGCTCTGCACTCGGGGCAGTGATGGCGCTGCGCGTGCGCATGACAGCAATGCCGCAGATGGTTGCTCTCCTCAACGGTTTTGGCGGAGCCGCTTCCGCACTGGTGGCAACGGCAGAAATCGAGCGGTTGCTGCTCCACCACGGGCTTTCTCAGGCGTCCGGGGTGTTGATCGGCACCATCCACGCCAGCGTCATCATCGGGAGCGTCACCTTCACCGGCAGTGTCATTGCCTTTGCCAAGCTGCAGGAGCTCCTCACCGGGCGCCCGATTGTGCTTCCGCTGCACCAGCTCTGGAACGCTCTCCTGACGGCAGCCGCTGTGGGACTCACAATCCTGGCACTGGTGCAGCAGCACAGCTGGGCAGAACCAACACTGACAGGACTATTCTACGCCGTCCTTGTGCTCTCTGCCCTGCTGGGGATTATGCTCGTCATCCCGATTGGTGGCGCAGACATGCCGGTAGTCATCTCCTTCCTGAACTCCCTCTCGGGGCTAGCAGCAGCGAGTACCGGCTTCGTGCTGCACAACTACCTGCTCATCATTGCTGGCACGCTCGTCGGGGCCTCGGGCTTCATCCTGACCAACATCATGTGCGTGGCAATGAACCGGACACTGCCGAATGTCCTCTTCGGTGCTTTCGGGGCAGAGGTTACCGCTGGAACGGCAACCGACCGCGTAGTGCGGAGCACAACGCCTGAGGATGCTGCCGTCATTCTCGGCTACGCGCGCTCGGTCATCGTTGTCCCAGGCTACGGCATGGCGGTCGCACAGGCACAGCATGCAGTCAAGAAGCTCGCCACCCTCCTGCAGCAGCGCGGTGTTGATGTGAAATTCGCCATCCATCCCGTGGCCGGACGCATGCCCGGACATATGAATGTATTGCTGGCGGAAGCCGATGTCCCCTACGAGCTGCTCTACGACATGGAGCAGATCAATCCCGAATTTGAGCACACCGACGTTGCGCTCGTGGTCGGTGCCAACGACGTGGTCAATCCCGCCGCGCGGAAGGATCCCAGCAGCCCGCTCTACGGCATGCCAATTCTCAACGTAGACTACGCCCGGACGGTCATCGTGCTGAAGCGCTCGATGAATCCTGGCTTTGCCGGCGTAGAGAATGAGCTCTTCTACCAGCCCAACACCTACATGCTCTTCGGCGATGCCCGTCGTTCGCTGGAAGCGATTGCGGAAGCGCTCAAGAGTGTGTAGGTCCGCTGCTGAGGGAGCCCCATGATTCTCTCGGACAAGGAGATCCTGGAAAACATCGCCAAAGGGCTCATCGTCATCGAGCCCTTCCGCCCGGAGTGTTTAGGTCCAAACAGCTACGATGTGCATCTGGGGAAGGTGTTGGGTGTCTACGTGGACGAAATTCTGGACGCGAAGAAACACAACCGCATCGAGCTCTTCGAGCTCCCGGAGGAAGGCTACGTTCTGCAGCCTAACATGCTCTACCTGGGCGTGACAGAGGAGTACACCGAGACGCATGCACACGTGCCCTTCCTGGAGGGCAAGTCCAGCATCGGGCGCCTGGGTATAGACATTCACGCCACCGCTGGCAAGGGCGATGTCGGCTTCTGCAACTACTGGACACTGGAAATCTCGGTCAAAAAGCCCGTGCGTATCTACCCCGGCATGCCTATCGGGCAGCTCATCTACTTCGAAGTCAAGGGAGAGGTACTCACCCCGTACCACCGCCGTCCGAGCTCGAAGTACCGAGAGCGTAAACCCGTCCCGATTGAGTCCATGCTCTGGCGGAATTTCCTCTAAGCCTCGGCTCTCCCGAGGAGCCGCTTTGGCGTAATTTTGCTCGGTTTTCTGATCGGAGCGCACCAATGAAGGAGCGCAAGCCGCGTGACGAAATTGCCTTCGTCGAACACGTCCAACAGGTACGCCAGGCAAAGATCCTGCGCCAGCTCCTGGACCGCGACACGAGTGTCCTCTTCGAAGACCCGCTGGAAAACGACCTCGTGCTCAATATGGGACCGCAGCATCCGGCAACTCACGGTGTGCTGCGCGTTCTGCTGCGGCTGGATGGGGAAACCGTCATCAAATGCGTGCCCGAGCTGGGATACTTGCATCGGGGCTACGAGAAGCTGGCAGAGAACATCACCTACCACGAGTTCATTCCACACACGGACCGGCTCGACTACATTGCCCCGATGTCGAACAATGTCGCCATTGCGCTGGCAATTGAGAATGCCTGCGGAATTGAAGCCCCACCCCGGGCACAGTGGATTCGGGTCCTGGTTGCCGAGCTGGCACGGATTTCCTCCCACCTCATGGCAATGGGCGCGACCTGCATGGATGTGGGCGCCATGACGCTGTTCCTGTGGACCTTCCGGGAACGGGAAAAGCTCTACGACATCTTCGAGCTCATCTGCGGTGCCCGCTTCACCACGAGCTACACCCGTATTGGTGGCGTTGCCAACGATGTACCGCCAGAAGCGTTCGCAAAAATCCGGGAGTGGCTCGAACAATTCCCCCACGAGCTGGCGTACTTCGAGAAGGTCGTCCACCGCAACCGCATCTTCATCGAGCGTCTGGCAGGAGTGGGCTACATCTCGGCAGAAAAAGCCATCCAACTGGGGCTGACAGGACCTTCGCTGCGGGGTTCGGGAGTCCCGCGCGATCTGCGGCGGGATGAGCCGTATTTGGTCTACGACCAGCTGGACTTCGAGGTCATCACGTATCCGGATGGCGACTCCTGGGCGCGCTACATGGTCCGCATCCAGGAAATGAAGGAGAGTGTCAAGATCCTCTGGCAAGTACTCGATAAGATGCCCCCGGGCGAAGTGCTGGCCTACGACCCGAAGTTCGTTCTCCCGCGCAAAGAGCGGATCTACACCCGCATGGAGGAGCTCATCAACGACTTCATGCTCATCAACTTCGGCGTCATGCCCGAGCCTGGCGAGACGTATACTGCCATTGAAAGCCCCAAAGGCGAACTGGGCTTCTACATTGTCTCTGACGGCACCGGACAGCCGTGGAAGCTGAAGATCCGCTCTCCTTCGGCAGCCAATCTGCAAGCGCTCCCCTACCTGTGCGAAGGCTCGATGGTCGCTGATGTCGTTGCCATCATCGGCTCCATTGACCCGGTCATGGGCGAAGCGGATAAATGACCCTTGCCCAAGAGCGGACAGCACAGCGCCGGCAGAAGCTCATCTCCGTCCTCTCTCGCCGCCAACCGGACTTGGTCGTGGTGCTGGAAAACGTGCACGATCCCCACAACGTCTCCGCCGTCCTGCGCACCTGCGATGCCGTCGGCGTGCTGGAGGTTCACCTGGTCTATACGGTCGAACCCTTCCCCGAGATCAGTCATCGCACTTCAGCCAGCGCCTACAAGTGGCTCCTCCTACGTCGGCATCGGGATATCCCATCGTGCTACGCAGCGCTCCGCGCCGGGGGATGCCGGATTTGGGCAACCGCCCTCACACCGGAAGCTCACAACGTGTACTTGCTCGACCTTACACAGCCCATTGCCATTGTGTTCGGGAACGAGCACCGAGGTGTTTCCCCCGAGGCACGTCAGCTGGCCGATGGGGCGTGTTTCATTCCGCAGGTGGGAATGGTGCAGAGCCTCAACATCTCGGTTGCTTGCGCTGTGATTCTCTACGAAGCGTTCCGCCAACGCTGGCAGGCGGGACTGTACGAGCGTCCACGGCTGCAGCCGGAACGATTCGAGCAACTGCTCTGGGAATGGCTCCAGCGGTAGCTCGGAGACGGGCTCATGCCACGCCTCTGCATTGCTGGGCACCGCTTCTGGCGAGAGCATCCCGGGGGTGTTGAGCTCCAGACACGGTATCTCGGCGAATCCCTCCACGCGGCTGGCTGGGAGGTTGTCTACCTGTGCCATAGCCTGAAGGGCATCGAAGGGCGGGAAGAGCTCGCACCGGGATGTTCCCTGCAGTGGATCCCTCTGTACCCGTATAGCTGGAGCGTCCCCCGGCGGGAGCTCGAGCAGCTCCTGGAAGAGCTCCGCCCAGACGTGCTCTACCAGCGGGGCTGGGGCGTGCTGCAGGAAAGCGGTGTCGTGCTGGAATTCGCCCTCCGACGAGGACTCCCGTATGTCTTCGCACTCTCCTCGGATAACACCGTGCGGTGGCGCTTCCCCACTGTGCGTACCTTTCTCCTCCACCGACGCCCGCGGTGGCGCTCATGGCTGCTTCTGCCCGCAGCCGCGTGGTCCGATGTTGGCATGCACCGCCTCCTGCGCCGAGCTCCGTACATTTTCGTGCAACACGAGGGACAACGCCAGATGCTCTGGCACCGATACCGGCGCCGGGGTATCCTGCTGCCGACGCTCCACCCTGAGCTCGGACGCCCCGTTCGGAAGCATCCAACACCGCTTGTGGTCTGGATCCACAACTATCGCCCGCACGCTCAGCTCCGACTCGCCCTTCGGCTTGCCGAAGAGCTGGCATCCCAGGCAGAATTTGCCTTTGTCACCGGTGTCACACGTCCGGAGCAGCTCTCCGAACTCCGCTCCCTGCGTGCTCTGCCGCCAAGCGTTCACCTGCTCGGTGCCCTCCCGGTCGACCAAGCCGAAGACCTGCTGGAACGGGCGTGGGTACTGCTCCACACAGGGCTCTACGAAGGCTTCCCCAACACGTTTGTCCAGGCATGGCTCCGGCAAACACCGGTCGTCTCGCTCTGGGTTGACCCCGGGGGAGTTCTCCAGCGGCAGGGACTGGGTGTTTGTGCTGGGGGCAACAGGCTGCGCTTACGCCATGCGCTGGAATGGCTCCTTACTCACCCGGACGAGCTTCGGGCAATGGGGGAGCACGCCCGCCGCTATGCTGAACAGGTTCACGGACTGACTCGCAACCGCCACCGTCTTGTCCAGCTCTTCGAGAAACTGCTGCGGGGTCTTCCTGCCGAGGAGCTCTACGAGGCATGCCCCGATTCAGCGCCGTCATAGGGCAGCAGAGTAAACGCGCCGTACAAGCGCTCCTGTGTCACTGTGCCAGCGCCCATCCCGTATCTGCAGCAGAACGGGGCTCCCGCTGGCGTCAGGCACGTCGGGTCTTGCTCCTCAGCGGTGCCGGCATCGGGGATGCCCTCATGGCAACCCCTCTCCTTTGCTTCCTGCGCCACCGATACCCGCATATTCGGCTTGGGGTAATCACACATACGCGGTCAGCACCGGTTTTCCGGGCTTTCCCCAGGCTCGAGCTGATATGCTACCACGAAGACCCATCCCGGATTACCCCCCTGCTGCTCGCTCTCTGGCGCTGCTGGCGTTTCCGAGCAGACGTCTTCCTCGGCGCACAGCCCTGCAACACTCTGCGTCACGCGCTCTTTGCCGCCATCAGCCGTGCGCGGCTGCGGCTCAAACACGCATCCCCGGAGCGCTCCGAGCCAGACACTGCCTGCATCTTCCACTACCTCTGCCCTACTCCCGAAGGGCGTCACCGCGTTGAACTCAATCTCGACCTTCTGCGAGCGCTCGGGGAGAATATCCCCGAGGGCACCCTGCGCCCCGTCTATCCCGTTGCCGACCACGCCCGTCAACGCGCACGCCAGCTCCTTCCCCAAACCTTCCCCTGGGTTGCTCTCCATCCCGGGGGCGGACGTGCCCAGAAATGGTGGGGAACGGACAACTTCCGCGCGGTGGCTCACTCCCTGTGCCAGAGAGGCTACGGCATTGTTCTCCTCGGCGGTCGTGGGGAAGAGCCTCTGGGAGCCCAGCTTGCCGCGGGGATTCAGCCTGTTGTCAACCTCACAGGGCAGCTCGACCTTGCTGAAACGGCGGCTGTACTGCAGCATTGTCGTCTGTTCATCGGCAACGATTCCGGTCTCATGCACTTAGCAGCAGCGGTCGGCACCCCTGTTGTTGCTATTTTTGTCGCCACCGACCCTGCCCACGTCGGTCCTTACTCTCCGATGGCAACTGTGCTGGGGGATGGACGCGGGAATATCCCAACGGTGGAACACGTTCTGGCTGCCGCCGAGCACTGGCTCAGCAGCACAGAGCACGAGGAGAGCAATGGCAGGTCATGAACCAATCCGCTGGCAGGTCCAGATCCGGGATGTCGTCTTCGGACGCAACGTCATCGTCGTGGAGCCGGTCAATCTCTACGAGTGCTTCATTGACGACGAGTGCTTCATCGGTCCGTTTGTGGAAATCCAGCGTGGGGTGCGGATTGGGAAGCGCACCCGAGTGCAGTCGCACTCGTTCATCTGCGAGTTGGTCACCATTGGGCAGGAGTGCTTCATCGGGCACGGGGTCATGTTCATCAACGACACCTTTCAAACTGGCAGACCGGCGCCGAGTCGGGAAGGGTGGAAGCCAACCGTTGTGGGCAATCGCGTTGCTATCGGGACCAATGCCACCATTTTGCCGGTGCGGATCGTGGATGACGTCGTCATTGGCGCGGGCTCCGTCGTTACCCGGGACATTCTGGAGCCGGGGATCTACGCCGGGAATCCCGCCCGCAAGCTCCGGGACTTACCAGCGCACGGCACTCCCTGATGAGCGTCCGTGTTCCATTCGTTGACCTGCGGGCACAGTACCGGGCAATTCAGGCGGAGATTCACGCCGCTATCGGTCGCGTCCTGGAAGAGGCTGCCTTCATCAAAGGCAAGTACGTGGAAGCATTTGAGCACGCCTATGCCCGCGCGTACGGAGTACCCCACTGTATCGGGGTTGGCAATGGCACTGATGCCCTCTTCATTGCACTCCGAGCGCTGGGGATTGGTCCCGGAGATGAGGTGTTGGTTCCCGCTCTGACCTGGATTTCCACCGCGGAGACCGTCTCGCTGACCGGCGCCCGTCCAGTCTTCGTTGACATTGAGCCCGACTACTACACGCTCGATCCCGAGCACGCAGCAGCCCGCATCACGGAGCGTACTCGCGCCATCATTCCGGTCCACCTCTACGGGCAACCTGCGGCAATGGATGCTATTCTCGAGCTTGCCCAGCGGCACGGGCTTGCGGTCATCGAAGACTGTGCACAGGCGCATTTCGCCTGCTACCGCGGACGTCTTGTGGGGACCTTCGGCAGCGTGGGGACCTTCAGCTTCTACCCTGCAAAAAACCTGGGCGCTTACGGTGATGCCGGCGCTCTGATTACCGCCGATGACGCTATTGCTACTTTCGCCCGGAAATTCGCCAATCACGGCTCGCTGACCAAGCACGAGCACGAGCTCGAGGGCATCAACAGTCGCCTCGATGGTCTGCAAGCAGCGATTCTCCAAGTCAAGCTGCGCTACATCCATCAATGGACTGCACGGCGGGCAGAACTTGCCCGGCGCTACGCGGAGCTGCTTGCCGACCTCGACGAGCTCGTCCTGCCCCGCATCCGCCCCCATTGCAGTCACGTCTTCCACCTCTACGTTGTCCGCACTCCCTGGCGGGATGAGCTCCAGCGCTTCCTTGCCGACCGCGGGATCCAGACCCAAATCCACTATCCCCGAGCGCTCCCTTTCGTCCCTGTATACCAGCACTTCGGGCACCGCCCGGAGGATTTCCCCGTTGCCTGGCGCTTCCAGCACGAGTTGCTCTCGCTCCCGCTCTACCCGGAGCTGACCGAGGAGCAACTGCAGTATGTCTGCCAGAGCATCCGCGACTTCTTTGCCCATCAATGCCGACAGTTCCTACGTCCATAGAGCCACGTCGAAGGGCATGTCTCACCCGGAAGGACAGACCAATGCGGCACCTCCTTGCACTGCTTCTCCTCATCGGTCTCGGGACAGCAGCACAGGCACAGACCAGCCTCGGGATTGGGCTCTGCTACGGGAGCAAGATCAAGAAGCCGGGGCTCGATGCCCGCGTCATTCACGGCTTCTCGCCAACGCTCCGCGGAGCACTCGACTTCGAGTACTTCTTCACCGAATCCGGGCACACCTTCTGGACGCTCGATGGCAATGCCCACTACATCTTCTACGAGCAGCGGCGGCAGGGACAGCGTCTCTACGGGCTTTTCGGACTGCAGTATGCTCAGGAAAGCCTTGATCTCGGCTTTACCACCGCCAGCAATTCCGAAATCGGGCTCAATCTCGGCATCGGAGGCGAGCTTCGGCTCGACTTCGGCGCAGCTTTCGGGGAACTCAAACTCGTGCTGGGCAATTACGACCAGCTCGTCCTCCTTGCCGGACTGCGCTTCGGGCTGGGGGGTCGGTGAGAAACACGCAATCCCTAATTTCGCGGCAGCTCCGTTGGGGGTGCTTCGCCTCTCGAAGGCGAGGCTGAGAGGATACCCTTCGAACCTGATCCGGGTAATGCCGGCGTAGGGAAAACGGAGCGGTAGCGAACCCGCCGTTCGTGCTGCACGCCTCTCAACGCCTCCCTTTCTGCGCAAGCACCTCCACACGGACAAGTGGTGTGTCCAACCGAACGTGTGGAGGGATCGAGCCATGCGCGCTGTCCATCTCCTTGTCCTCGCTCCTCTTGCTGTATGGGCGCAGCAGACCGACGAGCGCACCGACACGCTGCGCCTCTATCAGCTCCCTGCCGTCACGGTCACAACGACGCGGGCAGAAGCTGGGAAAAGTCCCGTTCCCTTTGCGGAAATTGAGCGCAGCGACATTGTCCAGCGCTACACGGTGCAAGATTTCCCAACGCTGCTCAATGCACTTCCTTCCGTCTTCGTTTGGTCGCAGAATGGGAACCAGATTGGCTACTCCACGCTGGTCATGCGCGGCTTTGACCAGCGGCGCATTGCGGTGCTCATCAATGGGGTGCCGCAGAACGACCCGGAAGACCACAACGTGTACTGGATTGACTTTCCGGACTTGGCTGCCAGCGTGGGCTCCATCCAGGTACAGCGGGGCGCTGGGCTGATCAACTACGGCGCTGCTGCCATCGGGGGAAGTATCAACATCACGACCTCGAACTTCCTGACCGAGCGCGTCATCCGAGTCAGTCTCAGCAACGGATGGCAGCAATTCGGTGCCGCCGGGAAAACCGTTCTGCAGCCGACCGTCCAGCGCTATGCTCTGGAAGTCTCTTCCGGGCTTCTCGACGGGCGCTACGCCATTTACGGGCGCATGGCGCGCATCAACTCCTGGGGCTACCGGGACCAGAGTTGGGCGGAACTCAACAGCTACTTCCTCAGCGGGGCACGCTTCGATGAGCGCCTCACCACGCAAATCAACATCTTCGGTGGTCCACTTGCCGACGGGCTGACCTACTACGGCATCCCGAAGGAACACATCAAAGACCTGACACTGCGCCGAAAGAACTACGCCTGGTGGGAATACGACAGCACCTACCGCCAAATTGGCTTTGCCGTCGAACGGCGTCCGATCGAGCTGGAGAACTTCTCCCAGCCGCACTACGAGCTACTCAACGACTGGCGCATCACCGACAGCCTCGAGCTCAAATCCGTGCTCTTCTACTACACCGGCGATGGCTTCTTCGATTTCGATGGCTCCTGGGCGGATGCACGAACCCTGCGCTTGACCCGCGAGTACGGCTGGGACTTGCCCGATACGGTCTACCCACGCAACGCCGTCATTCGGGCATTCGTAGGCAATAAGCAAGGCGGCTGGATCCCTCGCCTCGTGTGGAAACACCGCTCGGGTGAACTCCTGCTGGGGGCAGAACTCCGGCTCCACCGCTCCGTCCACTGGGGCAAAGTTCGCTATGCCGAACTCCTCCCCACGAACTTCGACCCTGAGTACAAGATCTACCAGTACGAGGGTGTCCGTGACATTTTCTCTCTCTTCGCTCGTGAACAGTACTGGCTCTCCCCTCAGCTGGCACTCAATCTCGAAGGGCAGCTTGTCCATCATAGCTACCGTATTCGCAACGAAAAGGCAGGCAATCGCTACACCTGGTACCTTACCCGTTCCGGAGACACTGTCTGGGGCAGCGGGACGCTGTTCGATGTCCGCTATACGTTTGTCAACCCTCGGCTGGGCATACTATGGCGCCCAACTCCCGAACAGGAGCTCTTCACCATGATTGCTTTCACCTCTCGCGAACCCCGGATGCGCAACCTCTATGCTGCCGAAGACTCCTACTTCGGCGCCCGCCCGCTGTTTGAAAGCGATACCGTCGGTGGTGTTCCCCGCTACGACTTCTCTAAGCCTCTGGTCAGACCCGAACACATGCTCGATATCGAGCTAGGGTGGCGGTACCAGTCCGAACGTCTGCGTGCCTCTGTGGGCGGTTTCTGGATGGAGTTCTTCAACGAGCTGGTCAAAAGCGGACGTGTCGATGTCTTCGGCGCTCCCATCGACGGGAACGCTCCCCGGACACGGCATATTGGGGTAGAACTCGATGCTGCTGCCGAGCTGTTCCGCACTCCCCGGTGGGGTTCCCTCACGGTCGGGCTTGCCGCAACCTTGAGCCGCAACCGGATTCTGGAGTACACCTACTACAGCGGGAGCGGAACGCCCTTTTCGCTCAACGGCAATCCGGTTGCGGGCTTCCCGGATATACTGCTCTCGGGATACCTGCGCTACCACGTCGGACGCCTCCAGGCACAACTGCTGGTGCGCCACGTCGGGAAGTTCTACTCGGACAATTTCGGTAGCAGGCTTGCCGAATACGCTGCCCAGGATCCCAGTATCGCCGACTATCGGGACAACGTCGTTGACCCTTACACGGTCGTGGACGTGGATCTCCGCTGGGGAATCCCGCGGCTGCTCGGAGTGCAGCAACTCATCCTACGAGTGCAGGTCCACAATCTGTTCAACGCGCTCTACGCCGCTGGAGCCGAAGGGCGCCACTTCTTCCCCGGTGCTGAGCGCTTCATGCTCATGGGCGTAGACCTGGAGTTCTAGCCAACACGTTCCAGGAGCCAGCGGACTTCCCCAAAGGGTCCCAGCGCAATGCGAATCATCCGGCTGCGCTGGAGCATACCGTAGCCGGGTGATACCCAGTCGTCGAGGCACTCCGCCGCTGCCGAGCTGCAGAAGCGGAGCGTGCCCGCTGAACTCCTCCAGAGCATCTCCTGTGGACCCCGAAGCTCGAGGCTAACACCGGGAGCAAGGTGGAAGTGTAAAGCAGCAGGCGCTGAACCCCAGTATTGGTCTATCCCCTCTATGCCCTCCGGGAAAAGGCGCAAAGTCCGGCGATGCCGGTAATGCGGGTGCTCAAACTCCCCGACAAACTCCCGCTCGCTGCGAGAAAGGATGCGAGCATGCACGCCCCGCCGAAAGAGCCAAAAGAGTGCCTCTGATGAATGCCCGAAGAAGCGGAATTGCTCCTCGCCGTGCACGGTCAGTGTTGTATGTGCTGCTGTTGAACGGAAACGGTTCCGCCACTCGGCAGATGAGCCGTAGCAGTACGTTCCTGGGTCAATGAGGATCTCCGAGTCCCTGAAGGTGAGCTCAAGCGAGAGCTGATCGCAGTGCATATGCCCTCCTGAAGGATGCATGCCCGCCAGCCCACCGCATCGAACTGTCAGCATGTATTCCCCCCAGCGGTAGACCACCACCCCGAAATCCGGGAAAACCTCAACCGGAGCTACTGTGCCGAGCTCCAAGATAGGCACACGCGGGAAGAGCCACATCTCCGGCTGCTGTTCCCACTCCGGCGGACACCCACGACAGAGTAGTGCTGCAAGCCCCAGTGTCGGCATCATATCGCGGGGATTCTCGTGGAACTCTGCCGCCGCAGAGCAAGCAGGCGGGAGCACGTAGGTTTCCGTCTGACACGGCGAGCTCCACACCCAACGCGGAATGGGCTTGAGCCAGCGCCCACTATCGTGATCGCCAATCTGTGGTGCCGTCCCGTTCGGCTTCGTCAAGGCTGCGGCAAAGTGCACCGCTGCCCGTAAGCGCTCCCAGTATTCCGGCGGGAAGGGCGAAGTCCTCTGGCTCCCCATCAGTGGGTACTCTGGAAGAGGAGGCGGGGCTAGCGGACGCTCCCCGTGCCAGAGATGCACCGCGTAGCGCCCAAGAGCCTGCACCCGCTCTGGAGGAAGTGCCAGGACAAGCGCTGTCCCGTACAGCGCCATTTCCAGCACAAAGCGGTGGTAGTACACCGACCCCTCCCAATGTCCCCCATCGGGAAGGAACTGCGTGAGTACTTCGCTGATCAGCTCCCGTATGCCGAATGCCAGCCACGTATCAGCCACAGGGACTCCCTGCAACGCCGCCCCAAGGCTCAGCAAGCCCACGACATTTCCCACGTAATGGTTCCCTCGCAGTCCGCCGTTCCATTCCAGATGGCGCATCAAGAACTCCCCGTGCTCGAGGAAGCTGCGGAACAGCAAGCGCTCCAAGGAAACATCTACGAGTCGCACCTTCTGAGCAAAGTCCCAGAAGAGCTGGAGCGATACTGCCCGAACAGCCACCTCAAGCGGTGATGCCCACTGAATGCCAGAGCCCGGCGGGTTCTGCACGAGGAAGTCCACAACTCGCAGACGACACCACTCCAGAATTGTCGCCGCTGTCGCCTCCTCCAGATGAGCAAACAACACCAGCGCTGGCAGGAACTGTAAGCGCCCGAGCTCCCACGGGACCTTCGGGTCCACCCCTAAGGGGAACGGACGCCTGGGGTGCCGCTCCGCCCAACGATAGCCTGAGAACACATCCTTGTGCCAATCCCACCAACGGAAGCCCTCCGGGACGGACACTTCCACACCGCCTACAGGCGGCTCCTGCTCCGGCACAGAGAGCCAACACGGAGCGAAAAGCTGGATGTACCCTCCTCGGAGACGCTCCCACCATTCCCGGAAATGTGTCCGAAACGGCTCAAGCACTACCGCAGGCGGGAGCCGTACGAATGGCACAATGTTCCCTGTCCCCTCGCCGTACTGCTGGATCCGCGGTACCGGAGGACGACGCTGTTGCACGATCCGCTGCCACAACTTTCGCACACGGAGCTGGACCGGCAGCGCTCGCCACTGCTCCCACCGAAACTGCCAGCGCATCGTGTGCGCCACGGGAAACTCACCCAGTTCCTAATTTCGCGCAGCCCCAGTGGTCAGGTAGCTCAGGTGGTAGAGCAGGGGACTGAAAATCCCCGTGTCGGGGGTTCGACTCCCTCCCTGACCACAAAAAACGAAGCGCCCGTTCGAGCACGGGCGCTTCACTGTTGACAGGCTCAGCGTGGCTTACCAGTAAATGGAGAGCGTAAAGGCGCCTGAGGGGGAGGTGGTAATGGTCGTCGTCGAGGGAGCATCTTGCTCTGTAGTGCTCCCACCAGCTGTTGTCTTCACCTTCCCCGAACTCGTTGAGAAGCTCAAACTGTAGCTGGCACCCAGCGAGACGTTGCTCCAGGCAAACCATTCGGCACCGAGCGTCACGCCAGCCCCGAAGCTCGTCGTAGAGGTTTCCGTCTTAGTCCCGCTGACGTGCTGCTGATTTTCTACCGTCTGGCTCCCAAGTCCGAAGAACACCCCAACTCCGGCGTAGCCGACAACAGGACCGCTAGAGGCGATGTTGAAGCGGAGCCCAGGAGAGACCGTCAGCTGCAACTGGGACTGTTTCTCGTCCGCTCCGCCACTGCCGGCAGGCGCCTTCGTCGTCTGGCTTGCCGTCCCGAAGCCAAGACCGACAGTCAACCCCAAGTCATCGTTCAGATAGTACAGCAGCCCAATCCCTCCATTGTATCCACCGACCCCCAGATTTGAGAGCCCGGACAGCGTAAACAGCCACGCCTTGTCTCCCTGCTTGGTCTTCTGCGCCAACACCGCAGGCGTTGCCATCGCCGCAGCGAGCAGCAGAACAGCGACGCGCTTCATAGCACACCTCGTACCCCTGGTTCAACATACCACCCGGCGCTCACTGGAGCACCGAAGCCGATGGCAAAAATACGGCAGCAGCGTCCACTATACAACGGCTCTTGGGGTCCCTATAGCCCCAGACGGGAGAAGAGTTCCAGGAGGGTCACAGCAACCGCGCAGGCACCCAGGAGGAAAAGCAGGAAAGCCAGAACCCGCTGCCGCCGCAGCTTCCGACGAATTTGCTCAGGGGTATAGAAGTCTGCCATCCGCATCCCCATGCCTGAGGAAACTCTCCATACCCCCTTCTACGACGCAGCACAGCACAAGGTTGCCATGCCAGCACGGCGAGGATGTGGAGTCAACTTTTGTACGGAACACCGTACAGCCCCGTGGCTTTTCGTCTCTGGCACTTGGACAGCACTCCAAGAGCCATGTGTGGTCGGTACATGCTCGTCAGCTCGGGCGAGGAACTATCGCAGCGCTTCCAGGTAGCAGAGGCGCCTCCTGTGGAACGCTACAACGCCGCTCCACTGCAGTTTTTGCCCGTGATCTACCGGGAAGCAGGGCAGAACCGGCTTGACTTCTTCCGCTGGGGACTGACCCCGGCATGGGCAGCGGAAGATTTCGGCGGACGGCTTATCAATGCGCGTGCCGAGAGCCTGCGTGAGCGTCCCAGCTTCCGCCATCTGCTCTCTCGACGGCGCTGCTTGGTCCCCGCAACAGCCTTCTACGAATGGCTCAAACACCCCAGCGGGCGCTTCCCCTTCCGCTTCTTCCTCCCCACAGAGCCGCTTTTCGCTCTGGCAGGGCTGTGGGATGAGTGGTGCAACCCGGAAACTGGCGAACTCCTCCGGAGCTTCGCCATTGTGACCGTTCCGGCAAATGCACTCGTTGCCCGCATCCATGACCGCATGCCGGCAGTACTTACTCGCCAGGCAGAACACCTCTGGCTCCACGAGCAAACACCGGTTACCACTGCGCTCAGCTGTCTCCAGCCGTACCCTGCCGATAGCATGGCGTATGCCCCCGCTTCTCGCCGCCTCAATCACCCACAGAACGACGACGCCTCCGTCCTGGCACCCGACGTCGAGCTGCCCGAACCTTTTTAGGTAAAGGCTGGAAAGCCCGTAATGTCAGCCCCGAGGATAAGCGTGTGGATCTCGTGCGTCCCTTCGTACGTCTTGACCGATTCCAGGTTCATCATGTGCCGCATGACGGGGTATTCATCCAGAATGCCATTGGCACCGAGGATCTCCCGTGCCATGCGGGCAACCGTGAGCGCAATATCCACATTGTTTCGCTTTGCCAACGAGACCTGCTGGAAGGTCATCTTCCCCTCATCCTTGAGCTGTCCGAGCCGGAAGCAGAGCAGTTGTGCTTTGGTAATTTCGGTAAGCATCCAGACGAGCTTGTCCTGGATGAGCTGGAAACTGGCAATCGGGCGCCCGAACTGAATGCGGGTTTTCGCGTAGGTGAGCGCCACCTCGAAAGTTGCCATTGCTGAACCGACAGCTCCCCAGGCAATCCCATAGCGGGCTTGCGTCAGACAACTCAACGGACCTTTCAGTCCGCGGACCTGCAGCATGTTTTCCTCCGGGATCTCGCAGTCCTGGAAGATCAGCTCGGAGGTCACGGACGCCCGCAGCGAGTGCTTGTTCTTCATCTCCACGGCGGTGAAGCCTGGGGTTCCTTTCTCGACCAGAAAGCCATGGACCTCGCCATCGAGTTTTGCCCAGACAACCGCCAGGTCAGCAATGGAGCCATTGGTAATCCACATCTTCGTGCCATTGAGCACGAAGCCATTGGCGGTACGGCGTGCCGTGGTCAACATCCCAGCTGGATTTGAGCCATAATCGGGCTCGGTCAGCCCGAAACAGCCGATAGCCTCTCCCCGAGCCAGTTTGGGAAGCCACCGGCGCTTCTGTTCCTCGGTGCCATAGGTGTAAATCGGGTACATCACCAAGGCGCTCTGCACGGAGACAAAGGAGCGAATGGCAGAATCGCCTCGCTCCAGCTCTTGCATGACCAGCCCGTAGGTGATGTTATCCGCACCAGCACAGCCATACTCCGGCGGGAGCGTGATGCCGAACAGTCCCAGCTCTGCCATCTTCGGCACCAAGTGCATCGGGAATGTTCCCTCCCGATAGTGCTGCTCGATAATGGGGATGACCTCCGTCTCGACAAACTCCCGCACGGTCTGCCGGACCAGCTTCTGCTCTTCGGTCAGAAGGTCATCGATGCGGTAGTAATCCACGCCTTGAAATGCCATCCTCCACAGCGCTGCTTGTGCTCCAATCCACGGAGCACAAAAATACCGTGCCTCACATCCCTTGGAGTGCGGCAACAGTCATCCGCATGCCCTCCCACAGGGAGGTCTGTGGGAGCCAGCCGAGCACCTGCTGCAGGCGTTTCCCCGAAAGACGCGGGAAGGAGGGCGCAGGGGTATCCACGAAGCGATACGCACGCCAGCCTGTCAGCGTCTCAAGCACGTGGACAAGGGTACGGGCGGGGACATACGCCCCCGGCACGTTGAACACACCACTGACTGAGCAGGCTCCCAGACGCAGGAACACCTCCGCTGCATCGGTCACATAGAGCAAATCCCGGCAGACCATCCCCTGAGCATAGAGTTCGTACGGCTCCCCTCGCAGTGCCGCGCGGAGCACTTGACCGACAAATCCAATTTCCTGCCCCTCCAGCCGCTGCCGTGGACCGTAGAGATGGGGAAGTCGCAAGACTGCCACCGCATGCTGCCCGCCAGTATAGTGGAGTAGCAGCTGCTCACTTGCCCAGCAGTGAAGACTGTAAACATCGGTAGGGGCAACCCGATCGTGCTCGCTCAGAGAACGCCTCGCCGTAAGACCGTAGACAGTGCGGGAGCTCGCATAGAGGAGGCGTACCGGGAAGGGGAGCCGACGCAGGAATGCAGCCAGGGCACAGTTGGGCACGTAATTCCACCTGGCGTCTTCTTCGGGATGCTCATTACACCAGCTATGGGTGTTGAATGCCGCGCAGTGGAAAATGACCGAGTCCGACTGGAGCCGGGCTGCCCAGCGGTGGACGGCACCGTAGTTGTCTTCAATGAGCTCAATTGCCGGGGCAATCTGCTGGAGGTTCTCGCGGCGTGCCCCACTGCCTGGGACAAAGGCGTCAACGACAACGACCTCTGCCGCGAGCTTGACCAGCTGTTCTGCTAGATGGCTCCCCAGGAATCCTGCACCACCGAAGACCAGAACGCGGCGCCCGCGATAGAACACCTGCCAGTCCATCTACGCCGTCCGTGCAACCAGCGCGAAACTCCGTACCAGGAGCCCCCGCAGTCCCTTCGGGAGCGGCAGCCGTACCGGAGGCTTGCCCAGCCATGTCCGGACTGCATTGATGCCGAAGGTAGACGTCGCGTGTGCTTCCCGCTCAACGGAGAAGCCCGCTTGCTGGAGCTCTGCAAGCAGCCGCCGGTAGGTGAAAAATCGGACATGGTAGCCCTCGCCGCGAGGGGGCTGCCCCAGCAGTGCCCGCAGTCGCCAGTGGAGATGAGCAACGTTCGGTGTTGTCAGCACGAGGAATCCTCCCGGACGGAGGCATTCCCGGAGACTTCGCAACAAAACCTGCGTGTGGAAAACATGCTCGATAACCTCCAGCACCAACGCGGCGTCGTAGGATGCCGGTACCAACACCTCGGTCAAGGGGCGATTGCAGTCGTGCTGGTATGCCCGGAAGCCGAGTGCCCGAGCACGGGAGACATTCTCCGGGTCAATGTCGAGGAAGTCCACCTCATGCCCTTCATCCCGCAGCAGGAGCGCCATTTCCGCTGCCCCGCCCCCGACATCTACCACCCGGCATCGTCTCCCCTGCGCTGCAGCACGGAAGAGCTCCAACGCAACCGGGTACCACGGACGGTGGAAATTCGGCTCACGTCCCATCAGATTCCAGAACCTCACGGAATGCCCCTTTGACGTAGAGCTCCTGTGCCCGCTCGTAGTCTTCCATCTGCCCAATGTCGAGCCAATAGTCGTGGAGCGGGAACTGCGCCACTGGCTTCCCTTCCGCCAGGAGGCGCTGGATGAGCTCGGGCATTGTGTAGTACGTCCGCTCCGGGATGTAGTCGAACACCTGCGGGTTACAAGCGTAGATGCCCGCAACGACTTCGGCGCAGAGATTGGGCTTTTCTTCCACGCACCGGATGTAGCCGCCGTCGGCAGTGACCACCCCATACCGCAGGGGGAGCACAATCTCTTTGGTCACAACTGTCAACCATGCCTGCATGCGGCGATGGTAGCGCACCAGCTGGCGGAAATCCAGATTCGTGAGGATGTCGCCATTGATGACCACGAAAGGACGGCGCAACCGTGTGGCAAACAAGCGCAGTGGTCCGGCGGTCCCCAGGGGGATGTCTTCGACCGAGCACTCCACTTGCAATCCCCAGCGACTGCCATCACCCAGAAAGGCTTTGAAGAGCTCGGACTGATAGTTGAGCGCGACGAAGACACGGCGCACCCCGCTCCGTTTGAGCCCCAGAAGCGTGATCTCCAGCACGGAGCGTTCCCCAACAGGCAGGAGCGGTTTTGGAATGATCTTCGTCAGCGGGCGCAGCCGCTCCCCCAAGCCTCCGGCAAGGATGACCGCGTCCATCTATTTCCCCATGACCGCCTGCAGATTCTCCTGCACTTGTGCCCAATTGACCACATTCCACCAGGCGTCAATGTAGTCCTTGCGGCGGTTCTGGTACTTGAGGTAGTAGGCGTGTTCCCAGACATCTAAGCCCAAGATGGGAACTGTTCCCCAGGGGGCGAGCTTGTGCTGATTTTCCGCCTGCAGGACCAAAAGGCGCCCATCGGCAAGGCGGTAGTGCAGCAGTGCCCATCCGCTCCCCTCAACGGCAAGAGCTGCCGCAGCGAAATGGCGCCGAAAGGCATCGACGCTGCCGAAATCCCGCTCGATGAGCTGCCGCAGCAGCCCCGTAGGCTCGCCGCCACCGCCCTTCCCTGGCGGCGCCATGATGTTCCAGAAAAGCGTGTGCAGAAAATGTCCCCCGGCGTTGAAGGCAGCTTTCTTCGACCAGTACTCCACGTACGTGAAGTCGCCCGTTGCGCGGGCTCGTGCCAGCTCACGCTCAGCGCGATTGAGCCCATCGACATACGCCTGATGGTGCTTGCTGTGGTGCAATTCCATCGTCTTTGCATCAATGTACGGCTCCAGCGCATCGTACGGATAAGGCAATGGGGGAAGCTTGTGCTCTGTGAGTGCTCCGCTGAGCGCTTCGTGCTGTCCCTGCTGAGCTGCCCATCGTGTCGCTCCGACGGTTCCAAGAAGACTCAGCAGTCCGAGAAATTCACGCCGTTCCATCGGACTACTCCGCAAGAGTGCACCTTCGTCCTGGATGCAACCTACTACAAACTTAGGGCATCGCGCCGAGAGCCGGAGGAGCGCACGCGGGTTTTGTAGTTTTGCCCAGCTGAGGAATACGCGATGTGTTGAACCCTGTGAGGCTCCTATGCCGAGCATTGAACTGCGCCGGAAGGACTGGAAAGCCGTTGATGCCGACGCCGTGCTCTTGTTCGTTACGGAAGAACGTGTCCCAGAGCTGAGCCGTTCGCTCGCCGAGCTCATCCCGGCAGTTGATGACGCACGGCGAAGCGGCGACTTGACCGGGAAGGCGAAAAGCGTCGTGGTCATCTACGCCGGGAAAGCCATCCGGGCGCCTCGGCTCCTGATTGCTGGGTTGGGTCCAGAGGCACGACTGAGCCTGGAGACCATCCGCCGTGCAGCGGCTTCCGCAGCCAAACGCGCTGCCCAGCTTCGGATACAACACCTTGCCCTTCCTACCCCGACGGAAGATCTCGGCGGAATACGCCCGGAGGATTTCTTGCAGGCAGCGCTGGAAGGCGCGGTCTTGAGCCAATATCGCTTCGCAAAGTACATCACAACGCAGCAAGACAACGGGCTTGTGGAACGCTTCACCGTCTGCGCTCCCCATACCGCCGAGCAGCGGCGCTTCCAGCCTGTGGTGGAATTTACCCGCACGCTGTGTGAAGGCGTCTTCCTGACGCGGGACCTTGCGAATGCGCCGCCCAACGAGATCTACCCTGAAACCCTTGCCGAGCGCGCACGTGAGGCTGGGAATCGGGCGGGCTTCAGTGTCCGTGTGCTCAATAAAGCGCAGATTGAGCGCCTGGGCATGGGCGGCTTACTCGGGGTCAATCGTGGCAGTGCTCGCCCACCGGTGTTCATCATCATGGAGTACTGGGGAACTCGGCGCTCGCAGCCGCCTATTGTCCTGGTTGGGAAGGGCATCACCTTCGACACGGGCGGCATTTCCCTGAAGCCGGCAGCGAATATGAGCGAGATGAAAGCTGATATGCACGGTGCCGCCTCTGTCATTGGGACCCTCTACGTTGTTGCCCGTCTCCGGCTGCCGCTCAACCTCGTCGGGCTGGTTCCAGCAACGGAAAACATGCCCAGCGGCTCGGCAATGGTCCCGGGCGATATCTTGCGGTTCCTCAATGGGAAAACTGCCGAGATAGAGAACACCGATGCCGAAGGGCGGCTCATCCTTGCCGACGCCCTGGCATACGCTGAGCGATATAAGCCCCAAGCGGTCATTGACCTGGCAACCCTGACAGGCGCCTGTGTCGTTGCTCTCGGGCACGTTGCCTCCGGGCTGTTCGGGAACCACCGTGAACTCCTGGAACGGCTCAAGCGAGCAGGCGAACGCACCTACGAGCGTGTCTGGGAGCTGCCCCTCTACGAAGAGTACGGCGAGCTCATCAAAAGCGATGTCGCAGATGTCAAAAACTCCGGTGGGCGCCCCGCCGGAGCAATTACAGCCGCCCTCTTCCTCAAGCACTTCATCGGGGACTATCCCTGGGCGCACCTGGATATTGCCGGTACGGCAATTGCTCCGAAGGAGACCGACTACATGCCTAAGGGAGGGACTGGCGTCGGTGTCCGTCTCTTGGTCGAACTCCTGCGCACCTGGGAACCCCTGCCGCCAGACCCTGCGACCTCACCATGAGCTGATGGACCGAGAGAAACGATATCGCGACTTCGAACGGGAAGCCCTCCCACATCTGGACGCGGTCTACTCCTTTGCCCTCTACCTGTGCCGCGACCGGGAACTTGCCCGCGACCTGACGCAGGAAACCTACTTGCGTGCCTGGCAGAGCTGGGAAAGCTTCCAACCCGGGACGAACTGTAAGGCGTGGCTGCTGACCATCACACGCAATCTCTACATTACGCACTACCGCCGTCGGCAGCGTTCTCCGGAAACGCTTCCCTATACCGAACAGGAAGACGAGGAGGAGCTCCCACCACCCCTGGAAGCAGCTACCCCATCGGTCGAAGAGGAGCTTTCCCGAACAGCGCTCGATGAGGAAGTCCTCCGGGCGCTCAATGCCCTGCCTGAATCTTTCCGGACAATCGTCATTCTCTGCGACCTTGAAGACCTTTCGTACGAAGATGTTGCCCGCATGCTGGGCGTCCCTGTGGGAACGGTTCGCTCACGGCTTCACCGGGCACGCGCTCGCCTGGCACAGCTCCTGCAAGAGTACGCCCGGCACCGCGGCTGGAACGTCTCTGACAATCCCTCTCGACAGCAATGAGTTCCGAGCGTGACTTTCTCGAACAGTATCTCTCTGCCTACGTGGACGGACTCCCGTTAGACGCAGAGATCCGGCAGAGGCTGGAGCAGCTCCTGCAGCAGCCGGAGTATGGGAGGCTCTACCGGCAGGAGATGGAAGTCCGCACGCTCCTGCGAGCACGCCTCCTGTCTTTACGCTACCCAGCTCCGCCGGAATTGCGCTCGGACATTCGCCGGATGCTTCTCCCGGCGCGGTCCCCTACACGGCGCCGCTGGTTGATGCCGGCAGCCGCCGCTCTCGCGCTCGGCGCTTTGCTCCTGTGGTATTTCGGCTGGGGTCCGTTTAGCCATGCCGCCCCACCGTGCTTTGCAACAGCACTTCTGAGCAGCCTCCAAGAGCTCCAGCAAGGGAAATTCTCCATCACGCCCCTGCACGATACCACCGCCGCCCAGCTATTTTTCGCCCAACACGGGGCTCCTACCCCAGTGGTCTTCCCCTACGTAGAGGAAGACCTCCAGTTTATCGGGGCAAGCTTGCGCCAGGTTGATAGCTACAAGCTTCCCGTGCTCGTCTATAGAGCTCCCGAAGGGTGGCTCCTGCTGGCAGAAGCTCCCGAGAGGGACTTCCACAACGGTCGGCTATGGTTGGACTCCACTATCTGGAGCACGCTTACTCAGCAACGGTGGTACTGGGGTTGCCCGGGACAGCCCGCCACGTGCGCTTTCTGGACAGCAGGAGGGATGGTCTGCGGACTGGCAACCACGCTTCCGCCCGAACAGGTCAAACAGCTTCTGGAACTGCGGCAATGACATCGCACAGAGCTCGCTATGTGGCAGCGATACTTTTCGGTAGTGCCCTCGTCAGCGGCATGCTCGCGCTCAACACTGCCTGCTCAGCGCAGCGCCCTCCCCAACCAGCAACGTCAGCAGCTGTGACCTCACCCCATGTCCCCGTGGTGGAGGAGGTCTTCCCCGCCAATAGCAACCGAGCACCAGACTTTGCCTGGCGTGATGGGAATGGGCGCCGCGTTCGCTTCTCAGAGCTGGCGCGCAATCGCGTCGTCTTGCTCAACTTCTGGGCAACTTGGTGCGGTCCTTGCCGTCGGGAAATTCCCGACCTCGTCGAGCTCCATCGAGAGCTCCCTGCGGAGAAGTTCCTCCTGCTGGGGGTAAGCCTGGACCAAGGTGCAAACGCACAGGAAAAGGTCCGCAGCTTCCTGGAAGCCCGCGGAGTCCCGTACCTGAATGTCCTCGGCGATGTTCGCTTAGCAGACGCCTATGGCAACATTCTGGCGATCCCGACCACCTTCATCATTGACGCGAACGGGCGTATCGTCGAGCGCATCGTCGGGGCGCGAACTAAGGAGCAGTTCCTGCAGAGCTTGCGCCGGGTGTTGAAGTAAGCACAGGAGCAGAACCGTGCACCGGCACTTTCTCCGGCTCCTGATGGGCAGCCGGGTGTGGCTCGTGGCTGGCTTCCTCCTGCTACCACCTGCTTTCTCCGCACAGGTCCCAACGGAAGACGAAGGGTGGCGTCCGCCGTACGAGTACCCCTATCCGGACGCACTCGTCCCGGAGGTCTACGCTGCCCGTCGTTCCCAGCTCCTCCGTTACCTTGGTCCGCACTCACTCCTGGTGGTGTTCGCTGCAGAGCCGAAGGTACGCACCGGCGATGTGCTCTATCCCTACCGGCAGAGCAGCTGGTTGTGGTATTTGACCGGGGTTAGCGAGCCCGACGCAGCACTCCTGCTCAGCCCGAAGGGTGTTGAGCTGGGAGGACGCCGCTTGCAAGAACTCCTCGGCATTCCGGAGCGGAATCCTCTGCGAGAGCGCTGGAATGGGGCACGGATGGGACCGGCAGAGGCAGAGCACCTGCTACGCCTCCCTGTGCTGCCCCGCCCCCAATTCGATAGCCTCCTGCAGCATCTCCTGCCAGAGCTCGATACGCTCTATGTAGTGGCATACCCAACACCGGGGCTCCGGCTTCCCCTGTCCGGACGCGTGCTCTTCGCTGAACGACTGGAGAGGGAATGGGCACGCGAGCGCTTTCCCCAGCTGGTGCTCCGGCAGGGTTTCCCGCCTCTTACGCGGATGCGCGCAGCCAAGGATACCCACGAACTGCGTCTTCTCCGACGGGCTTTGACTATCACGGGGGAAGCGCTCGTCTCGCTGTGGCGACAGGCTCGCCCAGGCATGGGAGAGTGGGAGTTGCAAGCCCTGCTAGAAGCCGAGATGCGCCGGCTCGGTGCCGATGGAACGGCCTTCCCGACCATTCTGGCCTCTGGTCCCAATGCGTGCATCCTGCACTATACCGACGCCCGCCGGCGTATCCACCAGGGTGAGCTCGTCTTGGTCGATTGCGGTGCCGAGTACGCCGGCTACGCTGCCGACATCACTCGGACTTTTCCTATCAGCGGGCACTTCACTCCAGAGCAGCGTGCGCTCTACCAAGCAGTGCTCGAAGCTCAAGACTCTGCCATCGCTGCATGTCGCCCTGGCGTCCCTTTCCGTCTGCCGCACTGGAAAGCCGTCGCGGTCCTCCAGAAGCGGCTCTACGAGCTGGGCATCCTCAGCGACACGAGCGATATCCGGCGCTACTTTCCGCACTCTACCTCGCATCACCTCGGGCTGGACGTGCACGATGTTGGTCCTCTCGACACGCTCCGTCCCGGCTTCGTCATCACGGTCGAGCCCGGCGTTTACATCCCGCCGGGCAGTCCATGCGAACAGCGGTGGTGGGGAATCGGCATCCGCATCGAGGATGTAGTGCTCATCACCGACAGCGGAGCCGAGCTGCTCTCCGCCGCATTGCCCCGCCGGGCGGAGGAGCTTGAGAGGCTCCTCCGCGCTGACCCCAGAGCTGTCCCTAAAGCTCGCTGACAAGGATGGCGCTTATCTGTTCCGTATCCGGACTACGCTTCACGCTGGAGGACTTCTCCCCGGAGCTCATCGAGGGGATGCTGCGCTCGTTCTGCCGGCGCCTTCCTGAGGGCACGCTCGCTGTTGGGTGGGATGGACGCCAAGGGGCAGAGCAGCTCGAGGAGTTCGCGGTAGCCATCTTGCAGACGGAGGAACGCCGCATCCACCGTCTGGGGATTGTGCCGACCCCGACGATCCAGACGTGGATTGCCCGACGGCGACTTGCTGGTGGGATCGCCATTACAGCGTCACACAATCCCGCCGATTGGCACGGGTTGAAGTTCTTCGGTGCCGATGGGCTCACGCTCGACGCAACGCTCTTCTACCGCGAAGCCCGCTCCGGCGGTGCTCCGCACCCCAACGGGCACCAGCACGGCTTCCACCCCGTGCGCTGGATGCACGCCCAAGCAGTGGCAGAACACCTCCGCAGCCTCTGGCGTCCCCGCTGGCTGCGGCAGCTCGGAGAACGGATTCTCCCGGAGGGCTTCCACGTCGTTGTCGACGCAGTCAATGCCTCTGCCTCTTCGATTCTCCCCCAGCTCTTACAGCAGCTGCGCTGTCGTCTCACCCTCCTCCACGCCGATGGAAGCGGCATCTTCCCCCATCCGCCAGAACCGCTGCCGGAGCACCTCCAGGAACTGGCAGCCTGGGTCCGCCGAACGGGAGCCGATCTCGGTCTTGCCATAGACCCGGATGCCGATCGGCTCGTGCTGGTGGACGAAACGGGCACCTGCCTCTGGGAAGAACTCACCATTGCCCTGGCAATGCAGGCAGTCCTGGAAAACCGGCAGGCAGCCTGTGGGAAAGACTATCAGCCGGTGATTGTGGTCAACTACTCGACGAGCTCCGTTGTCGACGCCGTTGCCCGAACCTATGGCGCCCGCGTGCTCCGCTCTCCCGTGGGAGAAGTCAATGTCGTCCATCTGCTCCGTCAGACCCGGGGGGTTCTCGGGGGCGAAGGCAGTGGAGGGGTGATCGTGCCGCATGTCCACTACGGGCGTGATGCCCTGGTGGGCACTCTCCTCATCTTAGGACTGCTGGCACAAAAGCAGCGACGGCTCTCCGAACTGGTCGCCGAGCTTCCCCGACCAATCATGCGCAAACACGTTTTTGCCCGCCCCGAGTCACTTGCGCCCTTGTTCGAGCAGCTTCTCCGCCGGCTTACGCCGCAAGCGGCGGAAATCCGCCGCGACGATGGGCTCTACGCCCGCATTGGCAATGGATGGCTCCACCTGCGGGCATCCAATACGGAGCCGATCCTGCGCTTCATCGTAGAGGCTCCGACACGGGCAGAGGTAGAGCAGCTGGAGGCACTGGTACTCCCGTTTCTGCAGCAGCGGTAAGGTCGTCGGCACGGCGCCGGAGAGCCTCAGCCCGGGCATGTTGCCCCCGGAGCTCAGCAGCATAGGCTGCCTCCAGCAAGAGTTCTGGCTCTTCGTCCCCCTGTTGGAGAAGCTCCTGGTACAGCGGATCGGCTTCCTCAACCCAGCCGCCGAAGAGGCATGCCCGAGCGTATTCTCGCAGCAGGCGCTGCCGAGAGAGCTCCAACACACAGCGAAAGCGCTCCTCGTGCCAGTGGTCAAGCAGGTGCTGTAGGATCTCTCGGCTCCTCTCCCATCGTCCCCGCCACGCCTCAAGCAGTGCCGCACCGTAGAGCACATCTGGAGAGTTACTGCTGAGCTCGAAGGCGTGGTGCCACCACCGCTGCGCTTCTTCCCCATCGCCAGCACTCAGCTTCAGAAGTGCCAGTTGCAGGTAAGCTCGACGCCGGTATTCCAGCGGCATGCCCTCCGCCTGGCTCACCGCCTGCTCATACCACTGGTAGGCATGGGCAAGCTGACCCGCAGCCAGAGCTTCCTCTGCGCGGGCAAGCAGGATGCTGCCATCGTGAGCATCGGGCAAGCGCTCCTCTGCCTCCCGGGACAGAGAGGTACCGCAGAGCACATCAATGCGGGTAAGCAACCGCACCGTTGCCCGTTTCCACGTCCACTGCTGCCGAGCGCGCCCGGCAGCCCGGATCCCTTTGATACGACATACTGCGGGCTCCTCGTAGAGCTGCCGCAGCAGCTGGACCAGTGCCTCGCTATCTGGTTCCAGCAGAAAGGCTTCGTTCGCCATCGGGAGCCCATTGAGCGTCCATCCCAGAGACCGACGCTGCGCCGGAAGACGCCAGCCAACGCTCTCATCCACGAAGTCATCCGTTGCGCCTCCAGCCGTGACGATGACCGGAAGCCCGCACGCCATTGCCTCCAGAGTCGGCAGCGAAAAGCCTTCGCCCCGGTACGGGCTGACAAATACTGTACACGCTCGGTAGAGGGCTGCCATTTCCTCCTCCGTGAGCACCTGCTCCACGTAGCAAATCTCCGGCGCTTCCGGCTCCCGGCAGAGCCGCTCGATGAGCTGCCCCATTGTCACGCCCTGGTAGAACGTCGTGCTGCCGAGCTCTTTGATGACCAGGCAGACATCATCGGCAGCGGAGAATGCCCGGAGATATGCCCGGAGGAGAATGTCCACTCCCTTCCGGTAGAGCGTGCCGCCGACGAAAAGGAGCCGGAAACGCTTCGCCGTCGACAACGGAAAACGCTCCCCATCGGGACGGAAGCGCTGCGGATCGATCCCGTTCGGGATAACCTGCACTTTCTCCGGCGGTATCCCTGAACGGACGAAGCTCAGGCGCGATGCCGTCGAGGGAGTCCAGATTTCCTCCGCATGCTGGAACGCCGGAAGGTACTTCTGCGGCCAGGCTCCGAACTCATACGGCTGCATGACAATCCAGCGTGCTCCGGACGGCGGCGGGGCAGGATTTGGCGGCCACTGATGGCGGATCCAAATCGTGGCGGGGCTTGTCCACCCTTTCCGACGCACATCATGTGCCGCTAGCAGCTCGTAGTCCGCGTGCCCCTCCGGGCTAAATGCATCGGTCTCGTACGGCACCAGCGTCAGCTCTGCTGAGGTCCCCCGCAGCACATTGAGACAATGCGCCCGGTTGACAATCGCCAGCGAATGGTGCTGGAACTGCGTCCCCTCCCAGACAATGTGGAAAGGCACACCATCCTCCGGCGCTGTGGGCGCAGCTGTGCCAGTTTCAACCTCGACTCCGTTCCACTGCTGAGCATAGGGTGGCAGAATCCCGTCCCGGTCACGCAATCGCAGACGGACTCCCGTCCGTTGGTACCAGAGGGCGTGCAGGAGCTTTCCTTTCCACGCTTCACCTGCCCGGAGTTCAAGCTCCACGACAGGCAGCGGTGGCAGCGGGGGAACGCCCTGGCGGAGCATCCGCTCGAAGGCCTCTGCAACAGCCCCCGGGGATAGCTCTTCCATGCACTCCCGCCGACAGGGCATGCGCCAATAGCAATTCAAACACGGTAGGCGCTCATTCCGGAAGAAAGCAAAGGGGATGCCGTAGCCGCCAAACAACAGTGGGTTCGTCACCCCAGCAAGCAGGAGCGTCGGCTTGCGGCAGAGTAACCGCCCGATGTGGAAGAAAACACTGTCAATGGTAAGGAACGCCGCACATTGAAAGGCAAGCGCTACCTGAAGGCGGAACGGCACTCGGAGCCGTCCACAGTCGAGGAGCCAGGGAAGCTCCTCGGCGGCAAACGGCTCGGTTCCGAACCAGATGAACAGCGCCTCGGGCAAACGACGGTGGAGCTCCTGCAGGAGAGCACGCCGATGCGGATAGCTCCGGCGCTCATCCTTCGGGGTCCAGAGCTGGACACCGATGGAGAGACACTCACCATAGGGACGCAGGAGCGCCGCTGCTGCTTCCGCCTCGGAGGGCTCAACATCGTAGGCAAACTGCGGCTCACCCAACCGAATCCCCGCAATGTTTGCCAGTATCTCCAGCAGCCCGATGCCATTGTAGTACTCAGGAAGCCGTGCAATAAGCCCCTCATACTCGAGCACAACGTCTGCTGCCGCCCGCGCGTGCGCTTCCTGCGTCCCCCCAGCAGGCAGAAAGGCAGTGATGGCAGGGTGATGCCGGAAGACCCACTCTGCTGGTTCTTGCCCGCAGAGTACAATCTGCAGGTGTGGGTATTGGCGCTTGAGCTCACTGACCACCGCCGTCAACAATATCGCATCTCCGATAGCGGCAGTCGGGCAGAAAAGCACCGTCCGCGCCTGGGCATACGGGCGTTCCCAGAACTCTGCATCGAAGCTTGTCCGAGGTTCTTGGTTTGTGGACATAGCCATGGACACCGCATGTGCTCGTCTTCTGCTCTTGTCATCGGCACATCGGCAGGAAGCTTGAACAGGATGGTACGCTACGTGGTCATCGCCGAAGTTCCAATCCCGCGGGCAGCAGAGTGGTATACATGGATGTGCCAGCAGCACATTCCTGCCGTGCTGGCAACGGGCTGCTTCCAGCGAGCCCTTCTCTGGCGGGAAGCTCTGGCTGGCGAGGTAGCGGTGTTCCTGGTTGAGTACGACTGCCTTGACGAATCCGCCTTCCAGCGCTATCAGGAGCAGTACGCCCCGGCTCTCCGGCAAGACCATGCCCAGCGCTTCGGTGCGGAAGTTCGGCTGCAGCGGCTTCTGCTCACTCTCCAGTGTACAGTTGAGCCGCCGACCACCCTGGCAACTTCCTAAGTTTGCACATGCCATGTGGACAGGTGGGCTTCTCGGATATGGACTTCGGGCAGGAGCAATTGTCGGGTACACCATTGCTGCCTCAACGTGGGCTCTCCTGCTGCCGAAGCGAAGGGCTCACCGGCGGCTCCTGGAGGCAGTGCCCGGCTGGGCACAGACGATGCTCCGGCTCTGTGGGGTCCACCTCCACGTGGAAGGAGGCGAAAATCTCCCTGTCCAGGAACCGGTCATTTACGTGAGCAATCACAGCAGTCTGCTGGACATCCCGGTACTGGTTGCTGCGCTCCCCCATCGGCTCTGTTTCCTCTACAAAAAGGGGCTCGAGCGTATCCCCTTCTTCGGCTGGGTTCTGCGGCGGATGCCGTACGTCCCGATTACCCGGCGGGCACTGGATGCCCACTGGCAAATGGAACTGACGCGGCAGCGCGTTCGCTCCTATGGGTTATCCCCGGTAGTGTTCGCCGAGGGAGGGCGTTCTCCGGATGGCTCGGTGCGCCCGTTCCGCCGTGGAGCGCTGATCTTGGCACAGAGCCTCTCGCTGCCGATTGTACCAGTCGCAATCGCTGGCACACATGCCCTGCTGCCCCCCCACACACTCCGATTCCGTCCCGGCAGTGCCCGCGTCCGCATCGGCGCTCCCCTGGAGGTTCCACCAGACCTAGGACGCCGGGCACAAGAGGAATGGCTCCAGGCACTCCGGGAGCGCATCGCCGGTTGGGTTGCGGAAATGTCGTCTCAGACACATCCCCACCAATGGACACACGCACCCTCGTGGAACACATCGCTGAACTAGCACGGCTGCGCTTTAGTACAGAGGAGCTGACTGCCTTCACGGCGCAGTTCCAGCGCATTGTAGAATTCATCAGCCTCATCGAGAGCCTCCAGCTGGAAGAGGTCGAGCCTCTGGTGCAGGTAGTGCCCGTAGAGAACGCGTTCCGTGAGGATATCCCGCAGCCCTCACTGCCACGGGAGGAAGCGCTTCGGAACGCCCCGAAGCACAACGGGGTCTTCTTCCGGGTACCGAAGGTGATTGAATGACCGCTGTCGGGATTATCCCTGCCCGGTATGCCTCCCAGCGGCTCCCGGGCAAACCTCTCCGGAAGCTCTGCGGGAAACCTCTGGTGCAGTGGGTCTGGGAGGCTGCCTGCACAGCACCGAGCCTGCAGCGCGTCGTGATTGCCACCGACCACGAGCGCATCGCCGCTACCTGCCGCCGCTTCGGAGCCGAAGTCTTGCTAACGCCGACCGAGCTCCCCAGTGGGACCGACCGGGTTGCCGTTGCTTACCAGCAGCTGCAGCTTACGGCAGACATTGTGGTCAACCTCCAAGCTGATGAACCGCTCCTGCAGGCTGCGCACATCGAGGCACTGCTGGCTGCCCTCAGTGCGCAACCGAGCTGGGATGCTGCCACGCTCATTGAGCCCCTGGAAAAGCCCCACGAGCTTTCCTCGCCGATGGTCGTCAAGGTCGTGCTCCGCAGCGATGGCAGCGCTCTCTACTTCTCGCGGTCTCCTATCCCGTTCGTGCGGGATGTCCCCTTGGGGAAATGGCTTACCCAGACACGCTTCTGGAAGCACATCGGCATTTACGCCTACCGGGCGCCCGTGTTGCAGCTCTTTCGCCACCTCTCGCCTACTCCCCTGGAACGCGCTGAGGGCTTAGAACAACTCCGCCTGCTGGAAGCTGGACTGAGAATCGGGTGCGTCCCTGTTGAAGGACCGCTCAAGGGCGTAGACACCCCTGCACAGCTAGCGGCACTGCGCAAATGGCTACGCCGACAGGGACATCGCCGCTGAAGAGCCTTACCAAACTTTCGTAATTTTACTGCGTCGAGAAGTGAATCCCACAGGAGGACTCCGGTGATACGGCTTGAGCACCAGAGCAATCCGGCTACTTGGGAGACCCTCGAACGGAGGTGCCACGCTCACTATAGCATCTTCACCCTCTGGACGGTACGTCGCCGTCATCCTGTCCGAGACCAGGTTGCCGAATTCGTCGTCCTGGAAGCCCCGACATGGGTCAACATCGTCCCTATCACCGCTGAGGGGCACGTCGTGTTGGTGGAGCAGTACCGGCATGGCATTGACACATTCACGCTGGAAATTCCTGGCGGGATGGTCGCCCCGGGCGAGGACCCGCGCAGCGCTGCGGAACGGGAATGCCGCGAAGAGACTGGCTACGCCTCCGAAGAACCGGCCCAACTCCTGGGCATCAACTACCCAAATCCTGCCTTCCTGACCAACACGTGCTACTCTTATCTCTGGCGCGGCTGCCGCCGCATTGCAGAGCCGCGGTGGGATCGCCACGAAGAACTCGCTGTCCGGCTCGTCCCGCTCGAAGAGCTGCCCGAGCTGGTCCGCCGCGGGCAGATCCGCCATTCGCTAGTCCTGCTGGCACTCTTCTGGTTCCTCTGCCCAGAGCTCATGTCGGCATCACAGGAGTGAACGTGCTCGATGGGGAAAGTGATTGCCATCGCGAACCAGAAAGGCGGGGTAGGCAAGACCACCACCGCCATCAATCTGGCAGCTTCGCTTGCTGTCATGGAGTATCCGGTGCTCTTGCTCGACATCGATCCCCAAGCGAACGCTTCCAATGGCTTGGGCATCGAGAGCCGGCGGCTGGACAAGACCACATACGAGGTCCTCATCGGCGGTATCCCCATTCAGGAGGCAATCGTCCCGACAGAACTCCCTTTCCTCTGGGTGCTGCCTTCCCACATCAACCTGGTCGGGGCAGAAATCGAAATGGTGGATCTCCCCCAGCGCGAGCGCATCCTCCGCACCGTGCTCGAGGCAGTTCGGCGCAAGTACAGCTTTATCCTCATCGACTGCCCTCCGTCCCTGGGTCTTTTGACGTTGAACGCTCTGACAGCGGCTGATTCAGTGCTGATTCCGGTTCAGTGCGAGTACTACGCGCTCGAAGGATTAGGGCAGCTTCTCAATACGATTGCCATCGTCCGGCGCCATCTCAACCCTGGGTTGGACATCGAGGGCGTGCTGCTCACAATGTACGACGGTCGGCTTCGGCTCTCCAACCAAGTCCTGGAAGAAGTACGCCGCCACTTCGGAGCGAAGACCTTCCGCACGGTCATCGCTCGCAATGTCCGCCTCTCGGAAGCTCCAAGCCATGGGAAACCTGTCCTCCTCTACGATGCCCTCTGTCAAGGCACGCGCAACTACCTGGAGTTGGCGCAGGAGCTCTTAGAACGCAATCCCGAACTTCTCCAGCCGACCTCAGGACACGGAACGGCACTGCCAGAAAATGTCCCAACAGGCAGAGAAGTCCAATGAGCCCCAAGGCACGCTCTGCTCTCGGTTTAGGACGTGGACTGGATGCCCTCATCCCCTCTGCGCCGCTTTCTCCGGAACGGACACGGGAACTCCCGCTCGACGACGGGGTCTCTGTCGGTATCGTGATGCTCATCGAGGTGAGGAAAATTCGCCCCAATCCCTACCAGCCGCGGCAAGATTTCGACCCGTCAACACTCGCAGAGCTGGCACACTCCATCAAGGAACGCGGACTCATCCAGCCGATTACCGTCCGGCGCGCCGGCGACGGGTTTGAACTGATTGCCGGAGAACGCCGCGTCCGAGCGTGCATGGAAGCCGGTCTGGAGCGCGTCCCTGCCTACATTCTCGATGTGGAGAAAGACATCGAGCTGCTGGAGCTCGCCCTGATTGAAAACGTCCAGCGCGAAAACCTCAATCCCATCGAGGTTGCCCGGGGTTACCAGCGCCTCATGGACGAATGCCACCTGACGCAAGAGGAGATCGCTGCCAAAGTGGGCAAGGACCGCACCACCGTTGCCAACTTCTTGCGCCTTTTGCGCCTTCCCGAACCCATCCAGCAGGCTCTACGCCAGCGCCAGCTCACCATGGGACACGCCCGGGCAATGCTGGCATTGCCCACGGTCGAGCTCCAAATGGCGGTCTTCCAGGAAGTTCTCGCCAAAGGGCTCTCCGTCCGGCAGACCGAGATCCTGGTCAAGGAAATCGAGCTCGGACGCATCCGGCTCAGCTCAACGGGGACACTGGAGCGAGTCCCCCGCCTCCGAACTCCCTCCGGTGAGACCACCGCCGATCCTGACGAATCTGTCCAGACAACGCTTCGAGAAATCGAAGACCATCTGCGCCGCCTCTTCAGCACGCAGGTCCGCCTCTACGCCAACGCGCGCGGGCAAGGACGGCTGGAAATCGCGTTCTATTCCTTCGAGGAATTAGAGCGGCTCTTGGAACTCTTCGCAATGGTGGAAAAAGTCCATCGACTCCCACCGCGATGAGAGGCGACCACCTGACGGAGCTGCCCGATATTCTCCACACTACCACACTCCGGGTCCGCTACGCCGACACTGACCAGATGGGCGTGGTCTACTACGCCACGTACCTGGTGTACTTCGAGAGCGGGCGGACAGAGCTCCTGCGTGCCTGCGGAATCCCGTACTCTGAGCTGGAAGCCCAGGGATACCGATTGCCGGTTCTGGAAGCCCATATCCACTACCACGCCCCGGCTCACTACGATGAGGTTCTGGTGGTACAAACTCGTTATCGCCCGCGCTATGCCCCGACACTCTGTCTGGAATACGAAATCCGGCGCCGTGGAGAGCTCATCGTGACTGGCTCGACCACCCACGTCTTTATGGACGCCCGCACGTGGCGTCCTGTACGTCCGCCGGCAATATTCTGGGAAGCCATTCGGCACTACGCTCTCTGCCGCGAGCGTTCCTGATGAGACGTCTTCTTGCCGGGACACTCCTCACCGCTGTGGCCAGCCTAGCGCAGCCAGCAGCATTTCAGTTCTTGCGCACCGTTGCTCTCCCACGGGCAGCAGCGCTGGCACAAGCAACTGTTGCCCTCCCCGGTGATGCTGGGAGCCTGTTGCTCAACCCCGCAGTCGGCGCAACGCTGACAGGGCGGGAACTCAGCTCGACCTTCCTCAAGCACGTCGCCGATATCAACGCTGGTGCAGTGCTCTTCTCTGGGTTGCCACTCTGGGGCGGGCGCGCTGCCGTTGCTGCTGTATACCTGGACTATGGCACCTTTGAACGGCGCGATGCCACCGGGCGCGCTCTTGGGGAATTCTCCGCCCACGACGTGGCGCTCACCCTGTTCTACAGCGACACGCTCGAACCCCGCCTCCTCTACGGCGCTGCAGCAAAGCTGGTATGGGAACGCCTGGAAGCCCAGAATGCATGGGTGCTGGGGCTCGATGCCGGATTCCTCTACCACTTCCCCGATAGGCGCACCAGCGTCGGTATTTCCCTGCTCCATGTCGGAACCGCCCTCCGCCGCTTTGCCCAAGAGCCTCTGCCGCTGCCGACCGATCTCCGCATTGGCTTGACGCACTTCCTACAGGGCTTGCCCGCGGTCTTCTCCTTCAGCTTCGGGCGCCTCACTGAGTACACGCCGTCGTTGTGGCAGAAATTTGAGAATTTCGCTGTCGGTGTTGAGTTCCACCTCAGCCCTGCAGTGCAGCTGCGGTTTGGCTACGACAACGCGCTGCGCCGGGCTGCTCCGGCACGTCAGCGCGGCGCTACAGGGCTTGCACTCGGGGCAGGAATCGCGGTGGCAGATATCCGCATTGACTATAGCACCACGCTGGTGAGCGCTGCTATGCTCCATCGGCTGGGGGTGCAGGTGGGTATGTAGAACAAACATCGTTGCGGGGTAGACCCATGCACAGGACTTGGGTGTATTGGCTGGTTCTCGCCGTGATTGGAAGCACCACACTCTCTGCCCAGCAAAATGGGCAACTGCAAACACCACCGCCACCACAGGTCATCAAGCCGAAGTTGACCGTGGCGAGCTTGGTCTTCACGCTCAACCTCATCAATAGCGTGGAGATCCAGGGGCGTGAAGTGGACGCCTTCTTGGAAGTGCGCAAAGTGCTCAGCGATGCGCTGGACGGGGCACAGAAAGCCAATCGCGCTAACCCCACAGATGAGGTCACGCTGGAGCTGCAACTCCCGGTAGCACAGAACCTGGTCACGCTCATGCAGCGGGCACGCATCACTGGTGCAGACGCTGACCGCTATAAGCAGGTCATGGACGCTATCATGGGTGCAGCTCAGCAGCAAGGGCAAGCTGCCGGTGGTGGTCAACGGCAGCGGTAACCGAATCGCTCACAACGCTGTCATAGCAGGTGGGCAGGATTCCGCTGCCCACCGCTTTCGTCTCCGAATCCGAGGGCCTCAGTTCCCCATGCTCCGTAGCATGACCGGGTTCGGGCGGGCAGAAGTAACGCAGCAGGGCGTTCTTCTGACTGCCGAAGTGCTAAGCCTCAACAATCGCTTTCTGGAAATTACCTGCCGTCTTCCCCGGCTGCTGGCATCTCGGGAGTGGCAGGTACGGGAGCTTGTGCGCGAGTCTCTCTCCCGGGGAACTGTGACGGTCACACTCTCTGTCCAGTGGCTGGAAGCCCCTGTACGATCGTTTTCCCCAAAGTTGGCACAGGCATACTACCGCATGCTCCAGCAGCTGGTCCAGGTTACCGGAATGGCAGACCAGCCGCGACTGGAGCACCTGTTACGCTTCGCCGAACTTTTCGACTCTGGATATGATCCCGAGGCTGAGGAGCGTCTCTGGCAAGCAGCACAGCAAGCATTGCGGAAGGCACTCGGTCAGCTGCAGCAGATGCGCCGCACAGAGGGGAAGAACCTAGCCGCCGATATCCGGCACCGCCTCCGGACCATTGAGCGGATCATCGGAGCAATTGCCCGGCGGAGCACCGAGCGCATCTCTGAAGCCCAGCAGCAACTGCGCAAACGCGTCGCTGCCCTGCTGCAGGATGTCCCCGACCCACAACGCCTCTACCAAGAGTTTGCCCTCATGGCAGACCGGCTCGACGTCAGCGAAGAATGCACGCGCCTACGAAGCCACCTCCAGCTCCTGCGTCAGCTCCTGCGCGAACGCGAGCCCGTGGGACGCCGCATGACGTTTCTGCTCCAGGAAATGCAGCGCGAGGCAAACACCATCGGTGCGAAGGCAAACGACGCCCCCATCTCCCACTGGGTCGTCCAGCTCAAAGAAGAGCTGGAACGCATCCGCGAACAAGCCCAAAACATCGAGTAGCCCCGATGTCTTCCCCTGGCAGACGTCGACACCTCATCGTCATCTCTGCCCCCAGTGGGGCAGGGAAGACAACTGTTGCGCGCCATCTCCTGAGCCGTTTTCCGCAGCTTCGCTTCTCGGTCTCCGCCACAACCCGTCCCCGCCGCCCCGGAGAGATTGACGGGCGCGATTACTTTTTCCTGACCCGCGAGCAGTTCGAAGCCGCTATCCAGGCCGGAGAGCTGGTAGAGTACGAGGAAATCTTCGGGCATCTCTACGGGACGCTCCGCTCGCAAGTCGAAGATGCACTGCAGCGTGGGGAGTTTCTCCTCTTCGACGTCGACGTCAAGGGAGCGCTCTCGCTGCGCCGTGCCTATCCGCAGGAGACGTTCCTGCTCTACATTGCCCCACCCAGCTTGGAAGAGCTCGAACGTCGTCTGCGCCAGCGCGGGACAGAAACAGAGGAGCAGATTCGCCAACGGCTCCAGCGGGCTGCAATGGAGTTACGCTACCAAGACGCCTTCGACGCCGTCATTCGTAACGAGCAACTGGAGGAGACACTTCGGCAGGCGGAGCACCTGGTTGCCCAAATTCTCGGTGTTGAAGTCCCGTCGCCCGCGCCGTAGCGCGCAGCTCTTCGAGCACTCCCGCCATATCTGCTGGGAGCGGTGTTTCAAACTCTTGCCACTGCCGCGTGATCGGGTGAAAGAAGCCGAGCGTCCGTGCGTGGAGCGCCTGACGGGGCAGCAGCTCCAAACACCGGCGCGCGCACCGCCGCCACCGCGGGTCTGTGGTCGCGCCGCGAGGGCTGTCCCCACCGTAGAGCGGATCTCCCAGCAGCGGATGCCCAAGCCAGGCACAGTGGACACGGATCTGATGAGTCCGTCCGGTATGCAGGCGAAAGCGCACCAGACTAGCAATCGGATATTCCTCCAGGACCCAATACTCCGTCCGCGCAGGCTTGCCTGAGGGGACAACAGCAAAGGCTTTTCGATTGCGTGGAGAGCGTCCGATGGGTGCCTCAATGATCCCATGGCGCTCTGGCATTTGTCCCCAGACAATTCCCCAGTATTCTCGCTGGATACGGCGCTGCGCGAACTGTTCTGCCAGAACAGCATGGAGAGCTGAGTCCTTCGTGATGAGTAGCAGCCCAGAGGTATCCTTGTCGAGCCGATGCACGATTCCCGGGCGGACCGCATCGCTGGCGAAGATAGCTCCTTCATCCTCGAGCTCATCTTCGACATCCGTCTGCACCTGGATCGGCTGCCGTACCCCAAGGTGGTAGAGCACAGCGTTGACTACCGTCCCACGCCGATGCCCAATTCCCGGATGAGTCGGCATCCCTGCCGGCTTGTTGATAACCAGGAGCGCGTCGTCCTCGTAGAGGATCTCCAGCGGTAGCGGCTCCGGCACAAGCTCAATCGGGGGAAGGCGGAAGAGGGTACAGACAATGTGGTCGCCCGGACGCACTTTATAGCTGGGCTTTGGCACAGAACCGTTGACTGTCACCGCTCCTGCCTCAATTGCTCGCTGTACCTTCGTGCGGCTGGCATGCGGAAGCATCCGCGCAAGCCACACATCCACCCGCTCAGGGCGTTGCCCCTCGGAGATAGAGAACTCGTAGGTAACCGGGATACGCTCCACGAGCGCCTCCTGGCTTCCCTCCAGTGCAGGCATTCCTCTATGCACTCCGCCCGTGGCAGTGCTTGTACTTCTTCCCTGAACCACACGGACAGGGATCATTCCGCCCGACGCGCGGCATCGTGTTGACAACCGGGCGCGGTTTGCTCACCGTCCCCACCGGCGCATCTTGCACTACCGTGGCAACCGAAGCACTCACGGCGCTGGGAGATTCCGGATGCGAGAAACGGAGAGCCGAAGCAGGGATACGTTGCTGCGGACGAAGCCCGATACCGACGGACTGCTGCCGAGCTGGCTGCACCAGAGAAGGCTGGACTGCCTCCATAACGGGCGGGAAGTACTTGAAGACAAAGTGGACCGCCTCCCGATTGATGTCCTTGATGAGCTGGACGAAGAGGTTGTAAGCCTCGGCTTTGTACTCTAGCAGCGGGTCCTTCTGTCCATAGGCTCGAAGGTGAATGCCTTCACGGAGCTCATCCATTGCGCGAAGGTGCTCGCGCCACTTCTCATCGATGGTCATCAGGATTGCGAAGCGCTCCAGCTGCGCCATAAAGTCGCTGCCCAGGAGCGCCTCTTTGCGCTGGTAGAAATCGCGAGCTGCCTCAAGGATGCGTTCGACACACTCCTCTTTGGTCATCTCTGGGAATTCCTCCGGTGCGATGGCAGGCTCGCACAGCAGGATTGCGCGGACAGTGTTCTTCAACCCCTCCAGGTCTCCATCCGGGTGGTATGTGGTGTACCAATCCTCGGCAAGCTCGCGGATGTACTGGAAGATTTCGCCCTTGAGGCGCTCGCCCATCAGGGCATGGCGGCGGCGGTCGTAGATGATCTCGCGCTGCTGGTTCATGACATTATCGTACTCGAGCAGCCGCTTACGGATGGCGAAATTTTGCTCTTCAACTTTCTTCTGTGCCCGCTCAATGGCGCGGGTAATCATCGGGTGTTGGATGGGTTCGCCTTCGGGCACTTTGAGCCGCTGCATGATCGCAGCGATGCGGGGTCCGCCAAAGAGGCGCAGGAGGTCGTCTTCAAGGGAGATGAAAAACTGCGATGTACCGGGGTCGCCCTGGCGTCCGGAACGTCCCCGGAGCTGGCGGTCGATGCGACGCGCTTCGTGCCGCTCGGTCCCGATGACGGCTAACCCGCCCGCAGCGCGGACATCGGGATCGAGCTTGATATCGGTCCCACGCCCTGCCATATTTGTCGCTATCGTGACAGCGCCTTTCCGCCCCGCCTGGGCAATAATTTCGGCCTCCCGCTGATGGTGCTTCGCGTTGAGCACGTTGTGCGGAATTCCTAAGCGGCGAAGCATTCGGCTCAAGGTCTCGGAGGCTTCCACACTGGTTGTTCCGACCAATACGGCACGCCCCTGCTGCAGCAGCCGCTGAATTTCCTGGATAACGGCGTTGTATTTCTCCCGCTTCGTCCGGAAGACCAAATCGTCGAGGTCCTTGCGAATGACAGGCTTATTGGTCGGGATGACCACGACATCGAGACCGTAGATTTTGTCGAATTCCGCTGCCTCGGTCTCAGCCGTTCCAGTCATGCCCGCCAGCTTGCGGTAGAGGCGGAAGTAATTCTGGATGGTGATCGTTGCCAGCGTCTGGGTGTCCTGCTCGACCGTCACGCCCTCTTTGGCTTCAATTGCCTGGTGTAGCCCGTCAGAGTAGCGGCGCCCTTCGAGGATGCGTCCGGTGAACTCGTCGACAATCTTGACTTTTCCATCCTGGACAACGTAGTCCACGTCCCGCTCGTAGAGCGAGTATGCCCGCAGGAGCTGGTTGATGACGTGGACGCGTTCGCTGCGTTCTGCATAGAGCCGGAAGATCTCATCTTTCCGGCGTTGCTTCTCCTCCGGGGAGAGGTCGGGGTTCTGCTCGATCAAGCTGACTTCGGTGCCGACATCGGGGATCAGGAACATATCGGGGTCTTCGCCAGCCTGTGCCAGGAGCTGGCGTCCTTTCTCGGTAATGTCAACCTGGTGGGTCTTCTCGTCGATGGTGTAGTAGAGCTCTTCGTCGAGCTCGTGCAGGTGAATGCCCTGGTCGCGCAGGTAGTAGAGCTCGGTTTCCTGCAGGAGCTTCTTTGTGTCGTCGTTGGATAAGAGCTTCAGCAGCCGTTTATGCTTCGGCAATCCTCGGTGTGCCTGTAGGAGGAGTTTGCCTGCGTGTTCGCGGTCGTCCTTGTTGCCTGATTGCAATAAGCGTTCGGCTTCGGCAACCAGGCGGTTGATCAGGCGTGTCTGCGCCTCAACCAGGCGCTTGACACGCGGGTTCATGCGCACGAATTCCTCATTACTGGAAGTCACCGGACCGGAGATGATGAGCGGGGTACGAGCTTCGTCGATGAGGATGGAATCTACCTCATCCACGATGGCATACCAGTGCTCGCGCTGGACGATATCGTTGGGGTCCAGCGCCATATTGTCCCGCAGGTAATCGAAGCCGAATTCGGAGTTCGTCCCGTAGGTGATGTCGCACTGGTACTGCTTCTTCCGCTCCGGGATAGACATCTGCGCTTGGATACATCCGACACTCATCCCGAGCATCTCGAAGACAGGACCCATCCACTGGGCATCGCGCCGGGCCAGATAGTCGTTGACCGTCACCAAGTGCACACCGCGTCCGGGTAACGCATTCAGGTAGAGGGGCATCACCGCAACGAGGGTCTTCCCCTCCCCGGTTGCCATCTCGGCAATCTTGCCCTGGTGGAGGACAATTGCGCCCATGAGCTGTACATCGAAGGGCACCATGTCCCAGACAACCTGGTGCCCGACAACTTCGTACGTATACTGCCGCTCTGCCAGCCGGCGGCAGGCTTCCTTGACCACCGCATAGGCCTGAGGGAGAAGCTCGTCGAGCGTCTGCTGAATGATACGGTATTCCTCCTCGTCCAACTGCGCCAGGCGATCGTAGATTTCCAGGCGCTCCTCGTACGAAAAATCGTGAGTCCGCAATTGTTCGCGCAAGCTCTCAATTTCCTGCCGATAGCGTTCGGTGCGTTCCCGGAGGATGGAACGGAAGAGGTCCGTCTTGGCTCGCAGCTCAGCGTCCGTCAGCGTATGGAGCTGCTCGTACTCGCGGTTGATTGCCTCGACAATCGGGAGCAGCTGGCGAATGTCTCGCTCACGCTTGGTCGGAAAGAGTTTCTGCAAGAGCTTCACAAGCATCCGAGTTCTTACGGCAAGGCTCTGTCTAACAAACCGCCGCTAGAGACGCAGGAAGTATCGGGTTTGTGCGTCTTCTCGTCCTGCAGTCGACAGGTGTCCAATGGACGAACAGCTGTACATCTTCTCCATCGAGAATGCTCTGCGCCAGATGGAGCATGCACCCCGGGAGCGCGGCTACTACATTCTGCGCTTCTACGTCGACGAACAGGGGATGCCGGCGCGCTTCCCCACAGACCGCACCGACATCTTCTACCTTTCCCCTTCCGGGGGAATTTTGCGGGACCGGAGCTTCAACATCGTCCTCTACAGTGCCAGGCTGGACGCCTACCGCGGATATGGGCGATTGACCGAGCACGGAGAATGACGCGACGCTCCGTCTACTTGGATCACAGCGCGACAACGCCTCTGGACCCAGAGGTGCTCGAGGCGATGCTGCCTTGGTTGCGCGACCATTTCGGCAACGCCTCCTCGCTCCACGCCTGGGGGCGCCGCGCCCGGGTTGCCGTTGAAGAAGCCCGGGAGGAGATCGCCTCTCTTATCGGGGCACATCCCTCTGAACTTGTCTTCACCAGCGGGGGAACGGAAGCGAACAACGCCATTTTGAAGAGCTGCTGCGTAGAATCTCGGTTGGTCGACACCATCGTCTACAGCGCAGTTGAGCATCACGCCGTCATTCACCCGGCGGAGGCACTGGCAGAACAGGGCTTCCAGACTGCCGTCCTGCCCGTGGACTCATACGGTCGCGTCCGCGTTGAGGACGTCGCTCGCTGGAATCGCCCTCGGACGCTGATTTCTGTAATGCACGCGAACAACGAAACCGGAGTGATTGAGCCATTGGAAGCGATCCGGGCAGCGGCTCCCGATGCCCTCCTCCATACCGATGCGGTCCAGTCTTTCGGAAAAATCCCGGTCAACGTTCGGCAGCTCGGGGTCGATTTTGCCAGCTTCTCCGCTCACAAAATCCACGGTCCGAAGGGGATTGGTGCGATGTACATCCGGCGTGGTATTCCCTTCAAGGCTCACCAGCACGGCGGCTCCCAGGAACGGAATCGGCGTGCAGGAACAGAGCCAGTGGCTCTCATCGTGGGCTTCCAGGTTGCAGCACGGAAAGCGATCAGTCAACTGGAACAGCGCGCCCGCCGGATGCGCCAGCTGAGCCAGCTCCTGCGGCAACTGCTGCACGAGCGCATCCCCGGTGTCCTGTTCAACACTCCCGAGGAAGGCGCCCTGCCGAACATCGTCAACATTACCTTCACCGACGCTCATGCCCTCGACGGAGATGCTCTCATCCTGGGCATGGACTTCTACGGGGTAGCGGTCTCTAACGGTTCCGCCTGCACTGCCGGCAGTATGCAGCCTTCCCACGTCCTCCGAGCAATGGGGCGATCCCCAGCCCAGGCACGGGCAGCGATTCGCTTTTCCCTCTCGCACGAGACCACAGAGGAGGATATCCGCTACGCTGTCGAAGCGCTCGAGCGCGTCCTGCAACCAATGCGCCAGCGGCGCTCTATGGGACACATCCCCGCTGGAGAGCCGTCTGAAACTCCGTAAGGAAACGCTCCGTAAAGGTTTCCGGCATCCTCTGGAGAAGCGGCTTCAAAAGAGGGCGAGGAGAAAATTCGAGCACGTACCGCACGCGCGCCCCCCCTTCGCGGCTGGGCGCTACCTCCCACCGCCCGCGGTAGAGCGTAAAGTACGCCTGCCGCACATCCTCAAACTCGATCACTGCTGGAGGTTGCTCTCGAACCCGGAGCTCAAAGTAGACGCTCACCGGGAAGAACGGCAGGACCTGGAGCCGGAGCCGCTGGAAGAGGCGGATAGCACTATCCCCCTCACGCCCGAGGACGCGACTCTCCTCAACGCTCGGCAGTATTTCCGCTAGCTTCCCATAGCTTGTCAGACACCGCCACACCGCTGCTACAGGTGCCCCAACCACGAACGAGGCGTCAACGCGATACAACTGCCCAGAGCGGCTCACGTGCAGCCGCGGACCCTCTGCCCCGTATCCCCAGAGCGAGGACACAACGATGCAGATACAGAAAAGCCCGGGCAGGAAGCAGCACCTGCTACTGCCCGGGCACTGTCCCCACCACCTCCACTCAGAAGCCCATCTGCACCGCAGCCCGAACGCCGACAACCGTCTGCCGTTCAATGCGATTCCCCTGTGTTCGGATAACCGTGATTTGATCCCACTGGTGGAGCAGCACATAGGCACCGACACCCTGCTCAATGGCGACCGGCACATCGAGCCAGATAGGAACTTCAGCAATGAGCTTGACACGCCCATCGAGGAAAGAGAACGCCACCATGGGCAGAAGCTCCTGGATGGGTTTATCCCCAATGGGCTGGGGCACGCTTTGACTCAATCCCTGTCCCATCGCCGTATCGGGACGCAGGAAGCTATAGCGGATACCGCCCGTGACAGTCTTCCACGACACTTGCGCCGCAACCCATGCCCCGAGCGCAGAGAGCTCTCCGTACGTGTTCTTGTAGCGTGCCCAGAGTGCTTCTCCTTCCACCGAGAGGCGTACCGGGTCGAGAGCAACCGAGAGGGAGAGATCCCCACCAGCTGCCAGGAACTCTCCAACCTCCAGAGGACGCCGGGCAATGTAGGGGTTCCAGTTCGCCTGCAGCAGCAGCGGCTTATCCTTGGAGCGGACGTTCAAAACCGTTGAGTGCCCTGTCAAGGCGTCCTTCGAGTAGAGAACGTTGGCAGCCACATTCCAGGCAACGTCTTGAGTCGGACGCGGAGCGGGGAAGAGCCATGCGTTGCCTTCAAATCCACCCCGGAGTCCAACACGGGCGACCACCAGCGGCAACATCTCAACAACCTCCGGCAGATACCGCTCCGGCACATCGCGCCCGACCCCAGTCTGGATAGCCAGAGCGAAATCCAGCATCTCTCCAACCGTCCCATGGAGTGCCCCACCCACATCCCGTCCCATGCCGAAAAAGAGCCACACAGGCGAACGCTCCGCAAAGCTCATGTCCTGATACTTCAGCAGCTGCTCTCGTCCAAACGGCACCTTGAACTGCCCGAGCCGGACGTACAGCTGGCGCGCGAAAGGCAGACGGACATCCCCGTAGAAGTCCAGCAGCGTGGGGTTCAATCCCCAGGTGGGGTTTGTCGCTGGAGAGAGCGGAATTTCCGCCTCGCGTCCGGTTAGCGTCAGCTCACTGTAGAGGTGCATGCCCTTGTAGTCAGCCGCGAGGCTAAGCCGGGCATTCCGGAGGAAGTGGAAGAGCTGTGTCTTATGCCGATACGGATCATCCACTCGCTGCACAAGCCACAGCGGGCGGATCATTCCTCCAAAGCGCAACGTGACATCTCCCGCCGTCACCTCTGCCGCCGAGAGCCTAACCGGCGCAACTGCCAGCAGCGCCCCAGTGGCAAGTCTGAGCGTCAACGAGTACCGCATCATTGGAGCACCTCGTGAGATTATGAGACATACGCTTACCGCATCCCGAGGAAGAGGTCGAAGTGGACCCGGACCTCGTCATGGACTTTCATGACCACCATGAAGGTCCGGGGTTTGATGCCGAAGTCGGTCATCCGCAGCGTCGTACTGCCCGTAATCCGAATGCGCTTGTCCTGCACTGACCACTGCGCCGGGATAGTCAGCAGCCGCTCCTTCCCGGCAACGGTCAGCCACCCGATGATGTGGACGGGGATTCCCCCTTGACCGGCACCACCTGCTGGCACGCACTCCTTGAGACGGAATGTAATCGTAGGGTACTTCTCGGCTCTCAGGTCTTCGTACATGTTCTCGTCCAACCCCTCGGTCCCGGATTTGAGTCCGCGGACGGGGATCCGGACCACCGCCTCAACGATGTTCCATCGGAGAGCACCCGCATCCTCTGCGGCGTGCCCCGTCACGGTTAGCTCTGTAGCCGTTGCTTTCCAGGCGTGTAAGGTAGAGTTTCCCTCAATCCAGAGCTTGCTCTCTGGGAGCAGGAAGAGCTGCTGTGCTGACACTGGGGCACTCAGGAGAAGCCCACCGAGTACGCCTCCAATTTTCCACCACTGCCGCATGGAGGGTTCTGCACCCGTTTGACCGAGTGCGAACTTAAGCACTCTGCGGTAAGGGAGCAAGAAGCTTCCTCATAGAGGAGGCTGAGAAAAATCAGTCCCGCGGGGAGAAGCCCGGGTGGTGTGGAGCATCGAGACGGGGACCTCGGGAGCGTGCCGGCGGAGGGACTCGAACCCCCGACTCGCGGATTATGATTCCGCTGCTCTACCAGCTGAGCTACGCCGGCGGAGGCACTCGCGAAAATACGCCATCTCACTGCGAGGAGCGCTGCATCAGGCGCCGGATTTCGTCCCGGATGCGCGCTGCCCGTTCGTAATCTTCTTCCTCAATGGCTTTCTGCAGCTGTTGCTGCAAGCGCTGCAGCTGGTCTTTCGGCTGAGAAGGACGGGATTCTTCCGTGGAGCGTCGCTTCAGGCGTTCGAAGAAGTCCTCGTCCTCCTCTTCGGCATCTCCTTCTTCGCTGTGCTCCTCGAGGGCAGAGGGTGAGACAGCTGCTTCCTCCATGACCCCTTCGCTGACGTAGATAGGAGCTTCGCACCGAAGCGCCAGCGCGATGGCATCGCTGGGACGAGCATCTACCTCGATTTCCCCGTCGTCGAGCAGAAGGTACGCGTAGAAGGTTCCATCACGCAGGTCGTGGATGCAGACTTCGGTCAGGTTGCTGTCCAGCGCCTCGATGACGCTCTTGAGCAGGTCGTGTGTCATAGGGCGGGGCGGGCGCATTCCCTCCAGTTCCAGGGCGATCGCCTGTGCCTCAAAGGCGCCGATGATGATTGGCAAGCGGCGTTCGCCTCCGACTTCCTTGAGGATGAGGGCATACGCACCATTGCTCTCCGTGGAGGCGATGCCGACGACCTCGACGCGCACCTTCTTCATTGCTCGTCCCCCATGTGGCGCCACATCAACTCTGCCGTGTAGACGAGGAGGCAATCACTCAATTGCTCTGCCCGAGGACCTGCCGGAAGCGTTCCGGAACGGGTTTGCCAAGGAAGTTCGCCAACTTGACGGCCAGTCGCGGCAGTACGTCGAAGACATCGCCCACAATGCCGTAGTCGGCAACCTTGAAAATCGGCGCTTCAGGGTCTTTGTTGATGGCAACGATGACTTTCGAAGACGACATCCCTGCCAAATGCTGGATTGCCCCTGAAATGCCGCAGGCAATGTAGAGGCTCGGGGAGACCGTCTTTCCGGTCTGCCCCACCTGCTCGCTATGAGGACGCCATCCTGCATCCACAACGGCACGGGAAGCTCCCACTGCCCCCCCGAGGAGTTGCGCCAGCTCCTCGATCATCCAGAAGTGCTCCGGTCCTTGCATTCCCCGTCCGCCGGAGACGATGATGTCAGCCTCCAGCACGTCGAGCTTGCCCTCACTGCGGAGCACGTCGCGGACGACCGCGCTGCAGTCTTCCGGGCGCAGCTCCGGACGGAATGTCCGCTGAGAAAACGGGACCGCTTCTGCCAGCGGGCGAGCGGTGAACACATTCGGGCGCAGTGAGTAGACCTGCACGGGCGTGCGAAGCCGAACCGTTGCCATAACCTTCCCCGCATAGACAGGGCGAACGGCGTAGAGAACGCCGTCTTCAGAGCGCAACTCCACGCAATCTGGGGCGTAGCCGGCACGGAGCTTGGCTGCCAGACGCGGTGCCAGCTCCTTACCATGGGCATTAGCCGCCGTCAGGACAATGCGGGCTCCCTCCGCCACAACCAGCTGCGCCAGTGCGGTTGCCAGAGCCGGCATCGAGTACGCCTGCAGAAGCTCATGCTCCACGACAATCCCCTCACCAATTCCATAGGCGGCAGCATGCTGGAGGAACTCTCTCGGACCGGTCAGCAAAACAGCGGCTACCGTCTCCCCCCGTTCCGCTGCCAGCAAGCGAGCAGCTGTGAGGACTTCCAGAGAGCTCCGCTTCAACCCGTTGCGATCGGCTTCCAGAAGTGCGAGGATGTGCGCCATCTGTCCCCCGTGTGCTTCAAATGACCTTTGCTTCCTCATGCAGGAGGCGAATCAGCTCGTCGAGGTCGGCATCGGAAGAGCCCAGAATCTTCCCGGCACGACGCCGCTGGGGCAAGGCGAGCGCGACAATCTCACTGAGCGGCTCCGCCTCCGGCGGCGCAAGCTCATCAATCGGCTTCGATTTCGCCTTGATGATGTCCGGGAGCTTCGGATACCGCGGCTCGTTGATGCCCTTCTGCACACTGAGTACGCACGGCAGACGGGTCTCCACTACCTCCTTGCCGCCTTCAACATCGCGCTCGACGACAACCGAGCCGTCTTCGGCAAGGGTAAGCCGCGAGACCACCGACACTGACGGCAGCCCCAGAAGCTCCCCCAGCGTTGAAGGCATCTGGAAGGAGTCAAAATCGATGCTCTGCCGCCCCGTGAGGATAAGTTCTGCCTGGTACTGCCGAGCCACCTGCGCGAGAGCCTGTGCCACGCCAAAGGAGTCCAACGTCCACTCATCCCGGACCAGCAGCGCCCGATCCACACCCATTGCGAGCGCGGTGCGGAGAATCTCCTTTGCCGCCTCGGGTCCGACACAGACGGCGAGTACCTCCCCGCCGAAGCGCTCACGCACCCGCAAGCCCTCCTCGATGGCATACTCGTCATAGGGGTTCAAGATGAACTTCACTCCCGTCCGCTCAATCTGCTTGCCATTAGGGGCAATGTGCGGGCGTGTCGCCGTATCGGGCACGTACGAAAGGCAGACCATGACTCGCATGCATCCGCCACCGACGTTGTTTCACCACGGAAGGCACAAAGCTACGGACATTCCCCCAACGAGCTCTGCAACAGAGCTCATCCCTTGTGCCTCCGCTACAGCTGCACCGTTGCCACGACATCCACGGGTGTATCCGCAGGCAGCTCCGTATAGCTCAGCACCGCCACCATGGGGAAGGTGGTTGCCAACATCCGATACAGGTACGGGCGCAGCGGTGTTGAACACATAAGCACAGGCGGATAGCCAAGCGCAATGAGCTGTTCCAGCACCCGGGCAACTGCTTGCCGTAACTGTTGCACCAGCTCAGGCGGCAACCCCAGAGTTGCTGTCCCAGCGGGCTGCGGTGCCTGCTGCAGCTGTGTTGTCAAGAGCCGCTCCACCTCCGGGGCAAGCACCGCAACGTGGACTACCCCCCGGGCGTCTTGGTAGAGTTTCCGGAGTGTATCTCCCAGAGCATGGCGAACGTACTCGGTGAGGACATCGGCATTCTTGGTCGTCTTTGCGTACTCCAGGGCTGTCTCCACAATGAGTGCCAGATCTCGGATTGGGATGCCTTCGCGGAGAAGGTTCTGCAAGACATGCTGCAGCGTCCCCAGTGGGAGATTCTCGGGGGTCACCTCCTCGACCAGTGCCGGGTACTCGCGGCGCAGATGTTCCAACAGTTGACGCACATCCTGCCGTGTCAGCAGCCGCCAGGCATGCCGGCGGAGCAGCTCTGTCAGGTGCGTCACCAGGACAGTTGCCGCCTCCACCACCGTGTAGCCCATCATTTCCGCTTCCTCCCGCTGGGCAGCGGGAATCCAGACAGCGGGCAACCCAAAGACGGGCTCCGTGACATGGATGCCACTGAGCTCGCCTTCTGCCGTCCCGGGATTCATTGCCATGACCATTCCCGGATACACCTTGTTGCGGGCAACCTCATTGCCGCGGATGCGAATCAGGTACTCCTCCGGCTCTAGCCGCAGGTTATCGCGGATGCGCACCGGTGGCAGCAAAACGCCCAACTCTGCTGCCAGCTGTCGGCGGACGTTCGTAATGCGCTGGAGCAAGTTCCCGCCGCGGGTCTCGTCAACCAAGGGCAGCAGCCCGTAGCCGAGTTCGATTTCAACGGGATCTACCCGCAGCAGCTCCTCCGGGCTGGGTTCGGCTGGGCGCTCCGGCATGCGAGCACGGGCGGCTTCCTCGGCACGGCGCTGTGCCTCTTGCAGCTGCTGCCGCCGAATCAGGACATAGGCAACAGCACCCAGAGCCAGAGCCAGCACCAGGAACGGTACCATCGGTAATCCGGGCAAAAACGCCAGCACCAGCGCCGCCACTGCCGTTGCGGCGACTGCCCGCGGCTGCTGCCCGAACTGCCGCCCGAGTTCCAGCTCCAGATAGTCCCGCGTGGCAGAGCGCGCAACAACCATACCGGCTGCCACCGAAATGAGTAGCGCCGGAATCTGCGACACCAGCCCATCACCGATGGTCAGTACCGTGTACGTCTGCAGCGCCGTCACCACATCCATGCCCCGCTGCGCAATCCCAATGATGAGCCCACCGACAATGTTGACCACCGTAATGACCAGCCCGGCAATAGCATCACCCCGGACGAACTTCGCCGCCCCGTCCATTGCCCCGTAGAAGTCCGCTTCCCGAGCAAGCTGCTCCCGACGCTGCCGAGCTTCGTGCTCAGTGATGAACCCTGCATTGAGTTCCGCATCAATGCTCATCTGCTTGCCCGGTAAGGCATCGAGGGTAAAGCGCGCTGCTACCTCCGCAATGCGGTTTGCCCCCTTGACAATCACCACGAAGTTGATGAGCACCAGGATGAGGAAAATGACAAATCCGACGACGTAATTGCCCGCCACCACGAAGCTGCCAAACGCGCGGATAATCTCCCCCGCGTTCGCCTGCCCGAGAATGAGTCGAGTCGTGGCAACGTTGAGTCCGAGCCGGAACAAGGTTGTGATCAGGAGCAAGCTCGGGAACACACTCAGCTCGAGCGGATGGCGCACGTAGAGCGCCACCAGCAAGACCAACAGCGAGACCGTCAAGTTGAGCGCCAGCAAGACGTCCAGCAGCGGCGTCGGCAGCGGGAAAATCAGCAGCGTCAATATCCCCAGGATGCCCACCACCAGGGCAATATCGGGCTGCCGGGACAGGCGCTGCAACCACGTCGGTGCCGGAAGTCGGGCTTGCACCATCACCGTGTCCGCAAGACCTGTTGCGCTTTGGCTCGGTTGTAGACCCGGTATACGTATGCCAGCACCTCTGCCACTGCGGCAAAGAGGCGCTCAGGAATTTCCTGATCCACATCCACGCTCCGGTACAGGCTCCATGCCAGCGGAGGGTTTTCCACAATGGGGACCTGCGCCTCACGGGCAAGGCGGCGGATCTGCTCGGCAATGCGGTCAGCTCCCTTGGCAACCACAATTGGTGCCCGCATCTTCCCCGGGACATACTGCAGAGCTACGGCGACGTGCACTGGATTGGTCACCACAACATCAGCCTGCCGTACCCGCTGGAGCATCCAACGGCGCAGCCGCTGCTGCATGAGACTCCGCAGACGTGCCCTCAGCTGCGGATCACCTTCCGTTTGCTTGAGCTCATCCCGCACCTCCTGCCGTGTCATCCGCAAATCCTCCCGGTAGCGATACCGCTGGTAGAGGAAGTCCGCCAGGGCAATGAGCAGGAACACCACCGCAATTTTCGCCGTCAGCTCCAGCAGGATGCGCCAGACCACACCGAGCGCTTGCGGCAGCGGCACGACACTGAGCTGCACGAGCTCCTCCAGGCGTGCAACGAAGACCTGCGCCCCGACGACAAAGAGGAGTGTCACTTTGAGCAGGCTCTTGAACAGCTCCACCGCAGAGCGCCCGGAGAAAAAGATGCGCCGCAACCCCGTCAGCGGATTGAAAACCGTCTGAAGCGGTAAGCCCTGCGGGAATTTCTTGGTCGCAAGACGCAACCCAACCTGGGCAATTTCTGCCCCTACACCCAGGACCAGGAGCGTTCCCAGAATCGGCACAGCGAGGAAGAGCACATGCGTGACGAAGTCCCACGCCACCCTGAGAAGGCTGGAGTCATCGAGCCGGAGCTGTACGCCCCAGCGTAGGTATTCCTGGAGCACGGCGCGGAGCTGCCGAGCTGCTATCGGCAGGAATGCCCCGAGCAGCACAACCGCTCCGAGCAGTGCCGCTGCAGCTGTCACATCCGCGCTCTTCGCCACCTGCCCCCGAAGCCGTGCCTCTTCTAGGCGTTTCGGCGTCGGTGCTTCCGTTCGCTCTTGTCCCTCCGGTGTCTCCGCCATTCCTCCCTAGGGTGCCAGGGTACGAACCACGAGGAGAACCTCCTGCTGGAGGACCTGCACAGCAGTCCGCAGCAACACGACAATGAGCGGCACACTGACGAAGAGCATGCCAATACCGATTGCAGCTTTGAGTGAGAAGCTCAGCATGAAGATGTTGATCTGGGGCGCCGTCCGTGCCAGGAGCGCCAGCCCCCAGAGGCTAACGAAGAGCGCTGCCATGACTGGTGCAGCAATGCTGACTGCCAGTGCCGTCAGTGCTCCAACCCAGCGCACCAGCTCCGGAGCCGTCACTGCCGGGAAAGTCAGCGCCGTCAGTGGGAGCAGCCGGATACTCTCGGTGAGTGCGACAAGCAGTGTCTCCACTCCCCCGAGCCCGAAAAAGAGCATGAGCGCAGCGAAGGCGAAGAATTCCCCCACCAACGTTGGGAAGCCCCCGAGATTCGGGTCGAAAAGCAGTGCCGTCTGAAAGCCAATATCCATGTCGAGCAATCCGCCGGCAAAACGTGCGGCAGAGAGAACGCCGGAGGACAGGAAGCCGATCAATGCCCCAATGGTAGCCTCCTTCAGCGCCAGGAGCAGCAACACCCACGGATGGAGCTCCAGCGGTGGCTGTGGCGGCAGCGCCGGCAGCATCCCGACGACAATGACTAGCGCCAACGACGCCCTGAAAAGCAGTGGAAGCCCACCGTGACTCAGAACAGGTGCCGTCAGGAAGAGGGCACCAACCCGCACGAAGGCTAATCCGCCTACCACCACCAGCTGGAAAAGCTGCTCCAGCGCCGCCGCATCGAGAGATACCATTGCTCACCGCAGCGTTGGGATCAGCTGGAAGACCCCGAGAATGTAGCGCTTGAGCGTCCCCACCATGAACGGCAGCATCAGGACCCCCACCAGCATCAACACCACCAGCTTCGGCACGAAAGTCAGCGTCTGCTCTGAAATCGTCGTCGCAGCCTGGACAATGGCTATCACCAGCCCCACAACGAGCGCCAACAGCAAAAGCGGTCCGGCAACCACCAGCACGTGGAAGAAAGCTTCCCGTACCAGAAACACCACCATCTCCTCGTTCATCGCGGCACCTTATGGCGAGAGGATACCCTGCAACAGCGAGCCAATCAGCAGATTCCATCCATCTACGAGCACGAAAAGCAGAATCTTCGCCGGCAATGATACCAGCTGCGGCGGCAGGAGAAAAATCCCCAGCGACAGCAGCACACTGGCAATGATGAGATCGATGACCAGGAAGGGCAAAAAGAGCAGGAAGCCAATCTGGAAGGCAATCCGCAACTCACTCAACGCGAAGGCGGGGATCAGCGCCCAGGTGCTCACCTCCTCAGGTGTCTTCGGGCGCTGTCCTCCGCTCAGGCGGATGAAGAGTGCCAGGTCCTCCTGCCGCACCCGCTTGAGCATAAACTCCCGGAAAGGGCGCACCATGTTGTCTACCGCCTGCTCCTGCGTGATTTCCTGCCGCAGGTACGGCTGCAACCCCTTCTCATTGGCTTCATTGAGCACAGGCTGCATGACGAAGAAGGTCAGAAACAGCGCCAGCCCAGTCAAAAGCTGGCTAGGAGGCTGCATCTGCGTCCCGAGTGCCTGCTTCAAGAAGAAGAAGACCACGACAATGCGCGTAAAGCAGGTCATCATCACCAGAATGGACGGTGCCAGAGTGAGCACTGTCAACAACAGCAGGAGCTGCAGCGTGAGCGAGAAATCCTGCGGCGAGCGTGCCGCCTCCACCCCCAAGCTCAGCTTCGGAAGCGGGAGCGGCATGGGCTGCTGCGCCCACACTGCCGTCATCCCCCCGAGGAGAGCAACTCCGACTCCAACCCACAGGATACGCCACACCATCTCGCACTGCTCTGGAATGCTGCGGAGAGCACACTGCCAATCTCCGTGCCAGCCCCCGATTTCGCGCCGAAGTCCTTGGGAATCAATGCATTCCTCATGTCCCCGCTGCCTGTCCCTCTGGCGGAAGAATACCGGCATTGGGGAGTCTACCACACTGAAGCGCACCCAGCCTCGTCCCCCGCCTACGTTGGGAAAGCGACACTGCTCCCCCTCTGTGCATGGAACTCACTGTCCTTGGTCCTCGGGAAAACTTCCTGGACCTGGAGCCGGAGTACTCCGAGCTAGAGCGAGCGCACATTGTCATCGTCCCAGCGCCCTACGAGTACCGGACCAGCTTTGGGAAAGGGACGGCTCAGGGACCTGCCGCACTCCTTGCTGCCAGCGCCCATGTAGAAACCTATGACGAAGAGTACGACCGGGAGCTCTGCTACGAGCTGGGTCTGGCAACGCTGAAACCTATTCCCCTGGATTCGCTCCGCGACGAGGCTGCCGTTGCCGCCGTGGAAGCTGTCGTGGAGGAGCTCTTGCGGCGAGGGAAATTCGTCGTCACCCTCGGCGGGGAACACACGATCGCGCTAGCCCCGATTCGGGCTCATTTCCGGGCATTCCCGCAGATGAGCCTCCTGCAGTTGGATGCCCATGCAGATTTGCGGCAGACATATGAGGGGTCACCGTACTCGCACGCCTGTGTCATGGCACGAGTGCTGGAATTCTTCCCACCGGAGCGCCTCGTGCAGGTGGGGCTCCGCGCCATTTCCCGGGAAGAAGCAGACTCCATTCGCCGAGCAGGCATTTGTACTGTCTTTGCGCACTGTATCCGCACCGGCAATGCGCAGGGCTGGGAAGAGCGTGTCTTAGAACGGCTCGGCTCTGAGGTGTACATCACCCTCGATGTCGATGTCCTGGACCCTGCACAGATGCCGGCAACAGGCACACCAGAACCCAATGGGCTGTGGTATCACGAAGTCATCTCCTTCCTGCAGCGCATCCGCCAGAGCGGACGGCGCATTGTCGGATTTGACCTTGTCGAATTTGCTCCAATCCCTGGACTTCACCACGCGGCAATGACGGCAGCCCGACTGGTTTACAAAGTGCTCAATCTTGCCTTTGCCCCATGAGCTGGGACGATCTGCGCACAGGCATTGAATTCTGGAGCGCTCGTCCTGAGGAGGAGCTGCGCCGGCACCGGCATGAGCTGCTGCCGCTCCTGCAGCGCTTCCTCCAGGCGCTCTCCCGCGGGCAGCTGCGAGTTGCCACCCCGGAACCGGATGGCTCCTGGCACATCCACCCATGGATCCGCGCGGGCATCGTGCTCTGCTTCCGGGCAGGGCAGCTCCGCGAGTATACCCTCGGGGAATGGCACTTCACCGATGTGGATACGCTGAGCCTCCGGTGGTTTTCTCCCGAAGACCGAGTGCGCCTGGTACCGGGTGGCTCAGCTGTGCGCCTGGGTGCCTATGTGGCTCCAGGAGTTGTGTGTATGCCGCCGATGTACATCAATATCGGCGCATACGTGGACGAAGGGACCATGGTGGATTCTCACGCACTGGTTGGCAGCTGTGCCCAAATTGGCAAGCGCGTCCACATCAGTGCTGGGACACAGATTGGCGGGGTCCTTGAACCACCCCATGCGCGTCCGGTGATTGTAGAAGACGAAGTCTTCCTGGGGGCAAACTGTGGGCTCTTCGAAGGGGTGCTCGTCCGCCGGCGGGCTGTTCTGGCTGCTGGGGTCCAGCTGACGGCAACAACGCCGGTCTACGATCTGGTGCGCGAGCAGATTCTGACCGGCACACCCGATGCTCCGGTAGAGATCCCCGAAGCCGCTATTGTTGTCCCGGGCGTCCGGGCACTTCCCTCTGCCTTTGCCCGCATGTACGGGCTCGGCATTGCCACGCCGGTGATTGTCAAGTACCGGGACTCCCGGACCGAAGCACGAGTGGCTCTGGAAGAAGCTCTCCGAAGGATGTTCCGCTAGGAGCACGTACCATGCTGGAAGCACGCCAACTCTGGAAACGCTACGGTTCAACAGTTGCTCTCCAGGACTGTACGCTGACTCTCCGTCCTGGACGCATCCTCGGGCTCCTGGGACCCAATGGGGCAGGGAAGACAACGCTGCTGCGGATTCTCTCCGGCATTCTCCCACCGGACTCCGGCGCCGTACTCTTCGAGGGGGAACCCCTCCAGCGCAAGCACCTCCAGCAGCTAGGCTACCTGCCCGAAGAGCGTGGGCTCTATCGCCGCCTGCGGGTTGGCGAACAACTCCTCTACCTTGCCCGTCTCCGTGGTCTGGATGCGGTGCAAGCACGTCAGGCTGTGTTCGGCTGGCTAGAGCGCCTGGGCGCCCAGGAATGGTACCGTCGCCGAGTCGAAGAGCTCTCCAAAGGCATGCAGCAGAAAGTCCAGCTCGTGGCTGCTCTCGTCCATCACCCGCGAGTCCTCCTGCTGGACGAGCCTACCAGCGGACTGGATCCTATCAATGCCTCTGAACTAGGCGAGCTCTTACGGGAGCTCCGCAGTGAGGGTCGTGCTATTGTGCTGTCCACCCATCGGATGGAGCAGGTGGAAGAATTCTGCGACGATGTGGTTCTGCTCCACCGCGGACGCGTCTTGCTGCAGGGGGAGGTCCGGGAAATCAAGCGGCGTTGGGGACGCGATACCCTTACGGTCGAGTTCTCCGGGGATCTGACCGCCGTGCTCTCCTCCTTCCCGAACGTGCGCATCCTCAGCCAAACGAGCGGTCGGCTCGAACTGCGCTGGAGCACTCCTGACCCTTCGCCGCAGGCATTCCTCCGCCTGGCACTGGAGCACGCTGAACTGCACGCCTTCCGGTGGAGCGAGCCGAGCATGCGGGAAATTTTCCTCGATGTCGTCACAGCCCATGAGGCAGCTCAATGAACTGGCGCACATCACTGCTGATTGCTGCTTGGGAATTCCGACGGCGCATCCTGCGGCGAGGGTTCTGGCTTGCAACCCTCCTTCTGCCTTTGCTCCCGGTCAGCTTCTTCGGGCTGGTTCTGCTGCTCTTCCTCATTAGCGGGTCGGGAACGCCACGCTCCTGGAAGGATGTTGCCCTCTACGATGCGACTGCCTCCCTTTCACCATCCTGGCTCCCAGCGGGAATCCGCTTCTCTACTGACTCCTCCGACTGGCATCGCTGGCAAGAGGAGCTGCGGCAAGAACGCCTCCAGTGGGTCGTTGCCGTCACAGAGTCTACTTTCCAGCATGGGAAGCTCACCGTCTATGGTCTCCGGAAAGGCTTCCCGAGAGAATTACGCCAAGAGCTCGAACAGCACTTGCTCCGCTCCATCGCCCTTTCGCGCAAGGTGGATTCTCTGACCGCTTCTCTGCTGACCCAGGGACTGCGGTGGGAAACAGAGCTGTTGGAGTCCTCAAAACAGGCGCTCGGAGTTGGCATCGGGGCTGCCACACTGGTGGTCATCCTGCTGGTTATCCTGCTGGTGACCTACGGAAGCACTATCACGGAGAGCATCCTCGAGGAGAAGGAAGACCGCATTGCGGAATTGCTGGTCGGTGCCGCGCGTCCGATCGAGCTTCTGCTGGGAAAAGTGGGAGGGATTGGGGCTGTTGGCACATTCCAGCTCCTTTGCTGGGTGGTTCTCTTCGGGGCTCTGAGCCTCCTGCTCTCCACGCCCATCGCCATCGAAGCCCCCAGAGGTACGGCATCCTCTCCCCCGGCCGCCAGTGAGCTTGCAGACATCGTCCGTTTCACGGAAGCTACCACGACGGTTCTCCTCCGGAAAGCCTTCTGGCTGGTCGTGTTGTGTTTCGGCATGGGGTATGTTCTCTACGCCGGACTGTTCGCCATCGTGGGAGCAGCAACGGTGAACCGGACACAAGCAGCAACTCCCCAGGTGTTCCTCGTCACCCCACTTGTTGCGCCGGCAGCGCTTTTGGGTTTTCTGGTAGAGTTTCCCGAAAGCACGCTGAGCCGTGTCCTTACGCTCTTCCCGCTGACCAGCCCCGTCATGCTGCCGTTCCGAGCCTTCGCCGGGGAGCTTCCTTGGTGGGAAGCAGCCGGAGCAGTCGTGGGAATGCTTGTCCTTGCGGGAGGGATTTTCTGGTTTGCCGGGAAACTCTATCGGATTGGAATGCTCCACCTCAGCGGTGTGACCAGCTGGCGTGCACTGCTGCTCTGGCTTCGGCAGCTCGGCTGAGAAAGCGCTCCACTTTCGTCTCATGGAGTGCTTCAGGCACTGCTCAGAGGGGATGAAGCCGACACTTGCATACTGCTTGCTTGGGCTGCTGTCCAGCGTCCCGATTGGTGAGGCACAGCCAGCGCGGCGTACAGAGCCCCCGCCGAGCATTCCGCTGCGGTTCCTCCGCTTCTTCCCCGTACGGGATACAATCTACACCTTGAGCCGTTGGTACCTTGTACTGGACCTTGCACAGCAGCGCCTGAGACTCTACGGACGCGAAGGCGAGCAGCAGGAATTTCCCGTCTCCTCTGGGACCACGCGGATTCCCAAGGGGATTGAGACGCCGACCGGGCTTTTCACCCTCCAGACGAAGGCAACACTGGCGATTTCCCGGCAGTTTGAGAACACGCCAATGCTCTACTGGATGGGCTTCTTCGGGAATATTGGCTTCCACGCCCTGGAGGGGTGGGGATATTATCGTCACCTGGGACGGCGTCCATCGTCGCACGGCTGCGTACGGCTCAGCCGTGAGGATGCCCAGTACCTCTACCGGCTTCTCCCTCGGGGGACGCCCGTTCTGGTCCAGAAGGATGAGCCTGCACGCGTGTTGGCGTTCTTGAAGCCTGAGGAATTCTCCCCTGGACACGACTGGCTGTTGCGTTCTGGCGGCTACGAACAGGAGCTCCTCCTCCGCAGGCGTTTGGAGAGACTCTATGCGGGGAAAGCTCGGGCATCCGCCGTCCACCGGCTCGTCCTGGATGGTTCAACCATCCTGCGCCCAGGCGGTTACGCCATCGGCACTGCTCGGGAAATCCCCCCACAGGAACCTCCCTTGTTGCTCGGGGGTTCGTCTCTGGACTTCCACTCCGCTGCTCGGGTAAACACCGCCGTTGAGCTCCCCACCCTGGACACGCTCACAGCAGGTGAGAGTTCACTGCCCTGAGGGACCTAGATAGAGGTAGCGCTGCTGCCAGTCCGGCATGTATGGCTCACCGGGAAAGGTAGAGTGGACGAGCGTGTAATCGTTGAAGCCGGTCAAGTCCACGAAGTGGAAGTACGTACCTCCACGGAGCTCGCTGTAGAACCAGCTCTCGTAGGCACGTTGGGTTGGTGTTGCGGTAATGCTCTCCCGCTGTGTAGGGAAGCCGTACTTGAGCAGAACCCGTCCTCGGTCAGAACGCCATCCTTGACGCCAGCGGGGAGAAGCGAAATACGTGTTCGCGTACTGGATGCGGGCACGGAAATCCTCCAGTGCTTCGTTGACGGGGGTCTGGGGATTAGGATCGCGCTGGAGCCAGAACCGAAACAGGAAGCGGCGCCGAGCCTGCAGCTCTGTCAGTGTGGAGAGCAGTTCTCGCTCTGCCGGTGTCGCAATGAGTGCGATCTGCTCGAATGCTTCCGCCAGACGCTGCTCGGAGTAGGTTGCAAACTCGCTCATCTGAAAAAGGCTATCCTCGGGCATTCCGGTCACCGGTTGCGGTGGCATCTCGGGGTTGAGAACGTAGAAGCGCTTCTCCGCTGAAGCCGTATCGGCACCACCGCGGGCGATAACCCGCACGATGTAGACGCCGCTAGGCACGACATTGAGCGGTAGCTGGAGCACATCTGCTAAGGCATCGGAGACTGCCCGATACGGACGCTCCATTTCCCACAGCAGCCGGCGCATTCCGTCAAGGAGTTCATACCGGAGAACCCCACTCTCCGGGGTCCGCCGCCGTGCATTGTACAGCTCAACGTAGAGCCGCAAAACAGGATCGCTGCCCCGGAATTCAACCGAGGGATTGGGCGTAATCTGGAAGCGCCCCTTCTGGAACGGCGAGACCGTGTCAGCTGCTGCCTCAGTAATGGCAGTTGCAAGCTGGATATCGCTGAGCTGGAGCCGATCCGAGGCAAAGGCACGGACGTGCAACACAAAGCGCGCCTGTGCCCGACGGGTGCTGTCGTAGACATCCCGCACGAGCAGGCGGACGGTGTACTCCCCGGGGGCTAACAGGAAATTCTGCTGCCCGATCAGCTCTCGGGGCTGCCCGTCCAGCTTCGCCCGCTCCACTGGCACAACCCACTGATGGGCAACCACAGGGCGCCCGGCACTGTCAATCTGGACCCCGAAGTAGAGCTCACCCACATATCCCCCATCCTGGCGCGGGACATAGTGCAGAATCGTGTCCGGGAAGGCATAGTACAGCTCCCACCGCGGCAGCCGCTGCTCATGCCAAAACTGTGCAGCATCGAAAGAGACATGAAGCTGCCCCCAGGCAGAGCAGGCAACCAGGGACACGAGGAGACCGACTCGAACCGGGTTCCCCATGGGAAAAGACGCCGGTTGGACCCGGACGCAATTTACACACGAATGTGAAGCCCCACGCTCAGAAGCTCAGACCGTAGTTGAGGCTGCTCTGGAGTTCCAGAAATGGACGTCGCCCGGCACGTTCGGAACGGTTCAGGAAGGTGTTCCACGTCAACACCCCCCAGCGGTGGAGGTGGTACGTTAGGGAGAGGCGGAGGTTCCACTGCGTATCCCACCCCAGTGTGTACATCCGTGACCATCCCCCGGCAAAGCTCCCGGTGAGCCGCTGCGGCACGAGAGGGAAAGAGACCGTCTCCGAGAGCATCCACAGGCGGGTCTCCAGCTGCGCAGCCATCTGCGTGTAGGTGCCGGTAGTTGTCAGTGTCAGAGCAGAGGACAGCAGCAGGCTATGGGAGAGTAGCAGCGAATGCGTTGTCTGCCGCGTTGCTGCACGCGTGATGGGATTCTGGTCGGTGGTGTTCGCGAAGTTGTAGCTTCCCGTTACCACGTGTGTTCCGCCCAGTCCAGAAAACTGCCATCGCGGAGCCACGGAGAAGCTCTGGTAGACATTCTGCACCCGGAGGCTATCCTGCTCGTGCTGCATGCGAGTGCCGTAGTTCGTGTAGTGGAGGTCCACCCCAAAGGCAGAGGAGGGGTGCCAGCCCAGAGCCGCCGCGCTAATGAGACGCCGCGTGGTACCGAGCCGCGTATTGCGGAGATTGTTCCACTGGAGCCCACCGGAGAGGCGGATCGAGACGGTATTCTCTGCCAGCATCAGGCTTGGTGCTACCGCTACCTCAGCGACGTCATTGGCCAGCCAAGGATAGCCCAGAGAGACAAATCCCGGACCAATCCAGCGTCCACCGAGCGCAATCGAGACTGCCTGTGTCGGGGTCACTATGACCGACACCCGCGCTGCTCCGTCGAGATTCGAGGAGTAACGGGGGACGAACACCCACCGAGGGACCCCGAGATCTTTCTCCGGAGCCCGAAGACTTGAGGAATAGGCCCCCAGTGCTAGCTCTCCCTGGAGGCTCACCGCCGTTCCCAACGGCGCCCGGAAAGAGAGAGCAGCAACAGCATTGTCCTGTGCCGGGGTCACGATGGTATCGGCACGCAGACTATCCCGCACAACCCGCAGGAGGCGAATACTGGTGGTGTCATCGAGCAAGCGGACGTAGTGGAGGAGGAGCTCAGCTCCCGCCTCCGTAGTAAAGCCGAGGGAGGCACCCCACGCCCAGCGGCGGTAGGTTCCGGGAAAGCTGCTCAGCGTGTCGAGCGCTCGTGGCTGCTGGACAACGCCGTAGAACGCCTTGAGGCGAAAGATCCCCGGCGAAAGCTCCACGCCACCCCCGAGAATGCGCGGCTCACCGAAACTCAACTCCGACAACGATAGCGAGAAGTATCCCCCGTGCAGCCGCAACCAGGAGGTAATCCGGGGACTGAGCCCAAACTGGTTGAACGGCTGCTGGAAGCCCACCGGATACCCCGTCCGTGCCCCTGTCTGCGTGCTCAACGCCAGCTCGAAGGGAAGCTCCACCTGACCGAAGAGCTGCACGACGGGACGGAAGAAAAGACGTGCCCCATAGCGGGGCAGAAAACGCTGCACCGGCGCATCACCAGAGCTGGTATATGCCTCCACCGTTGCACTCAGAGAACCTCGTAACTGAATCGGTGTGGTGTGCTGCTCCTGTGCCCACGCACTGCCGAGCATACTCACAAGTACGATGACCCATCCACGCCGCATGGATTCTGCCTCCGCTACTGAGACTCACCGGTGTGGCATTGTACCCCGCAAAAATGGCGCAAGTTTCTGGCTTCCCATTGCTGCTGCCTAGAACTGAGCTGCTTCGTTCGTCATTAGGGCAGCAATGTGACACCAACGGTACGGAAGATGCGTCGCCTCCACTGGAGTCCCTGGCTCATTGGCGGGCTGCTCATCATTGGACTCAACTGCTCAGGCAAAGGCAATGAGCAGCCCCAGCACACTGCCTCGGACATTCCCGCCGACAGCCTCCGCCGCCTCCTGATGGAGACGCTCACCGCGCAGCGCCATAATGCGCTCACCCGCGCCGTCGAGCTCTGCAGCCCTGCTGTGGTCGGTATCACCGTCACCGATGAACGCGAAGTGGTCTACCGCGACCCGTTCAGCTCGTGGTTTTTCGATGATCCCATTTTCCGCTTCTTTTTCGGGGAGCCGCGCGAGTACCGGCATCGCTACACGATTCGCAATCTCGGCTCCGGCTTCATTATTTCCCCAGACGGCTACGTGGTGACCAACCAACACGTCATCGGGCAGACTCCCCGGCGAATTACCGTCACGCTGGTCGGTGGTGAGCACTACGAGGCAGAGCTCATTGGGTCCGATTACACCAGCGATATCGCCCTCCTCAAGCTCCGCTCCAATACACGGCAGAGCTTCCCCTTCGTCCGCCTGGGGAACTCCGATTCGGTCCTCGTCGGCGAGTGGGTCCTGGCATTTGGCAATCCTTTCGGGCTGTTTGACATCAATGCGAAGCCAACCGTCACGGTCGGTGTGGTCAGTAACACGGGGGTGAGTTTCCAGCAAGAGGGGCGCATCTACCGGGGCATGATCCAGACCGACGCCGCCATCAGCTCGGGCAACTCCGGGGGACCGCTGGTCAATGCGTTGGGGGAAGTCATCGGAGTCAATGCTGCCATTATCTCCACAGCGCAGAGCTGGCAAGGTGCTGGCAGTATCGGCATTGGCTTCGCTATTCCCATCAACCGGGTCAAGCGGATCCTGGAGCGGTTGCGTCGTGACGGATACATTGACCGAGCCATTGACATCGGACTGCGCCTCAGCGATCCGGAACGCTACGAACCTGCCTCCAGAGAACGCGGTGCGCTGGTTGTCAGCGTCCGTCGGGGGTCGCCGGCAGACCGAGCGGGGCTGGAACCGGGGGATCTCATCACCGCGATAGACGGGATCGCTGTGCAGGGGAGCAGAGACGCCGAGCTGATTTTCGCCGATAGCATCGTTGGGGAGCGTCTCCGTATCCAGTTCCTCCGCGGCGGGCGCACACTCACCACGGAGCTCACCGTCGGCAAGCGCCCATGAAGAGCCGCCTCTGGTGCGAAGGACTGGTCAAAATCTACCGCCGCCGTCCGGTCGTCCGCGGTGTCTCGCTGGAAGTCCAACAGGGAGATGTTGTCGGGCTGCTGGGTCCGAACGGTGCGGGGAAGACCACCACGTTCTACATGCTCGTGGGCATGGTAGCCCCGAACGCTGGGCGCATCTTCTTGGATTCCCAGGAGCTGACACGCATGCCCATGTACCGCCGTGCCCGGCTGGGAATTAGCTACCTCCCGCAGGAGCCTTCGGTCTTCCGCGGCTTGACTGTGGAAGAAAACATCCGTGCCGTGCTCCAACTCCGCGGGCTGTCGCGACAGGACCAACGCGAACGGCTCGAAGAGCTGCTGGAGGAGTTCGGCATTGCGCATATCCGCCGGCGCAAAGGATACATGCTCTCCGGGGGTGAACGCCGGCGCTGCGAGATTGCCCGCGCCCTGGCAACCGAGCCGCGCTTTATCTTGCTCGATGAACCCTTCGCCGGCATTGACCCTCTAGCGGTGGAAGACCTCATGCGCTTGGTGCGTCGCCTCAAGAAGCGCTCCATCGGCGTGCTCATCACCGACCACAACGTGCACGAGACGCTCTCCATCACCGACCGGGCGTATATCCTCATTGACGGCACCATCTTCTACGCCGGGACGGCTGAAGAGATCGCCGCCCACCCGGACGTGCGCCGCCTCTACCTCGGGGAGAGCTTCACCCTGGAGCGCTACCGCTGGGAGTAACTGTCAGTGTCGGAAGTGCCGCATTCCGGTAAAGACCATCGCCACCCCGAGGGCATCCGCAGCGGCAATGACCTCCGCATCGCGGACCGAGCCTCCCGGCTGGATCACAGCTGTTGCCCCCGCCGCCACCGCCTCCTGGAGAGCATCGGGGAAGGGGAAGAAAGCGTCAGAAGCAACAACGGTGTCCGTGAGGACGACCCCGACGTCGCGCGCCTTACGGATTGCAACACGCACGGCATCCAGTCGGGATGGCTGCCCCCCGCCGATGGCAACCGTCTGGTCCGCTCGGGCAAAGACAATGGCATTGGACTTCACGTGCTTGACCACACGCCAGGCAAAACGGAGCGCCGCTTCCTCCTCCGGGGTCGGCAAACGCCGTGTGACGACGCGCCAGCTTCCCGGCGGCAGCAACGCTGTATCGGGCGATTGCACCACCACCCCGCCGAGAACACTGCGGAATTCCTCGTGCAAAAGCTCCCGTATGGCTCCCGCATCGTAGGTAAGGAGGCGCAGGTTCTTCTTCCGACGCAGCAGCTCGATTGCCTCTTCGGCAAAAGCCGGGGCAATGACGAGCTCCAGGAACAGCTCCGAAAGCCGCCGGGCAAGCTCCGGGGTGACTTCTCGGTTGACAACCACAATACCCCCGAAAGGAGAAATCGGGTCTGCCGCCAGTGCCTTTTCCCAGGCGGCTACCAGGTCGTCGTCGCTGCCCACCCCGCACGGCGTTGTGTGCTTGAGAATACCGATGGTAGGGCGCTCGAACTCCAGAATCAGCCGCACCGCTGCATCGAGATCGAGCACGTTCGTGTAGGAGAGCTCCTTCCCGTGGAGCTGCCGGAAGCATTGCCGGAAGCCCTCTCCGTAGAGCCACCCGCTCTGGTGCGGATTTTCTCCATACCGCAAGCGCTGGACCAGCGTGTAGCTGCGGCTCCACCAATGGAGCTCTTCCTGCCCTGCAGCCAGTGCCGCAGCAATCGCGGCATCGTACGCCGAGGCTCGGGCAAAGGCTTCCGCAGCGCACCGACGGCGGAACTCCTCAGGGATCTCCCCACGGCGCAGGAGAGCCAGGAACTCCCCGTACTGCTCTGGTCGGACCAAGACCGTTACCCACGGGAAATTCTTCGCTGCCGCCCGTACCAGGGCGGGTCCGCCGATGTCGATGAACTCCAGCAGCGCCGCCAGATCCCCACTGCGCTGCCGCACCTGCTCGAAGGGATAGAAACCGACCACCACCAGGTCAATTGGTTCGATACCCAGGCGCTGCAGCTGCGCCAGGTGCTCCGGCTGGTCCCGCCGAGCCAGAATCGCCGCATGCAGAAGCGGGTGGAGCGTCTTGACACGCCCGTCCAGAATCGGCGGGAAGCCTGTTAGCTCCGAGACAGTCTGTACCGGAAGCCCCTCTGCCCGGAGGAACGCTCCCGTCCCGTCAGAGGCAAGGAGCTGGACACCGTGGTCGCGGAGAGCACGGGCGAATTCTCTCAGCCCAGCCTTATCCCACACGCTCAGAAGCGCTCTCCGTACGGACATCGGACTGTGAGAGCCGTTGCACGTACAGCGAGGAAGCAACCCCTATCGCCCCCAGAATCAGAGCAGCTGAGCCGAAGGAGAGCAGGGGTGAGAACGCAAGCGCACCGTTGCCCCAGAGCGGTCCGAGAATCCGCGCCAGCCCCTCTAGCGAGGTTGTCACTCCTTGCAGGCTGCCTTGGTACGCCGGAGGCACTGCCCGACTGAGAACGCTCAGGAGGGTCGGGATAGTTATCCCGGAGCCAACCGCTGCCGGGATTAGGCAGAGAACGAACAGCACCACCGACGGCGCCACCGATGCCCCGCCTAGCCCAACGGCAGCCATCGTAATCCCAACCTGGAACGCCCTGCCATCGCCGAGCCGGCGTGTCAGACGCTCAACGAGCACAAGCTGGGTGAAAACCCCCACAGCCCCGACAAACGCCAGCAGGTAGCCCACATGGCGCTCTCCAAGTCCGAAACGCCGATGAACCAGCAGGGCAAACCCTGTCTGGTACACTGCCTGGCAACTCCAGAAGAGGAAGTCGAAGAGCAAGAAAGGGCGCAGCGGTTTATACGCCCAAACACGGCGGATTCCCTCGCTCCACGCCGGTATCCCGCCACCTGTCGTCCGATGCCGAGCAGGCTCGGGTAAGCCCAGAAACGTCCAGAGAGCCGCCACTGTGCTCAAGGTCGCAGCACCCCAGGCAGGTGCCGAGATCCCCCAGATTGCCAGAACCGCCCCTACCAAGGGTCCAGCAATGAAGCCAATCCCGAAAGCTGCTCCGATGAGCCCAAAGCCGCGCGCCCGCTCCCGCTCCTCGAGAATGTCAGCCAGGTACGCCCGCACCGTGGTGATAATGCCACCACAGGCGCCATCGACAATCCGTGCCACGAAGAGCCACTCCAGCGAGGGCGCTAGCGCCATGATGACGTAACCAGCTGCCGCCCCGAAGAGCCCCAGCAGCAAGAAGGGTTTCCTCCCATACCGGTCCGAGAGCGCTCCCCACAGCGGTGATGCAAGTAACTGGGCAATGGAAAAGCTCGAAAACAGCAGCCCAATCTCCAGCTCCGAGGCGCCCATCCGCTGCCCGTAAAAAGGCAGCAGCGGGATAATGATGCCAAAGCCAATCAGGTTCGTCAGCGTTGCCCCAAAGAGGATGGCAAGCGCCCGCCTGCGGGGCACAGCGCCAGAGTCTTGCACCATTGTCCCGTCCTCTGCACGGCACACAAACTTACGGCACACCCCCTGACTCCTCCGGAAGAGCGTTCCCATCTACCACGTTCCTCAGCGGCGCAACCAGAATCGAACAACGGTTCCAACTCCCGGGGTACTCTCCAGCTCATAGGGCGCCTGATGCGCTTCCAGAATGTGCTTGACAATAGCCAATCCCAGCCCACTTCCCTCGGAGGCAAGCGCCTGCGCTGAGCGCACACGGTAGAAGCGCTCGAAGACCCGCTCCTGGTGCTCCTTCGGGATGCCAATACCGGTATCGGCAACCTCTACCCGCACGGTCTTCCCCTGCGGCTCGAGCCGTACCCAGACCGAGCCTCCAGGGCGGTTGTACTTGAGGGCATTGTCGACGAGGTTGAGCAGTACTTGCTCGATCCGCTCCCGGTCTGCCACCACTTCAAGCGGCTCCTCGCAAACCTGCAGCTCCAGCCGCACTTCCCACTGGCGTGCGCGCTCTTCGAAAACCGTAAGCACTTGCCGGGCAAGCTCCCCGAGATCGAAGACCCGCACCCGCATGCGGACAGCACCGCTTTCAATCTGCGAAAGCTCCATGAGCCGCGTCAGCAGCGCCTCTAACCGCTGTGCATGGTGGAGCGCCTTCTGCGCGAATCCCTGTGCCATTGGCTCCAGCGGAAGTTCCGCCAATGCCTCCAGGTAACCGCGCAGGGCAAAGAGCGGATTCCGCAGCTCGTGTGAGACATTGCCCAAAAACTCGCTCCGAACACGTTCGAGCTTGCGTACCCGCATCAGCTCATGCTCGACCTGCGCCACCAGCGCATTGAGCCGTTCGAGAAGCCCGCGAAACTCCTCAGGGAAATCAGCCGGGGCGAAACGGAACGAGAACAGGCCCTGGGACAGCCGCTCCAAGCGCTCGGCAATGTCACCCATCCAGAACGCAAGCCACCTGCGGAACTGCTTCCGCCATTGCCGCAGCAGGACCCCCAACCCGAGTGCTCCAATCCCCACCACGAGCAGTCCCCACCACGGTGCGCCCGCCGCCGCTATCCCCGCACCCGCCACCCCAAGCCC
>Ga0105160_1000003_pt1 | contig 166758 bp, 150 predicted proteins | sample GXS110809BmetaG_FD_89591 | JGI IMG/M metagenome (GOLD analysis project Ga0105160, IMG submission 89591) | Hot spring microbial communities from Gongxiaoshe hot spring, China to study Microbial Dark Matter (Phase II) - GXS 110809B | ecosystem: Environmental > Aquatic > Thermal springs > Hot...
AGGATATGCCCAAACCGCAGTTCCGCCCGAAACGCTAAATCACAAGCCCCTGCCCGCGCGGCAGGGGCCTTGATTCAGCTGCGTACCTGCACCCCCCACACAATCGGCAACGCACCTTGCTCGTGCAACCCGCTAATCGGGCGGAAACGAACCTCGTCCTCGCCCTCCAAATAGCCAAACAACGCCAGCCATGAACGACGCAGCAGCGCCAACTCGCGCGGCACGCCGAAATTCAAACGCGCTGTGCCCGGCGTAGCTAAAGGCAGCCACCGCAGCGCTTCCATTTCGCTTGCTGGCTCTTTGTTCAAACGCGCGAGTGCGGTTGGCGTCGTCTCCACCTGCAGGGGCAACAATGTGCCCTGCACATCTGCCAACCACGCCTGCCCCTCTTGCCACACGATTTGTTGAGGGCGCACCAAACACGGCAACTCGCGCGGCGCAAACGGGTCAAGCAGCCGCTGTAGGTAGTGGCTAATCAGCGGCTGCCACTCGGTGTAGGCGTGACGCAGGGCTTGGGCAATCAGCTCGGCACGCGGCTCGCTAAGCGGCAGCGTCTCATACAACTTCACGCGCTTGGGTGGATAGCCCGGGTAAATGCCTGCGCGTGTTGCCAGCAGCGGCTCCGAACGGCGCGGTTTGAACGCCTGTGCCTCGCGGCTGGGCGCGTGCAGCGGCGCGATCTTGATTTCGCGCAACAACTCGCCTGTGTCCAGTTCCATCAAATGGCTAATGTCCAGCCGAAAGCCTGACGGTAGCTGGATGTTTTCGTAGCCAAGCTCCAGCAGACGCAGGTTGTAACGAGGTTGCAAATCTTTATCGCGCCAAGTGCGCCCCAACATCTCTTCTAATTGTTCGTCGGGCAGGGGGCGCCGCTCGCGGAAATGTTCCTCTAAAGCGCGTGCAGTGAGCCACAGGCGCAGCAGGGCACGCGTGTACTGCTCCTCGTTGACAGGGTTGGTGTGAGCCTGTTCAATCAACTGCACCAACCGTTCCAGCGCCTGCTTGAGCCGGCGCGCCTTGAGGGCTTCCAAGTTGGGCGCCAAAGCTTTGAGCTGTTCTAAAAAGGCGGGCTGAACCCCTGTCAGCCCACGCTCTGCCAGCTCTTGCACGGCTTTGAGTGTCCGGTCAATGCTCTGTGATTGCAGGTCGGTGCGCTCGACGGTGGCTTTGGCGGCGCGCTTGCCCCGACGCGCGGGCTGGGCGGCGGGCGACTCGGCTTGGGTCTGTTCGCCGTAAACAAACCGCTCGGGCGACTGCGCCCACGCAATCAGCACGGCAATCGCGTGCTTGCAGAATTTGCTGAACCGCGCGGCAGGGCAAGTACACTTGGCGTTGAGCGTGCCCCCAGATGCCTCAATCCGCACGGTGTAGGGCTTGGTACCTTGCACTTGCGCGTAAAGTACCGTCTCGGAGCGTGCTAAGTGCAACAACTGATTGCCCGCCACAATCTGCTCGGCGTTGCGATAGGTGGCGTGGTCGCATAAGGCGCGTACCTCGTCCAAACTCATCGGTTGCATCAGCGGCGTGCCCCCTTGAGAATCTGTTCCATCACTTCCAGCAGTTTGTCGGGTGTGGCGGCAAAGGTAGGAATATCCAGCGCCGCGACTTGGCGCGCTAAAGGCTTGTTGTACTCGGGCTTGCCGTCCTCCAGCGCGAGCAGGCATAACACTTGCACCTTGCTCTCACGCAGGGCACGCAGTTGCTCCAGCAATGCCTGCTGGCTGCCTCCTTCGTAAAGGTCAGTAATCAGCACAAAGATACATTTTTCGGGGCGTTTGACCAGGCGCGCCCCGTAGGCAACCGCTTGCGCGATGTCGGTGCCCCCGCCCAACTGCAAAGTGAACAATAGCTCTACGGGGTCGTTGTTGAGATAGGGGGTGAGGTCTACCACACTGGTGTCGAACACCACGAGATGGGTCTCCAGCACGCTTAGCGAGGCAAAAATGCTTGCCATGAGGCTGGAGTAGACAGCGGAGTTCGCCATGCTGCCGCTTTGGTCTACCAAGATAATGATTTGCCAGTCATGGAACCGCTGTTCGTTTGCCCAGAAGTAGAGCCGTTCGGGGATGATGGTTTTGCGCTCGGGCAGATAGTGTTTGAGGTTGCTTTTGAGGGTGCGTCGCCAGTCGAGATTGCGGGCGGAGCGGATAGGCGAGTAGCGGTTGCGCTGAAGCGCGCCAAACACCGCTTGGCGCGCCTGCACTTCCAGTTTGCGGCGCAGTTGCTCCACTACGTTGCGTATCAGTTCGCGGGCGGTTTGTTTCACCGTGTCGGGGATTTGGTCTTTCAGGCTGAGGATGGTTGCCACGAGGCGCACATCGGGCTGTAGGTGAGGCAGTACTTCGGGTTGGAGCAGTAGCTCGGCTAAGCCTGTGCGCTCGAAGGCGTCGCGCTGTACCATCGCAAGCGTGGATTGGTTGAACAGCGCGCGCATCTGCGCCAGCCATTCGGGGATGTAGGGCGCGGTGTCGCCTGTGCCGCCCACACGCGCACCGCGATCGTACACGAAGCTCAGCATCTGGTCAACATGGGTTAGGTTCATTCCTTCGGGCAGTGGCAGTGCCAGCGACGCCGATTCTTCGTCTATGCCGTCCAGCCGAAAGGCAGCGTTGGCAGACTCGGCACGCCTGCCCAAAATGAGGCGCCATCGCACGAGCGCGTCGTTGGGCAGCTCCATTTCGCAAAGGAGTATACCTGTCGTAATCTGCGCGAAGTGCTACGACGCTACTTGTTCAGTCGTTGAACGGATCTTCATCATCTTCAAACAACCCGCCGTTGAGAGGGTCAATGGGCATCGCGGTGTCGGGCATAAGGTCGCTGCTGCTTTCGACGCGGCGCGCAGCCACAGGCTTGGGAATTTCGCGCTCGAACACCTCCAGCACCTTGTCAGGGTCGGGGCGGGTGGTGAGGGTTTTGTGGAGTGCCGCAATAATGCGCTCGCGGTCGAGGTCGCCGTTGCCGTTGCGTGCCCGCACCAAGATATCCACCACCGCGTTGCGCGACAGGTTGGGGTTTAGATGGCGCAGGTTCTCCCACACGGCGTCTTCCAGGGGCTTGTCTGGCTCGGGCTTATAAAGCTGCAAGCCATCTTGTCCACGCATAATTGCAGGACGCGGGAAGCGGATGAAAATTGGCTGGTTGAAATAGGGGTGGCGCACTAACATCTCGCCGGGCGAAAGCGCGCCCATCTTCTCTTTCACCGCCGCGCCGAAGATATTGTAGCCCGGCTGTGCCATCTCCTCCATCTCAATACGCCCGTATAGCGAGGTGGAACAGTTGCCCACCACCTGGCGGTCTACTTGGGAACGGAATTGCTGCGCTCCAAACAGCACCAGCCCTAAGTAGCGTCCGCGTGCGCAGATGTCGCGCAGGGTGCGCATCACATAGGTTTCGCGGTTGGTGTTGGGCGCATATTGGTTCAGCTCATCCACCACTACCACGACTGCGTCCACGCCCAAGCTGCGCTGTTCCATGCGCTCACGCAGTTCGGCTACCACGCGCGTGAAAATCAGGTCTTGCGCCTCTGCTGAGAGGTTCGCCACATCAATCACATACACCGTGCGGTCTTGGAACTTGCCCCACGGCAAGTCCATTGCGGTGTCGCTTTCGCCCACCAAGCCCGCGAAGCGCGTGGTGAGGTTCACGAGACGGTTTTGGATTTTGCGAATGGTTTCCACCGCGAAGCTGCGCCATTGCTTTTGGTTTTTCGCCTCCAGCAGCTTGAGCACCGCTTCAAACCAGTGCACAAGGTCGCCAAAACTGTTCACGCGATAAACGCCGGGCAGCCCGCGCGCTTTCAGGATGTCGGCTTCCTCTTCCTCGAAGGCGAACTCGCCTGGCTCAATCACACGCTGGCGTAGAAACTGCAAAAAGGCGTCCGCCTTAGCGTCCACGTCGTCTTTGTTCAGCAGCACCTCCACATAACGCATCACCTCGCGCATGCCCCACAGCATCGGGTGCACATTGTGGCGCAGTTGTGGGTGGGTGCGTAGCGTTGCCAAGTTCACGCGGTCGGGCTTGTAAGGAGCGTAATACTCCACGCGCGGGAATGGCTTGGGATCCACGCCCAATGCCTTGTAAATCTGTTGGTCGCGACTGTCCAGTTGATGGGCTGGCGGCAGGTCAAGAAACAGCAGGTCGCCCCCTTTGACATTGAAGCAGACTGCCGCTACGCTTTTACTAGTTTTTTGGAAAATCGCCATGAGTAAGAACAAAATTGCGCTGGTTTTGGCAGCCAAACCGCTGGCACCCGTGACATTGAGGTGCCCTGCTTCGGGTCCCAGCAGAAAGTCAGCATCCAAGTAAATTGGGGCGATGTTGGCGCCGCTCTCGTAGACGCCCACAGGAATCCGGCGATGGTCGGGAATTTCGTCAATGCGTAGTGCCCGTTGAACATCGTGTTCGGTTGCCAGGTAGACAGGAGCGATTGGTACGGGTTGTACGGGCTGTTCGGGGTTGTGGCGCAGCACGGCGGCGGTGTAGACGCGGATTTCAGGGCGTTCGGTGGGCGGCTGTGCGTCGGGTTTGGCGTCGGCGCCTAAATAATCAAACATCGGGCTGGCGACATCGTTGTAGCCCTGCCCTTCCGTAACGATGCCCCACACTTGCCGATAGCCTGTGTCCACCACAACCAGGGTGCCAATGCCGATGGGGGCTTCGGGGGTCGCCCAAAAGTGGAACTGATATGCCGTGTTGGGTTGGCGTTCGGTGCCCACCACGCGCCCAACCAGTTGGCGTTTAGCCATTGGTGCCCCCGCTCCGTTGTTTGCTACCGATGGGGTATACATCGCTCTCACCCGCTACAGATAGGATTATACCCCGAATGCGTGAGTCAAGTTAACACAATCGCCTGATTGGCTACCTATTCGTCTGGGGTGGGCGGGATCCCTGATAAGGGTGCACGGTTCACCCCGAATTCGGACGCCGCTGGCGCATTTGCCCCATTTTCAGCGCCTCAAGCAGAAGGCAGAGACGGATTTTTCTCGAACCCCCTCCTTCAGGTTCCCCCTACTGCATAGGGGAAACCGAGTGCGTTTTTCGGTTCCCCTTGCGGAGCGGGAGGAACCTTACGGAGGGGGTAAGGGGGTTGAGGGAGCTAAGTTGGTTGTTGGTACAGCTAAGTTGAACCTATGCGTTGTACCCTTACCAGGGCGGGATCCCCCGCTTGGCTCGGAAGGACAGGTCGTTGGTGCCCCGACCTTTCCTGTCCTTCTGAGCCGCAGGCGAGGGATCTCTGGAAGACAGAGCAAGCCTCCGCGCGGCGCTCGGGGGGACGAACTGCTCAGGTCAGTGCGATGTCGGTGCGGTAGTGCATGCCTTCAAAGTGGATTGACTCCACAGCGCGGTAGGCGTTGGCGCGGGCGTCGGCAAGGGTATCGCCGATTCCGACTACATTGAGCACGCGCCCACCCGCTGTGACGATTTGCCCCTCTTGTTGGCGCGTGCCCGCGTGGAAAATCAGCACATCAGGCAGTTGACTGGCTTGCGACAGCCCCTCAATCGGCAATCCTGTGCGGTAGCTGCCGGGGTACCCCCCTGAGGCCAGCACCACGCATACTGCAGCACGCGAACTGAACCGCATCGGTGTTGCATGCAATGTGCCCTCGATGGATGCCAGCGCAAGTTCTACTAGGTCGCTTTCCAGCAGAGGCATAAGCACTTGGGTTTCAGGGTCACCGAAGCGGCAGTTGAACTCCAGCGTGTAGGGTTGCTCGTTGCTAATCATTAGCCCTGCGTAGAGGATGCCGTGATAGGGCGTGCCGCGTTGCGCCATTGCTGCAACCACGGGGTGTACAATCTGGTGCAGGGCTGCCTCAATCAGGGCGGGGGGTGCGTCGGGCAGGGGCGTGTAGCAGCCCATACCGCCCGTGTTCGGTCCGCGGTCGCTGTCTAAGGCGCGTTTATAGTCGCGCACAGGGGGCATTGGTAGGGCGGTCTGTCCATCTACGATGCACAGCAGCGACATTTCGCGTCCGTAGAGGCGGTCTTCGATGACCACGCGCGCACCCGCCTCGCCAAGGCCGCGCTCCACCATCAGGAACTCTACTGCGTCGAGTGCATCGCTAAACGTGTCGCACACGAACGCGCCCTTGCCCAACGCCTCGCCATCGGCTTTCACTACGCATGGATGCTCGGCGTAGCGGTTGCGTAGATAGGCTTTGGCGGTCTCGGGGTCATCGAACACCGCGAAGGGGGCAGTGGGCGCGCCTACCTGCTGCATTAGCTGTTTGGCGAACGCCTTGCTGCCCTCCAACTGTGCCGCTGCCCGCGACGGACCAAAGCACCGAATGCCCGCCTCGCGCATGGCGTCTGCTAGCCCCGCAATCAGGGGCGATTCGGGACCAACCACCACGAGGTCAATCGCATTTTGCTTGGCAAACGCCACCAGTTCTGAGATAGCAGTAGGTGCAATCGGAACGCACTCTGCCAGCTGGGCGATGCCCGCGTTGCCTGGCGCTGCGTAGAGTGCCTCGCAGTGCTGACTCTGGCATAGTTTCCACGCGATGGCGTGCTCGCGTCCGCCGCCACCAACTAAAAGGATGCGCATAGCCGACTCCTTTGGTTCGCAGGCGGCAAAGGTTTTCCTACGTAGTTTTGCTTACCCGAAGCCGTTCTCGGGCAGATTCAGCGTGTCTACGCGGTGCAATCACTAAATCTTGCTTTGCACACCCCTCATGTGGTACAATCAGTTGTGGCAAATTGGCTGCATTACGCAACGGCTGGGTGAAAGCATGGCAAGCGCGAAGCGCAACGGCAACAAACGCAAAACCAACGCACGCCGAATCGAGCTAAAGCCGAAGGAGCGTTCACAGCAGTTCTACGACCGAATCGCGTTGGTATTAGTGTTGATAGGGCTCACCCTTTTAGTGAGCCTCGTGGTGCCCAACAGCGGTGTGGTAGGGGCGACGCTGCGCGATGGGCTGAAGTTGCTGTTTGGTAACGGTGCGTTTCTGTTGCCTGTGGTGTTGTGGTTGGCGGCAGGTGCGCTGGTGTTCGGCTACGGCAAAATCGCCTTGCCAGAGGTGATAGGGGGCGGTGCGCTGCTGCTGCTGACGCTGCTGGGCTGGATTGCTAAGCCTGATGCCGCGGGCAACTGGTTCGAGGCAAACGCTTTGAAAAGCTCAGGGGGCTATTTGGGCGCGGTGATTGGCTACCTGCTTACGACCGCCCTAGGGCAGGGGCGTGCTGTTGTGCTGGGCGTGCTTACCTTGCTGGGCGCGCTGATGATGCTGAACCTGCCGCTGGCGCAGTTGGCGCGCGCTCTTGTTCGGGCGTTGCAGGTGAGCTGGCGGGGCACCGCTACCGCTTCCAAAGCCGTCGCTGCCGTTGCTTCAGGCACAGCAAGCAAAGCTGCTGAAGCCGTCAAGCGCAAGGCGGAACAGCGCACTCACCAACGCGAGCTGGCAGCGCGCGCAGTAGCCGCCACACCTACCACAGCCCTCAAATCGACAGAACGAAAGCCCACCGAGAAAGCCAACCAAGAGGTAGCCGTTCGCGTTGGGACCCCGCGCGATACGCGCCCCGAACCCTTGCCTACCCCCACCGCCTCAGGCAACTACACCCTGCCGCCCCTGTCGCTGCTGAAAGAGCCACCTGCCCCGCCAAAACGCAATCAAGCCGAAATCAAAGAGAAAATCGCCAAACTGGAGGAGACCCTACAAGATTTCGGCATCGACGCGAATGTGGTGGAGGTCGCCCACGGACCGACCGTCACGCGCTACGAAATCCAGCTTGCGCCGGGCATCAAGGTCAACCGTGTGGTGAACCTTGCCGATAACTTGGCAATGGCGCTGGCAGCAATCGCGGTGCGCGTAGAGGCTCCCATTCCGGGCAAGAACGCCATCGGCGTGGAAGTGCCCAACGACCACCCGCAAATGGTGACCCTGCGCGAAGTGATGGAGAACCCCGAGTTTTGGAACGCACCAAGCCTACTTACCTTCGCGCTCGGCAAAGATGTGGCAGGTACCCCCAAATACGCCGACCTGACACGGATGCCCCACCTGCTCATCGGCGGGGCGACCAACTCGGGCAAGAGCGTGTGCTTGCTCTCGCTGATTACCAGCTTGCTGTTCCGCGCCACGCCGCGCCAACTGCGCTTCGTAATGATTGACCCTAAGCGCGTTGAACTCACGCTGTTTGATGGCATTCCGCACCTGATGTGCCCTGTAGTGCGGGATGTGAAGCTCGCGGCGGGCGCGCTTCGCGCCGTGCTCAAAGAGATGGATCGTCGCTACGACTTGTTTGCCAACACGGGCGTGCGCAACATTCAGGGCTACAACGAGCGCGTCGCCGAAGACGAACGCCTGCCCTATGTGGTGGTCATTATCGACGAGTTGGCAGACCTAATGATGCAAGCTGCGTCGGAAGTGGAAACCTCCATCGCGCGATTGGCACAACTGGCACGCGCCACAGGCATTCACTTAGTGATTGCCACGCAGCGCCCGTCGGTGGATGTCATCACGGGCACCATCAAGGCGAACATCGCCAGCCGAATTGCGTTTGCGGTCTCCAGCCAAGTAGATAGCCGCACGATCCTGGACATGGCGGGCGCAGAGCGACTGTTGGGGCGCGGCGATATGCTCTACCTGCCGATTGATGCCTCCAAGCCCACGCGCATTCAGGGCTGCTATGTGTCGGAAGCCGAGATTGAGGCGGTTGCCGACTTCTGGCGCGCCCAGGAGTCGCCTGTCTACCTGCTCAACCCTGCCGAGTTTGACCTGCCCTCCAGCGCCGACTTCGATGACGACGAGGAAGAGGACGAACTGTTTCCTGCGGCAGTGCGCTTGGTGGTGGCACATGGGCAAGCCTCCACTTCTATGCTGCAGCGTCGGTTCAAGATTGGCTACGGGCGTGCGGCGCGCTTGCTGGATTTGATGGAGCGTCGGGGCATTGTGGGGCCGCTGGACGGCGCAAAGCCCCGCCAAGTATTGGTGACTCGCGCCGAAGCCGAGCAGATGCTACGCCAGTATGAATCCCATTAGGCACCCTTACAGGTACAACACCCTGCCTTGATAGCGTGCCATCAGCTGCGCGTTATGCGCATCGCCCCCTTCTAGGTTCGCCGACATGAACACAGGGGGCGTGATGCCACGCTCCAACAAGATGGCGCATGCTTCGGCAACGATTGCGTTCACTAACGCCGCGCCTAACACGGTTGACACAGGAGCGACGGGTTGCGGAAAGCCCTCCAACTGCACCAGCGCGTCACCGCGCGGCGCGCCGTTATCAATCACCAAATCTGCCACCTCAAACAACCGATAGCCCGTGCTGCTGCGCGGCGCCACCGATTGCGAATACTCCAGCGAGGTCAGCGCAATGACTTTGGCACCTTGCTGCTTGGCATACAACGCCACTTCCACAGGCGCTGCGTTGCGCCCCGACACCGAGTGCACCAGCACTACATCGCTGGGGCTAATCGGGATGTGCTTCACTGCAGTGAGAGCATAGCCATCTAACCGCTCCAGCGCCGAAGTCAACGTAATTGGGCGCACATCACAGGTCAGCCCAGGAATGAAAATCGGGCTAACAGGCACCAGCCCACCCGCACGGTAGGTCAGCTCCTCTGTGAGGATGCCCGCGTGCGATGCACCGAACACATACAGCAGCCCATCAGCTTGCAGCGCGTTGGCAATCCAAGTGGCAGCGGTCTCCAGTTGCTCGTGCTGACGCTCGTAGATGGCTTGCAACAAGCGCAAGACCTCTGGAATGTAGCGCGTGCGCATAGCGTGGCGATTATACCTACCAGCACACGCGCCACCCACGCCCACTTGTTGCCCCCGACCGATGCAACTGCCCTAAATTTTCCACCCTATTGGTTGTAAAATCAGCAGGAATTCACCACACTCTGTGGTATACTGCGTTTCCAACGGAGCGGAGAAATGGCGCGTACAGGGAGGTCACATCGCGGTTGGAGCGTTGTGTTGTGGTTGGTAGCCATCTGGCTGACTTTCCACACCACACCGCGCACAATTCGCACTTTCAGCCAGTGGCGCCACACGCGCGCCGAAACCCATCAGCTCGAGTTGGAACTGCAAAGCCTGCGCCAACACGAGCAGTACTTGCAATCCGAATTGGAGCGCGCCCGTACCGACTTGGGGCGCGAGTCGCTGGCACGCCAGCGCGGCTGGATTCGCAAAGGCGAGGAGCCACTGCGCCTCGGTCGCTAAGCGCGCGCCTAACTCAACAAGGTGAAACAACCCAAGCAATTACCAGGTATGAGGTTCCGCGCCTTCGGCTCAGGATGACAGGGTTAGCTACCGTTTGTCACCCCGAGCGTCGCGAGGGGTCTCGACTGAGTTTCGCTTGAGGTTCCTCGCCCTCGGTTCGGAATGACATAGCTTTTGACGGCAAAAACAGACCGATAGGGAGCAAGGGGCGTCAGAGTAAGAATAACTGTTGCAGGAAACCTGCCCATCGTTTCGAATCTACCCCTTATCGCGTTTAGGGCTACGGAGGGAGCAACGCTATGGCGAAAAACAACAACGGCGGACGCGAGCATTGGGGATCGCGAATAGGTTTGGTGCTGGCGATGGCGGGCAACGCCATCGGTATCGGCAACTTTTTGCGCTTTCCCGGACAAGCTGCTGCCAACGGCGGCGGGGCATTTATGATCCCGTACTTTATCGCCCTCATCTTTATGGCGATCCCTTTGATGTGGCTGGAGTGGGCGCAAGGACGCTATGGTGGCGTGCGTGGACACGGTACCACGCCCGGCATGTTCCAGCTGATGTGGAATAACCGCATTAGCAAATACTTGGGCACTCTAGGCATTTTCATTCCGTTAGTGATTTTGATTTACTACTCTTACCTAGCCAGCTGGACGATCGGCTACAGCATCTATACCATCACCAACCAGCTGCCGAAAGTGCAAGAGCAAGGCATCACACGCGATGATTTAGCGGCACTGGCGCGTGGCGAAATTCGTGAGAACCTGATTGCAGGGCTGCCCATCCAGCGCGCCGATGTTGACCAGTTCCTCGCCGCAGGCACTGCCACCCCCGCGATGATGGAATTTCTTAGCAAAATCGGCGTCAAACCCGAACAAATCCCTCAACTGACCCCCGAGCAGCGCCTCGAAAAAGTAGAAGCAGCGATTGTCCAAGAGAAAATCGTGAAACCGTTTGATGAGGCGCGTAAACGCTATACGGGCGGGATTACTGCTGACGGGCAACCTGCAGGCGATGTGCTGCAGGTACCGACCTTTACCTATGTGGTGTTTTTAGGCGTGTTTTTGCTCAGCATTTGGATTCTGGCGCGCGGCGTATCGGGCGGGATTGAGATGCTGGCAAAGATTGGCATGCCGTTGTTGTTCGTGTTGGCTGTGATTATGGTGATTCGCGTGTTGACGCTGGGGCATCCTGTGTCGGAAACACAGGGGCCGCTGAACGGCTTGGCGTTCTTGTGGGAGCCGAAATGGTACATCGAGCGCGATGGGCGCCAAGTGTTTGTGCTGGCAGACCCGGGCGTGTGGTTGGCAGCGGTCGGGCAGATATTCTTCTCGCTGAGTTTGGGCATGGGCGCTATTCAGTGCTATGCCTCTTACTTGCGTGAGAAGGACGATGTTGCCCTCACGGGGCTTTCTACCACCTCCGCTAACGAGTTCGCCGAGGTAGTGCTGGGCGGCTCCATCGCCATTCCTGCTGCAGTGACTTTCTTTGGCATTGGAGCCACGCAGATTATCGCCTCGCAGGGCACTTTCTACTTGGGCTTTGCCTCGCTGCCCCCTGTGTTTGAGTTCATGCCGCTGGGGCAGATTCTGGGCGCGCTGTGGTTCTTCTTGCTGTTTATCGCAGCGATTACCTCCGTGATGGCGTTGGCGCAGCCGTTTGTGGCGTTTCTGGAAGACGAGTTCGGCTTCTCGCGGGGCAAGGCGGTGGCGATTCTGGCAGCCGTGTGGTTTCCCAGCACGCATCTATGCATCTTTCTGAGCGGCTCGCTGGATGTGATGGATTTCTGGGCGGGCACTTTCTTCCCACCGCTGTTTGCCTTGCTTGAGATTATCCTGCTGATGTGGATTTTCGGCGGCGAGAAAATCTGGGCAGAGTTGCTGCAAGGCGCGCAAATCCGTCCGTGGCGCTTCTTCTACTACAGCGCCAAGTACATCGCGCCGATTATCTTGCTGTTCGTGTTGGGCTTTTGGACTTGGCTCAACATCATCCAGCCCATCTTGGACGGTACCGTGCTGCAGAAGGGCGTTGAAGGGCAAGGCGTGGGCTGGACGGTGTGGGTCACGCGCCTCTATCTGATTGGGCTATTCGTTGCGCTGGCGTTGATGGTGCGCACGGCATTCAAGCGTAAATTCAAGGAGGAGGCAGCTGTATGAGCACAAGCGGATGGATTTTTATGATAGGCGCGTGGCTGTTTGTTGGCGGGTTGTTTGTTTACTGCTTCGGGCGCATTCTCTTTGGCGGGAACACGAGCGCCCAAGAATAGGGTATACTGTACTACCGCTACGCGATGCGGGGCGCGATTGCCGCGCCCCTTTTGTGCCGTTCGGTATTCGTGCGGGCACAGGCTCGTAGCGTTGGAGCAGTGATGCAGCGGCTTTCTTGCCGTTGCAGGCGGCGACAGGAGTGGTGTCGCCCGATAGGTGTTGTGTCGGCATTGTGCCGATGGCTTACTGAGGAGGCAAACAATGGCAAGCAAGAAGGGTGTTGGCAGCACGCGAAACGGACGCGACAGCAATCCGAAGTTTTTGGGCGTGAAGGTATACGGGGGCGAGTTCGTGCGCGCCGGGCATGTGATTGTGCGCCAGCGGGGCACGAAGTTCCATCCTGGGCGCAATGTGGGGCGTGGCAGCGACGACACGCTGTTCGCACTGGTGGACGGCTATGTGCGCTTTGAAGGTCCGCGCCATCGCCGCCGCGTAAGCGTCTATCCTGCGCCCAGCTAACGCTTAGCCGCAGCCAAACGAGCTACCGCAGTTGTAACACTGGTAGCACGCACCCGCGCGCACCATAATCATGCCGCAGCTGGGGCAGGGCGGCGCGTCCTGCTGCAACCTCACCAATTGCGACCAGTCCGTGGTCATCGCACCCTGCCCCTGAGGCAAGCCCCCGTGTACGCCTTCGGGTTCAGGCAGCTCAGCACTGCTTGCACTCTCTAACGCCTCGGGCGGAACAGGCTGACTTTGCAAAAACTTCAACGCCAGCCAGCGGAAAATGTAGTCCACAATCGAAGTAGCGATCGGAATCTGTGGGTTATTCGTGAAGCCACTGGGCTGGAAGCGCGTGTAAGAGAACTTCTCCACCAGCTTCTCCAAGGGCACGCCGTACTGTAGGGCGAGCGAGATCGCCGTGGCGAAAGCGTCCATCAGTCCCGATATTACCGAACCTTCCTTCGCCATCGTCAGGAAAATCTCGCCGGGCGTGCCATCTTCGTACATACCAACTGTAATGTAGCCCTCATGCCCTGCCACACTGAACTTGTGGGTGATGCTCTTGCGCTCATCGGGTAGACGTCGGCGCACAGGGCGGCTGACTTCGGCGAGCTGCGCCTCCGCTTCAGGCTTCTTGGTGGAGAGTGGCTGCGTGCGCTTGCTGCCGTCGCGGTAGATTGCAATCGCCTTCAGCCCCAGTTTCCACGCTTGCATGTAGATCTGCTCAATATCTTCTGGGGTAGCGTCGTTAGGCACATTCACAGTCTTAGAGATTGCCCCCGACAGGAACGGCTGCACAGCCGCCATCATCTTCACATGCGCCAGTGGGGCAAGGCTGCGGGTGCCTTTGGCAGGGCGGAAGGCGCAATCGAACACGGGTAGATGTTCGGGCTTGAGGTACGGCGCGCCCTCGATCGTGTCGTTCTCGTCAATGTAGCGGGTGATTGCCTCAATCTCTTCGTCGGTGTAGCCCAGTTGCTGGAGGGCAAGCGGCACGGTAGTGTTCACGATTTTCAGCACGCCGCCGCCGACCAGCGTTTTGTATTTCACTAAGGCGATATCAGGCTCAATTCCTGTGGTATCACAGTCCATAAGGAACGCTATCGTGCCTGTAGGAGCTAATACCGTCACCTGCGCGTTCCGATAGCCGTATTGCTCGCCCAGTTGCAGAGTCTCTTGCCACACGGCGCGGGCGGCGTTCATCAGCGCAGGGGGCACATACTCTGCCTGAATGCTGTTCAGTGCGTCGGCGTGCATGCGCATCACTTCCAGCATCGGGGCGCGGTTCAACTCAAACGCGGGGAACGGACCGCCACAATCGCGAGCGATAATTGCCGACTGCCGATACGCCTCGCCGTGCATCAGCGCGGTAATCGCGGCGGCGTAGGCGCGCCCTGCATCGCTGTCGTAGGGCAAGCCGAGCGACATTAGCAGCGCGCCCAAGTTCGCATAGCCCAGCCCTAGCGGGCGGAAGTTGTGGCTGTTATCGGCGATTTTCTCGGTCGGATACGCCGAGGCGTCCACGATAATCTCCTGCGCCGTGATAAAGATGCGCACGGCAGCGCGGAAGGCGTCGATGTCAAAATCGCCGTTGGGCAATCTAAATTTCATCAAGTTTATACTGGCAAGATTGCAGGATGTGTCGTTGAGAAAGACAAACTCACTACAAGGGTTGCTTGCCTCGATTGGACCACTATTTTTGACCGTGTTCCACTTGTTGATGGTGTCGTGGAACTGCAAGCCGGGGTCGCCGCACACCCAGGTGGCTTCGGCGATTTTGCGAAATAGCTCGCGCGCGCGATAAGTGCCCAACACTTCGCCGGTGGTGCGCGCGATGGTGTGCCACTCGCGGTCTTCTTCCACTGCGCGCATAAACTCATCCGTGACGCGCACACTGTGGTTCGCGTTCTGGAAGTAGACCGAGTCGTAGGCACCGCCGGGCACATTGAAGCCGGGGTCATAGCCTGCTTCAATAAGTGCCCATGCTTTTTTCTCTTCGTTCGCCTTGGATTCAATGAACTCCACGATGTCGGGGTGGTCAACGTTCAAGATCACCATTTTGGCGGCGCGTCGGGTTTTGCCGCCACTTTTGATAACGCCCGCGAAGGCATCAAATCCGCGCATAAACGAAACGGGTCCTGAAGCGCGCCCTCCTCCCGACAAATACTCTTTCGAGCTGCGCAACGGCGAGAGGTTGGTGCCCGACCCCGAGCCAAACTTGAAAATCATTCCCTCGGTTCTGGCGAGCTCGAGAATCGATTCCATCGTATCCTCTACTGATACAATAAAACATGCGGAGCACTGACTTCTGGGCTCGATTCCGACATTGAACCAGACAGGGCTGTTGAATGCGCCATACTGATGTAGCAGCAAATATTTGAGTTCGTCGCGGAAGGCTTCGGCGTCCGCTTCGGTGGCAAAGTAGTTGAGTTGGCGTCCCCACTCGGTGAGGGTGTTCACCACGCGCCCGATGACCTGCTTGACGCTGGCCTCGCGTTCAGGCGTGCCCAGCTGCCCGCGGAAGTATTTGGAGACAACCACGTTCGTAGCGAGCTGGCTCCAGAAAGCGGGTACCTCCACATCGGTTTGCTCGAACACCACTCGCCCGCGCTCGTCGGTAATCACGGCGGTGCGCCGCTCCCACTCCACCTCGTCAAAGGGATCTATGCCCGGTTTGGTAAAGCGTCGCTCAATGGTTAGCCCCTTGCCCGTGTTGATGTTATCAAACTTCTCGCGGGGGATGTAGCCGTAACGCAGGGCAGTACCGCTGGGCTTTGGGCGGATCGATTCTCGGACTTCAACGACCGCGCCATCAGTTCGTGCTCCAAACTCCAGTGTGCCCTCATTAGGGTTCATCGCTGCCTCCTTGGGATGCCGCGCTGCGCCCGGAATGATAGATTTTTTGCGCTAAAAACCGTTGTCATGCCGAGTGCGTCGAGGAACCCTCCCTCATCCACTTTCGCCGCGGGTGCGTTTCTGCTGGCGGGTGAGCATTTGCACGACGCGGCTGAACTGCTGTGGGTCTTCGAACTCCTCGTACACGGAGGCGAAACGCACATAGGCGACGGGGTCTATTTGGAGCAGTTTCTCCATCACCATGCGCCCGATTTCTACGCTACTGATTTCGTTCTCGTCGCGGTTGTGGATTTCTTGCTCGATTTCGTCGACGGCTTTTTCCAGCACATCCATGCTGACGGGGCGTTTGCGGCAGGCGACCACCATACCTTGCAATACCTTGTTGCGGTCAAACGGCTCGCGTCGTCCATCTTTTTTGACCACCATAAGGGGGCGCTCTTCGTAGCGTTCAAAGGTGGTAAAGCGTTTGCCGCAGCGCAAGCATTCGCGTCGCCTTCGGATGACTGCCCCGCCTTGCGAGGGGCGCGAATCCACCACATGGTCTTCATCCACACCGCAGTACGGGCACCGCATCGTTCCGCCTCGCTTGCCACATATGTGCAGGCTGCCTGCCGTCAACCCTACATCTTGTGGCTGTTATATTATAGCATGCGTGGCATAGCGTGTCAAGTGGGGGGATACAGGGTGTCTCGTAATCGCAGGGAAATAGGGTATTTTGTTGCGCCGTAAGCGGCTGTTTGAGAAATGGCTGTGCAGGGATAGGTATTTCATAGTAGCGGTTTGAAACGCGAGCGAACAAATTCGCGCTTACGCAATCGAAAAACCCTGCCTTCGCGAGTTTTCGAGCGTATGGGTGCGAATTTATTCGCCTGTGTGCCTGCTCCCCCATCTCTTATGCAGTTTTTAGGGATGTCAACTTCTGCCCCCCTCCTATAGGTTCGCCTCACAAGCGAGGGGAGCCGAAAAAATGCTCGGTTCTCCCTACTGGCATGGGGAGCCCTCATCTTTGTCGCTTTGCGCGATTTGCGCTACATCTTGAGCGTCAGTGGGGCACCACGCCTCTACAGATTGTGTTTTTGTGCGAAGTGACAAACATCAGGTTCCCCCTACTGCGTAGGGGGAACCTTACGGAGGGGGTTTGGAGAAAAGCAGGTAGCAGCTTCGGCTGTTGAGGCATTACCCTGTATCCTTGTCAGGGGAGCACCTGTCCGTGCTGCGCTCAGAATGACCCGTCTATTTTCGCGGAAGTGCGCTTGTCATTCCGAGCTGAAGGCGAGGAGTTAGCAAAAAGGGCGCAATTCGGGTTAGTTTGGGTATAATCCCCATTGGTAGGAGGCAGCACCTTGAGTACAACGACACTGCTGAGGGATGGACAACAAGTTTCGGCATATCACGAGCAGTTGACAAAGCAAGATTTGCTGGAGATTTATCGGCGGTTGTGGTTTGCACGGCTATTTGATGAGGCGCTCTATGATGCCAAGAAAAAAGGGCGCTTGCGCCGCGGGAATGTGTATGGCTCGCGTGGGCAAGAGGCGATTATGGTGGGGACCACCTACCCCCTGCACGAAGATGACTTCGTATCCCCGATTCACCGCGATATGCCTGTGTTTGTGTTTCGCGGGATGCGCTTAGAGGAAGTAATGTGTCAGATCTGGGGTAAAGCGGAAGCCCCTACGCGCGGCAAGGACTCGTGGAGCCACATGGGCGATATTTCCAAGGGCATCATCCACTCCACCAGTATGCTGGGTTCCACGATTGCGGTGGCGTGTGGCGTGCTGTGGGCGCAGCGGCTGGACGGCAGACGCGACCGCGTACTGGTTGCCTACACGGGCGAAGGCGCAACCGCTACGGGCCCGTTTCACGAGGGCTTGAACTTCGCCGCAGTGCACAAGCTACCCCTGATTGTGGTGGTGGAGAACAACCAATATGCCTACTCCACACCCGTGGAGCTGGAGGTGCCCACCAAAACAGTTGCCGAGCGGGCGCTGGGCTATGGTATTCCTGGCTATAGCATTGATGGCAATGATGTGTTAGAAGTGTATGACACGATGTGCGCTGCGCTGGAACATGCCCGCGCCGGCAACGGTCCTGTGCTGATAGAGTGCGTAACTTATCGCCTGCAAGGGCATGCTGACCACGATGAAACCCGCGCGCGCCAATATCGCCCCGTGGAGGAGATTGAACTGTGGGAGCAGCGCGACCCGATTCCGCGCTTCCGCAACTACCTGCTCAACACAGGACAGTTCACGGAGGCTGAGTTGCCCGAACCGCCACGCGACCTCGTGGAGCAAATCCAACGCGCGATAGAGTACGCCATCAACAGCCCTGACCCTGAACCACACACGGCTTTGGAAGATATCTACGACGAAAGCGCGGGGGTGTCGCGATGCGTGAAGTAACCTTCTTGGAAGCCATCCGCCTCGCCATCTGGGAAGAGATGGAGCGTGACCCGAATGTGTTTATCATTGGCGAGGATATCGGGCGCATGGGCGGGGCGTTCGGCGTGACGGAAGGCTTTCTGGCACGCTTTGGTCCCGACCGCGTGGTCGACGCCCCCATCTCGGAAACCGCCATTGTTGCTGTGTGCGTGGGCGCAGCAGCGGTCGGCAAACGCGGCATCGCCGAGATGCAGTTTATTGACTTTATCTCGTATGCCTTTGACCAAGTAGTGAATGTGGCAGGCACCTACCTCTACCGTTCGGGGGGCAAGGTGCCAATCCCCATCGTGGTGCGAGGCCCGTCGGGCGGTTATGTGGGCGGCAGCTTGTATCACAGCCAGCAGTTTGAGGCGTGGTTTTTCCACACGCCCGGCGTCAAAGTAGTGCAGCCTGCCTTCCCCGACGATGCTTACGGCTTGATGAAAGCCTCTATCCGCGACAATAACCCCGTGGTGTTCTACGAGCACAAGTATCTCTATCGGCGCATCAAGGGTCCCATCCCCGAAGCCCACGAGGATTATATCGTAAAGCTGGGCGAAGCGCGTATCCGCCGCTACGGCGACGACATTACCGTAATCACCTACGGTGCGATGGTCCACTTCGCCTTAGAGGCCGCGCAACGCTTGGAGCGCGAGGGTATCTCGCTGGAGGTCATTGATCTGCGCACACTCAAACCGCTGGATATGGATACGATTGCCGAATCGCTCCAGAAAACCAGTCGGGTATTAATTGTGCACGAAGCGCCCAAGACGGGGGGAATCGGCGCGGAGATTTCAGCGCGTATTAGCGAGCATTACTTCGAGTGGCTGGATGCGCCGATTATGCGTGTGGCAGCCAAAGATGCCTTTGTGCCCTTTGCTGAGCCATTAGAAAAATTCGTGCTGCCGAGTGTGGACGAGATTGTGTTTGCCGCCCGCGAGCTGGCAGCGTACTGAGGGAGTGTGGCAATGAAGGTAGCGGTGATTATGCCCGAGCTGGGCGAGAGCATCGTAGAAGGCACGATTGTGCGCTGGCTCAAGCAAGAGGGCGAGCCAGTGCAAGAGGACGAGCCGATTGTGGAGATTATGACCGACAAGGTCAACACCGAGTTGCCCGCGCCTGCCTCGGGCGTGTTGCAGCGCGTGTTGGCAGCCGCAGGTGCTACCGTTCAGGTGGGGCAAGAGTTGGCGTTTATTGAGACCGAGCCCAGCGCAGTTGAACAACCTGCCGCAGAGCCGCCCTCTGCGCAACCTGTGGCTGAACCATCAGCACCGCCGCCCATTAGTGCGGTGGGCTTCTATGGGGCTGAGACCGAGCCAGTGTCCGTCGCGCCTACGCCAGAACCCCCTCCTGCGCCTGCACCCGCCCCGCGCACCGACGGACAAACCCGCACAGGACGCCCCTTTATCTCGCCCGTGGTGAGCAAAATCGCCCAAGAGCACGGGCTGAGTATGGAAGAGCTGCTCTCGATTCAAGGCACAGGCACGGGCGGGCGCATTACCCGCAAGGATGTAGAAGCATATTTAGCGCGACGTGCGGCCGCACCCAAACCTGCACCCCAGCCCGCAGCCCCGCCTGCACCGCCTCCCGCGCCCGCACCGCAACCCGTCGCCGCGCCTGCGCCACAACCCGTCGCGGCTGCCCCTCGCGAGGGCGAGGAAATCATCCCGCTGGTAGGCATGCGCAAAGCCATCGCGGAACACCTCACCAAGAGCTATCAAACCGCTGTGCATGTCACCACCGTCATCCAAGTGGATGTGTCCAAACTGGTGGAGTTCCGCGAGCGCAACAAAGAATCGTTCCAGCAGCAATATGGGGTGCGTCTGACCTACACACCGTTCTTCGTGAAGGCGTGTACCGACGCACTGCTGGAGTTCCCGATGATGAACGCCATCCTCCAAGACGACCAGATTATTGTGCGCCACTATGTGCACATGGGCGTGGCAGTGGCCCTGGGCGCAAAGGGCGAAGAGGGGCTGATTGTACCCGTTATCCGCGACGCGCATAAGAAATCGCTCATCGACATCGCTCGCGAGCTGGAAGATATCGCAACCCGCGCCCGCAACAAAACCATCGGGCTTGCCGATGTGCAAGGCGCCACCTTCACCCTCACAAACCCTGGCAGCTACGGCGCACTGATCGGCACACCCATCATCAACCACCCGCAAACCGCTATTTTGGGAACCTACGCCATCATCAAACAGCCAGTAGTAATTAACGACATGATCGCTATCCGCCCAATGATGTACCTGTGTTTGAGCTATGACCACCGGCTCATCGACGGAATGTACGCCGGGCGGTTCCTGCAGCGCATCAAGCGCGCGATTGAGGAGTTCGAGTTCTTCCGCTAAGACTTCTCTCCGACCCGTCCCCCGAAGAAACCGCCCCGTCTGTCCCCCACGGGGCGGTTTCGGTTTCGAGCGGACGTGCATCCCTCGCAATTTGTAAGTCAGTGGCTGTTTTCCCGCGAGTCCTGTCCGGTTTGCGGGTGTTTTGGAGTCTATTTAGGGTGGAACACCCTGCGAGGGTGAACCAACAGGGCGAATTCGGTAGATGTCAGCGGCGCTGGGCTTTGATCCTCCTTTCGACAGCGTCGCTGGTTTTTTTTTTCGAACGGCTACGGAATGCCCAAGCCCCAGCGTGCGGTGGTAAGCGTGAGAAGCGTTACGGTGATGATGCAGTAGAGGTTGAGCGCAAGCCCTGCGCGTGCCATCTCACTGATTTTGATTTCGCCAGAGGCGAACACGATTGCGTTGGGGGGCGTCGCGACGGGCAACATAAACGCCGCCGACGCTCCCACTGCCACAGGAATTGCTAGCAGGCGCGGGTCAACGCCCATGCCCACTGCAGCCGCACTCACAATTGGTAAGAAGGTGGCGGTGGTAGCGGTGTTAGATGTCAGCTCGGTGAGGAAGATAATCAGTGTCGCCACGCCCAACACCACGACCCACACAGGCAGGTTGCCCCACGCGCTCACTGCATTACCTATCACTTTCGCCAACCCCGTGCTTTCGAACGCGCTGGCTAACGCCAGCCCACCGCCGAACAAAATCAGCACCCCCCACGGCAGGCTTTCGACGGCACGCCAGTCTAATATCGGCTTATAGGGCTTGGTGTTGGCAGGCAGCACAAACAGCATCAGCGCTGCACTCATCGCGATGAACGCGTCGGAAACCGCAAGCCCGGTGGCGCGCCCCAACCATTCGCGCGACAGCCAACCGAGCACCGCGTAGCCAAACACCCATGCGATGCCCTTTTCTGCCAAACTCCACCGTGAGGAGCGGTTCGTCTGGGTTTCTAGCCTCTCCAGCAGGGGCGCGAAGTTGAGATTGCGGCACGAGAACTGCACGCGCGTGAGCCACCACCAGGTAAACGGCAGCATCAGCCCCACAAACGGCAGCCCCACACTCAGCCAGTTGAGCATTGAAAGATTGAAGTTGTAGTTTTCGCGCAGGAAGCCCGCCAGCAGGGCGTTTGGTGCGGTGCCAATTAGTGTGCCCACTCCGCCAATCGATGCTGCATAAGCCACGCCTAGCATCAGCGCCAAGATGAAATTATGCGCGTTGCCCTTTCCAGATGCGTTCCGCACCCACTCGGCTACTGACAGCGCCACCGCGAACATCATCATCGTGGTGGAGGTGTTGTTGATCCACATCGAGGTGAACGCGGTCGCAGCCATGAAGCCCGCCACCATCCCTTCGGGGGTGCGCCCCAAGCTGCGTACGATGCGCAGCGCTATCCGCTCGTGCAAGCCCGACTGCTGCATCCCCTGCGCGATGATGAAACCGCCCAAAAACAAGAAAATCACCGGGTCGGCGTAGCGCGCTGCCACTTGTTTTTCTTCGGCAATGCCCGCAAACGGCATCCACACTAGCGGCAATAGTGCCGTGGCAGGAATGGGCACGCACTCGGAGAACCACCACACTGCCATCCACAGCGTTAGCCCCACCAGTCGCCACGCTTCAGGGCTAAGCGCTGGGGGCGGCGCGATTACAAACGGCATCAAACCAAGCAGCGGACCCACCACGAGCGCACCCCAGCGCAGGTAGGCTACTGTCGAACGCTTCATCGCAGGCATGTGTTCCCCGCGTTGGCGTGCCTATCCTGCCTGTTGCGTAATCCACCACACCCACGGTACGCTCAGCAGAAAACTGTCGAACCGATCCAACACACCGCCGTGCCCCGGCAAGATGCCTCCAAAATCTTTTACGCCAACGGACCGCTTGAGTGCCGACTCAAATAAATCGCCCAGCTGCCCTAGAATGCCCACGCCCAGCCCCGCAAGGGTTGCCCACAGGGGCGCGAAGCCCAACGCTACGCCCCCGTAAACTCCCACCGCCAGACACAGGGCGAGGTTCGCCAGGGCACCTTCCACCGTTTTGGCGGGGCTGAGCGTGGGGGCGATTTTGTGTTTGCCAAACGCTCTGCCGACGAAGTATGCTCCTGTGTCGCCTGCCCACAGCATTGCAAATAGCCACAGTGTCTGCCACGCGCCGCGCTCTATCTGCCATACACCCAGCGGCATCGGCGTGTAATCGCCTCGCAGCTGTACACCAAAGCTGAACAACCAGCCGATGTAAAGCATGCCAAGCAAGCCGTAGCCGAGGTTGTGCGCGAGCGCGCCTGACTTGCCACGCCATGCCCGCCATAACTCGTATAGCAGCGCCACTGCGAACGCAGGGAGCAACACCACGCCCAGCGCGTCTTGGGCAAGTGCCCACGCCGCCATTGGCAGGCTCGCCCCTGCCAGCAGCAGAATCGGGCTTGGGCGCACTTGTGGGAACCAATCGGCGTGGCTGTAAACGCGGAAAAACTCCAACGAGCCGACCAACGCTAGCAAGCTCAGACCCACCGCAAACAGTCCCCCTCGCGGTGCGAAAATCGCCAGCAGCATCAGCGGGATGCCCACCAGCGCGGTCAACACACGCAAACGCAGCATGCGGCGCGTTAGACGGCAGTGCGTCGCTCAGCACTCTCAGGCATGGCAGGCGCGGGCTGCCACCGCACATAGAGCGTCAGCCCATCCACGCGGTCCACCTGCACCAGCTCGCCCTCCTCAATCGGCGGATCTAGCGCAATTGCCCGCCACAGCGTGCCATCCACAAACACCATGCCTTCAGGGTCCAAGCGCGTGCGGGCGCGCCCCGTCATGCCAATCAGCCGTTCCTGCCCGCTAACCTTGCGACGAAACTGCGCCCGAATGCCGGAATATGCCACAAACACAAACAGCGCGCCTGTAAGTACTGTCATCGCACCGATGAGCCACAAACTCACGCGAAACACAGGCGAATCGGACTGGAACAGAATGATTGAGCCGATCGTGAACGACACCAACGCGCCCGCCGTGAGAATGCCATGCGAGGAGGTGAACAGTTCAGCCACAAACATCGCAAACGCCAGCAGAATCAGCGCAATGCCCAACACATTCACGGGCAGTACCGACGCTGCATAAAGCGCCAACAGCAACGCAATAATGCCAATCACGCCTGGAAAAGTCGCGCCTGGGTTTTGCAGTTCGCCCAGCAAGCCGTAGACTGCTAACAGCATCAGGATGTAAAACACATTCGGATGCGCCAAAAACATCAGCAGCGTCTCGCGCCAGGTTTTGGGCACCTCCACCAGCGGCGCGTTGCGCGTGCGCAGCACCACAGTCTGCCCGTCCGCCACCTGCACTTTACGCCCGTCGACTTTCGCTAACAACTGCTGGGGGCTGAACGCCACCACATCGATCACGTGCTTTTCGAGTGCCTCCGTTTCCGTAATAGAGGCTGCTTCTGTTACGGCTTTCACGACCCAATCCACATTGCGCCCGCGCTGCTTGGCGATAGTCTTCGCATAGGCGATAGTGTCGTTCATCACCTTACGTTTGAGGTCTTGTGGGATATCTTCGCCGCTGCCCGAGACGGGTGTTGCCGCGCCGATGTTGGTGCCAGGCGCCATCGCCGCGATGTTCGCCGACACCGTAATGAACACACCTGCCGAACCCGCCCGCGCACCTGATGGATAAACAAATACAATCACTGGGATGGAACTGTTCAGCAAGGTGGTGGTGATATCGCGCGTGGCTTGCAACTCGCCGCCGGGCGTATCCAGCAACACCAGAAACGCGGCAGCGTTGGCTTTGACGGCATCTGCGTGCGCCCGCATCAGGTAATCCGCCGACGCGCGATGCACGATTTCCTTGAACTGAATGTAATACACCGGGCGAGGCGTCTGCGCCCCGACCGCTAACACTGATAACCCCCACAGTAACGCCCAGATGAGTCGCATGGCTATTCCCCCTCGATTGTACCTGAAAAGGTATCATAAGAGGCAATGTGGGGAACAAAAGTTAGCAAGTGTGCCGACAATTGAGTGTATGCTGAGGGAGGCGAGTTCGGGCACGATGATTTGCACGAAATGTTTTGCCGAGATACCTGATAATAGCGTGTTTTGCTTGGAATGCGGCTCGCGCCTAAAAGACGATACAGTTGACCCGCTGTACGCGGAGGGCTCTGACCGCGAGATTTACCCCGAACTGGCGCGAGCGAACTTGCTGCGCATTCAGGGCAAGTATGAGGAAGCTATTGAAGTGTGCCGCCGCATTTTGGGGCGGTTTCCCAGTAATGAAACGGTACACGCGCTGTTAGGTGATATTTATGCTGATCAGGGCAAGCTAGAGGACGCCATCCAGTGGTATGAGTTGCTGGTGGAGTTAGCGCCGACGAATGTGCAGTATAATGCCAAGCTACATCAATTGCGGGCGATGCATGCCGCGCAAATCGCACCGCCGCCTGCGCCTGAGCCAAAGCCCGCTGCCAAGCCGAAAGCACTGGTGTATGGGCTATATGGGCTGTTAGCGATGATTGTGATTGGTGCGGCGTTTATCGGCGGGGCACGTATGCAGGCAATTCGCGAGCAAGCTGCCCAACCTGCCCAAGCCACCAAAGCCGCTGTTGCCGCTGCGCCCGCTGCAGAGCCAGTGCGCATCCCACCGCCGTCGCCCACGCCTGAGCCAGCCGCGTCCGCGCCGCCTGCCCCACCCATCGTTGGGTTTGCCGGAATGAGCGCGGTGGAGGCAGAACTGGCGCAAAAACTCAGCCAGCGGCTCAACGGCGCGCCCGTGTGGTGTGCTTATGACCCCGCAACGGGGCGATGGATGGCGCGTACCCGTATCCAGGCGGGTGTGCTGAGCAAAGGGCGCATTCTGCAAGAGGCGCTGGCGTTGGCGCGCGCCTTCTACGCTCTGTATCCCAGCCAGCCCACGCTGAGCATCACCGTCATCGCGCCCAGTGCCAGCGGGGGCGATGTGCTGGTGTTTGCAGGCGAAATTCCCCCGTCGCTGGCAGCCATAGATCCCACCATGGTGGATGAGGCACAAGCCCAGGCGATGTTGCAGCAGTTCCAAGCGTGGTGGAACCCTGTGCTCAATCTGCAAAGCTAATGCCGGTGCAAAGGGCTACGAAAGGCAACAACGAAGGCGGGGGGCAGCCCCCGCCTTCATCTTCGTTGCAATCTATCGGTTTTGAGCGGGAGATTCCTCGCTGCGCTCGGAAGGTAGGGGATTTAGGCAGGTGCTGTCCTTCCGAGCCGAAGGCGAGGAACCTTACGCGTGTTATGCCCTAGGCAGCGCGTGGCAGGGTTGCCCTGTCTGAAGTTTCCGCAGCCTCCAGAGTGAACGTCTGCACAATCTGCGCCAACTCGTGCGCAACCTCGCTTAGCTGCTCCATCTGTTGTTGCACTTGCTGCAGCAACTGCGTTTGCGTTGTGGCAGCCTGTGCAGAAGCCACTGCCTGCTGCACGATGGAGGTACTGGCATCTACCGCTTGGTGTATCGCTTGAGCGACTTGCTGTCCCTGCTGTGCCAGAGCGTCAGCTTGCTGGCGCGAGTGTTCTGCTAAAGCTGCAACCTGCGCCATACTCTGCCCGACGGTGCCGATCTCCGCGCTCATCTCTTGCATGGCTGCACTGGTTTGTTCGGCAATCGTGGCGATTCCCTCGATTCGTTCAGTAGTTGCGTGGCTGTTTCGTGCAAATTGCTGCATAAGTTGCGTAAGTTCGCGCACTTGGTGATCAATCGCTTGCACGGCACTGAGCACTTGTTCGAGGCGTGTTTGCACAGCTTGGGCTTGCGCCACGCCTGCGTCTACCGAGTGCAAGGTTGCCCTGAAGGGCGTGTTTTGCCCCTTCGATCCGCTGTAAAACTTGCTGGATGATCTGTTGGATATCGCGTGTGGCGTGGGCACTCCGTGCGGCTAAGAGTCGCACTTCCTCCGCCACCACTGCAAAGCCGCGTCCTGCCTCGCCTGCACGCGCAGCCTCAATGGCGGCGTTGAGTGCCAACAAGTTCGTTTGGCGAGCAATCTCCTCAATAGTGCGCACAATTTCGCCCACTGACGCCGACATCGCCGCCAGCGATTCCAACTCTTGTCCTACCTGTTGCACATCGCGCTGGATCTGCTGCACGGCTTCTGCCGACTCATGCAGGGCTTGGACTCCTTCGCTTGCTGCCTGCGCAACCCGTTCCGTTTGCGTAGAAGCGAGTTGCATCTGCGCGGTGGCTTGCTGCAGGCTTTGCCCCACTTCTTGTACGGCTGCCATTCCTTGCGTCGCAGCGTGCGCGGTCTGTTCTGCGCCTTGGGCGACCTCTCCTACCACGCGCTGCACTTCTTGAAGCACTTGGGCACTCTGCCCTACTAAATTCGCCGTCTCGCGAGCGTGCCGCACCACTACCAGCATCACATGCTGCAGCTGTTCCAACACGGCGGCTTTCTGGCTCAAGTCAGCACGGAACGCTTGGCTGGTGCTTTGAGTGCGTTCAGCTAACTGGAGCACTTCGCCTGCCGCAGCCGCTACCTGATTGCTGGTGAACTGCGTTTGGTGCACAATGTTCACAACGTTGGTGACAGCCTCACGCAACTGCAACACCATTTGCTGAAGCCGTTCCATAAAGCGATTAAAATAGATGGCGAACTCACCCAGCTCATCGGCGCGCTGGATTGGTAACCGTTGCGTGAGGTCACCCCGCGCCTCGCTGGCTTGTTTCGCCCACGCGGTCATCTGTCGGAGCGGGGCGAGCGCACGGTAGGTTACGCTACTGACCAGCACTGCCATTAGCCCGATGGCAATCAGCGTCGTCACCAATGCGCGCGTGCGCAGCGGTGCCAGCGGCGCTAAGATCGCCGACTCGTCCACACACATAATCAGACGCCAGTTGGCAACTGGAATCGTATCCCAAAACAGATAACGAGGAACACCGTGGATTACGGCGCGTCGCATTCCGCGCGCGGAGTCTCCAACAATTGCGCTTTCTGGTAACTCACTAAACCGAGTGCCCGCAAAGCCCTTGCGGGGCAATAACTCCTGGTTCGGATGTGCCACCAAAAGCCCCTGCTCGCTGACTAACATCGCGAACTCGTGTTTTTGGTACTGTGGTTCCAAAATCCGCGCTTGGTCGGTCGCCTTCACTAAGCCATCCAAAGTTATGTCCAAGCCCGCTACCCCGAAGAACTTGCCTTGCTTATCGTACATCGGATAGGTGATGCTCACCATTGATGCGTTGACCGAGCCCTCGTCATAATACGGTTCTGTAATACTTAGTTTGCCCGTATTTTTGGGTTTGTGATACCACTCTTGATGGGCATCGTGGTGGTCATAATCGGCATCGCTCGGCGATAGTTTGGGGTAGGAGTCGCGTGTGACCGTTGGTGAGCACAGGGGGTCGGGTGGGTGACGATGTGCGTAGGCATAGTGAACGGCGATGACCTCCTTCGGCAGGGCACTGAGCAGGTCCGCAAGGAACTGTTCGACTTTTGGGTTGGGATCGCGTCCATATGCGAGTTGGTGGTATGTCATCACGACGGGCACATTTCCAAACTGTAGGAGATAGTAATCCATCTGTTGCGCTGCGCGTTGAGTGGCTTGTTGTCCTGATTGCTGCGCATGGGCAATGAGTTGGTTGCGCGCAGCGGTGTAGAGCAGCCAGCTGTTAAGGGCTAACGCCAGCGCCACTGCCAGTCCGACAGACACGCATAGTCGAAAAACGAGTGAATGAAACCAGCGCATGTTCCGCCTCCACGCGGAATTTTGGCAGTGGTTCGCGGGCTCTTTAGGAGTGAGGATACCTACACTGTTACCACGCGTTTGGCGCGTGCTCGAATCGCCGCGATTTCCTCATCGGTGATGGCGCGTTCGAAGCTGCGGAAGCCCGCTAAGCGGAAACCATGCTTGCGCGCCAGCTCTTGGGTGATTCGCACTTGTTCTAAGCTTACTTCCTTACCCAATGTGAAGTTTTCTATGCGCCCCTCCAGCGCCAGCATCATCGTTTCCGACATGCATGCGTACGCCATGCGAGGCGGAAAGCCGAAGTCAAAACCGAAATCCACCTCGCCGGGCACCTCTACCAGCCCGCCTTCAATCACCAGCACATCGTCGCGTTCGCGGGCAACGCGCACGGACACATCGCGCGGGCGTGCCACATCCACCACCACCGCGCCCGATTTGAGATCGCGTGGATAGATAATCGCATCCACCGCGCTGGTGACGGTAATCACTATATCGGCAGTGGGCAAATCGCGTGAAAGGTCGGTGGAAACTCGCACCGTGCCACGCGCAACAGAACGCAACTGCTCGGCAACAGGTGCCAAGCGTGCCTCGTCGCGCCCCAGAAGCAGCATTTCTCTGGCTTGAGGGGCTAATGCTTCGGCACAGGTTCGCCCAATGGAACCTGTTGCGCCCACCACTGCGACTGTGGTGTCGGCGATATCAATCCCCATTTTCTGCGCGCCTAACACCGCTGCTTCTATGGCAGTCGCAACCGTGTAGCTGTTGCCCGTAGTAACAGCAATATCCAAGTGCCTGGCAATAGTGATGCCCCCATCGCCCACTACGGAGGTGAACGCGCCCAAGCCCACAATTTCCGCGCCCAGTTCTTGAGCAATCTGCCCGCTGCGGATGATTTTTTCGTATACAATCTCCAGCGGCAGGCTGAGCATCATCCGCGGCGAAAGCGGGCAGCCAATAAACCAACCTTCTGTGGTTGCGCCTGTGAGTGAGCGGATACCTGTAATGCGCGATAATACCATCGGCTCCTTGCGCAGGAGCAATTTTTCCACCCACCGTTCCGGCAGATACCGAGCAATCGGATATTTGCGTGCCGCGTCGCGCTTGATATCAATAGGATGGATGATGAAGGCGAACCGATGCATACAAGTAGAATACCCTATCCCCAGCGAAAGCCCCTCCCAAAGGAGGGGCTTGGCACGAAATCAGGCAGATTGACCGTTCTTGGAGCTGCGTCGCTGTCGGACATTTTTCAGTCCGAAGCGGTACTTGGCGAAAGCTTCCTCGATTTTGTTCTCCATAATCAGCTTCGCAAATTCACGCGCTCCATCTAACTTTGCCTGATTCGGCTTGCGCTTACGAATAGCCTTGACTGCTTCTGCCATATCGATCTCACCTGCCTTGAACGCTCTAAGGATACCCTCGATGTAAGCACTGCGTTGGTCTGTCATAGTCGTGACCTCCTCGACGGCTATAAGTGTACCTTTTTTGAAACGCTCTTGTCAAGAGCTTGCAGAGGTGTGTGAAAATTCTCTGCTTGCGAAACGACAGATGCAATAGCCTACTAAGAGCCTGCATAAGAAAATAGACGGCTGCAGCGATTCCTATGCAAGCAAAGCCCGCTGCGTGGACTGACGCGTCGTGTTGGCGTCCCTACCGACGAATACAAGCCGACGCTGGTTGGCTTCGGTTGCCTCGGAACGGCTTGAGCTGTGCATTTGCTGTTCTCACCCTGAGTGGCTACCTCTATGAGATTCCTCGCCTGCGGCTCGGAAGGACAGTGCGAGTTCCTCGCCTGCGGCTCGGAATGACAAGTGCTGGCTGCCCCCGCTACGCTGGCATTGCGAGCCACGCGCGGCATCACGCGCTCAAAGAAACATCAAGGCTGTGCCCCCTATTGTGGGAACTTTCAACGCGCCAATCGGGTATAATACCTATGCACACGGGGGCGTCAGGGTTCGACGGGACGCGATTGACGCTCAGTGGCGAGCCGAGGTGCCGCAGGCCTCGTTAAACAGCGGCAAACAAGAAGTGCGAACACCAACTATGCTCTCGCTGCCTAATTGAGCAGCGCGCCGCTTGCCTTGTCGTCGGTCCGAGGCAAGTCGAGCGTGGGTGAGACCGACTAACTCTCGAGGCTGTGCTCAGGGCTGAGAGAGGACAACGCACTGAGCTGGTGCAGGAGCGCCCTGCCCTTCGGGACATCCTGCACGAGAACTTAAAGAAGGGCTACGCTCGTAGAAGCTGGGCGGGCAACGGTCTCGGAAGGGGGTTCGATTCCCCCCGCCTCCACCAAAGCTTACCCCTGCGTAGTTCTCGCTTTCCAAAAGCCCTGTTGGGTATAACAATAGCGGTGGAACTGGTTCAAAGTTGGATGCCTGCGCACCCGATTGCACAAGGGCTGGTGGCGGGCTTTTTTATTGTGCTGATGAATTTGGTGGGCGCGCTGATTGTGCTGCTCACCCCCAAGCCTTCTGAGCGAGTGATGGATGCCTTGCTGGGCTTTGCGGCGGGGGTGATGCTGACTGCTAGCTTTACCAGCCTAATCCTGCCTGGCATTGAACTAGGAGGCATCTTTCCTGTGATTGCGGGGCTGGCGCTGGGCACGCTGGCGATGGATGCTGCAGATCACCTGGTGCCTCATCACCATGTGTTTATTGGGCGCGAGGGGTGCGAGGGGCGGCGTATTCGCGCAGTGGTGCTGTTTGTGATTGCTATCACGCTGCACAACGCGCCCGAAGGGCTGGCGGTGGGCGTGACATTTGGTGGGGGGAATTTCCGCGAGGGCGTGCTGCTGATGCTGGCGATTGGGGCACAGAATGTGCCCGAGGGCTTGGCAGTGGCAGTGGCCGCGCTGGCAGCAGGGTTTGGCAAACGATTCTACGCCGCGTTCGTGGGCATCCGCTCAGGGCTGATCGAACTTCCAATGGCAGTGCTTGGCGCCGCGCTGGTGTATTACATCGCCCCGCTGGTGCCCTACGCGATGGGTTTTGCCGCAGGCGCGATGCTTTATGTTATCAGCGACGAAATCGTGCCCGAAACTCACCGCAAAGGGCACGAACGCTGGGCAACCTTCGGCTTGATGATTGGGCTAATCACGATGCTGTATCTGGATGTGGTGCTCCACTGAGGCACGCCATGCGCACAGCAATCCTTGACATCGGTTCCAACTCCACGCTATTGCTGATAGGCGCGCGCACGCCCACAGGCTGGCAAGTGCTAACCGACCAAACGCGCATCACACGCTTGGGCGAGGGCTTCGAACCTGCCAAGCAACTCCAACCCGCCAGTGTAGAGCGCACGCTGCAAGCGGTTGAGGCATACCTGCAAGAATGCCAAAGCTGGGGAGCATCGCGAGTATTGGGGCTCGCAACGGCGGTGGTGCGCGAGGCAACCAACCCTGAGTTGCTAATAGAACCGCTGGCAACCCGATGGCAGTTTCAGATAGTGCGCGAGGGCTTTGCCGCAGCAGTTGCCGCCCTTTCAGGGGCGTCGCGCGTCGTATGCGTGCTATCGGAGCAGGAAGAGGCGCAGCTCAGTTTCGTGTCGGTCGCCAAAGACGAGTCGCTGGAGCTTAGCGACGCGCCGGTTGCGGTCGTTGATATCGGTGGGGGCAGCGTGGAAGTGGCATTTGGGCGTGCCACGCCCGAACAGGCGTTTAGCTTTCCCATCGGGGCGCGGCGAGTACGCGAAACGCTTATGCCCAGCGACCCGCCCGAACCGCGCGAGATCCTTCAAGCGGTGCGTGCGCTGGACGAGACGCTCATGCCACTGCGCAGCGTGCCCCAACCCGAGCGTGTGGTGGCCATCGGCGGCACGGGTGTGAACCTGGCAGTATTGGCGTTGGGACTGAGCGCGTTTGACCCCACACGCACGCACGGCGTCTGGCTCACCGATGAGGTGTTGGGCGCACTGCTGAATCAACTGTTACGCCTAAACGACGCAGAGCGGAGCACCTTACCGGGGATTGAGCCTGAACGCGTCCCACTGCTGCATATTGGCGCGTTGATTTTGGAGCGCGTGCTTTATGCCCTGCGTCGCGAAGCGGTGCAAATCAGCGTTCGCGGCATTCGCTACAGTGCCCTGTGGAGTTTGTAGCGCGTTGTGATTCCATATTTCGTGTCGCTTTTGGAGGCTTCCAGATAGATAGTAGCAGGAGTTGCGCGTTGGAGGGCGAATCCTGCGTGGTTGGAGGCGGACGGCGCTTGGCGAATGGGGCGCAGCCTGCGTGGGAGAGCTGGCTAACGCAGCTGGAGCAAGGCACCCCCGCAGGCGAGGTGGTAGAGCAGCTACTGCGCTGGCTTATGCAGCAGACGGGGGCGCAGATTGTGTTATTGCTCGCGCCTACCGCTGAGCAAGTAGAGTTTGCCTATGTTGTTGGCGCACGCGCCGATGAGCTGCGTGGCGTACGCTTGCGCCCCCATGATACGCTACTGGAGCCAACCCTGCTTTGCCGCGAAGTGTGGCGCTATCACGCCGACACCGTTCACGAGCCGTTTGGTGCCCTTCACACGGGGCTGGCGGTGCCCCTGCCGGGTGTTCCACACAGCGCGCTGGTGCTGCTCAACCGATCCGAGCCGTTTGAACCCGTGCACGAGGCACTGCTGTTAGAGTTTGCGCCTGCCCTAACACTCCTGCTGCGCTTGGAACACCTTCAGCAGCAGTTAGAATGGCGAGAGCGCGCTTTGCGTTGGCTTAGTCGCCTGCCCAAGCGCTTGGGCGCTGACCTGAGCCTTCAACACGCGCTGGAAACGATAGAGTCGCTGATGCGCAAAGTCGCGCCAGAAGGCGGGGGCATTTGGCTCTACGATGAAGGGCGTCGCACCCTTCTCCAAGCGTTGCACTACGGCGCGACCCCTCTACCTGCCCAACTGGACCCTGCCAAACTACCGCCCAACTGGGACGCTGAACCCACGGAGCTGGACTGGGAAGGGCGCACTTATCGCCTGTACGCGCTGAGCCTTGCCGAACAGCCGCTCGGAGTGCTGGCGCTGGCACTGCCCGTCGACGCCATACCTACCTTGGAGTGGATCCCCCCCTTGCTGGGGCACATTGCGCTGATGATTTCCAACGCCTTGCTGTATGAGCAAACGGCACAACGGGCACATCATATGGCAAAACTTTACGAACTCTCGCTGCAGCTGGGCGAGCAGCGCACGCCCCACGCTGTGTTGGAACTGTTGTGTCGCGCTGTCCACGAACTGATTCCTCACGACTACACCGTTATCTACTTGCCCAGCCGACGCGAGCCAGACCGCCTGACGCCTGTCTACGTAGATCCACCCCACGATGCTTTGATGCGCCACCACCCCGACGCGCAATACAGCTTGCCCGGCTGGGTGTACGCCTTCAACGCTCCCATCGCCACGCCTGACCTGCCCCAACATCCGCAGAACCTCAAGGAGCCGCTGCCCAGCGGCTTTCACGGAGCGTTAGCCGTGCCGTTGCAAGTGGCTGAGCGTACCTTGGGCGTGATGCTATTGCTCACGCATGCCCCACGCGAGTTCACCCTCTCCGAGGTGGAGTTGCTATTTACCTTAGCCAACACAGGTGCTCTGCGCCTGCACGCTCTGGAGCGCGCCTATGCCTAAACCCACCTTCAGCCCCACGAAGCTCAGCACCTATCTCTTGTGCCGCGTGAAGTATCACTGGGCATATCACACACCCTACGGCAAGTGGCTGCGTCGTCCGAACCCCGCGTTTGCGTTTGGCTCCAACCTCCATCGCGTGCTGGAATACTTCCACAACGCGGGCGGCGCCGAAAAACTCTCCACCGAAGAGTTCCACCACGCTTTGGAGCAACTATGGAGCCCCACGGGCTTCGAAAGCGATGCCCAAAGCGACGTCTATAAACAAGAAGGGCTCCAACTGACCCAACAGTATTATCAACAGCAGCTGGCGCAGCCCTCCGAAGCGGTCGTGCTCTTCACCGAGCGCACCCTCCGTCGCGACATGGGGCGCTATGTGCTGATGGGGCGCTTAGACCGCGTCGACGAGTACCCCGACGGCACTTTGGAAATCATCGACTACAAAAGCGGACGCACCAATGTTGACGAGGAGCAAGTGCGCAACGACCTTGCACTGCACTGCTACGCGCTGCTGCTGCAAGAGCATTACCCCGACCGCCCACTACAGATTGCCATCTACGCGCTGCGGGCAAACAAGAAAGTCGCCGTTGCGCTTACCCACGACGAACTGGAAGAGTTCCGCTTGATGCTCAACCGAATCGTGGACGAGATTATAGAAGAGGATTGGCAATGGCTCACGCCGCGCTGGATTCCGCACTGCGCGAAGTGTGATTTTTTGGAGCTTTGTGTGCGCAAGTTGGGATTATCGCCGGATTAGGAAACGCAAACGGGTACAATACAAAGAGCGCGCGTTCTCGAAGGCATGATTGCGCCCGACTAGGAGCGAGCCGATGGAGAGTGTTGGTATCGGCATTATTGGAGCAGGTGGGATAGCTGCCGCGCACGCGAAAGCATATCAGATGTTGGGCACGAAAGCGCATCTTATTGGCGTGGCGGATATCGACGAAGAACGCGCCCGCGCCTTTGCCCGCCGTTTCGATATCCCCGTTTGGAGCAGCGAAAACGACGACATTCTCAAGCGGGATGATATCCAAATTGTGAGCCTCTGCCTGCCCCACCATCTCCACGCCCCTATTGCCCTTGCCGCGCTGCAAGCAGGCAAACATGTGCTGGTGGAAAAACCGCTGGCAATCAGCTTGGAAGAGGCAGACAGCATGATTCGCGCTGCCCAAAAAGCCAAGCGCAACTTGGGCGTGGTGTTTCAACTGCGCTTTGAAAGCGATGTGCAGCGTGCTCGCCTGATTCTGGAACGCCAACTGATTGGCACACTGTTTTATGCCGAAGTGAGCTGCCTGTGGTGGCGCCGTCCGATGTACTACGAAAACAACTGGCGCGGGAAGTGGGCAACGGAAGGCGGTGGCGCGGTTATCAACCAAGCCATCCACCACATCGACCTCTTGTTGTACTTACTGGGTATGCCCCAGCGCGTCTATGCCGAAATCGACACTATCGCCCACCGCATCGAAGTGGAAGACTGGTGCTTAGCCACCCTTTACTGGGATGGCATGAAAGCCAGCTTCTGCGCCTCTACCTGCGCCGAATTGGAAGCTGATGTGAGCCGCTTACTGATTTTAGGTACTAACGGCTCGGTGCAGATGTTTCCGTTCCGCCCTCACTCGCGCCAAGAGGAACGCCACCTGCAAATCGCAGAAGCGTGCCGCACGATTCCTGAACAGGAACTTCCAGGGCATACCGCCCAAATCCATGATTTTGTGTTCAGCGTGCTGGAAAAGCGCGAACCGCGCGTGTCCGCAGTGGAGGGAAAGCGCGCGCTGGAACTGATTACCGCCATCTACCAGTCTGCCTTCACCCAAGAGATGGTGGAGCTGCCCCTTACCCCCGATAGCCCTTGCTACACCACCGCGGGCAAACTGGAGATGGCGCGTCGCTACACCGCCGCACGAGCGAAGCGAACATAACCAGAGATGGAGGGATACCTATGACCACACAACATGTACCTATCCGTGTCATGATTGCGGAGGATGAGGAGCTAACCCGTCTGATGGTGCGCACTCAACTGGAACAACTCGGCTACGAGGTAGTTGGCGAAGCCGAGACTGGAGAGGACGCCGTGCGCATCGCGCTCCAAACCCAACCCGATGTTATCATTATGGACATTCGTATGCCGCTTATGGATGGTATAGAGGCAGCACGGCAAATCGTGGCGCAGCACCCCTGCGCAATAGTGTTCCTCACAGCCTATGCCGAAGAGGAACTGGTCAACCAAGCCACCGCAGCAGGCGCATACGCTTATCTGCTCAAGCCATTCCGTAAGCAAGAGCTTGCACCCGCCATCAATGTGGCACTCACACGCTTCCGCCAAATGCAAGCGAAAGATAAGGAAGTACGCGAACTCCAAGAAGCTCTCGAAACCCGCAAACTGATTGAGCGCGCCAAGGGCATCCTGATGGATCGGCTAGGGCTAAGCGAAGCGGAAGCGTTCCGACGCATCCACTTTATGGCACGCAACCAAAACAAAACCATGAAGGACATCGCTCAAAGCATCATCACCGCATCCGAAATCCTCTAAAGTTTGTAGCGTCGGCACCGCCGCCGACGCTACCTATCATTCGTGCACTCCGCAATACCTCACTTATTGCCGACCGCTGCGCCCACACTACACTTCGGTATATTATGCCCATCTGAATGCGAGGAAGCATCTTAAACGCGAAAGCGTGGTTTTACTTTGATTGAGCTGCTGGTAGTGATTGCAATTATCGCGATTTGGGCAGCGATATTGTTCCCTGTGTTTGCGCAGGCGCGCGCAAAAGCGCGTCAAACTGCGTGTATCGGCAACATTCGCCAAAATTGGCTCGGCTTGACGATGTACCGCGACGATTACGACGGTTTCTACCCCTACAGCGTCGATGTGAACCCGGCGCTCCCTGCCAACGACTGCAACCACTGGAATGTAAACCAAGCGATTTTCACTTGGGAAGGTCCGCGCGTGGGGCTTCCGTTCCTGGAGAACGAGTGTATTATGTTCGGTACGGCGTTTCCTGTGTGGTTGCCTGAACCCGAGGGGCGTCGTCGCGCGATTATCGAGCCGTACCTCAAGAGCGACCGCATCTATTACTGCCCGAATATGCCTGACTGCTGGCTGCGGGGCAACTGCCCCAGCCCGTTTGTAGAGCTGTCAACAATGGCACTTTCCACGACCCTGCACGCACTCGCGGACGCTCCAGCTACTACTATCCCAACTACGATTTTGGGGCGTTCTTCCTGCAAGGGGTACCGCGCGACGAAGCGCGCCGACTGGCTGCTGAGAACTTGATTTGGGGCAAGTCCAGCTATACCATTGACGATCGCGTGCGCATCTTGCTGGATAACTATGTCTATTCGCAGCGCCACATTCAAGGGGGCAACATCGCCACGATGGTCGTGGTACACCCCACTGGCAATGCGAAGGCGTGGAAGTGGCAGCCCTAAGGGGGTCTCAGCGCGCGGGCTGCCTCGCCAACGAAAGGGCTTGGGCGCAAGCGACACGGCTTGCGCCCTCGCTGTTTCACAAGGAGCTTATTCCTTGTGAAATCGGGTACAATCAGGGCGGAGGTGTTTATGGATAAGCGTGTTCAAGAAATTGTGCTGCGCGATTCAGCCACCCCTGCTATTCCGAACCTGGAAATTGGGGGCAACGTGTTGCTCACCCGGCTTGATGAAATCGTCAACTGGGCGCGCCGCAATAGCATCTTCCCGCTGACCTTTGGGCTGGCGTGTTGCGCGATTGAGATGATGTCTACCGCGGCGGCACGATTTGACCTAGCGCGCTTTGGCATGGAGGTGTTCCGCGCCTCGCCACGTCAAGCCGACTTGATGATTGTGGCAGGGCGCGTCAGCAAGAAGATGGCGCCCGTGCTGCGCCAGATTTACGACCAGATGCCTTCGCCCAAATGGGTGGTCTCAATGGGGGCGTGTGCCTCGTGCGGAGGCATTTTCAACAACTATGCCATTGTGCAGGGCGTTGACCAGATTGTACCCGTGGATGTATATGTGCCAGGTTGTCCGCCCTCGCCCGACGCGCTGATTTACGCGCTCATCAAGTTACAGCAGAAAATCCGCACCCAGCGACTGGGCATGCTGCTGGAGCTGAAGCCTCGCACAGAACCACCTGCTCTTGAGCAAGCAGATGGCAAGCCTGCAATTGATGCAAGTCGCGAAAAACAGTAATGGCACGACAGCCCTGATAAACAATCTGAGGAGCAGTTACAGCGAGGTGGGACTATGAACATCATTCGTGATGTGATTAAACCGATTAGCAAGGGGATGCACATCACCTTGCGCCACTTTGTAGAGCCGAAAGACACGGTTTCTTACCCTGAGCAGCGCAAGGAGCAGTTTTCGCGCACGCGCTGGCGCCATGTGTTGCTGCGCTACGAGAATGGTTTGGAGCGCTGCATCGGGTGTTCGCTGTGTGCGGGGGCATGCCCTGTGCGTTGCATTTATGTGGAGGCTGCCGAAAACACCGACGAGGAACGCTATTCGCCCGGTGAACGCTATGCCAAGCGCTATGAAATCAACTTGCTGCGTTGCATCTACTGCGGCTACTGTCAAGATGCTTGCCCAACAGGCGCGATTGTGTTGCGTGAAGACCACGAGTTAGCTGATTACACGCGCGAGGCGTTTATTGCCACCAAAGAAATGTTGCTGGAGCCACTGCCTGTGCGCGACGAGGTGGTTGAGGCAGTGAAGTGAAAAGCAACAAGCCCCCCGCTTTGTGCGGGGGGCTTGAAGTTTTTGGATGGAGCAGGCGAGCGCCTGCTCTCAGGTGCGTTAGAACTTACGTTAGAACTTAATGCTCAGCGTGGTGGCAGCCACTGCGCCGCTGTTCTTGCGACCAGCGTTCGGACCACCGCTGAACACTGCAGGTACGTCACTACGCTTGCCGTCGGTGTCGATAATCTGGTACAGCAGGTTCAGGGTGGCGTTCTCGCCGAGGTTGTAACCCACGCCCAGCGTGAAGTAGTTCCACACGGGCTTGGGGGCTGGCGGGTTGAGAGACCCGAGCTTCCAGAACACACCCTCGTAGTTGAACGACAGCGTGAGGCGCTCGGTCAGGCGGTAGTCGATGCCGGCCACCACATGGGTCACCTCGTCGTTCTTGGTGTAGCCATCGGGCACCTTGCCTGTACCCTCAAGGAAGGCGCCGCGCACATTGAAGCTCAGGTCTTCATTAGCTTTATAGTTGAGTTGCGCGTAGAACCCCTTCAGGTCAGACGGGTTGTACAGGTAGCCCAAGCGCCCCCACGCACCAGGTGCCACGAAGTATGGGCGCACTTCGAGGTAACCGGCGGTCAGCCCGAGGTTCTCGGTGAAGTTATAGCCGATGTTAGCATTCAAAGCCCAGTTCTCCTTCTTCAGCACGCGAGTGTCGCCGCGCAGTAGGTCGCTCTGGGCATACTCCACGCCGATGGTGAAGCCTGCAAACTTCGCCTTCAGATCACCACCAAACACATCTACGCGGTCAACATTCGTTGCAGGAGTGGACTGGTTGATTGTGCCAAAGGTGAGATTGTTGCCGCGCCCGATACCCGCAGCGAAGTAGGTGGCACCGATGGTCAGGCTGTTCTCCTCGCCGCGCACGGCGTCAAACTCGATGCGCGCACCTGCCATCTGGTCCATGCTGCGCGTAGTGGTCGTGTTGTGGTTCTGGAAGAACACTTGATTGAACGGGTTCAGGCTGTTGGATTGCTGGCGCGACTGACCCGCAAACAGCTTCAGGCGGAAGGTATCGAAGTTGAAGTCGAACATACCGCCGTCGAAGCGGAACGCGCCATCTTTGTAGCGCGGGAAGTTCAAGTAGTAAGTAGGTGCCCAGCGCTTCAGGGTGAACGGCGTGAGCTGCAGCGGGTAGCGCCCGATGGTTACATCCACGCGGGTGCCGAAGAAGTCCAGCGGCGCCTTCACAAAGGCTTCCCAAATCACCAGGTCGGAGTTGCCCACCGTGCGCGGAGCCGCGAAGGCGGTGAGTGCGCTCTTCGCAGAACCACCTGCGTAGGTGAGGTAGTTGCCCAAGATGAAGGTCGCCGAGCCAGTGACTTCGTCCGATACTTGACCGCTAATAGTCACGCCCAGCTCGTGCGGCACTTGAATTTCCTGGAGCAGTTGCCCGGTGCCAATGTCCGTGCGATCGAGGGTGTATGCGCGGCGATTGCGCTCCAGGTCGTGGGTGCCGTACACGCCGAAGGTCAGGTCGCCGCTGATTTTCACGCGCTCTTCCTTGCCTTCCAGCGCTTCAATGCGGCTGCGCAGCGACGCCATATCGCGCTTGAGCGTGTCCACATCCACGCCTAGCCCAGCCAGCTCCTGCTGGAAGGTTTGTGCCAAGCGCTGCAGGGTCTGCACCGCCTCGTTCAGCCGTTGCAGTTCTTGTACTTGCTGGCGCAGTTCGTCGATTTGGCGGCGCAGTTCGTCAACATTCACTTGGGGTTGCGGTTCGCGGATGCGCCCCTCCACTTCTTGGATGCGGCGATCCAGCGCGCGGATGCGCTCGTCCAAGTTGCGGTAGGCGCGCGCAATTGCCTGCGCGAACTCGGCACGGGTCATCGTGCGATTAGGGCGGAAGGTTCCATCCGGATACCCCTCAAGAATACCCAACTGCACTAGCTGCTCAATCGACTGATACGCCCAGTGCCCCAGCGGAACATCCTGCATTTGGGCGTATGTCAAGCCTACAGTAAGGCTCAACCCCGATAATGCTACCAGCCAACGCTTCATAGAAGCATCCTCCTCCATGAGTTTTAGATTGAAGGATACTTAGAGGCGTTGGGGGAAGCGCGTTCAGCTGTGTCCGAGGTTTCCTGAAAGCGCATTCCCTTGCGCACTCCTAAGCTCCTTCTCTCCATATATTACCCAAATCTGCCAGAGAAAGTCAAGGGGCTAAACGCAAAGCCCCAGACTGTCTTGCACAGTCTGGGGCGACGGACGGGTTTAGCGACCGCCTTTGCCAGGCGGGGTAGGTAAGCCTGCGGGCGCGGTGGGCTGTGGCGCGTAGCCCCCGTAGCCACCCGGTCCTGAAACCGTGCCCGGTGGTGGCTGGCTCGGACGCGGACCGCTTGCGTCAATCTCCACAAACTCGGCGCGCGGACGACTAAACGCCTGCCACGCCAACACGCCCACGGCCAACACCGCAACCGCAATCAACACATACAGTAGGGTCTTGTTCATCGCCGCACCTCACGGCTGACCGCCCCAGACATACTCGTCGGGGTTGGTAATCGCATAGGTAGCCGGGTTAACCCCCTTGATAAGGTCATACGGATGGCGCACCGCCTTCACATGCCCGTCTACCCACGCCACCGTTGCGATCCCGCTATGATGCGGGAACTGAGGACCGCTTTGCACCAGCCGTTGGCGGTTGTGCCACGGCCAGGTACCACCATACTTGCGCCAGTAGTCTTGGCTGCCCGGTTGGGCGTTGATCGCCCAGCCGCCAAACCAGTAACGCGCCGACGACCCCACATAGCTAGGCGCTTCCACAAACCAGTTGCCACCGCCGATACCTTCACCCGCAGCACTAGTATCCCACACGCTGTCAACCAGCATCACTGTGCCTGCGGGACGGTACACCCCCGCCAGCGAGATGCCAATGCTCTTAGCTTGGTCGTTCATCGGGCTCAGATACAGATGGTTGTAGCCCAAATTGGTCTTGATACCAAAGCAGTAAGTCACATCGTTGCCTGAACGACACCAATCCTCAATCAGCACGCTGTCGGTGGCGTTCGGGTCAGAAGGACAGCGGAACACCTGCCAGTTTTTGACATACGATTCCACCAACTGCGGCCACACGCGATCGCCCTGATTGGGGTCGTAGGTCACAAAGAACGCGGCGGGCGAGGTCATTAGCGGCGGCATGGTTTCATCGTAGTCTTGAACATACATCAGCACAGCTTTGACCACTTGGTTGAAGTTGCTCACACAAGTGGTCTTGCGGGCATTTTCGCGTGCCTGCGCAAACACAGGGAACAAAATCGCCGCCAAAATCGCGATAATCGCGATAACCACCAGCAACTCAATCAAAGTGAAACCTCGGCTTCTCATAACAGTCATAGACGAACCATTGTCCGATTTGTTCCCCTGACCTGCACAAATTGGTAGCTTAATCCCGCATTTTTACGAGGTATCACCTACCTTACACACGCGCGGGTTGGGAATGCTTTCGCGGATGGGGTATCATCATGCGGCTGGCGCCACCTTGGAGGATACGATGATAGTTCGCGAGTGGCTCAAGAAGCTAATGGATACCACCGAGCGCGATATCAAGCGCCTGATGCCGATTGTACGCAAGATCAACGCGCTCGAGCCTGAATTCCAAGCGTTATCTGACGAACAACTGAGGGCGAAAACTGATGAGTTCAAAAAACGCCTGCAAGATGGCGAAACTTTAGACGACATTTTACCCGAGGCGTACGCAGCGGTGCGTGAGGCTGCGCGACGCACGCTGAACATGCGCCACTTTGATGTGCAGCTGTTGGGGGGTATTGTGCTCCATCAAGGGCGCATTGCCGAGATGAAAACAGGTGAGGGCAAGACGCTGGTCGCCACCCTGCCGCTTTATCTCAACGCGCTGCTGGGCAAAGGCGTGCACCTGGTGACGGTCAACGACTATTTGGCACGCCGCGACGCCGTGTGGATGGGGCCCATCTACCATGCGCTGGGGCTAACCGTCGGCGTGATTCAGGGGCAAAGCCCCGAAACCGATGAGCGCGGCGGCTCGTACATCTACGAACCGGGCTACCAGCACCCCGATCCACGCTACCTACACCTGCGCGAGGTCACTCGCAAAGAGGCTTACGCTGCCGACATCACCTACGGCACCAACCACGAGTTCGCCTTCGACTACCTGCGCGACAACATGGTCTACTCACTGGATGACCTCGTGCAGCGCGAACTCTACTATGCAATCATTGACGAGGTAGACAGCATTCTTATCGACGAGGCACGCACGCCACACATCATCTCGGGGCAAATCCAAGAAGACTTGAGTATCTATACACGCGTGGACTCGTGGGTGCGTCGCTTGCAGCCCGGACGCGACTACATCGTGGACGAGAAACATCACGCCGTGACGCTCACCGAAGAGGGCACTCATCGCTTAGAGCAGATGATCGGCGTCAAAAACCTCGCCGAAGAGGTGGAGTTGATGCCCTACATCAACGCCGCGCTTAAAGCACACGGCTACTTCAAAAAAGATGTACACTATGTAGTGCGCAACGGCGAGATTATCATCGTCGATGAGTTTACGGGGCGCCTGATGCACGGCAGGCGGTTCAGCGATGGCATTCACCAAGCGCTGGAAGCCAAAGAGGGCGTGCCCATCAAACAGGAGAGCCAAACGATTGCTGTCATCACCTTCCAGAACTACTTCCGCCTCTACCAAAAGCTGGCGGGCATGACGGGCACCGCCAAAACCGAAGAGGAAGAGTTCCGCAAAATCTACGGTATGGATGTGGTGTGCATCCCCACGCACCGCCCGATGATTCGGATTGACCACCCCGATGTGGTGTACAAGACGATGGAAGCCAAGCTGCGCGGAATCGCGTTGGAGATTTTGCGCTTGTACACCAAGCAGCAGCCCCTGCTGGTAGGCACACGCTCTATCGAAATGTCAGAAGTGGTCTCCTCGCGCCTCGCGTTTGACAAGCTGCAACTGCTGGTGCTGATAGAGCGCGTACGCCGCGAACTGGAGACCAACAAAGAGATTGATAAAGCCAAAAAAGAGGAGTGGCGCAAGACCTTGCGTATGCCGCTCAACACGCTGTCGTTGCGTCAGATTACGCCAATGCTGCGCGAGTTGGGGCTGCCCACAAGCCCTACTGACCCCGCCCATGTGAAATGGTTCCTCGAGCACTGGGGGCTGCCAGAGGAGAATGCTGAGCACTTTATTGAGGCGATGGAGCACGGCATTCCGCACAATGTGCTGAATGCCAAGTATCACGAAAAAGAGGCGCTGATTATCGCTGAGGCGGGGCGCAAAGGTGCGGTGACCATCGCCACGAATATGGCAGGGCGTGGTGTGGATATCCTGCTGGGCGGCTCGGTGGTCAAGCAAGAGCCAAAGCCTGAAAACCAAGACGGTATCAACGCCACCGACGCGCAACAGCCCGAAGAGCCATCGTTCCGTCGCGGGGGCAAAATGCGCGCGGCACCGCCGCTGCCATTATCCGAGCAAGAGCGCTCCGCTGCCGCAGAGGAGGTGCGCAAACTTGGCGGACTATTCGTGTTGGGCACCGAGCGCCACGAAAGCCGCCGCATCGACAACCAGCTGCGCGGTCGCTCGGGGCGTCAGGGCGATCCGGGAGAATCGCGCTTCTACCTATCACTGGAAGACGAGCTGATTCGGCTCTTTGGCGAGAACTTGCGCAACAGCCCGCTTCTGAAAACTTGGCCCGATGACGAACCGTTGGAAGCCAAAATGCTTACTAAAGCCATCGAGGGCGCACAAAAGCGCGTGGAGATGCATAACTTTTCCATCCGCAAGTATGTGTTGCAATACGACGATGTGCTAAATGTGCAGCGGCAAGCGGTGTACAGGCTGCGACGGCAAGTGCTGGAAGGCAAGGGCACCCGCGAACTTGCGCTGCAATATATCGACGAGGTTGTGACAGACGCCGTCGACGAGTTCGCCCCGCGCAACCTGCCTCCCACCGAGTGGGACCTGCAAGGGCTGTACCAGCGGCTGAACACCATCTTTCCGTTGGAGCTGTTTGTCAAGCGCGATGATTTTGCCTTCACACGCCATGACCAGCTGCTTGACCAAGTGCGCGAGTGGGCAGAGCAAGCCTACTTGATGCGTGAGGAGCAGCTGGGGGCAGAGCTCATGCGCGAGCTGGAGCGCTACTTCATGCTGCATGTTATCACGCGGCGCTGGGTGGAACATTTGGCGTCGATGGACTACCTGCGCGAGGGTATCGGCCTGCGCGGCTATGGGCAGATTGACCCGCTGGTGGCGTATAAACAAGAGGCAGCCCAGATTTTCACCGACACACTGCGCGCCATTCGCAACGATGTGGTGATGTTCCTGTTCCGCGCGCAGGTGGCGCCGCCCCAGCCGCGTCAGGTGATTCGCATCGCAGGCGAGGCGAACCCTGCGATGGCGATGGGGGCACGCGGGGGCATGGGCGTCCAGCGTCTCAGCGACGACAAGTCGGGCGAGCCCCAGCCACTAAGCCTCAACCCGACGCCTGGCAAAGTGGGGCGCAACGACCCGTGCCCGTGTGGCAGCGGCAAAAAATACAAAAAGTGCTGCTATCCGAAATACGGCTAACGCGCTTCTTGGCGTTCGCGCTCGCGGCGGGCTAAGCGTTCAGCACGGCGCTGCCCCGCTTCGTGCCACTTGCGCCACTCCTCTTCCGTTTCGGGTTCCACTGGGGGCACAGGCGTAGGGCGCCCCGTGAAGTCCAGCGCTACGTACACTAGGTATGCCCGCGAGGTGATGCGCCGCTCGCCCGTGAGGGGGTTTTCTGCCTCTACGACGGCTTCCACCTCCATCGAGGTGCGCCACGCACGCACGATCCGCGCGCGCACATGCACTAAATCGCCTACATGCACGGGTGCTTGAAAGCTCACTGAGTCGATCTCCACGGTGACGGCGGGGTTACGCGCATGGCGTGAGGCAACAATTGCGCCTGCCTCGTCGATAAGCTTCAGCACCCACCCGCCGTGCACATTTCCCAGAGTGTTGGCGTGTTCGGGGTTCATCATCTGCGTCAGTACAACTTCGGTTTCGGAAGGCTTGCGTGGCTCCATCAGTGTGGATTTTACTCGAAGCCCTCGCAACCCTAACAGTTTTGGGGCGATTCTCGTAGTTTTTGGGGTTGTATGCCTTTCTAATGGCACGCAGATTGCTCTTCGCAGGCGCAGACAACCAAATCGGAGGTGAGCTATGCGCATCCTAGGACGAATTGCGGGGATTACGGCAGCGACGACGATTTTGGCAACCAGCGCTGTGCACGCGCTAAGCGTCGACGGCAACGACTGGCGTTTGAGCCTCAGCGGCACGCTGAATGTGCCCTCGCTGGGCATCTCGACCACAATCAGCTTTAGCAACGCGAGCGTCACGATTGTGCAAACTGCGCCGAACGCCTATCAGCTGGTGCGGAACCTGCCGGCAGGGTTCAACCCGTCCACGCTGACGCTCACGGGCAACATTAATCCCTTGAACACGCCCGCAACCACAATCATGGTCAGCGGCTATCCGCTGGTAGAGGTGCCCGCAGATGGCATCCTGCAAGGATTGCCTCCTTTGCGTCTCAACGGCGTAACCGCCGTCGCCAACGGCGACATTGTCGGTATCAACAACGCTGTGCAAGAGGCGTACGGACCGCGCGTATGGCGAATTGTCAAAAACGGCGGTACCAACTTTGTTGTGGTGGGGAATGTGCAAGCGGAGACTTCGCCCAACAACTGGCAAGACCTCGGACCAGCCTTCTTCACTATCAACTCGTGGGAGCTGATTCGCCCTGTGCCTGAGCCTGCCAGCCTGATTGCGCTGGGCACCGCGTTGACAGGGCTTGTTGGGCTGCTGCGTCGCCGCGCCCGACGCTAAGCCACGCTAGTCGCACATTGTACAGCCCTCGCTGCTGCAGGCAGCGGGGGCTATTCGCTATCAAGATTATCGCCCGTGCGAAACAAAGGGTCTAGCACTTCCGCATACTGATGTTCAATCGCGGCGAAGGTTAAATCAAGGGCAAGCGTCCAAAGGAGCATCACCGCCTTTTCAGGGGGCAGCTCTAGCACATCCACGAAAAACTCTTTCATTACCTCCTCATAGGTGCGAGCGTTTTCGACGGGCATCTCATAGCGGTCGCTATGACGACGCTGCTCTTGCCATGCCTCCTGCTGCAAGCGGTCTAAGAACTCGCGGACATTGGCGGGTGTGGCGTTGCGCAGCTTGGGACCGAACTCGGCTTCCACGAGTTGCTTGAACTCCTCCAGTCGCACGGACGCACCTCTGCGCAGATTGTACCATGCAGGCAACCAAGCGCAGATCGATAAATAAATTATCCTGCAGATGGTCGGCAACTACCTGTGGATGTTTGTGCTCCTGTTGCTATTGGGCTATGGCTTGCGGCGCAGGGGCGTATTCACGGATGAGTCGGTAGTGTGGCTGGCGCGGCTGGTTGCACTGGCGCCTCTGCCCGCATTGGTAGTTAGCCTGTTGGCAAAGGCATCGTTTTCGTTGGCGTTGTTGGGCGCGTGGCTGGTGGGACTACTGTCGGTGTGGCTGGGAATGGGGTTAGCGTGGCTTTTGGGGGGCATACTGCGCCTCGCGCCAACCACGCGCGCTGTGCTAATTGTGCAGGGGAGCGTCAGCAACACGGGTTTTTTGGGCACGCCCCTCATCGCTTCGCTTTATCAGCACGAGCCGACCCTGATTGCTGCCGCTATAACCTACGACATGGGCGTAACGAGCTTGATGATTCACTTGGTAGGCGTGCGCTTGTTGATGCACTACGGCACTGCACGAGGTGTTGCCGATGGCGTTCACGGGCTGAAACGGCTCGCGCAGCTACCTGTGTTCTGGGCGACGCTGGTGGGCTACGGACTGATGCTGATGCAGCTGCGCCTGCCAGAGCCAGTGCTGTTCACCTTGGAGAAGCTGGGGCAGACCACCACGCCCTTGGTGCTGCTGACGATGGGCGGCATGCTGCGCGGGCAGGTGTTGGGCAGGCGTTGGAAGGCGGTAGCGCTGATTGTTGCATTCAAAACGCTAGTGATGCCCATGTTGATGTGGGGGTTGTTGCACCTCACGGGTATGCCAGATTTTGTTGCGCGTGCGTTGTTGTTGCAAAGCGCGATGCCCACGGTGATGGTCAGTGCGGTGTACGCCGCCGCATTCAAAGTGGAGCCTGAGTTGGCGTCGGCTGTGGTGGTGGTTTCCACCGTTGTATCGGTGGCACTGCTGCCCGCGTGGATGCGTGTGTTTTAGCCTGTCCGTAATCGTCCGTCGTTCATACTTGCGCAAGTGTTTCATTTAGGAGGTAGCGATGAAAGGATTAGCCGCTTTTCGCGCCTTGAGCGCGCTCAGCTTGGTATTTGCTGCTGTTGCTATCAGCGCGGCACAAACGCAGTTAGTATTCTGGAACTTCAACGAGCCGAACCCATTAGACGACAATGCGACGCTGGCTGCCGATGGTGGCGTGTTCGCCGCACAAGCGCAGCTTGCGATAGCCCTGGCGGAGTTTCGCTTCAACAGCAACACGGGCTCTCGTGGCTCGCCTGCTGATCCAAAAACCAAGATCACCCCCAACACTCCCAACTTGGGGGCGTCAGACCACCCAGTACCCTGCGCTAAAAACTCGGGGCAGGCAGGTATCGTGGTGGGCGTGCCCACCACGGGATGCAAAGACATTGTTATCAAGTTCGATGTGCGCTGGAGCAACACCTCATCCAAATACCGTGCTGGGGAGTACACCACAGATGGTGGTATAAACTGGAACCAAGTGCGTGTGCTGGAAGCCAAGCGCGGCGACCGCTGGCATAGCGAACCTAACTCTAACGGCTACGGCGAGCCGGGACTTGGACAGCGACGCCGATAACAAACCGCAATTTGCCTTTCGTGGGGTGACGGTGGTTGACCCCGTGACAAATCAGTACGCTGCGGCTGAACCCGGTCGCAGCTATGATATTTGCAGCACCCTCCGCTACGACCTGATTGAGGTTGTAGGTACGGAAATCGGTGGCGGCATTGACGGCGATGTGAACGGCGATGGCTGTGTGAACGACTCTGAACTTGTTGGTTGGGCTGTTCAATTTCGGCCATGAAGGCTCTGGCGTGCAAGGTGATGTGAATCGCGACGGCGTTGTCAACGATTCTGACCTGCTGGTGGTGCTGTTTAACTTCGGTCAGGGCTGCTGAGGTTGAGTTAGGTGTCGGCTTACGAAACAGTAAGGGCGCAGAGACGACCTCTGCGCCCTATTTCGTTGCGCCGCTCGTCGGCGGGTTTGCCCTGTGGGGCGTTTACTGCAGCGCCGCGGTGGTGAGGTCGCTCTCACCCGCGGGCGGTAGGTCTTCGCCCTTGACGAACACGATTTCGTTATTCTCGTTCAAGCGGGCGATGATGGTATCGCCCTCTTCGAACCGCCCCAACAGTAACTGCTCCGACAGCGGGTCTTCAATGAGTTGTTGCACCACGCGGCGCAGCGGGCGCGCACCGTAGTTCGGGTCGTAGCCCTTTTGCGCCAGCAGCTCTTTCACGGGTTGTTCGAGCACCAGTTTCATGCGGTGAGCTGCCAGCTGCTCTTGCACGCGCCCGACCATCAAGTCCACAATCTGCAGGATCTCGTTGCGCGTGAGCGGGTGGAACACAATCACCTCGTCCACGCGGTTGAGGAACTCAGGGCGGAAGAGCTTTTTCATCTCTTCCAGAATGCGATTCTTCATCGCTTCGTAGGCGCGCGGGTCTTCGGGGTTGGTCTGTTTATCGCGGCGGAGCCCAATGCCCGCCTCTTCTATGACCGAGCGCACGCCCACATTGCTGGTCATAATGATAATCGTGTTGCGGAAGTCGACCACATGCCCTTGCGAGTCGGTCAGACGCCCATCTTCCATCACCTGCAGCAGCAGATTGAACACATCGGGGTGCGCCTTTTCGATCTCGTCGAACAGCACGACGCTGTAGGGCTGGCGTCGCACGGCTTCGGTGAGCACGCCGCCTTCCTCATAGCCCACATAGCCAGGCGGGGCGCCAATAAGCCGCGAGACATTGAAGCGATCCATGTACTCGCTCATGTCGATGCGGATGAGGTTGTTCTCGTTGTCGAACAGGTAGGCGGCTAAGGCGCGTGCCAGCTCGGTTTTGCCCACGCCAGTGGGTCCAAGGAAGATAAAGGTGCCCATCGGGCGTTTCGGGTCTTTCAGACCGGAGCGGGCGCGGCGCAGGGCGCGTGCCACCGCGGAGACCGCCTCGTGTTGCCCGATGACGCGCCGATGGAGTTCTTCTTCGATGTGGAGCAGTTTCTGGGTTTCGCTTTCCACAAGGCGTGCCACAGGGATGCCCGTCCAGCTTTGCACGATGTGCGCCACATCTTGGTCAGTGACCAAGGTGGTCATTTCTTGGCGGGCGGCTTGCCACTCTTCTTCCATCGCTTCGATGCGCTCTTGCAGGGCGACTTTGCGGCTTTCAAGCTCTTCGGCGCGTTCATAGTCGCCTTGCTGGCGGGCGCTGGAGATTTCTTTCTGGAGCATCTCCAGTTCGCCTTTGGCTTTGCGCAGCTCCAGCGGTGGCAGGGTTTGCTGGAGTTTCACCCGCGAGGCGGCTTCGTCAATTAGGTCAATTGCCTTGTCGGGCAGGTAGCGGTCGGTGATGTAGCGGCTGGAGAGTTTGACCGCCGCCTCGATGGCGCTGTCGGTGATGATGACGCGGTGGTGTGCCTCGTAGCGATCGCGCAGCCCTTTGAGGATTTGGATGGCTTCCTCTACGGATGGTTCGCGCACTTGCACGGGTTGGAAGCGTCGCTCAAGGGCGGCGTCGCGCTCGATGTATTTGCGGTATTCGTCTTGGGTGGTGGCGCCGACGCACTGCAGTTCGCCGCGCGCCAGCGCGGGCTTCATGATGTTAGATGCGTCGATTGCACCTTCGGCGGCGCCTGCGCCAATCACTGTGTGCAGCTCGTCAATAAACAGGATGACCTCGCCTTGGGCTTTGCGCACTTCCTCCAGGACGCGCTTCATGCGCTCTTCGAACTCACCGCGATATTTGGTGCCTGCAACCAGTCCAGCGAGATCGAGCGAGACGATGCGCTTGTTGCGCAGTTGCTCGGGCACATCGCCTTGCACGATGCGCTGTGCCAAGCCTTCTACGATGGCAGTTTTACCCACGCCAGGTGGCCCGACCAGCACAGGGTTGTTCTTGGTGCGGCGTGCCAAGATCTGCATTACGCGCTCGACCTCGTTGTGGCGTCCGATAACGGGATCGAGCTTGCCTTGGCGCGCCATTTCGGTCAGGTCGCGCCCGAACTCGTCTAAGGTGGGTGTACGCGAGCGTTGTGGGCGCGACGGCGGAGATTGCCCTTCGTGTTCTTGCAGGTTCATCACTTCGCGGCGGGCGCGGTCGAGGTCAACGCCGAGCTTGTGCAGCACGCGGGCAGCCAAGCCCTCACCCTCGCGGATCAAGCCCAACAGCAGGTGTTCGGTGCCGATGTAGTTGTTATTGAGTTGCCGTGCTTCGTCGTAAGCAAGGTCAATCACGCGCTTGGCGCGCGAGGTTAGTTGCATTTCAGCGCCGTAGCGGGCTTCGCCGCGGGTAGCGTAGCGCTCAATCTCCGCGCGAATCCGCTGCGGGCTTACCCCCAACCGATCCAAAATCCGCACAGCGACGCTATCGGTCTCGCGAACCAACCCCAGCAGCAGGTGCTCCGTGCTGACTTGGGTCTCGCCGAGCCGTTGCGCTTCTTCCTGTGCGTAAAAAATCACTTTCCGAGCGCGGTCTGTAAAGCGTTGCCACATCATGCTCGACCCTCCAACGCAGATAAATAATCCGTTGAAACACGCGTTGCTCGATAGAGTGTTTCCATAAAACCTCCTGTAATTCGCGGGGGAGTGCCCACTGGCTTATTATCGGCAACAGGGCATCTACTCTCCCCGCCTATATTGTAGCACAAACAGGGGGTGTCGATTCAAGTGGGCACGGAATGTGCCCGTTGCCCCTGATTATCACTCAGCCCAAGTTGCTACCTCTGTGGGATTCCTCGCCTTCGGCTCGGAATGACACATTCCTGACCGCCAAGTACACTTTCATTCCGAGCGCAGCGAGGAATCTCAGAATAATCCTTGCAAAGATTCCTCGCCTTCGACTCGGAACGACAGCGCTGGGACGCCGAGAGTGTTTTGTCACCCTGAGCGAAGTGAGGGGTAACGCTGTCATTCCGAGCGTGGCGAGGAATCTCGGGTACTCAAGACGGATGGTCGGCAATCCGGCGGATCAGCGAACTGCATAAGTTTGGCGACGCTTCCGTTGGGTAGCGGAATTTCGGAGGCGTTGCGGTTTAAGTAGCGTGCCAGCGCGCCGCGTAGCCCTTTGCTCCACGGGTTGCGTGGGTCGTCGGTGAGTACCACGATGAGGTAGTCGCGCGCGCGGGTGAGCGCAACATAAAGCTTACGCAGCGACTCGGCTTGCTCGCGTTGTTCGGCACGTTCCAGCAGGTAGCGTAGAGGCAGCGATTCGTAAGGGGTGGGCTGCTCTGGGCGTAGCACCTGCAGGGCGATGACACCCACTTGGGTGTCAATTTCCATTTTCACCTCGCGTGGGCGCGGACGAAACGCGGTATCCACCACAAACACCACAGGAAACTCCAGCCCCTTGGCGCCGTGCACGGTGTAAAAGCGCACCACATTGGCGCTTTCCTCGTAAGTTGGAGCGTTGCCCTCGCTTTGCTCCACGCGGGTGGTCAGCTCCAGCTGTTCCGCGAACTCGTGGGGCGCGGTGGTGGGCTGATCCAATGCCATCTGAAGCAGTTTGCGCACATTTGCAACGGCTTGCCTGCCCGGCTCGCCCGTGCTCAACAGTTTGGCTTCGTAGTAGCTGGCTTCCAACGCCCGCGCGATGAGGGTACCGACACTCCATTCGCCCACGCGCTGAGTGAGTGGCTCAAACCATTCGCAAAAGGTTTGCAGGCGTTCGGCATCAACAGGGTCTAACCCAGTTGTATCGCCGAGGCAAAACCGCACGGGCAGTTCGGTTTGCTCCGCTCGTAGCGCAAGGGTCATCAAGGCATCGGCACTGAGCCCCACAAACGGTGAGCGCAACACGCTAAGCAAGACGAGATCATCTTCGGGGTTGGTGAGCGCGCTAAGCAGATTCACCAAGTCGCGCACCTCGTACTGTGCCCAGTAGCCACGCCCACCACCCACCACATAGTAAGGAACGCCCACTTCGCGGAACGCCTGCTCGAAGCGCGCTGTCCGTGTGAACTGGTGAAACAGTAGTGCGAAGTCGCCATAGCGGGCAGGGCGTTCCTCGCCTGTTTCAGGGTCGTGCACAATCAGGCTTTGGGTGACGACCCAGTGATGGATTTGGCTGGCGACCAGTTGGGCCTCTTGGGTGACGTTGGCTCGGAGGAGGCGCCACACTTGGACGCGCGGCTCCTCGGGCGAGGAGGTGTTGGGGCGCATCGGCTGCAGTACCAAAAACCGTTCGCCCCACAGGTGCCCAAACACCAGCTGCACAAACGCCAAAATGTCGGGGTGCGAGCGGAAGTTCGCCTGTAGGAGCACCACGCGCCCGCCGTTTGTGTGCACCTGCTGCTGCCAGCCTTCAAACACGCGCGGATCGGCGTGGCGAAAGCCGTAGATGGATTGCTGGGTGTCGCCCACAACCATCAGGTTGCCCCCCGCCGACAGAATGTCAATAATCTGCGCTTGCAAGCCGTCGATATCTTGGGTTTCATCAACCAGCGTGTAGGCGAACAGGCGCTGGTAGCGGCGGCGCACAGTGGCTGAGCGGCGCAACATCTCCAGGGCGCGAATTTGCATATCATCAAAGTCAAGCACGCCTTGCTGTGATTTGAGCATCTCGTAAGTATCTAAGTAAGCGATGGTGAGTTGGAGTAGGGCGAGGGCAATTTCGCGGGCGCGCGCTTCGAGGTCGCGGTCAAAACCTCCGATGAGGCTTTCCAAGTGGGCGCGGGCGGCAGGGTTGTTATAGGCGAGCGCAGCCACGATGCTACGCAAGTTGTCCAGCGTGGTGAGCGCAATATCGCCAGAGGTGTCCATAGCGGGTGTTCGGGGGGCAGTGTTCAGATGGGCTTGCGCGGCTTGACGCAAATAGTAAGTTGCCAACGCCTCCGCGCTGGGGTAGTGTTGTGCCCAACGGCGCAGGTCGTCCGCTGTTAGCCCCTGATGGCGCGTCGTCTCAGCAACTTTGTCCACCAGCGCAAATAGTGCTTGCAGCGGGTCGCCACGCGTGCTATCCAAATTCAGATAATCGCCGATAAGGTCTATCAAAGGATCGGTCTCGAAGTCGCGTGGTTGCTTGAGCAGCTCAGCTAAGGCGCGGTGGAACGCCTCGCGTTTGAGATGGTTTGCGGCAGGTTTGGGTAGCACGCTGGGCTCTGGATCTATGCCCGCCTCGAACGGGTTTTCTTGCAAAAGCCGACGGCACAGGGCGTGCACGGTGTGGATATACGCGCTTTCGATGCGAGTGCGTGCTTCGCGCAAGCCCCGCGCTTCCAACTTGCGGATGATGCGCGTTTTCATCTCGGCGGTAGCAGCGCGCGTGAAGGTGATAGTGAGGATGCGCTCGGGCGGAACCCCACGCTCAGCGACCAAGTACGCGAACCGCTCGGTGAGCACACCCGTTTTGCCCGAGCCTGCCCCTGCAACCACTGCCAACAGCCCATCGCCGTGCTCTATCGCGGCGCGCTGTTCAGGCGTCCAACGCATCGGCTCACCTGATGGCTTGGTGTATCACGCAACTTTCTGCCTTACTCGCTCTCGCTAAAGAACAGATAGTTCCCGAGTGTGCGCACTACGCCTTTGCGTTCTCCTTGTACGGTGGCTTCAATGGTTGCTTCTGCCACTCGAAGCGTAGGGCGCGAAGCGGGCGGCTCAAACGGGCGGATATACTCCAGCGCTTCTTCAGGGGTCTCAGCAATCACCCAATAGTTGGCAAAGTAGCCGATTGGCATTTGCAGCCCTTCCACAGGCTCGTGCCAAACGCCCTCCACAAGGATGTGCCACAGTGGAGTGGGGCGGTCTGCGATAGGGTTGCCCGCGCGCATCAGGTGGATTGCATCTGGGTTGGTTTTGTCGTGCCAAAGCGCTTGTTCGGCGTATTGTTGAGCGCGGGCAAGGTCGTTATTGCGTTGCCACGCGATGAGCCCCTTGAACGCGGCGACCATTCCATAGATGGTTTCTTGTAGGTCGGGGTTGGCTTCCGAGGCGGTCTGCTCGGCGACGGAAAGTGCCCGTTCGGCTTCCGTGTATCGCTGCAAGCGAATGAGGCTATAGGCGCGGCTACATTCCAGGTACGCGCGCGGCACAGCTTGCAGTGCCGCCAGTGCCTGCTCTAGCATCTGGAGGGCGGTGTCGTCGTCGCCCATCCGCTGATACACAATCGCCAAGTTGAGCAGGAAGCTGTCGCGTGGGGCGCCCTCACATGCCAGCCCCTGTCGGAAGGCGTCTATCGCTTCCGGGTAGCGCGCCAAGTCGGAAAGATAATGTCCCAGATACTCCCACAGGATCCAGAGGGTGGGGGCGACTTGTAGCCCTTGTTGCAGAGTATTGATGGCTCCTTCGGCATCTCCCATTTCCCACAAGGCGCGGGCTTCGTACTCAAAGCCCGCGGTGTGGCGCATTCGGAGCAGTTGGGCCGCAACTCGGCGTGCTTTGCGGAAGTCGAGTTCCGCAAGGGCGCGTTCGGCTTCCTCAATCAGCTGTTCGGGCGACGAACGAAAGCGCATCAGTGGCAGGAGTATACCCCGTTTAGGGAAATCCAGCCAGCGACTCGTCCATCACTTTCCAGCCTGCTTCTCGAAGCAACTCGCCTAGTTTGGTCTCCTTGCCAATGGTGCCGATAATGGTGCCAAACACTGGCTCGCGCCAGAACTGGTCGGTATCCCACACACGCTTGTAGACCTTGAACACCTCGCCCGATTCGGGGTCGCGGATGTAGGTTTGGTCGCTGAGCGCGTTTGCCCACGTGCGCGCCATTCGGCTGTTATCCTCGCGCATGCGCCCTACCATCTCCTGCACTTGCTTGTTGATCTCTTTAGTGGTCCTGGTAAATTGCTCGAATGCGGCTAATGACCACCCCACATCCACCTGGACGGAGCTGGCAATCCCCGCCGCGATGCTTTCGTACCACTCGCGCTTTGCCTTGGGCGCTTCCATTAGAACAAGGTAAAGGTACACCTGGTTCAAAAGGCTGGCGGCAACAGGATCGGGTTGTTGAGTGGTAGCGATTTGCAGCATGCCTTGTACGCTGCGCATCTTGTCGCCACTTTCGGCAGTAAGGGAAAGTTGCCAGCGTTTGTTATCGGCGACGCTGCCTGGCAGCGAGGGTGCCGATGAAGGCAGGTCTGGCTGCGGTGTGGTCCGACGATGTACTACGCGCCACTCGTTTCCCGTTTCTTTTTGCCAGAGCGCCAGCAGTAGCGCTTCGACCTCTTCGGGAGTGCGTAGCACAATAGGGGCTGCCATCGGTCCGCTCGCCCCGTTGTACATCAGCACAGACGAGCCGTTAGTCGTTCCCATGCTGGTGACGACATAGGTGACGAGCTTGACGGCATCCATCCGCAGCACGAACTCGGTGTGCTTGACTTCGTATCGGTAGAGATACATAGCCTCTTGGCGGAAGGGACCGCCTTCAACCGTGTAGCCTTCAGGCACATGTAGAGTGGCGATGGGCATGCCCAGCAGGGGGTCGTGCAGCGTGTGCACTCTCCATTTCACACGCTGATTTGCAGGGAGGAACTCCAGAGAGCGGATCAGTTCGCCCATCTCCTTGCGGATGCTGGCAGGCACATCCTCTGGAAAGATGAACCACACAGTGAGCGCAAGTTTTTGTCCCTTGAGGACAAGCCCCACAAGGCTAAACCGCGTAGGTGCGGGAGTGAGGCCCATAATCACATGTGGGTTGAGCGCGTAGGGGTAACCTAGCCCCTCGCCTACCACCTGAATGCCCTGAGGGATGGTGCGGTATGCCAAGCGTGGTTGCTCCAGTTGGATGGTGCGCAATGTGCGGATGAACTTTTGCGCTACCTCCTTGAGGCTCTGCTCGTAGGGCGTGGCGCCCACCACAATAAAGTTATGGTCTTTGCGAAATACGGGCAGCCCGCCAATGATGCTAACGCCCCATCCCTCAGGCAGGCGCACTTTGAAACCGTGAAGGCGATCAACCCACACGGAGTTGCTGGTTTGCGCGAGCGCCATGCCAACTGCGCCTGTAAGCAGGACAACCGCCAGCGTCTTTCTGAGCATGGAGCACACCTCGCTGCCTCTACATACACTTGGGCGGCGCAATTTGTTAGGCAGTTTCAGTCGTTGCGGAACAAACTGCCAACAAACCAACCGACGCCCATGCCCAGCAGCGGCAGCGCGTTCATAAAGTCGATTCGCAGGAACAGCCAATCGGCGAGATCCAGGTAGCCCTTCAGGACAAGCGTGGCGTCAAATAGGCAGCGGAAGCCCGTGTAAGCCAGCGCGAACCCCAATGCGGAGGTGTTCAGCTCGCCGCGCGTGGCAACCCACGCAATCATCAGAAAGACCCCATATCCCAAAAATGCTGCGACGGGATTTGCCAGCAGCCCGTGCAGCAGTATCAACAGCAGCAAGTCGCGGTACGCGCCGATGTCTTCCAGCTTCTCGCTGAGGTAGGAGTTCGGCAGCCAGATGCCAATGAAAAAGAGGGTCGCCAAGTTGCTCCACAGCCCCCATTCAGGACGCCACAGCAGGAAAATCATGTTCAGCACAGCGAGCGTCATCGCGACGCCGAAGAATCGCTCCAGCCGTGCCCCCAGCGTGTAGCCCGTGCTGACTTCATAGAGCCATTTGACCTGTTTTGCCTCTTCGGCAGCCTGATACAGAGGGTTCTGCGGCATTATCGCTCACCTCCAGCGGTAGTGTTAAGGCGCATCGTATTGAGTATCTGCTCAAAGATAGCTTGGTACTCCTCGAATCGGTGAGGTGGGCAGTAGGCGATGGCGTGCAACGCCTCAGTCTGCGACACGGGCATCGTGATGAGAAAGCCGCGCACGGGCACATCAATCAGCGGCACCCAATGCGTGAGCCTACATTCGTAGTCGGTGCGCAGCCCGTAGACGCCTTGAAGCTGGATAGGGCGCTGCCGGGTCTCTCTGAAGTTGCTCAGCGCTTTGCTCAGGTTTTGCAGTTGAGTGGCATGCACACGAGTAAGCAGCCGCGCGTTGCCGCGCTCGCCGCTCATCGCTGGTTCTTCGCCTGAAAGCAACATGTCAGTGCGTACCGTAACCAACGCCAGTTTGAGGCTACTGCGCACGCCCCGCGCTATGCGCACGGCATCAATCAGCTGGATGGGGCTGTTGGGGTCGTTCATACCCATTTGGGTCAGCGCGTCGCGGTGCACGCGGAAGCCTGCGGGCACTTTGAGGCTAAACCGACCTTGCTGCACAGCAACCGTCGCGTTCGCAGGGAGAGTGTACTCGCGTCGCGGATTGGAAGCCACGATCAGCAAGGTGCCTGCGCCCAACGATGAAGCAATCCACAAAAATCGGTAGACCCACAACATACTACCATCTCCTTGCCCACTTAGATTGGTTGTGCATAACGCAGGTTCCTGCGTAGAGTTTTCCATGCTGGAGGAGTTATTTCAACAGCAAAGAGTTTGTCGGCAGGTTATTCGCGTTGCTGCACTAAGCGAATACCCCGTCTGAGCAAGGTACACTGCCAGAGTTCCACCATGCGCCTCTTGAGGGTTTGTCCCGCTCCTTTTTAGGTCTGACAAGGGTATAGAGCCCCAACTCAACAGCTCACGCCGTTGCGTGATTTTCCCTGAACCCCCTCCGTGAGGTTCCCCCTACTGTGTAGGGGGAACCGGGCAGTGCTTTTATGGTTCCCCTCGCTTGCGGGGGGAACCTGCAGGAGGGGGGTAGTTTCCCGAACCCCCTCCTTTAGGTTCCCCCTACCCGTAGGGGGAGCCGGGCACTTTTTCGGTTCCCCTCGCTTGTGGGGGGAACCTGCAGGAGGGGGGGCAGAATTAGAAAACCTACTGCGCGAAGGGGTAAGATGCCCTGCGAAAAGCGCGCAGTGGAACCCGAGCTATCCGCGCTGAGGGCGCGGAGGCTTGGTGTAAATAGCAACTCGGGTACATCTTGCCTTGGTTTAGCAGCCGCTGCCAAATGCAAACAATACGGCTAATAAGTCGGCATCGTTGACGACGCCGTCGTAGTTGACATCAGCGCGCGGGAAGTAGCCCTGTGCTCCGAAGCTGAACAGCACTTCCAACAGGTCGGCGTCGTTGATGCAGCCATCGAGCGTGATGTCTTCCAAGCGTCGGTCGAAGCGTGGCAGCACAGCAATCCAAGCTTCACGCTGCTCGTTCGGATTGACCCCCGTGCCCACAAACACGGTTCCATCGGCGGAAAAGGCACGCACTTCCTCTAAGCGCCAGTTAGCGACCTCACTTAGCCCCGCGTTAAGCAGCAGCTCCCTCACGCGGAACATAACCCCTTCGTGGTTCCAGATAACTGCTTCTTTGCCTTCCGCAGAGGTTCCGAACCCACCAACCAAGCGTCCGTCGGCACTCACTGCGTAAGCACGACTGTCGTATGCACCTCCTGGCAAGTCGCCCAAGCCAATCATGCCGGTGTGGGGCGTCCAGCGAAAGGCTTCCACGCCAACTCCGCCGGGGGCACGGCTCCATCCTAATATGGTAGAGCCATCTGCTGACGCTGCATAGGCGAAGCTGAAAAAGTCGAAGCTGCTGAGGCTTCCCAGGGGTTGCCAGACGCCTTCCTCCCAGCGGAACGCCTCGTTTTCGCCGTTGAAGGAGCTGCTGCGCCCGACAATCACGCGACCATCTGCCGAAATCCCCTGAGCGTAGCTTTGGAACAGCCCCCCAGGCAAGTCGCCCAAGCCCACCATGCCTGTAGCGGCAGTCCAACGAAACGCCTCGGCACCATTAGCCGATAGACTCCACCCCACGACCACCGAACCATCGGCTGAAACTGCTAGCGCATGGCTGCGGAATTGTCCGCCTGGCAGGTCGCCCAAGCCGATCATCTGCCCCGTGTCGCGGCGCCAAAGAAAAGCTTCCGTGCCCGCAGCCGATGCACCTTGCCCAACAATCACGGATCCATCGAACGATACGCCCCATGCAATGCTGGTAAAGCTGCCCCCGGGGAGATCGCCCAAAGGTACTAAACCTGTCTCGCGCGTCCAATAACACGCCTCGATACCGTTAGCAGAGCTGCTCCAGCCTACGGCCACGCGCCCGTTAGCAGAGATTGCCAGCAAAGTACTGCTGAAATTGCCCCCAGGCAAGTCGCCTGCTGGGTAAAACGCAGCAGTTTGCGCATAAACCAATGCGCATCCAATAAGCGAAGCAAGTAGCGACAGCTTGTGTTTCATCTTACACCTCCTTCATGCTTGAGTTAGTCATAACAGGACCAGTTTCCTTTTGCTAGTCTCACGCCGCGTTTTACGAGCCATGCAACCTAATCGCGTATCCCAAAAATAGGGTGCGCCGCTGCTGCCACTACAAAAGCAGCGACGAACGCAGCGCACCCGTGGCTGCGCAATCACGCAAGCGATGCAGGGTTCTCCTTTCAGCAAGCGAGACTACTCTTCCCACAGTTCGTTGCGGCGCAAAGCGTCCAGCGTCATTGCCTTGATGTGTCCATCCACAAACGCCACATTCGCGAATCCGCCCTCAATACGCTCGTTGCGCAGGCGCACAAAGTGGCGCGGATACACATGCCCATAGCTGAAGCGCGTTAGTGGCGGTGCACCCTGCCAGGTGCGCGGCGGAAACACCATGTAGTAGCCCAGCTGCGAATAGCTGGAGGTGAAGCCCATCCGCCCGCGCAACAAGGTGATGCTTTCCACGAACATCAGCACTTCCGAGGGGCGCTGCACAATCGAATAGGGTCTGCCGCGATACTCGCTCGACTCCAGCGGGTTGAACGGGTCGCTAGGCGTGGTTAGGTAGAGCAAGTTGTAGCCCCACGCGGGATTGCGCCCAAACACATAGTCGTAGAACTCGTTTTCGGGCTTGCGATACTCCACATCGGGCTCACTGGGGCACCAGAATACGCGCGGCTCTTTCACATACGGGCGCAACAGCCAGGGCCACTGATAAAACCCCAAGTTGCCTATGCTGCCCCCCCTGCCGCGGTACTCACCGTGAAAGAAGGTTTCGTCATAATCTTGGATGTACATTAGCCCTGCCATCGCCACTTGACGCAGATTGGAAGCGCAGGCGGTCTGCCGCGCTTTATCGCGTGCCTGCGCGAACACAGGAAACAGAATCGACGCCAAAATGGCGATAATCGCAATTACCACCAACAACTCTATGAGCGTAAACCCAAGCTTACGCATAACTCAATCACCCCATATTTGCTTGGAGGCAAGGGCTAAGGGGCACCCACCTCCAAGCACGCCGTTAGCAACTGTTGCCGAAGTTGAACAGTACCTGCAGCAAGTCCGCGTCGTTCACAACGCCGTCGCCGTTCAGATCGGCTTGGGCGTTGTTCGTGCCGAAGTTGAACAACACGAGCAGTAAGTCTGTGTCGTTGGTGCAACCGTCACCGTTCACATCGCCCGCCACGCGATAGACAATCTGCAGCACGGGACCGCGCCCACCCGCATCGTTGCGCGAGTAGAAGCGATAAAAGCGTGTGCCACCCTGCCCGCCAGGATCTAAGCGCGAGACGAAACCGATACCTAACTCGCCGTTGTTTTGGTTAATCGCGGCGTTGAAGTACGACTCGAACAACTCGCGCTCCAGCGGAATGGGGATTGCAAACGGTGCATCAGTACGATAGTTGGTCATGCGGCTGGTTCCGAAGATTTCGCTGCCCACTTCGGGGTTGTTCGGGTCGTTGAAGTTCCAGCGGGTTTCCGTGAAGTTGGTGCTGCTCAGCGGGCGTGCCTCCAGGGGGAACTGCTCGCCCTCCTCGCGCGTGTAGCCAGGGGGCTGGGTCTGAACTACCGTTATCTGAGCACTAAGCACTTGGTACTGTCTGCCTGCGGGAATGCCATCCAAGCGCCACTTTGCTAATGCGTAGGAGAAGTTGAGCGCGGGGCGTGCCCCTGTGGGGTCTACCGCGTACTGTCCGTTGCCCCACACGCGCAGAATCGCTGTGAAACCGGGGTTGAACGCTTGGTCGTAATACCATACATCATCCGTCGGTTGGGCTTGATATACTTGCTGTGCCAACACGCTTATGCATAGGCTCAAGCTTGCCGTAATTACTGCCACTCGCATCGCTGTCACCTCGTTGTTTCTAGGTTTTATAGGTACAAAGCTGTTTTAGCATAACCAATCACTGCCTCTCATCGGTGGAGACACTGGCGCTACCACGCGTCCGGTGCGATGATATTCGGGTCGTCGCAGGTTTGGCAACGGCAGGAATGCCGTCGCACCGAGCATTGTTGGCAGCCAGGCAGTTTGGCAGTGGCGAGGGTGCCTTAGCCAGCACTGCGCCTCTATTGTGGAATCTTAGCCACGCTAAATACTACTGCGAGGGCGACAATTTTTTGCGGGGAAGCGACATAAAAAGCCCCCTGCGCGGGGGGGCAGGGGGCGACGAAACGGAGGTGCAGCAGGATGAAGCGGCTTTCTTAGCGTCGACGGCGAACGAAACCGAGCAGGCTTGCCAAACCGGTGCCCAACGCCATCAGGCTTGTGGGTTCTGGCACTACCTCAAACTGCAGCTCTTGAAAACCACTGGTCAGGTTCACTGTGCCTGCGTACACATCGTGATAGCCATCCCAGCGGATAGCATACTCCACACACACAGTGACAACGTCGCCCACATTGAAGCCCGATAGGTCGAGCGTATACCCGTTGCTTCCCACACCGATGCTCTTGGTTGCAGGACCCTCGTTCACGCTAAAGGTGGTTAGTGTACTACTGCCTTGTTGCACTGTGTTACCATTGACTTTGAACTCCGCTACGAGATAGACATCGTCGCGGAAGGGAGAGTTGATTGCGCCGAAATAGGCCCCTCCTGCGACTTGACCCCGAAAGATCTGCGCGCCTAACACGCTCCAGCTAATCGTGATGGTGGGGTTTGAGGTTTTGTCCACCTGAAGACCAGGATTGACTAAATCGTCGTCGGGAATGCCGGTAATACTGGCGACTGGCGCGACATTAACGCTTAAGCTTGCAGCGTTGTTTGCCTGGGCGCGGATGCGTGTTTCCAGCTCACCTCCGAAAGCAGGGCGGTTGGAGAGTTGCTCCGTGCGGAAGAAGTGTCCCGAACCAACCCAAGTAGTGAAGGTGGCAACGCCTGCAGGGTTATTAGGCGTCAAGCCACCAAAGCGGTTGGAGGGCAGTCGCCAGTAGCTTCCTGCGTCCGTGCTGCCACTTCCTGAAAAGCGAAGCACCAAACGCCCAAACGGGTCGCCACTGCTGAATGGGGCAATATCGCGGCTCCACCGCCAACCGTTGCCTGTGCCTAAAGCCGATGTATCGCGCAGCACCCACTCTGCATTGGTAAACACGCCGCTGGTAGGACCAGAACTGGTTTGACTGATGCTGAAGTCCACGTTGTTAGGACCGCTGTTGTTGAACACAAGAAATTGTTGTCCGGGCGTAACAGACACCAAAATCACACCGCTCAGTGCAACAGCAAACCAGCGTAAGGTGAGCATAGCCTTTTGCCTCCCCTTTGGGCTTTCTGGAAGTCGCTCTCTGCTGCGCCTCCACTCATGAAGACTCGACAGGAGACAAAAAGCGGACACCTACTAACTGGTGATTCAGTCAACGGGGCTGAACCGTTCGTAGAGCGCGCTGTTGATGGCAATCATGACCATGCTCGCAAACAGATTTGCCGCCAGCGTCAGCCCCGCGCCCACCAGCGGATGCCAGCCGGCTCCAATCCATAACATCCAAAAAGCGAGCCCCGGACCGCCCGTAATCGTCAGTAAGGGCACCGACATCACACCAGTGATGAGGCGTTGCGTATAGTCGTGCGGGTCGGGGTTAACTAGTGCAATCCAAAACATCGCCATCTGCAAGGCAGACGCCCAGGAAAGCGCTACAAGGCTACTCAGCAGCCAGAACAGCCATTCGCGGGGCACGATGAGGGTAGTGAGCCCAACGGTAATCACCTGGGCGATGGCAAATAGCACCACCAGTGGTAGTGATTCCACGATCACCACCGCGCGCGAGTCGAACGGTAGCGGCTTTTGCCAGTCCACGCGACGCAACATGTCGGCAATGCCATAGTAGGCGCTGAATGCCAGAAAGAACGCTAGCACTGCCTGCGTGCTTGCATAAGCAAAACGCATGGCTACAACAACATTGGCGTCGGCTCTCAGGAGCGATATCCACAGAACGAAGGCTGCGGGTGCCCCTGCGATAAACGCGATGGTAATCAGGTTGCCGATGCTGCTGGCGCGCCAGCTGATGAGCAGGTCGCGCCATAGCAGTGCCCGCACGCCACGTGGCGTCCAGCGCTGGAGCAGTGCGGGCGTTTTGAACAACTTGTGCGCAGCTGCCTCTGCCTTGCGGCGCAGGTAAGTGCCTAACGGGTCTTGTTGAGCGCTGCGCGCCAAGCTGGCGCCGCGCGCTAAGAATGCGCCCACCTCGTAGAGCCAGCGCTGATGGCGTACCAACACCGCATTGCCCAGCAACACCCCGCCCAACCAAAACAGCAGCCCAACACCTATCGCAGGCGTGAAGCCCGTGTAAAGCACAAGCGCTGCATCCGCCAACGCGCGCACAGGCAGCAGCACCAAGTAAACGGGCAACCAGTCAAGCACTTCGTGGGCAGGCACAATCGTCCGAGGCATGCCCCTCTGCAAATATATGAACCGCCCAACGACCAAAAGCAGGCTAAGCACCACCCAGCCAATCAGCCCCCATACCCACCACTTGCGCACGCTTCGCCCTGCCACTTCCAGCGTTTCTATCGCGATGCTGCCCAAAACCGCCGTGGCAAACATCAGCAGATACATCAGCGGGTAAAGCAAGATGAGCCACGAGCTTTCCATAGGCTGCTGCGCTTGCATCAGCGAGCGTAAACTCGCACTCCCTATCGTGAACAGGTAAAAAATCAGCAACAACAGAAACACGATTGCCCCAAGCAATCCGCGTATCAAGATAATCCCCCAAAACAGTGCCAGCGGCTTGAGCGGTGTTGTGAACAGGTAATGCACATCGCTTTCCACCACGAGGATGTGCGGCGAACGCCACACCGCAGGCAAAAGAGTAAACACAACGTAAAACCAGTGAATCAAAAGCACGGATACAATCGAACTATCCAAAACTTGCTCAGGTGGTCTCGAAAGTGCTGTCGGCGGGGGCGTGCGCACACTGCTGCCCACTACTGCGCCAAGGATCGCACCCCCCCAGCCACACAGAATGAGCGCAAGCACAAAGAGGGTGAGCATCGCCCGCAAGGGGTTGCTGAAAGCGCGTCGGAAGCTGTTGATGAGCACGCGCGCAGCTATGTACACCAGCACGCGCAAGACAGCACGATCCATCTCAGCGTTCCAGCACCTCGACGGTGATGTGCTCGTTGGTGTAGATGCAGAGTTTGGCGGCGATGCGCAGCGCTTCTTCGGCGATTTCGCGTGCCGAAAGGCTGGTGTGTTTGAGGAGCGCGACAGCGGCTGCCTGTGCGTATGCTCCGCCAGAGCCGATGCCTACTGCCCCCTCATCTGGCTCCAGCACGTTGCCGTCGCCCGAAACCACCAACATCGTATCGGCATCGGCAACAATCATCAGCGCGTTTAGGTGGCGCAACACGCGATCAGTGCGCCAGTCTTTAGCGAACTCCACAGCGGCGCGGCGGAGGTTGCCCCCGCTTGCCTCCAGCTTCGACTCGAAACGATCCATCAGCGCTTGCGCGTCGGCGGCTGCCCCCGCAATGCCTGCCAGCACGCGATTTTGGTAGAGCCACCGCACCTTGCGCGCTGTATGTTTCATCACAACATCGCCAAAGGTCACTTGCCCGTCGGCAGCGAAGGCAGTCTGCCCCTCGCGACGCACGGCTAACACTGTAGTGGCATGGATGGCTGGTTGATATGTCATTGCGGATATGATACCTCAGGGTATCATGCCCGTAGGAGGTGTATCTATGCAGCCTGAACACTCCGCAGAGCCAAAACCTGCTCAAACCGCGTCCGAGCGAGTCGAGCTCTACCACCCGCGCCTGATGCCTTACTTAGAGTCGCTGGTGCCCCCACGTCACCCCGTGCTCCAAGCGATGGAGGCGCGCGCGGCACAAACCAACTTTCCGATTGTGGGACCTGTATTAGGGCAGTTGTTTTACCTACTCACGCGCCTTACGGGCGCACGGCGCGTGTTCGAGTTGGGCAGCGGTTTCGGCTACTCCACTGCGTGGTTCGCGCTGGGCGTGCGCGACAACGGCGGTGGGGAGGTGCACCACGTAGTGTGGGATGAGGCACTCTCCAACGAGGCGCGTGGATATCTGGAGCAGTTGGGGGTGTTGCCCCTGATGCGCTTCCATGTGGGCGAGGCTGTGCACACCCTCCAGCAAGTGGGCGGCGAGTATGATTTGATTTTCTGTGACATCAATAAGGAAGGCTACCCCGCCTCGCTACCCGTTATTAAGCGGCACTTGCGCAGAGGCGGCATGGTCATCTACGACAACATGCTCTGGAGCGGACGCATTTGGGACGAATCGGATACCTCTGCGGCGACGCAAGGCGTGCGTGAGTTGACCCAACTCATCACGCGCGACCCAGATTTTGCGTGTAGTTTGCTCTCCATTCGCGATGGCGTAGTAATTGGGGTAAAATTAGCCTAAGTTGCCCTTATCCGTTTTGGGCGGGCAAGATTTCTTGCTGTGCTTGGGATGACGAAGTTGTCTTTGCGCAATCAACTCTGTCATTTCTGTCACTCCGAGCCGCAGGCGAGGAATCTCAAAAATCGTTTACAAAACGGTTGCGCGAGCCCATGGAGGCAAAGCCGTCCGCGCTGGGGTAGAGAACTCAGGGGCAACCTAGCCCGCCTGTATGGGCTGTAGCCGATGCCGACTGGCTTCGCTTGCAGGGGGGCTTGAACGGTCAACTGCGCAGCTGGAGGAACACACCGATGACAAGTCGGAGAGGAAAGAGCGTTTCAGCGCACGAGCGCGTGGATAAGCGTAGGTTGCGCCCTGTCGTGCAACGCGCGCGACACGCATTAGCAAAGCATCTATCAATTGCGCGAATGCCTCTACATACCCATCCATGCGTGGGGCGTGAGGCGGAACTGGAACAACTAAGCCACTGGCTAAACAATCCTCGCACGCGCCTACTGACAGTGGCAGGGCCGTCGGGCATCGGCAAAACGCACCTCGCCTGTGAGTTCGCACGGCAGTGCCTCGCGCGGGGCTATGGAGTCGCTTATGTCAACCTTATCCGCCTGAACCGAGCGGAGCAAATCGTTCACGAACTGTTTCACGTGCTGGATGTGTCGTTTCCGGGCGACTCAGTGTGGCAGTGGATGGTCAGCCGCGTGTTCCATCGCCCGACGTTGCTTGTGCTGGATGATTTTCCGCCCCTACCCGTGCCTGAAGCGACGCGCTTTATCCACGAGTTATTGTTTGCCGCCCCGCCGCTTCAAATCCTCATCACGGCGTCTCAACCGCTGGATATTGTTGGCGAGCAGGTGCTAGCATTATCGCCGTTGCCGCCCCCACATCCTGACCAGCGCACAGCAGATGCCTTACGCAAGAACCCGTGCGTGCAACTGCTGTTGACCTACGCGAACCCCAACTTCCAGTTGAACTCCTACACGGCAGAGCGCATCGCGCGCGTGTGCATTGAGCAGGGCGGTTATCCGGGGCGATTGGTGCAAGTAGCCACGCTGATGCACGGCACCTCCTTTGACCGATTTTTCCAGCGTTACCAGCAGTGGCGAGCGCAGCAACAAGCAGCAGGCTATGACCAAGCCCAGCAAGTGGCTAAGCGGTTTGCCGAGCTGCGTGAGGAGCAGCGGCGCGTAATCCTCTGCTGGAGCGTATTTGTGGGCAGTTTCGGCATCTCTGCAGCGGCAGCGGTTGCGCGCATTTCGCCTAACGCTGTTGCTGAAATGCTCAGCCAGCTGGAGGCAAAGCAACTGGTGCAGCGAGTCGCTTCCGAGCCAGAACCGCGCTACCAATTACACCCTGCGCTAGCACAACTGCCTATCGTAACCAGCAAAACCCCTGCCCAGCAGCGCGAGTTGGCGCTGCGCCTACAGCAGTATTATTCAGGGCAACTCCACTACTGGCAGCGCAATAGGCTCGCGGTGGATTCGATTCGGCGCCACTGTTTTGACGAGCGCGAAACGCTACAACGCACTTTCGAGTGGCTGGCGCACGCGGGCGAAACAAATGCCATAATCGCCCTGATGGCGCACCTTGTAGAGGCGTGTGGCAATCGCCCGCCCGCGATAATTTTAGACTGGGGACTGCGGTACGCCACACACGCAACCACCCTTTCCGATGCCGAGCGCATTGCGATAGCGAAGCCGCTGATGCTAGGGCTAATCTTTTCTGGTTTGAACGAGTGGGCGCACCAGCTGGCGCGGTGGCTTGCCAACTCACCCGAGTTCGCCTTGCAAATGGGGCGTTGGCATCACAACTTGGCAGATGGCGCGAAGGCGCGCGAATATTACATCGCGGCGTGGTTGCTCGCTGAGCAGCGCGGCGACCGCGTTGGTGCCGCGCGCGCCTACATGAGCCTCGCCGAGAGCGAGGCGGTCATCGGAAACTTGGCAACCGCCGAGCAGCTGATAGAAGATGTGCGTCGCTATTATCCTCCTACGCGATTGCCTGACGCAGAGCGAAGCGAGTTTCATTATGTGGTGGGCTACTTGAGCTATCAACAAGGGCGATTCCGCCGCAGTTTGGAAGCTTACCAAACTGCCCTGCGCTACGCACAAGACGGCACCCCCATCTGGCGTGAAATGAGCCGTGTGCACCTTGAGATGGGCAACCCTCACAAGGCAATTCAGCTGGCGGAAGAGGCGTTGGGCAAGCTCAGGAAAGATGTGGAGGCGCACCAGCCTTCTATCCACGCGCTCTATGGCTGTTTGGGTGACGCCTACACTGTGCTGGCGGACTACGACACCGCTCTTGATTACCACCAGCGCGCCCTCCAATTCTGGCGCACTTTAAGGCAGCCGCGTTGGATCTGCTGGTCGCTCAACCGACTTGCGGAAATTGAACTTATGACACGTGATAATGGGCACTCGTGGCGATTGGCACAGCAGGGTGTACCTGAAGCGCGCGCCCTACTGGAGGAAGCGTGGCAAGTGATTGAACCAACATACCTAAATCTACTCCATCGCGCCCGCACCGTACATAATCTTGGTTGGTTAGCGTGGCACGAGGCGCGTTATGAGGATGCCGAGCAGTACCTGCTGCAGGCGCTGGAGCTTCGGCGCACCTGCGGTGCCGAATATGGCGTTATGCGTACCTTGGAGCTGCTGGGGCGCGTGTACACTGCTCTGCAATGCCCCGACGAGGCGCGTCGCTGCTATAGCGAGGCGAGCGCGATTCGCGCACGGCTGCGCCTGCGCTATCACTCCAGGCAGGTCAAATCGCACAACCTTTCGGCACAGCGTCGGCGACGGGCGTAGGCGTGGTATACTGCACTGCCGATGACGCTCTTTTTCTACGACACGGCAATTGAGCGGTACGAGTTTAGCGCGTCGCACCCACTGCGCCCTGAGCGGCTCACATTGCTGCGCACCCTGATGGAGGCATACGGACTTACTGCCTCTCTGGATTGGCACACACCTCCACCGATTGACGAGTCGGAGCTTTTGCGCGTACATACGCCCGAGTATGTGGAGGTCGTGCGCCAACTCAGTGAGGGCGCGCCAATTATGGAGGCGCACCGCTGGGGTTTCTCGCCGTACGGCGACAATCCACCGTTTTTAGGGATGTGGGAAGCGGCGTTAGCCTATACGCGTGCCACTGTTGCAGCAGCTTATGCCGTGCGCGACGGCGCGCCGTTAGCGATTAACATCACAGGTGGGCTGCACCACGCCCTGCCCGACCGTGCCAGCGGCTTTTGCATCTTCAACGACCCTGCCATCGCGGTGCACATCCTGCGCGAGCGGTTCGAGCGCGTCGCGTATCTGGATATTGATCTCCATCATGGCGATGGTGTGCAGTGGATTTTCTACCGCGACCCAAATGTGCTCACGGTCTCCATCCACGAAAGCGGGGAGTGGCTTTTTCCGGGCACGGGTTTTGTGCACGAGCTGGGCGAAGGGGCTGCTGAGGGCACTTCCGTCAATATACCGTTGGCGCCCTACACCGACGATACCCTCTGGTGGCAAGCGTTTGAGGCGGTTGTGCCGCGCGCCTTCGAGCGGTTCCAGCCCCAGGCATTGGTGCTGCAGATGGGCTGCGACCCGCATTATTTAGACCCGCTGGGGCATTTGAACCTTACCGCACAGGGCTGGCTGCGGGGCGTGCAATGGGCAAAGTCGTTGGGCTTGCCCACTGTGGCGTTAGGCGGCGGGGGCTACAACCTCACCACAGTGCCGCGCATGTGGACTTTGGCGATTGCCACGCTGGTGGGCGTGGAGCTGCCCGACGAAACGCCCCCGCACTTCGTCTGGCACGAACGCATTCCAACGCTCACCGACCACCAACGGCCTTCCATCGAGCCAGCCAATCTGGAGTACGCGCGGCGCTACGCCGAGCAGCAAATCGCGTTTTGGCAACGCTACTATTCGCGTGGCGAGATAACTACATAACGATTAGGTTCCTCACCCTCGCTGTAGGTCATCACTTCTGGGTCGTCCTTGAGCGCTTGGTGCACAATGCGCCGCTCGTGCGGCGGCATCGGAGGCAAGACAGCCTCCTCGCCCCGCAGCTTGACCTCTTTGGCAATCGCAATCACTTGGTTGCGTAGCCGCTCCGTACGACGGCGGCGCCAGCCCGCGCTATCCAAGACCAAGCGCACGTGCGGGTCAATCACGCGCGGCACAACATTGTTCAGCAGGAATTGCAACTGATCTAACACTTCGCCGTTTTTGCCCACCAGCACATTGGCGTCACGCCCGACAATCTCAATCTCTACATAGCGGCTATGTGAGCCGCGCAACACCGCCTGCACGCGTAGGGGCAGCCGTCGCACAAAGTGATCTACATAATCCGCAACCCGCCGTGCCACCTGTGGCGTCACCACATAGGGTTGCTCCTCACTAATCAAGGTAGCGCGCACACGCACAGGGTTTTCGCTCAGGATTTCAAACTCCACTTGGGCATTACGCCCTACGCCTAACAGCCCCAATGCCTTGCTCTTTGCTTCCTCTATGGTGCTTCCGGTTGCCTCGACCGATGTCATAGGATGTGCCCTCCTTACCGATTAGATTTAATAGCGGCGATGACGCTTTTTGGGAGGCTGGTAGCCCTGCGGCTTGGGTTTATCGGCTGCGCCGTTGCGCCCTGTCTGCGAGGAAGAGCCATCCACAGGAGTCAGCTCAGGCGCAGGCTTCGTCATGTAAAGTTTGTAATGAATGGTGTAGAACAAGTTTGTGAGCAACCAGTACATGATAAACGCGGCGGGGAACCGAAACTGCCACGAGAACACCAGCAGCATCAGCGTGGTGAACAGCGCCATTGTCTTTTGAAACTGCGCTTGCGACGGGTCGGTGATAGTCAGTCGGCTGGTGATGTACATACTAATAGCGTATACCAGTGTCAGTGGTGCGTCAAACTGCCCTAAGTGGGCAGCAACCAAGCCAGGAAACCGCGCTGCCACCTCGGGGTTCATCCATAGGAAGTGCCCCGCGCGAAACTGCACTTGGTACACCAAGAAGGCGTTGTAGACAAAAATCAGAAACGGAATCGGCAGCAGCGCGTAGAAGCAGCCGCTGGCAGGGTTCACGCCGTATTTTTGGTACAGTGCCATCGTGCGCTGCGCCAGTTCCTGACCGCTATATTTTTGTTGCAGCTCCACGATTTTTGGCTGGAGTTGCTGCATCTTGCGCATGCTGTTGAACTGACGGTTCACGAGGGGTACTTGAATAAGGCGCACCACCGCTGCGATGAACACAATGCCCAGCACAAACCGCCCGTCGCCAGCAAAGTTGAATAGGCGCATACAAAAGTCAATAATCTGATAGCTTGCTAAGGGACGGTTCTCTTGGTCAATCTGCTGGGCGACCTTCTCGAAAAGGGCACGCCCCTCGTTTTGATACACTTTAGTGTGGGGGTAAAGCTCTTCCAGTTGGCGCAGGCGATTGAACGCTTCGCGTGGGTTGTTTTGGTCTTCGTAGTAGATTTTTGCTTCCAGTAGAATGCCTAACGCGCCGTACTCGCTGCCTTGAAAGCGATGGGTTAGTTCTTGAGCGCGGCGCACTGCTTCCACATAATCTTTTTCCGCGCGCAGTTTTTCGATTTCCAACACAATCTGGTCGGGTGGCTTGTCAGATACCGACGGGCGTGAGAAGTACGCCCAGCCCATAAACAGGATGAGCCAGATGACCGTTGCGATGAGAAAAGTTTGCAAAAACAGCTTACGCTGATCAATAGGTTCTTGCTGTGCCATGGTGGTTGCCTCGCTCGTTCCAAGTTTCGGGTACGGGGTCATAGCCGCCAGGGGCGAAGGGGTGGCAGCGCAGGACGCGTCGGAAGCCCAGCCACAGCCCGCGCAACGCACCGAACCGCTGGATGGCTTCCAAAGTGTATTGTGAGCATGTAGGGTAGTAGCGGCAGGTGGGCGGTGTTAGACGCGACACGCGCTGATACAGCCGTATGGCTCCAATAAGTATTCGCATGATGATGTTCGGTTTCATAGTGCGCCTCCAAGCCCTGCTTGTTTGAGCGCAACCTGCATCTGGCGCTGCAGTTGTTCTAACGGTAGGTGTGCTGCTGCCGCACGAGCGACCCACACAATGTCGTAGCCCGGAGGCAGCTGCTGCCACAGCGGGCGCGCGGCGGCGCGCATGCGACGCTTTACGCGGTTGCGCGCCACATGCGTGCCAAACCGACGCCCAACCACAAAGCCCATGCGCGTTGGCGCGTCATCCCCGCGTGTGAGCACATGCAGCACCACTGACTCCGTCGCCACCCGTCGCCCCCGCTGATAGACCTGCTCAAAATCACGCTTTTTGCGCAGCCGCCCGACCTGCGGCAACATCAGTCGACTGTCAACCGCCAGCGCCCTTTCAGCCGACGACGCTTCAATACATTACGACCATCCTTTGTACGCATGCGGCGACGAAACCCATGCACCTTATGCCGATGACGGTTATTGGGCTGATAAGTTCGCTTCATCCCTGTCCTCCAACACTCAAGATTGTACCCTATCCCGACAGGAATCGACACCCATGCAGGCGAACTGGTGTTTACGGATGACGGTTGGTATTTTAGGCGGTGGCCAGTTGGGCAGAATGTTGGCGCTGGCAGGCTACCCACTGGGCATCCGTACCGAGTTGTTAGATCCCAGGGCGGAAGCTTGTGCTGGACAAGTTGCGCCACTTCTGAGTGTACCTTATGACGATTTCGAAGCCCTTGCTCGCTTTGCAGAGGGTAAGGCTTGTGTTACCTACGAGTTCGAAAACGTGCCGTTGCCCACAACGCAGTGGCTAGCGGAGCGTGTGCCTGTGCGCCCCACGCCGCGCGCCTTAGAGCTATTTCAAGACCGCTTGTACGAAAAGCAGTTTCTGAACTCCATCGGCGTGCCCACGCCCGTCTACGCGTCCATAGATCCCGTGACGCCCGAGGCTGCACTGGAAATCGTAGGCTTGCCTTGCGTGGTGAAGACGCGCCGCTTTGGCTACGATGGCAAGGGGCAGGGGGTTGCCCACACGCGCGAGGCGTTCCTCAGCTTGGTACAACAATTCCAACCCCACGCACTGATTGCCGAGGCGTTTGTGCCGTTTGACCGCGAGGTTTCTATCGTGGGCACGCGAGGGCTAAACGGTGAGCTGGCTTTCTATCCGCTGGTGGAAAACCATCACCGCGAGGGCATTCTGCGTGTATCTATTGTGAATCCTCCTGCCACTGCCGCCGACGAGGCGCTGTGGCAAACCGCTATTGGCTACCTCACGCGCCTGTTGGAGACGCTGACATATGTGGGTACAGTCGCATTAGAGATGTTTCAAGTGGGTGAGCAACTGTTGGCGAACGAAGTTGCTCCACGCGTACATAACAGCGGGCACTGGACGATAGAAGGCGCAGAAACCAGCCAGTTTGAGAACCACTTGCGGGCGATTGTAGGCTTGCCATTGGGCAGCACGGCACCGCGCGGCTACAGCGCGATGGTCAACCTGATTGGCACCATGCCCAGCGTGGAAGCCGTGCTGCGCGTTCCGAACGCACACTTACACTTGTATGGCAAATCGCCGCGTCCGGGCAGGAAGTTAGGGCACATCACCGTGCGCGCCGACACCCATGCTGAGCGCAACGCTTTGCTTGAGCAGGTGCTGGCGTTGGTGCCCTAATCGGCTATGGAGGCAGCACTGTCTTGCATACTCTTAGTCGCTCCAGGAGTAGGTTGAAGTACAAGGTCTCGCACACGCACTCTGCGTCTCATCAAACGGTGCTCCTCTTGAATGCGTCCTACGCGCAGTCGTTCCAATATCATCGCATGGTAGGTCGGGTCAATCTCTGCGGCGACGAAGTGTCGCTTCAATCGTTGGCACACTTCCAGCTCTGCGCCACTCCCACCAAAGTGCACCAGCACAACATCGCCAGGCTGAGTGCAGCTTAGAATAAGCATTTCCGATAACTTTATAGCACGCGTCGTCCAAAAAACGCACACGCAGGTAGGCATTTTGCTTGGGGTAGTTGATGAAAAACATATTGCCGTCGTCTTTCAAGACGCGCAGCGATTCGCGTGCCAACTCGATGTACCACTCAATGTACTCTTCAAATGCACGCTTATACGATTTGCCGTTGTACTTCACGCCTACGTTGTAGTCGGGGTCGCTGAACACCCTATCCACTGAGCGATCGGGTAGTAGGCGTAGCAACTCCATCACATCGCCCAGAAAGACCGTGTCGAGTAGATGTTCAGGAATCCCCATGGCTCCCTACCTCACACGTAAGCGATATTCAGCCTTGCGTACCAAGCGAATAGAGTCTATCCGATCAAGGTCGCTGAATTCATAGAGGTACATACGGATGCGCGTGTCCTTTCGCCTTGCTTGCTTGAGCACGTAGCAGGCATTTAGATGGGGGACCTGGATGCCCTTCGCTTTTGCCCGCTGGTGGTAGTGCTTTATAGGATGAAATAGTTGGTACACAGCAAAATTGCTTAGAAACCGATTTTTTGCCTCCAGTATTGTCACCGTTCCTTGATACTCCAACACGAGATCCGTTTCCAGTTGTTGGTTTTCCGCTATCAGTCGCGTTCGCCCTACAGTGTACTCAAGCGTGGTGCGGGTTCTACCCGGAATGTAAACCCTCGGGGCTGCTACTACTGCTTCGTCACCCCTCAATCTTTGGAACACCCTCTGTAGGTTCCCCCTACGCAGTAGGGGGAACCGAGCCAGTTTTCGGTTCCCCTCGCGAAGCGGGGGGAACCTGAAGGAGGGGGGCACGGAACCCAAACAATTAGCCTTGATGAAGCACTACATCTTCGTAAATGAAATCGTGTAAGATGCGCTGGTTCAGCACTAAAGAAAGCGTGCCAGCTTCGCCCCCATGCAGGTCGTTCAGCAAGCTCTTTCGATAGCGCCACTCAACTACTTCGTCTGGTTCAATCAGTTCAAAGTCATGGTACCAGTGATTCAGTTCGCGAATGAAGATGTGTCGACCCCTACCTGTATGTGCTACACAGTATCCTTCTTCTACAATAGCAGGTGGCAGCATCTCGCGGGTGTCTACTTTCGTGACATCGAAAGGGTTGCTAAAGCCGACTTGGAGGCAGCCTTTTTGACATCCTGGTTTGTAAACTCCATCACACCACGCTCCTGACACTGCTTGAAAAGCAGACTTAGAACTTGTTGCGTGCGCGACATACTGTAGGAGTTCATCGTTCGCAGTTTGAGTCCTGTGGGGGGTCATCCTCCACATTGCCCACGGTGGCGCAGGGCATGGTCTACCAAAACCAGTGCTACCATCGCCTCCACCACTGGCACGGCGCGGGGCAGCACGCAGGGGTCATGACGCCCACGCGCCTGCAAAATCGCCGCTTCGCCCATTTCGCTAACCGTTCGCTGAGGCTTGAAAATCGTGGCGGTGGGCTTGAACGCCACTCGGATGTCAATCAGTTCGCCGTTGCTAATACCTCCCTGCACGCCTCCAGAATAGTTCGTGCGCGTGCGGATGCGTCCGAACTCGTCGGTGTAGAACTCGTCGTTGTGCTCGCTGCCCAGCATGCGTGTGCCGCGAAAGCCAGAGCCGATTTCGAAGCCTTTGCTGGCAGGCAAGCTCATCACTGCTTTCGCTAAGTCAGCCTCCAACTTATCGAACACGGGGCTGCCCCAGCCAGGGGGCACATTCCGCGCGATGCAGCGAATCACACCCCCTACCGAGTCGCCCTGTTTACGCACTTGCTCGATCCGCTCACTCATCTTAGTTGCGGCGTCAGGGTCGGGGCAGCGTACAGGATTGCTCTCCACCTGCTCTAATGTTACGGTGTCGGGGTTCACCTGCGCTTCAATGGTGTGGATTTGCTCAACCCATGCCAACACTTCCACGTGCCAGAGGGTGCGCAGCACTTTTTTGGCGAGTGCGCCTGCTGCCACGCGCCCCACGGTTTCGCGGGCACTGCTGCGTCCACCCCCTTGCCAGTTGCGAATGCCGTACTTGGCTTGGTAGGTGTAGTCAGCATGCGAAGGGCGATAGAGATGTTTGAAACTCTCGTAGGCTTCAGGACGGGCATCCTCGTTGTACACCAACATCAGTATGGGCGTGCCCAGCGTTTGCCCTTCAAACACGCCCGAAAGGATGTGCACAATATCGCTTTCCTTGCGTTGGGTGGTGAGCTTGCTTTGTCCCGGACGGCGACGATCTAACTCGAACTGGATTTCTTCGGGCGTGATGGGGATGCGCGGGGGGCAGCCGTCTACCACTACGCCCACTGCCCCGCCATGCGACTCGCCGAAGGTAGTAATCCGAAACAGATGTCCAAAGGTATTCACGATTCGGCTAACTCTTCGATTGTTTCGCGGATCCAGCGTTCAATCCAGCCATCACACACGATGGCTTCGTTGGTTTCGCGGATGGCTTCCAATTGCGCCAAGATGTGGCGCGGGCGCAGATTCTCTTCCTCGATTTCGTCCAGCAACTCCAGCGCGAGGGTGCACACTTGCTCTAAGCGCAGTAGCCAGGGTTGGATTTCTTCCAGTAGTTCGGGGTTGTTGACGGCTTGGCGCAAGCGGCGTGGCAGGCTCACAAGGTCGAGAAATGCCTCGCGCAGCGGCTCGGCATCGCCTGTGGTTTGCCAATCTTCGATGTAGCGCTCGATTTCGGGGGGTGCCTCGCTCCAGTGGCGCGTCCACAAGTTCTGCTTGCAGAACTCCAGCATCGTGGGCAGGGGTTCCTCGCCCACAAGGTGTGCGATTGAAGCGTGCCAGCTGCGCCGCGGATCGTAGGCGTCGGCGTTCCACAGCAGGTCGGCGTAGGTGCCCAGCGCCACCTTGGAGGCCTCCGCTTGGTTCATCGGGTTGGAAACCAACGCTTCTAAGTGTTTGAGCGTTTCGGCGGTGCGCCCGGTGATTGGGCCCATCAATAATCGGCTGGGTTCATAGTCGTTCACGGGGTAGTTGTCCCACACGAACGGCTTGCGCTGGATGGCGAGTTTGAATAGTTCGGCGTCTTCGTGGGTGATTTCGCGCGAGACGACCTTGGGTCCCGTCCACATGATGGAAATGCCGCGTTCGGTGAGTTCGCCCAGCTCGCGCACATAGGGTGGCTCGCCCCGATTGTGGTAAAAAGTGGGGCAGACGATGAGCCAGCTGTTGGGGTCGCGCTCCTGGAGCCAGTGGTGGAGGCGGTTGGCGAGGTCGGCGTGGGCGTGTGCCAGCGACCGGTAGGTGCGTTTATCAGCCTCATGTTGCAGCTCCTCGGGGATGTCGTCCAGCAGCAAGCCGAAGGTGCGCACGCCCATCTGTCGCACAGCTTCGATTTTGGCTGTGAGTTGCTCGAACTCTGTGGGGTCGGAATAGACCATTGATAGACCGGGGCTTATGCTGAATACGAACTCCACGAACTGTTCGCGGGCGTGTTGGATGAGTTCGTGGAGGCGGGCAGCCTCAGAGGCAGGGTATGGCTCGCGCCATCGCTCGCGATGGTAGGGGTCGTCTTTGGGCGCGTAAAGATAGATGTTCATCTTATGCGCGCCCATGAATTCCAGCATCTTGAGGCGGGCTTGATGGCTCCAGGGCTTGCCGTAGAAGCCCTCCACCACACCGCGCCATGCCAGGGTGGGATAGTCTTCCACTTGCATCAAGGGGATGGATTTACCATCCCATGCTTGTAGCAGGGTGTGGCAGGCGTAGAAAGCGGCGCGAGGTGTGCCTGCGTGGATGTAGATGCGCCCGTTTTCGACGCGCAGGCGATAACCCTCCTCAGCCAAACTGGGGTCGTGTTCCACGAACGCCGTCCAGCCACCGTAAGCTTCGCCCAGCGCGCGCAGCGGACGCACCGAACGCTCCCAGTCGGGCTGGGGTGGGGTCTTAATCGCATGGCAGCCCGCAAATGGCAGCCGCTCCGACGATACCTCCGCTTTTTGAGGCAACGGTAGCCAACGCATCGCCAAATCCTCTTAGCTAATCAATTCGCGCACGGCGTTCAACGCCGCCTCGTAGTTGGGGTGGTTGGTAATTTCAGGCACATATTCCACATAGCGGATGATGCCCTGCGGGTCCACCACAAACACCGCGCGACTGAGAATGCGCAACTCTTTCACCAGCGTGCCATAGGCTTGCCCAAATGCGCCCTCACGATGGTCGGAAAGCACCTCAATCTTGTCAATATTTTCGGCACCACAAAATCGCTTCTGCGCGAAGGGCAAATCCATACTAATCGTCAGCACTTTCACCGACTCGGGCAGGTTGGCGGCTTCCTCGTTGAAGCGCTTCGTTTGGGCACTGCACACGCTGGTGTCAATTGAGGGTACCACGCTAATCAGCAAGGTGTGTCCTTTGTAGGCGTGGATGTTGACAGGGGTCAGATCTTGGCGAATAACTGTAGCATCAGGCGCAGGGTCGCCCGGCTTGAGTTCGTTGCCCACAAGCGTAAGTGGCTCACCTCGAAAAGTCACGGCGTTTGGACGCTCCATAGCGATAGCCTCCTGCAGGCGGTAGTATACCTAACGGTAGGTATACTCTCTCCGATGAACCTACACCAGGCGACCTTGAGCAACGGCATTCGGGTTGTGGCAGAAGCGATGCCGACGGTACAATCGCTAACGGTCAGTATCTGGATTCGCGTCGGCTCGCGCGACGAGTTGCCTCATCAGCACGGAATCGCGCACTTCTTAGAGCATATGCTGTTCAAAGGCACCCACACGCGCACCGCGGCGCAGATTGCTCAAGCGATCGAAGGGCGCGGAGGCGTGTTGAACGCTTCCACTGGTAAGGAGCTCACCTGCTACTACGCCCGCGTACTTGCCGAGCATATGCCCATCGCGGTAGAAGTGCTTAGCGACCTGCTGCTCAACGCCCGCTTAGCCCCCGAAGATATCGAAGTGGAAAAGGGCGTGATCTTGGAGGAGATGCGGATGATTGAAGACACGCCCGACGAGGTGTTGCACGACCGCATTGCGGAGGTGCACTGGGGGGACCATCCCCTGGCACGGCGGATTATTGGCACGCCCGACACCGTAAACCAGTTCACGCGCGAGATGATGTTAGAGTTTATCCAGACGCACTATCGCCCAGAGCGGATGGTGGTGGCAGCAGCGGGCAACTTGGAGCCGGATGCCCTATTTGCGACAGTTGATCGCTGGCTTGGGGGCTGGAAGCCTGCGCCGGTGCCCGCCAACGCAGTACCAAACGCGCCCGCGCCGGCCCGCAACGCCGATACGCCCGCGCGCTACCTTGAACCACGCGATGTGGAGCAAGTGCACTTCGGCATCGCGGTGGATGGGGTCTCGTTCCACGACGAACGGCGGTATGCCCAGGCGGTGCTGAATACGCTGCTGGGCGGCAGTATGTTCAGTCGCCTCTGGCTTGAAGTGCGTGAGAAGCGCGGATTGGCGTATGATATCGGCAGCTACGCCCTGCCGATGTCGGATGGCGGGCTGTTCGTGGTTTATAGTGGGGTGGCGCCTAGCGCGTTCGAGCAAGCTGTGGAGGTGATCGAAACTGAACTGAACAAGCTGCTTGATACCCCTCCAGATGAGGAAGAGGTCGTCAACGCTCGCAACATGCTCAAGGGCAACCGCATATTGGCGCTGGAATCCACGCAAGCCCGCGCCGAACTCATCGGCAGCGAGACACTCATGCGCGGCTATGTGGTGCCGATGGAAGAGATTATCACTCAAATTGATGCGGTAAGCCCTGCACACATTCACGCGCTGGCGCAGCAACTGCTCCTGCCCGAAAAACGCACGCTCGTTGCGCTGGTGCCTCACGGGGTATAATACCCACGACGCAGGTAAGGAGGCAAACTGTATGTTCGGTAGCATCGGTTTTTCCGAAATCATGGTCTTGTTCGTGATTGCGCTGCTGATTTTCGGGCCCCGCAAGCTGCCCGAAATCGCGCGCTCCGTCGGACAAGCCATGCGCGAGTTCAAAAAAGCCGGCGAGGAAGTCACCCGCTCCTTAGAAGAGCCTGTGGATGACCTGCGCCAGCGCATCCAGCAAACGATCGATTTCGATGAGGAGCGACAATGGAGATATTGAAAACCGTACTGGTCTGGGTGGACATCCTAGTTATGGTAGCGTTCATTGGTCTGGTGGCGATCCAGACCTCGCGCTCCGAGGGCATTTTTGCGCCTGGCTCCGCCGATAGCCTGTTTACCCGCGCCAAACCCAGCTTCGAAGACAACCTCTCGCGCCTCACTTTGATTTTAGCCATCGTGATGTTCGTGCTCACGGCAATCGTGACCTACATGCCCGACTACTAATGGTGCATATCGAAAAGCTCGTGCTGGGCGTGCTTCAAGCCAACTGCTACATCGTGCAGTGTTCCGAAACGCGCTACACAGTGGTGATTGACCCCGGGCTGGAGCCAGAGCAGATTATCGCGCGGCTACAAGCGCTGGGCGATCCTCCTGTGGTAGCGTTGCTGGCAACGCACGGGCACTTTGACCACGTGGTGGGCGTGCGCGCCCTCAAACAATACACAAACGCTCCCTTTTGGATTGCGGAAGACGAGTGGAACCTCTGGGCACAATATGCTCACGAGCATCCTGTGTATCTCAACCTACCCCCAACGGAGCCGATTCCGGAGCCTGACCGCTTTTTGCACGAGGGCGAGCAGTTCTCGGTAGGCACACTGCACTTTGAGGTGTTGGCACTGCGTGGGCATGCACCCGACCATGTTGGATTCTTGCTAAAAAACACGCAGCCAATGCATTTGTTTTGTGGTGATGCGATCTTTGCAGGCAGCGTAGGGCGCACCGACATCCCTTACGCCGATTTTGAAACTCTACGCGAGCACTTACACACGCGCGTGCTTAGCCTGCCCGATGATACCATCCTCCACCCCGGACACGGTCCCGACACCACCGTGGGCATTGAGCGGGCAACGAATCCGTATTTGTAGTACGGAAACTGCTTGGAAAGACACCATGCGTTCCCGTTGGAGCGCGTTGGAAACTGTTGCTTGAAGTTTTTCGCAACTCGTGAGCCGAAACCCTTTGACAGCTGAAGCCACCGCTCAGCGTGCAACAACGGGCGGGTGCGACGGCATTCGTGCCGTTGCTTAGTGTGCGACAACGGGCAGGTGCGACGGCGTTCGTGCTGTCGCTCAGCGTGCAACAACGGGCGGGTGCGACGGCATTCGTGCCGTCGCCCAGTGTGCGACGACAAGAATGTCGTCGCACCATAATCGCAAGGTATACTCGTGTTGGAGGCTCAGCCATGGGTGAATACCGATTGTTGCTTCGACATCGTGACATTCCCAACTATGACGATATCACTGTTTACGAGCAGCATGGCGGTTATCAAGCGCTGCGCAAGGCGCTGCAGATGGAACGCCAAGCGATTATCGACGAAGTGAAAAAATCGGGGCTGCGCGGGCGCGGCGGCGCAGGCTTTCCCGCCTGGATTAAATGGAACGGTCTCCCCAAAGACGACGACCAGCCCCATTATGTGATTTGCAACTCCGATGAGGGCGAACCGGGTACCTTCAAGGACTTTGAGCTGATGTATTACGCGCCCCATCAGCTGATTGAAGGCATGATTATCGCGGGGTACGCGGTGCGCGCTCAGCGGGGTTACATCTACATTCGGGGCGAGTATGTGGAGTGTGCCCGCAAAGTGCGCAAGGCGATAGACCAAGCCTACGCGGCAGGCTATCTGGGCAAAAACATCTTGGGCAGCGGTTTTGATTACGACATCTACATCCACATGGGCGCAGGCTCCTACGAGTGTGGCGAGGAGTCGGCGCTGATGTCGAGCCTGATGGGCGAGCGAGGGCAGCCCCGCTTGAAGTTCCCACATGCGCCGTTGCCCACGATTGCGGGGGTGTGGAACCGCCCCACGCTGATTAACAACTGCGAGTCGCTCAGCTGCGTGCCGCATATTATCGCGAATGGCGGCGAGTGGTATGCGCAGCTGGGCGCAAGCACTAAAAACTCGCGCGGTACGAAAATCTTCTCTGTGTCGGGGCACGTCAACAAACCCGGCAACTACGAAATCGAGTTCGGCACGCCCCTGATGGAGCTGATAGAGATGGCAGGGGGCGTGCGCGGGGGCAAGCTCAAGGGCATTATTCCGGGTGGCTCCTCTATGCCCATCTTGCCTGCCGAGAAGTGCGAGGACGCGATTATCGGCTATGAGGAGCTGATGGAGAAAGGCAGCATGGTCGGATCGGGCGGCTGCATCGTGTTGAACGAGCATACCTGCATCGTGCACTTCGCGTGGCGCACGGCGGAGTTTTATGCCCACGAATCGTGCGGCAAATGCACGCCCTGCCGCGAGGGCACGCGCTGGATGGTGCAAATCTTAGAGCGTATCCTTCAAGGCAAAGGGCGGATGGAGGACATTGACCTGCTGCTGGAGATTTGCGACCAGATTGATGGGCGCAGCTTCTGCGCCCTAGGCGACGCGGCAGCGTGGCCCATCCGCGCCTTCATCAAGAACTTCCGCCACGAGTTTGAGTATTTCGTCAAGCACGGGCGCAGCATGTATGCCGACAACCCCGAATCGCAACTCATGTTCCCGCCTAAGGGCTACCAGCGCTACAACCCGATGCGGTATGAGTATACATTCGGAAGTGTGAGGAAGTGAAACAGGGGCGCGGCGACATCTGTCGCCGCGCTCACACAGTCTCCACCCGCACGGCTACCCAGCTATCCTGCCCGCGTTTTTCGCCGTACTTATGGGGTTTGAATAATCAACTGACCATTTCCCCCTCCTTTAGGTTCCTGATAAGGGTACAACGCGTAGGTTCAGCTCGGCTGTACCAACAACCGATATGGCTCTATCAACCCCCTTACCCCCTCCGTGAGGTTCCCCCGCTCCGCGAGGGGAACCGAAAAAATCACTCGGTTCCCCCTACGCAGTAGGGGGAACCTGAAAGAGGGGTAAGCGCCTGTCTGGTCAACTATTTATTCAAATCTCATCAGTACGCATACGGCATTGACAACGGCATGGGCGCTCAACTGGCTTGCCAGCGCATGGGGCAGGAAGTATTGCTCGCTTGTGTCTGCCTGAATACCACCATCTGCGCCGACGGATATTGCCCCAACGCCGAAGCCAACGCCTAATACGCCTCTGCGCGTGCTCTGACGCCTCGTCGTTACCACCGCCGAAAGTGATAGTGGACGGTCTTCACAGGGGTAGGTCGTGGGGTAAGGACCGCTACTGACATCCACCAACATAGTCGGCAACGATAGCTGGATGAGCTGGTTAGTTGCGGACGTCATTTGCGTTTTTGCGACGAGCGGGCGCAATCTCTGGAGTTTTTAGACGCCTTGGGCGGTGGATGCGGAGCGCGATAGGTCGCAACGCACGGGCGTCCTCACCCGTTGGCTACTTTTCCGTCGGACGCTAGTAGCCTCGCCATCACAAACGGCGCGGGGAACATTCACCCCAAGCGTTGTACCCTTATTAGGTCATGCGGTGAGGACAAAAATTCCCCCTATCCCGTAGTTTCCCAACCCCCTACATAGGCTAACTAAGTCCTTTGAACCCCCCTTCCCCTCTTGACATCCGTGCCAAAATATGCTATAATATGGTTGGCTGCGGTGAGAACATCTCACTGTGCCGATAGAGAGGTAAGTTATAGGCACTGCTCTTGGAGTGCAGTGTGGTCACTGCAATGCGGTTTCGGTTCGCCCCGAACACCGCACACCTCAGAAAGGAGGATTTGACGATGCGACTGAATAAGATCTTGGCGATTGCTGCGATTACAAGCTGTGTGTTCTCTGTATCCACAGCGCAAACTATCGTGCGGATCTCCGCATATTCCTTGAATGGTGGTGTTGCCCACGAATCGCTGGGTACTCGCGATCCGATTCAGGAAGTTCTTCCTGCAAATACGGACGCAATCTACACCCTTTTCATTTCCGTACAACCTGATCCTGAGTGGTTGACTGGTGGTCCTAATACCAGTTCTCGATGGTCCACTTTAGGATTTAGCTTCACATATGACAGCAACATCATTGATCTGGTATTCAAAAACCCGAACGATGGAAGCGATGTCTTCGTCAGTACCCTGAACGTTGGAGCTACTTTCTCGCAATACTTGGCACCTAATCCACCTGCAACCGGTGTCACAGCGGGACAGCTCCTAGCGAAGAATGGTTCGAATATTACGGTGGCCATGACTGTAGCAGCAACTGCCAACCTGAACGGTGCTGCTAATCAACAAGGCTACTTGCGCGACATCTTCGCCAATTCCTATGATGGTGAGCTGATTCGAGTACGTGTTAACACCGCTAACTTTACAGGTCCAATATACAACACTGCTCCTGGCGATCCAAATGGGAATATTATTATTCAAGTGAATCCCCGCGACGACAGCCGCAACGTCCAAGTCTTCGGTTCGTTCATTATCCCCGAGCCTGCGAGCATGATTGCTCTGGGCAGCGGTCTGGTCGGTCTGCTGGCGCTGCGCCGCCGCCGCGCGAACTAAGCGGTTCCGTATAAAGCGCGCCCCTGATACTTCAGGGGCGGCTTCCTTGCAGTTCACAGCTACGCCCCGATAGGTTCGGGGCGTTTGCTGTTTTGGGGTATACCTTCACACACTCCACCGCCGAAATTCCGCTGCCACGCGCCCCTGCACATCGCGCAACGCCTGTTCGGGGGGCTTGTTGCCGCTGATGATGTAATCCTGCGCCGTGTAGAGTTCATGTAGGTACAGTGTGGCGACAGGGGTAATCGGGAAAAAGCGCGCGTTGGGGCTGTCTACCAAATCCAGAAACTTCGAGTAGCCGCGCTTCCACACCTCGTTGGGATTGCGTACCGTGCGCAGTTGCGGATGTTTCAGCACGCGCCGAATGTTGGGGATACCCCGCATGGTCTCGGCGAACAGCAGTTGCGCTTCCTCGCTCTGCATCCACACGAAAAACTGCCACGCCTCGCGCGGATGCCTCGACTCGCGCGGGATACAGAACATGTTCTGCCCTATCCAAGTAGGCAAGCGCAGGTCGGGGCGGTGGGCGGGATGGGGCACAGGCGCGACCTCGTAGGGCACATGCGGCGCATATTTTTGGAACCACGCGGGGTTCCACTGCCCGTTAATCATCATCGAGATTTTGCCCAGAAAGAACGGGTTGTTCGTGCCTTGCTCGTTGCCGAAGCTCATCGTGAACGCCTGCACCTCTCTGCCGTCGCCCATCGCTTCAATCAGGGCGCGGTAATAGCGAGCGGCTTCAAGGTTCACGGGGTGGTCGGCGGTGGGCGCGCCCGTGCGCGGGTCGATGAACTGCCCGCCGAACGCGCCGATGATGTAAATCAAATCGGGCGGGCGCATGCCCAGCGTCTGGATTGCCCCCGTGCGCGATTTAACCGTAAGCCGACGCGCGTAGTCCAGCATCTGCTCCAGCGTGCGCGGCGGCTGATGGGGCGGGATGCCCGCGCGTTTGAAGTGATCGGGGTTGTAGAACAACGCCTGCGCGTCCAGCAAGTAGGGCATCGAGTAGAGTTTGCCGTTGTAGCGCCCCTGTTGCAGCGCAGCGGGGATGAAGTCCGCCTCGCGCAAGCCCGACTCGCGGAACCAATCGTCTAAGGGTAGCAGAGCGTTGTTGGCGGCTAAGGGCGCGAGGTAGCCCGGCTCGCGCAGCGTGAAAAAATCGGGCGGCGAACCTGCCACGATGGAGCGGATAATCTTCGTGTCCTCCACCGCGCCAAGGTTCTGGATGTATACTTTGTCTTGAACGCGGTTGTAGTGGTCAACGACGCCCTGAAACACCTGTTCTTCGTCGCCTGCCCACATGCTCCACACGCGCAGCACGGTGCGCCCATCGGCGCGCGTCTCCGCCTCACGCCGACAACCCGACAGCGCGAGGCTCGCCACGCCCGACGCCAGCAGTCCCCACGGCGTGCGCATCACTCCTCCCCCAGCACGCGCTGCACGGTAGTAGGCAGGTGGCGCAGGTGGTGTTCGAGGCTCAGGCACTGGCGTATCTCGTCCTCGCTGAGGTGGGCGCGCACGTCGGGGTCGCTCAGCAGCGCGTCGAGGAACGCCACGCGCTCGTCCCACACGCGGGCGGAGTTGCGCTGCACGAGTTTGTAAGCTTGCTCGCGCGAGAGACCTTTCTGAATCAGCGCCAACATCACATGCTCGCTGTAGGGCAAGCCGCCCAGCAGTTCCAAGTTGCGCCGCATATTGTCGGGCAGCACCACCAGCCCGCGCAGGATGGTCGTGAACTTGCGCAGCATCCAGTGAACCAGCGTGCAGGTATCGGGGATTACGATGCGTTCCACGCTGGAGTTGGTCAAGCTCGGCGAGGATTAGCTCGCCCGATTTTTTTCAGGCACAGGGCGAGCACGGTATCTAACACCTCGTAGTAGGTGACGCCGTGGTGAATCCATCGCCCCGTTTCGCCGACATTTTCGGCGTGTATGGTGTTAGAAAAAGTTCGCAGGAGAAATGTGAACCTTCGGGGTTTTAGCTCCTGACTTTCGCGCCTACAATTGCTTACAAGATAGGTACCCTGGGCTCTCCATCCGCCAGGGGCAACCTACACCCGATCTCCATTCCTCGCTATGTCGGAATGACAAAGCCGTCTCTGCGCGAAGGAGTAAACGATTGGGTAAGCTGGCTGCTGTGTTCTGACACTTACTGCTGAAGCGAAACCGCTTTGCGCAGCACTAGTCGACGCGCGGTTTCGCCTTCCAGTAGGAACACGACTTCCCAAAGATGCGCTACGGGCAGAGTCGGGCTATGTAACTCCAACCGTTCTGCCCACTCGATGGCGACTATCCCACCTTGCCCAAACACTTCATCCAGCCCCAGCGTGTGGAGCTGCGCCGCAGTTTCAATCCGATAAAGGTCAATATGAAAAAAAGGTAGCCCTTGCAAGTGGGGCGGGTGTTGGATGATGTACTCGTGGATGAGAGTGAAAGTGGGGCTGCGGATGGGGTCTGTGATGCCCAGACCGCGTGCCAAGCCACGCACAAAGGTAGTTTTGCCTGCGCCCAACTCTCCCCGCAGCAAGATCGCAGTGTCTGGCTGCAGTTGCTGAGTCCACTGCGCTGCGAATGCCTCTGTGGCAGTAGGGCTGTCGGATATAAACTCAGTCGATATCATCCTCGTAGCGCTCGAAGCGAATCAGCAGCGACTGGGGGTCTACGGGCAGGTTGTGCTCGTGGATGAGCTGCAGGATGCGCATATTTGTTTGCGTCACGAGTTCTGCCATTTCGCGGTTCATTTGCTCAATGCGATCCAGCAAGCGCAGGATAATCTCCACGCCTGCGAGGTTGACGCCCAGTTGCTGGGTGAGACGCTGGATGCGGCGCAGGCGGGCGATATCGGCTTCCGAGTAGAGGCGTTTGCTGTTGCCCACGCGATGGGGTTGGATTAGTCCCAGTCGCTCGTAGAGACGCAGCGTTTGCGGATGCAGCCCGCACATCCGCGCCGCCACGCTAATTAGATAAACTGGCTCATCCGACGGGCGGTTCTTGTCACGCTTCACAGTTTCACCTCCTGTCGGTTGCGCAGCTGACGCAGTTGTTCCAGCAGTTCGCGTTCGTGGGGGGTGAGGTGCTTGGGCACGGTGATTCGTGCGCGCGCGTAGAGGTCACCGATCTTGCCCTTGCCCAGCGGTAGCCCCTTGCCCGCCAAACGGAAGCGCGTACCACTCTGTGTGCCGGGGGGCACTTTCATTTTGACGATGCCGTGAGGGGTAGGCACCTCCACTTCGCCCCCCAAAATCGCTGTTAGATAGTCAATATCTACATCGGTATAGAGGTCGTCATCTTTTCGTTCGAAGCGTGGGTCGGGTTTGATTTTGAGGCGGAGGTAGAGGTCGCCGCGAGCGCCGTCGGCACCGGGCGCGCCCTCGCCTGCCAAGCGCAGGCGTTGCCCTTCGGCGACGCCAGGCGGAATGTTCACAGTGAGGGTACGCGTGCGCACCACAACGCCGCTGCCGCGGCAGGTGGGGCAGGGGGCGCCCACCACGCCAGTGCCTTCACACTCGTCGCAGTGCATCTCCAACCCGAACATGCCAAAGCGACGACGCCCAGTGCCCCCGCATGCCCGGCATGTGCGACGGCTTTCGGGAGCCACCCCTGTGCCTCCACAGGTTGGGCACGGTTCCTCCATCCCGATTTGGATGGTGCGCGTGCCCCCGTGGATTGCCTCGTGGAGGCTAATCTCCAGCGTTTGCTCAATGTCGCGTGGGGCACGCTGCACGCGCAGTCCGCCGCCCACCCCTCCACCACGCAACAATTGCTCAATGAACTCCCCGAAATCGCCAAGGTCAAACGGCGCGCCGAAGCTGCCCGGTTCAAAGCCCTCGCCATATTGCTCGCGCATGCGCTGGTAGGCTTGCCACTGCTCGCCATAGCGGTCGTAAGCGGCGCGCTTTTCGGGGTCAGAGAGCACTTGATAGGCTTCGTTGATTTCTTTGAACTTCTCCTCAGCTTGCTTGTCTCCCGGGTTCACATCGGGGTGGTACTTGCGCGCGAGCTTGCGGTACGCCGCCTTGATTTCTTTCTCGGTGGCGTTCCGCGGTACGCCCAGAATCTGGTAGTAGTCTTTGAACTCGCGCATGGTTCATCACCTACTTGATGTTATCGGGCATTAGCCAAGGCGTCTATGCTGGCGAGATTCCTCGCTGCGCTCGGAATGGCGAGTTTTTCGCGGTTTTAGCATTGTTCCGAACGAAGCGAAGGATCTCGCCATTGGTTTTCATGCGGCGCGTAGAGGTTTCCACACTACACGGTGAATGCAACCCGCCATGCCCTACGCTTGCCGCAACAGCATTCGCAGCGTGCACGCTTGGCAACGGCAAGAATGCCGCTGCACCACTCATCGTAGCGACGCTACGAGCAGGGCACGGGCATTTTGCCCGTGCCGCGAGTTGGTTTACCGCTCTTCGCGGTATTCGGCGTCGATGACATCATCGCCGCCGGAGCTGCTGGTTGTCGCAGAGGAGGTTCCAGCGGTTGCGCCTGCGGTGCGCTGTTGATAGAGTTGCTCAGTGATGCGATAGGTCACGCTCTCCAGTTCGCTCATCAGGCTGATGGCGCGCTCGGCGTTCTGCTGCTGGATAGCCTCCCGGATGTCGCGAATGAGCGCTTCGGCTCGTTCGCGGTCATTCGCGCTGATGGATGCTCCGTGCTCTTTGAGCAGCCGCTCGGTATCGATGGCGAGCTTTTCGGCGCGGTTGAGCTGCTCGGCTTGCTCGCGCAGTTTGCGGTCGCGCTCGGCGTTGGCTTCGGCTTCCTTGATCATGCGCTCCACTTCCTCGCGGGTGAGGTTGGTGGAGCCAGTGATGCGGATGCTCTGAGCGCGCCCGGTGCCCAAGTCCTTCGCCGACACCTGCAGGATGCCGTTGGCGTCGATATCGAAGGTCACCTCAATTTGTGGCACGCCTGCGGGTGCCGGTGGAATGCCGTCCAAGTGGAACACGCCCAGCAGCTTGTTGTCGCGTGCCATGGGGCGCTCCCCTTGATACACGCGCACCTCCACACTGGTCTGCCCGTCAGCAGCGGTAGTGAAGATTTCGCTCTTGCGTGTTGGAATGGTGGTGTTGCGCGGAATGAGCACCGTGAAGATACCGCCTTTGGTCTCAATGCCCAGCGACAGCGGCGTGACATCCAGCAGGACGATGTCTTTGACCTCGCCTGCGAGCACGCCCGCTTGAATTGCTGCGCCGATCGCCACCACCTCATCGGGGTTCACGCCCTTATGCGGCTCCTTGCCCGTGATTTGGCGCACCATCTCCTGCACTTTCGGAATGCGTGTGGAGCCACCGACCAGCACTACCTCGTCCACATCGGTGGGCTTCAGCCCTGCATCCTCCAGCGCACGGAAGATGGGACCCTTGAGACGCTCGAACAAGTCGGCGCATAGATCTTCGAACTTGGCGCGGGTGAGCGTCATATCAAGGTGCTTGGGACCGCTGGCATCGGCGGTGATGAACGGCAAGTTGATGGTGGTGGTGGTCACGCTGGACAGCTCAATCTTGGCGCGTTCGGCTGCCTCTTTTAGGCGTTGAAGTGCTTGGCGGTCTTGCCGCAGGTCAATCCCATGCTCTTTCTTGAACTCGTCGGCGAGATAGTCGATAATGCGCTGGTCGAAATCATCACCGCCGAGGTGGGTGTCGCCTGCGGTGGCTTTCACCTCGAACACGCCATCGCCTACCTCCAGAATCGACACATCGAAGGTGCCGCCGCCAAGGTCGAATACCAAGATGGTCTCGTTGCTTTTCTTATCCAGCCCGTAGGCGAGGGCTGCGGCGGTCGGCTCGTTGATGATGCGCAACACCTTCAGCCCCGCGATTTCACCTGCGTTCTTGGTAGCAGTACGCTGCGCGTCGTTGAAGTAAGCAGGCACGGTAATCACCGCCGCCTCCACCTTCTCGCCCAGATAGGCTTCGGCGTCGGCTTTGAGCTTTTGCAAAATCATCGCCGAGATTTCCTCAGGGCGCAGGGTTTTGTCGATCGCGGGGATGTAGACAGCAGCATCGCCTTTGCTATCAGCGACAACTTTGTAGGGCACGCGCTTGCGCTCTTCCTCAACCTCATCGTAGCGCCGCCCGATGAATCGCTTGATGGAGAAAATCGTGTTCTCGGGGTTGACGATGGCTTGGCGCTTCGCAGGTGCGCCCACCAGTCGCTCGCCCGTCTTCGTGAAGCCCACCACCGACGGGCACAAGCGTCCCCCTTCCGCGGTTGGAATCACAACTGGCTCGCCGCCTTCCAGCACGGCTATCACCGAGTTGGTCGTGCCCAAGTCAATACCTACAACCTTACCCATGGTTCGATCCTCCGTATATGTGGGTTGTCGGTTCGTACACTCAACTTCTGCAGAAATTGGTACTTCTTGTGCTATCCGAAAGTTCCCGTTTATTGAGCGGGGCAATTATACCTGACTTGAGTGCAGTATTGTCAAGATAGAGAGCGCGCTCCTCATCGGTAAGCGCTACCTTCGGAGCCACTCAATCGTCGCGTGTGAACCAGTATTGCTGGTAGGCTTCGGCAACTTTGGGGCGCGTGAGGAAGTACGCCGCGATCGCAGGGTAGATAAGTCCAGGCATCAGACGAAAGCCAGGGCGGTCTGTGGGGCGAAGGTTGTACACCTGCCGATAGTGGCTGTACACTCTGAAATCTGCCACAAGTTCACCCGCTGCCCACAGAAAGACAAGTACCACATATGCCATCATCAGCTGCCAACCGCGCGGTTCCATGCGTAGCAAGCGCACTGCGCCTACTACCAATAAAAGCGAGAAAAGAGTCGTGGTACCTGTGCGCCAAATCCCCCAACGGCGGAATCCATCATCTTGAAGGGCGCGCCAATACTCGGGTGAGACGCGCTCGCGCAAAAACTCCGCAAACCAATCGGGCATCACAATCAGCCCGTAGGTAGCTATCAACCCCATGAGGGCGGTTGCGCTACCCCATAAGAGCCCGATAACTCCTATCACGGTCATTGAACGCGGACGTTGCAAGCGTGCCTCCGACGCAGCGCTGGAGCGATTATACCCGAGTTGGTAGATTGCTTGCATGCGGCTCGGCATGACAACTATTGTGGCTGCAGGCACAGGTTGTCACCCCGAGCGCAGCGACTGACAAGGGTGCAAAGCATTGCCTGAACTACTCAAGCCGTTGCTTGATTTTCCCCGAACCCCCTCCGTAGGTTCCCCCCTACTGTGTAGGGGGCACCGAGTGGGTTTTTTCGGTTCCCCTCGCTTGCGGGGGGAACCTACTGGAGGGGGGGTGTTTGTCTTGAGAACCCCCTCCGTGGGTTCCCCCTACAAGCAGGGGGAACCGTTGGAGGCTTGGTTCCCCTCGTTTAGCGGGGGAACCTGCAGGAGGGGGGTAGGATTGAAAAATCCCCTGCGCAAGGCGGGAAAATCCGCTGCGAAAAGCGCGCAGGGAATTCAAGCGATGTACCCTTGTCAGGAGCGGGGCGAGAGGTCTCAGCCATATTTCGCCCCAGATTCCTCGCCTTCGGCTCGGAATGACCGATATGGAATGAGAGTTTCCTCATTCCGAGCGCAGCGGGACCTCGCCCGATAGGTAGTACTGATCAGACGTGCTCAGGAATCTCAAATCCCTTGGGTTGGTTGGCGCGTTTGAGCAACGCGTTCGCCTCTGGGTCGTTCACAAACTGTTTGCGAACGGGGTCAAATCGCAGCGACCTGCCCAGCCGATAGGAGATATTTGCCAAATGCACCAACTGCGCCGAGATGACGCCTTCTTCCACATCGCAGTGTAAGTCGCTCACGCGCCGACTACGCACCGCTTGGATGAAGTTGCGGTAGTGATTGCTTTCGCCTGTGCCGCCCAAGTCGGGGTAGTCGGGTTTTTCGGGCGGGAGCAGTTCCTCTTGAGGGCTGCGGCGGGGTTTGTAGCCGTCGCCCGACGACATATAGCCCAGCGAGCCGTACACCAAGTTGCCCACTTTGGCACCATGTTCGTCGTTAGTAAACAGCCCACGCACCTCGAACACCAAGAGCGTGCCGTCCTCGAACTCGAAGGTAGCCACTTGCGTGTTGGGTGTTTCGCCTTGGTCTTCGTAGCCGTAGCGACCGCCTGTGGAGAAGACTTTCACGGGGTAGCGTTTGCCAAGGAACCAGCGCGCGACATCCAGTTGGTGCACGCCTTGGTTGCCGATATCGCCGTTGCCGTAGTTCCAGAACCAGTGCCAGTTGTAGTGCACATAGTTGGGGTTGAAGGGGCGTCGTTCGGCGGGTCCTTGCCACAGCTCCCAATGCAGCCACGGAGGCGGGTCAGTGTCTTGTTTGAAGCCGATCGGTCCGCGTGGTTTGTAGCACAGTCCGCGTGCCATGTAAATTTTGCCGATTTCGCCTGCGCGGGCGCGTTGGATGGCTAATCGGGTGGTGGGGTCGGAGCGGAACTGGTGCCCTACTTGCACGATGCGGTTGTATTTGCGTGCGGCGGCGATCATCTTTTCGCCTTCGTCGAAGCCCCAGCAGGCGGGTTTTTCCACATACACATCTTTGCCCGCTTGGCACGCCCAGATAGTCAGCAGAGCGTGCCAGTGATTTGGGGTGGCGGTGGAGACGGCGTCTACTTCTTTATCTTCCAACAATCGGCGCAGGTCGGTATAGAGTTTGGGGCGTGTGCCTGTGCGCTGTTCCACTTGGGCAGCCGCTTGGTGCAGCACGCGCTCGTCCACATCGCAGATTGCTACGATGCGCGCACCCTCGATCTCGCTGAAGTTGCGTAGATGGCTTTTGCCGTGCCCGTTCAGCCCGATAACGGCGATACCAATTGTGTCGTTAGGGCTGTAGCCCCAGCTGCGCAGCACGGTTAGCCCAGCAGTCGCGCCTAACACGACGCGCCCCGACTGACTCAGGAACTCTCGGCGTGAAATGCGTTCCATAACCACCTCCTACACTTTGATGGGTTCGCCTTCAGTTTTGCTTACATGCGCCCAGACGGCGTCCAAAACCTGATCGGCGGTGATGCGGTCGGCTTCCGCCTCGAAGTTAAGCAAGATACGATGGCGCAGGGCGGGCTTGAGCGCGCGTTGCACATCCTCGCGCGCTACATTGTAGCGACCGTCCAGCAGCCCAAACACCTTGCTGGCTAATATGAGTGCCTGCGCCCCACGCGGGCTGGAGCCATAGCGCACATACTTATTCACCTCAGCGGGCGCGTACTCCGAGCCTGGATGTGTGGCTACGATTAGTTTGAGTGCGAACTCTTGCACGGGGCGGGCGATGGGCACTTCGCGCACAAGTTGCTGCATCCGCAACAGTGTTTCCTTATCGGCGACGGCTTCGGCGTGGGGCGTTTCTGCGCCTGTGGTGCGATCTACAATCTCGCGCAGCTCCTCCAGCGACGGATAGCCCACCAAAATCTTGAAGAAAAAGCGATCTAGCTGCGCTTCGGGCAACGGATAAGTGCCCTCTTGCTCAATGGGGTTTTGCGTTGCCAGCACCCAGAAGGGCGGTTCAATGGGGTAGCGTTTGCCTGCTACGGTGACGGCGTGTTCTTGCATCGCTTCCAGCAGTGCCGATTGCGTTTTGGGCGTGGCGCGGTTGATCTCGTCTGCCAGCAAGATGTTGGTGAACACAGGTCCTGGGCGGAAGGCGAAGGTGCGCGCCCCCGTTTCGCTTTCCATCAGGATATTGGTGCCTGTGATGTCGGCGGGCATCAAGTCGGGCGTGAACTGGATACGGGCGAAGTTCAAGTGCAACGCTTGGGCTAAGGTGCGCACCAGCAAGGTTTTGCCCAGTCCCGGCACACCTTCCAGCAAAGCATGCCCGCCTGCGCACACCGACACCAGCACCTGCTCGACCACTTCCTCCTGCCCCACTATCACGCGCTGGATCTGCGCTTTGATGGCATGGTAGGTGCCGCGAAACCACGCTGCTGCTAGCTTGCCGTTTTCCATGCTTTCGCCTCGACGCACATTTTTTGTTCGCGCTTGAGTGTATTTCTCCTGCCAAAACAAAAGCACAGAGAGTGTCACACATCAGCCCCCGCACAAGCCAGCAGCACGCCCTGCAGAATCCTGCGCCCCTGCCAATAATACAGGCAGGAGGCGAAGGGATGCACACGACGCTCAAAACAACCGCCAAAAAGCACAAACTGACGCTCTCAGGCGAGATCGGCTACCCAGAAAGCCTCGAACTCTGGGAAACCATCCAGCACATCGCCCAAGACCCTAAGGACACGACTGTGGATTGGAGCAATCTAAGTCGCCTGCACTTTTCAGGTGTGCAAATGTTGTTTGCACTGCGCCGCAGCTTGGAGGAGCACCACCACAGACTGCAGTTCAGCGAACCAAACCCAGCGCTATATCAGCAACTCCATACCTTCGGCGTATGGGATGCCCTAATCGAATCTTAGCTTGTGAGGGGGAGCGCGATGGATAGCTTGATTCAACTGTTTTATGATGAAGCGAACGAGATGGTTGAGGGCATGGAGCAGGTGTTGCTCGCGCTGGAGTCGGGCGAGCCTGACCCTGAAACGGTGAACGCACTGTTTCGGTATGCCCACTCGTTCAAGGGCAACAGCGCGGCGATGGGCTTCACGCACCTGAGCAGGTTCACGCACGGCTTGGAAAGCGCGATGGAGGTGCTGCGCAAGGAGCAGCGCCCACTCACGCCTGAGTTAGCGAACTTGCTCTTGCAAGCGGTAGACCTGATTCGTGTGCTGTTGGAGCGCACGCGCACCGAAGGCGATGTGGGCGACCCCGCTTGCGACACGCTGCTACAGCAAATCCAAGCCGCGCTAAGCGGCAGCAGCGTCTCCGCACCCCCAACGGAAGCGAGTGAAGCCCCATCTGCCTCGCCCACACCCACAGCACAACAGGTAGACGCATGCACCACTCCAACCACAACCGCAGATATCCCTCGCTATCGCGTGCTCTATCAGCCTGCACCTACCCTGAACGCAGAACACGACCCGTTGCAGCTGCTTACCGAACTGCAAGAGTACGGGCAGATCCTCGAAGCGCGCTTCCGCGAACAGATACCGCCTGTAGCTCAACTCAAGCCCGACGCCTGCTACGGCAGTTGGGAGATTCTCTACGAGACTGCTTTCGAGCCCGCGATAGTGCGTGCCTTACTGGAACTCAGCGCGGAGGGCGCGGAAGTACAGATAGAACCAATAGCCACCATCGCTGCCACAGTACCTGCCAACGCCAAAACCGAGCCTACGGAGCCTGTTGCCGCTGCCCCTGTCTCCACGACCACAACCCCAGAAACGCCCAGTGCAACCGCCGTCGCCAGCGTTAGCCCTGCAGCTACCGTCAAAAGCAGCGAGTCGCAAAGTATCCGTGTCTCCACCGAGAAAATCGACGCGCTGATGAACTTGGTGAGCGAGATCGTAATTGCCCAGTCAATGCTTACCAACGCGCAAAGCGGCAACACCGACGAGCGACTGCGCGCGGCGATTACGCAGATGGAGCGCCATGTGCGTGAGTTGCATGAGCGGGTGATGGCAATCCGCCTACTGCCCGTGAGCTACCTGTTCAACCGTTTTCCGCGCATGGTGCGCGACACCGCCACCAAACTCGGCAAGAAAGTGAACTTGGAGATGGAGGGCGAAGAGACCGAGTTAGACCGCACACTGTTGGAAGCCCTGAGCGACCCATTGACCCATCTGATACGCAACGCGATTGACCATGGCATCGAGCCACCCGATGAGCGCGTCCGCCAAGGCAAACCCGAAGTCGGCACCATCAAGCTAAGTGCGTACCAGTCTGAGGGGCGCATCTATATTGAAATCAGCGACGATGGCAAAGGCATTGATACCGAGCGCGTGCGCCAAAAGGCAATTCAACTTGGCTGGATTGGCGAAAACGACTACCCGCCTGACGAGACGCTGTATGAGTTCATCTTCCAGCCGGGCTTCTCGACCGCGCAGCAGGTAAGCGACCTGTCGGGGCGCGGCGTGGGCATGGATGTGGTCAAACGCAATGTAGAGAGCTTGGGCGGCAGTATCAGCGTCTATTCGAAGCGCGGTGAGGGCACGCGCTTCGTGTTGCGTGTGCCACTAACGCTGGCGATTATGGATGGCTTGGGGCTAGTGGTCGCCAACGAGCACTACATCGTGCCGCTAACGGCGGTGGTGGAAGCGTTCCAGTACGATAGCCTTCAGCACACCGCGCTGTTTGACCAGTATGAGATGGTGAATGTACGCGGCGAGTTTATTCCGCTGTTGCGGCTGCGCCAGTTCGTGGGCTTGCCTGATGGTGAGCGCAATGGGCTAATTGTCGTGCTGGAGCAAGAAGGGCAACGGCTGGCGTTGCAAATTGACAGCATCGCGGGGCAACAGCAAGTGGTACTGAAAAGCCTTGAGGAAAACTTCGTGCGCGTGCCAGGCTTTGCTGGCGCCACAATTTTGGGCGACGGGCGTGTCGCGCTCATTCTGGATGTGTCGGATCTGATTCGACGCACCTACAGTGCTAATGAACGGCTTGCCGCCGTCGCCTAATCTCAGAAAAAGCAGGAGGATGCACGATGGCTCTCACACAAACAACCACCGAAACACGCGAACTACACAGCGAGACGAACACCGAAAAGTATTTAGTGTTCCAGATTGGCAACGAGACCTATGGCGTGCCACTGTTGCAGGTACAAGAGATTCGCACCTACACACCTGCCACACGCGTGCCAAACGCCCCTGAATATGTGTTGGGCGTGGTCAACCTGCGAGGCAACATTATTGCTGTGATTGATGCGCGCGCCCGCTTCGGACTACCACCCCTACCCGATGAAGAGTCGACCGTGGTAGTGGTGGTGCATGTGAACGGCAAAACCTTCGGCTTGCGCTTAGACTCGGTGTCTGATGTGGTGGATATCCCGGTAGACCAGATTCAGCCCACGCCGCCGATTGCCTCGGAAGCGACGCAGCGGTTCCTCAGCGGGGTGGTGCAGGTTGGCGAGCGCGTGGTGATCTTGCTCAACCTGCGCGAAATCTTCGACTTAGACGCGCTACAGCAGATTGCGGCGTAGGCGTAGGGCTAATTCGTCAGCGTGCATTCGGGGGCGGGGTTTCCTGCCTGCTCCCGAACTCCAAGTTCTACCGCGCATCTCTTGCGGTTGATGTTCCAACTCTACCCCCCCCTCCTGCAGGTTCCCCCCGCAAGCGAGGGGAACCAAAAAACCCCACTCGGTTCCCCCTACTTGTAGGGGGAACCTGAAGGAGGGGGTTCAGAAACTGCCTACCCCCTTCTGCAGGTTCCCCCCGTGAGCGAGGGGAACCAAAAACCTGCTTGGTTCCCCCTACTGGTAGGGGGAACCTACGGAGGGGGTTTCGGTAAAATCTGGAGGTCGCAGCACGGCTTCGTTTACACACGAGTTGCTTGATGCACCGTTCAAACCCCCGCCCTGTGTGAAAGACCGTCTACCATCGCGTGCACCAGCGGATGCAGGGCTAAACCACGCGGGGGCGTATTATGCACTAGGGCTATCGCTATCCGACTTGGAGGTCAAGCATATGCGCGTGGCGGTGATGGGCTTGGACGCGGTGGGCAGCGCGGCGTGCGCTTCGGGGCGCGAGCGGGCTATGAAACGGTACGACCGCGTTATCCTCACGGTAGGCGCGTGGACGACCAAGATAGTGCCCGAACTGAACCTACCGCTGACTGTGACGCGTCAAACCTACGTCTACTTCGCCCTCAAGTCAGGTGCAGAGGCGCCCTTCCTACCCGAGCAACTACCCGTGTGGATTGAGGCAAGTTGAGCGACTATCTACGACATAGAGCGTTGCGTGTACCATCAAGGACAATCTACCCTGCCGTGATGGCGAGGCGGTAACGACTTCAGAACATCCAGTTCAGGTTCACATCTAACGAGCGGGCACGGTAGCTAAACTGGCTGTACTGTGGGTCTAAGTTGAGTTGTTCGCGGAAGCGGTAGCCTGCTACCAGCGACAGATTGCGCGTGAGGCGATACTCGTAGCCAATGGCAAATAGGGTGTCGCGTGAGGGTTGGTAGCCTTTGAGGTCGGTGCGGTGGAATTCGGCGAATAGGTTTTGACTGCGCCCGATTGCGTAGGTGATGCGTGCCGAAACGCCCACAGGCTCTTGTACGAATGCGCCCTGCCCACCTTGGAAGCCCTCGCCCAGCACGCTGCGAGTTTTCATAGCGTAGTAGTTGAGGTTGATGGTGAACCGCCCCAGCGGCCCGATATCGGTAGACAGGGTAAGAAATTCGTTGCTTGAGGTGCCTGTAGCGGTAAGGAACCGCACATCTTGCTTCGACCAGCTGGCGGAAAGTGTCAGCCACGAGAAGGGCAGGTAGCTGGCGCCAATGGTAAGCGATTCTTGGGCGCTGTTGGTTTGGAAATCGCCCACAGAGCGGCTCTCGCTCCATTGCATATCGAGAGATAAGTTGGGGCGTGGTGTCCATTGAATGCTGAGGTCTTGCCCCTTGCCGCGCACGCCGTAGTAGGTATAGCCGCTATAGAGCGGTGCGCCCGACGAGAAGCCGTTGCCGTCAAAGCCGACACCCCACGGGTTGGTGGGTATGCCGAAATTGGGCAGTGGCGTGCCTCCGAACTGACGCGAGCGCGGCAGAGTTGAGGGTGTGCTGAGCCCGCCGGAGTTGCTGTCGCGCCAGCGATAGTTGATGCCGAGCGTGTCGTTGGGGCGCCAGTTCACATCCAGCGTGTAGTCGCGGGCGTCCGTACGGAGCGTGCTGGTGCGTCCGCCGCTGGTTTGGGTTTGGCGGGTATCGCTGCGGGCAGCGGAGGCGCGAATCGTCCAGCGCTGGTCGGGCGTCCAATCCAGCTGGGTGCGTAGGCTTTGGATATTGTAGGCGAGGCGTGTGCCAATGCCCAAACCGCCGTGCGATTCGGAGTCGGTATGCTCGTAGTTGAGCGATAGCGTTAGGTTGCGCCAGCTGCGGGCAAGGTTGAGCGCGTGGCGCGCCTGTTCCGAGCGACTGCTGGGCGTGCGCGTGCTGTTGGTGTTGCGTGTGAGCGTGAGCTGGAAACCATTGCGCGGGGCATGGGTGAGCGTGTAGGTCTGGATGTGGGTATCGGTAAAGCCCACGCTGAAAGTAGGGCTGAATGGGTTGAGCGACGCCACGCGCGAGCGGTTGAGGCTTGCCTGAACTGAAGTCGCGGAGTTGAAGCGGTACTGTAAATCGGTTTGGTAGCCGCGTTCGTTGCGCCGAAAGCCCACCGATTCGATGCCCACGAACTCAGCCGGGATATCGCGCCACGTGCCGCTCAAGCGCAGTTTGCCCCACTCAAAGCTGCCTGTAAGCACATGGGCTGTGGCTTCCAAGTTGCTACCAAGCGCTTGCGCCTTGCTGCGGGCAGCGTTCCATACCAAGTTGCCGCGGCGCCCCAACGGAAGCGTCAGATCGATACCCATCACTTCGCGGTCGCCCCCCAGAGTGGAACTGGGGTCAGGGCGTGGGGTGTATTCCACCTGGATAATCAGCGTTTGGGGCATAAAGCGCGTAAAGTAAAAGCGGTAGGGCAGCACTTCGTCGAAATAGTAATCCACGCCCTCTACTTGGGGCACGCCCGCGACGGTGATAATCACGGGGTTGTTGGCGTCGCGCAAGGGCGGAAACTGCAAGTCGTAGGGTGTGCTGGGCGCACCAAAGCCGTAAAACTGCTCTTGACGGCGGCGCAGCCCCCGCCGCATAGTAGACTTTTGCGTGAGCGCGGTGAAGCCCACATTGATTCCGCGCCCGAGTGCGGTCTCCACGCGCCAACCGTCCAAGCGGTTAGGGGCGGCGTTGAGCGCATAGGTTTCGTAAGTGACGACAATCGAGGAGGTGCGCGGAATAATGGTGCCATCGCGGAAGCGCAGAATGCCCCCGAAGTAATCGATAGTGTAATCCTCGCCGCGGCGCTTCTCCACACCGTCTACTTGTACGCGCTCGCTGCCTTCCACAATCTGGCTGGCTTGCAGATAATACGGACCTGGGCTGTCGTTGCCCTGAATAGTGATGGTGCGGGCGGAGGCTTTGGTTTCGGAGGTGATGTAGCGCATGCGCGTGTTGCCCACGCGAGCAACAGCCGTCGCTCCTTTGAGCGTGCGCTGGAAGTTGACCAACGGGTTTGGGCTAGCTAAGGTGGCTGTGATATCGCCCCACTCCACAGTAAGGTTAGGCGACTCGTAGGTGTAGGTGATGCGGGCGTCGTAGGGGTTGCGAAAGCGACTATTAGACCAATGCCAGTCCATTGAGAGAAAACCGAGGAACTTGTTCACGCGGATAGTCAGGTCGGTGTTGTCGGTGAAGCGTTTGCCTCCTTGCCCAAAGTAGTTCTGGTCGCGGAAGGCAAGGGCATCGCCCTCGATTTCGTGCACGTGGAAGCCGATAACCTTGCGCCCGCTGATGGTGACGGTGCGCTCGATTTCGTTCTCGAGGCTGTCCCAGCTGCGCAGGGCTTGGAGGGCATCTAAAGTGTTGCGTCGTTGTGGGGTGCGCGGAGACTTGGGCGCAGGTTGCCCAGTTTCGGGCGGGGCAGCAACTGCGGATGGGGGCTTAGGCGTAGGCGTCTCGGTTTCGGGCGAGGCGGGTTCTTGTTGAGGGGAGTCGGGTTTGGGGCGAATCGCTTCCTCAGGGATGGTGATGGATGGAATCACGCCACAAGGGATAAGGATAACTGGAGTTTTGAGTTGCGCCTCTGCTTGCGCGATGAGAAACGCGACGGGCGTAATCGCGGTAATCCGCGCCCAAGGGGCTGCCGGGCGCGCTTTCACAACTTGCGTGAGGGCGGCAGCATACCTGCTACCGCCCCTCCCACACGGCACTCCATCGGTCGGCTCAGTTCGCGGCATTCTCCTGCTTCGGCGCCGATTTGCGTGTGAGCGACGCCGTCACTGTTAATGTACTGGATTCTTTTTCGTAATCTTTTACTTCGGAGCCGTCGCGCTTGATGGGTTCGGTGGTCTGATTTAGGCTGGCTTGCATGGTCATGCGCTCCAGCAGCCCTGTTTCGGGGTGATACCACATCGTGAGGGTGCCTTTCATCAGCCCGCGTGTGATGCGCTGGGCGTTTTCCTTGTCGGTTGTGGGCTGATAGAAGGCGTCTTGGTACACTTCGATGTTTTGCTCGAAGGTTTGCGTAATTTTGTGCATTTTGACGCCATTATATTCTTCGGTGCCTTCGTAGCGGGCATTGATGGGCAGTTTGGGGGCGTTGGGGTCGCCGCTGAAAGCACGGCTAAACTGCCATGTGGTACCAGGCGTCAGAGACTTGTCGGGGAGTTCGGTTGGAAAAAGCAAGGTAGCGAGGTTGCGCGGGTCGAACCCGGGCAGTTCGAAGCCCATTAGCCCGCCGCCGCTTTGCAAACCACCAAGCCTGCCGTTAGGCTCCACAGTAGCGGTGGAGTCGGGAATGACGCTGCGGGCCAGGTCAATAGTAATCGGGAACGGTTGTCCGTTGAACTCGGCGTCAATGGCATCCAGCCCCGTACGCACGGTTGCCTTGCCGCCTTCCTCCACTTTTTCCACTTGCATGTAAATGGTCATCATTAGCTTGAGTTTACCTGCCATGCCTGCCGCGCCGGGAATGGGCAGGTTGCCATCCATCTCAACAATGGCATTGAACTGTTCGCGCTGGTTCTCGTTGAGCTTGATTTGGAGCGTGGGTGCGCTCTCCTGTGCCCACAGCACGCTCACACATGCGCCAAGTGCCAGTAGGGATGCCAGTTTGTTCATCGCCGTTGCCTCCTGCATACACGCAGATTGCGCATGGAGAGTATACCTGTGTGTTCGACGCGCAAGTCGAAAAACGGGTTCAGGTGCGGAAAGGAGTTTAGGTTATAATAGACGCGCTATGCGGCTGGTCGGAGTATTGGCAGCGGTGGCGGTGCTGGGCGTGTTGGTGGCGGTGTGGTTGTTTTACGGCACGGGCAGCTCGGAGGGTAATAGCTCCGTTGCGACGCCGCCCGCCACGCGCGTAGGCGAGGTGCGCCAAGCTGCCGAGAGCGTGGAGTGTCGTAATAACCTCAGCCAAATCCGCGCTGCCATCCAGATGCGCGCGACAATGGAGGAGGCTTATCCACGCAGCCTTCAGGAGTTGGGGCTGCCCGCAACGATGTTGGTATGCCCAGTGTCGGGGCAGGCATACCAGTACGATCCCAACACGGGGCAGGTGCACTGCCCAACGCCGGGGCATACGAGCTACTAAACGCATTTGGAAAAGTCTGCGGCTGAACTTGCGCCCCCCTCCTGTAGGTTCTCCCCGCAAGCGAGGGGAACCAAAAACCTGCTTGGTTCCCCCTACTGGTAGGGGGAACCTGAAGGAGGGGGTTTCCAAGACAAACAGCCCCCCTCCTGCAGGTTCCTCCCGCAAGCGAGGGGAACCAAAAAACCCACTCGGTTCCCCCTGCTTGTAGGGGGAACCTGAAGGAGGGGGTTCAGAAACTGCCTACCCCCCTCCTGTAGGTTCCCCCCGCGAGCGAGGGGAACCGAAAAAATGCTGCTGCCCCCCCTCCTACAGGTTCCCCCCGCTGCGCGAGGGGAACCAAAAACCTGCTCGGTTCCCCCTACTGGTAGGGGGAACCTAGGGAGGGGGTTCTCAAAACAAACTGCCCCCCTATGGCAAGCCTGCTGCCGTGATTACTTGGGCAAGCAGCTGCTCGGTTTTCTGGCGCAGGAGTGGGGTGGCGTCGAGCAGCCGCTGCTGGAGAGCGTTGCGCTGCTGGAGAAACGCTTCGCACGCTTCCGTGAGCGATGCTGGCGCGTCCGCAAGCGCGAGGCAGGGCATGCCCAACTGTTTCGCCAACGCGTCCACTTTGGGGTCGTAGGAGATTGCCAGCACAGGCACGCCTTGTGCCGCTGCGAAAATCGCGCCGTGCAAACGCATCGCAACCATGCCTGTGAGTGTGTGCATCAGCCCCATGAGCTGAGCGGGATGCTGCGGAGGCGCGGCAACGGCAGCATTGCTGGTGGCAGCGATTGCTTCGCAGAGGGCGCGGTCTTGCGTCTCCTGCATCGGGATGAGCAATGGGCGGTAGCCCCTTTGCTGGAGGTATTGGCAGAGGGCAGCGAACATCGCATGCACGGGCGCGCTGCCCCAAGTGCGTGGCGCAAGACCAACCCAACGGGCGTTGGCTTCCAACGCGATATGAGGCGACTGTGGCTGCAATGCCCATGTGAGGTCGGCATCTACCCGCGAATTCGCCACGCCTAATTGGCGCAAGAGATTCGCCGATTCCTCGTCGCGCAGGCTAATCAGCGGCACGCGACGCAGGATTCGCGCCACGAGCCAGCGGCTGAGGGGGCGTCGCAATGGTCCGACGCCCTGCCCCACGAGCAGTACGCGCCCGTGCGCTCGCAGTCCCCACTGGATGAGCGTGAGGTAATAAACCAGCGAACGCAGACTGGTGGCATCCTGCAGCAGGCTACCGCCCCCGAAAATCAGCGCATGCGAGCGCTGAATGGCAGACCGTACCGCGCGCCAGTGCATGCGTGGAACAGCGCATACGCCATACGCGGATTCCGTGAAGACAGGATCGCCCGACAGTACGCCTACCGCCTCGCGCGGCAACACTTGCAGCAGCGTCGCCAACGCGCCCTCGTCGCCCCAGTTGCGATAGCCGTAGTAGCCTGCGATTAGAAACTCCATCGTCGTAAGCGGGATTCTACGCGATAGCGCGCGCGAAACTCACGGTACAGAGCGTCGTATGTGCGTCGTGTGGTAGGGTTCGGGATGAACTTTGCCTGTACAGGCGCGTGTTGCTCCAGCGATGTCCAGTTCGTCCACCCCATCGCGACCGCGCCCAGCATGCCCGCGCCGCGCACGGTCGCCATCTGCGGATGCGCCATTTGCCAAACCGTGCGGTTGAGCACATCGGCGAGGATTTGCGCCCATAGCGTGGAGTTCGCGCCGCCGCCAATCAGGCGCAGCGGCTCCAATCGCCTGCCTGCAAGCCGTTCCACAGCGTCCAGCAGCCAGCGGGCGTTTAGCGCGACGCCCTCCAACACGGCGCGTGCCAGCTGCGCCCGCCCATGCTGCAAACTCAAGCTGTGAAAGCCCCCCCGAATGTCGGGGTTCTCCACGGGCGTGCGCTCGCCGACCAGCCAGGGGCTAAAACGCAAACCGTCTGCCCCTGCTGGGGCTTGGGCAGCATAGGCATCTATCTGCGCATAGGCATCGGGCGGTGGGCAGTCGCCCCAGAAAATGTGGCGCAGCCACTCCACGCACGCGCCTGCGGTTTCTTGCTCGTTGGCGATGAAATAGCGTCCTGGGATGCCTGCAGGCAGCGTGGCGAGGTTGCGGAAGATGTCGGTGCGTTTGAAAGGCACATGGCAGCTAATCCACGCGGAGGTACTGAGTGCAAGGTGGGCTTGGAAATCGCTTAACCCGCCCGAACCGATGGCGGTAGCGTGCAAGTCGGGTGTGCCCACAACCACTTGGATCCCGCTTGGCAAGCCCCACGCCTCGGCCACAGAGGGCAGCAACTCGCCCAAGCGGGCGGTGCTGGGGTACAAATCGGGCAGCTGCTCGCGGCGCAGCCCCGCGTAGCGCAGCAGCGTCGAGTGGTAGTCAATCTTATGGATGCGGCGGTTGTCGGTCAGCCAGTGGAGGGCAACCGTTTCGTAAGAACTGGCGAACCGCCCCGTGAGGCGCAGGTTGACGTAGTCTTTGGGTTCGAGAAACTTGTAGGTGGCGCGGTAGCGGGCGGGGTCAGCGCGGCGCAAGTAGAGGATGTGCGCGAGCGGGTCTTTGCCTGAGCGGGTGGGTGCGCCGCCCGTGAGCGCGAGCCAAGTGCGCAGTTTGAACAAGTTGTAGCCCATCAGGCTGGGGAAGCCCCCTACTAACGCTTGGATATCAGGCGCGCCGCGCGTATCCATCCAGATGATGGCGTTGCCCAACGGCTCGCCCCCCGCATCTACCGCGACTGTGCCCGACCACTGCCCTGTGCAGCTTACGGCACGCACTGAGTCGCGCAGCTCGGGGTTGTTTTGGAGTAGGCGTTGCACGACGCGGGTAAGGGTTGCCCACCACTGGTGTGGGTCTTGCTCCACGCCGCCGTCGGGGGTAAATATCAGCGGCTGTGGCTCGGCATCCCACGCCAGTAGTTCCCCTTGAGGCGAGACGATTGCTGCCTTGACCGCAGTGGTGCCCAAATCCAGCGCCAAGACCATTGGTGAGGGTATTGTACCAACTTGGTGAGGTACACTCTAACACAAGTGATGTCCGTTGCCGCCGATGTGGCGTGCACTGGAGCCGATTGATGACAAAACCGCGCCTTAGCACACCGCTCTATGTGATTACGGAACCCGCCCTGCGCGACCCTGTCGAGAGCGTTCGGCTGGTATTGGAAGGTGGGGCACGCTTGGTGCAGCTGCGCGCCAAGCACGCCACCGCCCGCGAACTGGCGCAGATGGGGCAGGCGATTCGCGCCCTCACGCGCCGGTACGGTGCCCTGTTTATCGTCAACGATCGCCTCGACATCGCGCTGGCGGTAGAAGCCGATGGCGTGCACTTGGGGCAAGACGACCTGCCCGTGCCGCTGGCGCGCAAGCTGGCAGGTGATGCATTTATCATTGGCGTGTCTGCAGAAACGCTGGAGGAAGCCCAACGCGCCGAAGCCGAAGGCGCCGACTATTTAGGCGTCGGACCGATGTTTGCTACCACCACTAAGCCCGACGCTGGTGTGCCCGTTGGACCCGAACGGCTGCGCGCTATCAAGCAAGTGGTTTCCATCCCCGTATATGGCATCGGGGGCATTACCTCACAAAACGCTCCCCTCGTGATGCAGGCAGGTGCCGATGGCGTATGTGTGATTTCTGCGATTATCGGCGCGCCCGACCCCACCGAAGCCACCCGACAGCTCCTTTCGATGTTAGCCAAACCCCCAAATCAGGTATAATCTCCTCGTGGAGGTCGCGACCCCTCGGTGGCAGGGGCAACGGGGCTACCGCCCCGAGGCTCATCAATAAGGAGGCAAGCAACGATGCGCATGATGGTCAACTGGAACGGTCGCATAATGCCGTTGGAGGAAGCGTATATTCCCGTTTTTGACCACGCTTATCTGTACGGCGATGGATTGTTTGAAGGCATCCGTATCTATAGCGGCAACATCTTCAAATTGGACCCCCATTTGAAACGGCTTTACGACGGTATCCGACATCTTGACATTCGGGGCATGATTGATTACGACGAACTCAAGCAACGCATTGTAGATACAGCCGAAGCCGCCGGCGCCGAAAACGCCTATATTCGCGTGTCGGTCTCACGCGGTACGGGCATTGGGCTGAACCCCGAAAACATCAACCAAACGCCGAATGTGATGATCGCCATTACCCGCCTGGTGCTCTACCCACCTGAGATGTATGAAACGGGGCTGCGCGTGGTGACAGTTTCTACCCGCGTGATGACGCCCGATTCGTTAGACCCGCGCATCAAGTCTATTGGGCGTTACGTGTCGAACATTCAAGCCAAGATTGAGGCGAATCGTCAAGGCGCGGGCGAGGGCTTGATGCTCAACGCGCAGGGCTATGTGGCGGAAGCAACGGGCGATAACTTATTCATCGTAACCGACGGCGTGTTGCGCACGCCGCACCCGTCGTGTGGCATTCTCAAGGGCATCACACGGGGCACGGTCATCGAAATCGCGCGCGATTTGGGCATTCCTGTGGTGGAAGACTGGCTCACGCTGCACGATGTGTACACGGCAGATGAGGCATTCCTCACGGGCACGGCAGCGGAGATTATTCCGATGGTGGAGTTAGACCACCGCCCGATTGCCGATGGCAAGCCGGGCGAAATCACGCAGCAGATTATCCGTGAGTTCCGCCAGCGTGTGCGCGAGGATGGCGTGAAGATCCGCGTGGGCGTGCGATGAGATGCGCCTACTGCGAGCGCATGGCAACCTACCGTGTGCAGGCGGGGCTAAACCGCCTGCATCTCTGCCCTGAATGTGCTCAAGACTGGGCACGTCGCACGCTGGGCAAACCCGTGATCCAATGGCTACGCCAACTCAAACCCGCCCGCAACGCCCATAACTCTTGCCCCTTCTGCGGCACCACGCCTCAACAGGTGCGTGAGTCGGGGCTGTACGGCTGTGCCTTCTGCTATACCTTTATTGGGCAGCAAGTTTGACCCTTTAGAAACTGTCTTAACCCAAGTTGCCACTTGTGTAAGATTCCTTGCCTTCAAATCGGAATGACAAGTTCACCTTTGCAAAAATAGCTATATCATTCCGAGCGGAGCGAGAAATCTCGCGTGCTTAAAACAAACAGGTAGAGGCTTGAGTTGTTTTAGAAATCGGTGGCTGAAGCCTCCTCCGCGCAAGCAAAGCCTGTCTGCGAGGGCTAAGCGTAGCGTCGGCATCTTCGCCGACGAACACAAACCGACGCGGGTGGCTTCGCGTGCACAGGAACGGCTTGAGCCGTCTGCTCAAAAGCGCACGATGGGTTGCCTATAAAGTCGCGCCACGATTTCTTGAACAGCCTCTTAGTGGGGGTATCCTTATCAGCGAATGCAGATCCAGATGGAACCGCGGCAGGCGGCGGGGCTTGGGGCTTGGCTGGCACTGGGCTGGATTGCGCTGGTAGCCTTTTTAGACACCTTCGCGATTGTGCCTGTATTGGCACCATATGCCAAGCGCGTGTTAGGGGCATCCGACGCGCAAGCGGGGCTGACCTTAAGCCTCTACTCGCTGGCGAACTTGCTGGCGAACCTCTATTCGGGCGTGCTACTCGATCGGTTCGGGCGTCGCTTGCCGATGGCGATTAGCCTATGGGCAGCGGGTTTGCTGATTGCGCTGTACCCCTTTGCCACCGCCCCTGAGACGCTGATGCTATGGCGCGCGCTGCATGGGGCAACGGGCGCGGTGTTTGTGCCTGCGCTGTTCGCGCTGGTGGGCGAATATGGTGTGGCAAACCGCACACGAGCGATGGGCGGCGCAGGGGCACTGATTGGCGTCGTCGCGCTGGTGGCGCCGCCTGTGGGGGGCGTGATTGCTCGCGATTACGGCGAGCCCGTGCTGTTTTGGGGCGTGGCGGGGCTAATGGCGCTGGCGGGCATCGCCGCGTGGCTTGTGCCTGAGCCACCTCGGCACAGACACGCCCCACCGCGTGAGCACCCACTGGAAGTATGGCGCGTGCCTACTCTGCGTGCCGTGTTCCTGCTCACACTGGGTATGACCTTTGCGATGGGCGTGTTGACTTTCGCCTTGCCAGTGCTGTTGCAGCAAGCGGGCTACGACGCCGCCTATCGCGGGCGGCTGTTTGGACTGCTGGCGCTAATGGCAATCGCGCTAATGGTTGCCGTGCGTCGCACGGGGCAGTTGGGCGGCGCGCGGCGCCGGGCGCAGCTGGGTGTGGGACTGCTTGCGCTCGGCGCACTGGGGCTAAGCCTCGCCCCTATCCCTATAGGCACTTGGCTGGTCGCAACGCTCTACGGCGTTGGCTTCGGGCTGACCTTTCCTGCAGTGCACCTGCTGGCGTTTGAATACGCGCCTGAACACCGACGAGGTGTGAGCTTGGCGATGCTGCACGCCTGCTTCTCGCTGGGCTACGTGTTGGGACCTGCTGCGGCGGGCATTGCGGGGGCAGCCCTTGCGGGCTATGTGGGCGCACTCGCAAGCAGCGGCTTGCTCCTGAGCACGCTGCGATTGCTGCCACGAGACACGCAGAACCCCACGCCTTAATGGCGGGCAAAACCACCGAGCCGTTTTCGTAAGAGTGGCACATACCAACCCGATTTTGGGCTATAATAGAAATCGTATTCTGAGGGAGCGACCGTGGCAGAGTTGAAACAGTCGGAGATTGCGAAACTGGCGGGCGTGTCGCAGGCGACCGTCTCGCGCGTGCTCAAGGGCAATCCGCAGGTGAACGAAGAGATGCGTCGGCGCGTGCTGGCGGTAGTGCAGGAGCTTGGTTATGTGCCCGATGCGCGCGCCCAATCGTTGCGCTCGCAACGCACGCACCTGTTGGGCTTGGTGGTGCACCGCTCACCCGAAGCGCTGGCAGGCGACCCCTTCTTCAGCGCGCTTATCGCGGCGATTATTGACCACGCCAGCAAACACGACTACCATCTCTGCGTGGACACCGCGCGCACTGCGCGTTCGCAACGCGCCATCTATGAAGAGTTGCTGCGCACCCGCCGCGTGGACGGCTTGATTTTGGTGGAGTCGGAAACGCGCGACCGCCGCATCGAGCGGCTCAGCAGCGAGGGCTTTCCGTTTGTGCTAATCGGACGCTATGAACCCGAAGATGCCATCTACTCGGTGGATAACGACAACATCGGTGCTGCATATATGGCAACAGAATATCTTATCCGCACGGGGCGACGGCGGATTGCCTATATCGGCGGTCCAGCGGGGCTAACCGTCACGCGCGACCGCCTGCAGGGCTACAAAAACGCGCTGGAGGCATGCGGCATTCCATATGACCCGCGCCTGGTGGTGTTTGCCGAGTTCAGCGAGCGCAGCGCCGCTGGCGCGATGACCGAGTTGCTCAGTCAAAGCCCGCCGCCCGATGCGGTCATCGGCTTGGACGATGTGATTGCTGCTGGTGCGATGCGCGAAGCAAAGCGACACGGGCTGCACATTCCTGAAGAGATCGCCTTCATCGGCTTCAACGACAGCCCGCTGTGCCGCTATGTGGAGCCGAGCCTTACTTCCATCGCAGTGGACATTCCAACGCTGGCAGGCAGGGCCACAGAAACCCTTATTGCGCTAATTGAGGGGCGCACACCCGATGCCCCCAAGCGACAAATCGTGCCCGCCCGCTTGGTCAAGCGCGAGTCGGCTTAGCGCAGCGACACAATCTCCACCTGTCGCTCGGGCAGCGTAATCACCGCGCAGGTGGGCTGGTCGGTTAGCCAACCACATACTTCGCCTGGATTGAGAATAACGCACTCACCCACAGTGCGCAACTCCTGTTGGTGCGTGTGCCCGTAGATCACCAAGTCGTACAGCCCGCTACGGGCGAATGCCTCAACTGGCTCTGGCTCGTGCACCATCGCCAAGCGCACACCTGCCAACTCCAAAAAGAGCGGTTGCACCTGCACTTGCCCAATTTCGCTGAGGCGTCGCATCAAGCCGAGCCGCTCACCGTCGTTGTTGCCGAAGATACCCCGCACAGGGCAGCGCAGGCGCGCCAGCTCGTTCACTACAAACGGCGCCACATAGTCGCCCGCATGCAACACTAACTCCACTTGCAGGTCGTTCAGCACATCCACTGCACGACGCAGGTAGCTTAGGTGGTCGTGCGTATCCGAAATCACACCAACGCGCATCTTCGGTGCCTCCGTGCCGAATTTCATACCCGCTGGGCGCAGTCATTCGGCTGCTGTCGGCTCGTCTTCGGGGGAATCCGCACGAACAAGGGCACAGGGCTCAGCCTCCACTGCCCAAGCCGTTGCCCGATTGTTCCAGAACCCCCTCCGTCAGGTTCCCCCTACTGTGTAGGGGGGGACCGGGCAATTTTTTTCGGTTCCCCTCGCTTGCGGGGGGAACCTGCAGGAGGGGGGCTGTTTGTTTTGAGAACCCCCTCCTTTAGGTTCCCCCTACAGGTAGGGGGAACCGAGCAGGTTTTCGGTTCCCCTCGCTTGCGGGGGGAACCTGCAGGAGGGGGGCAGAGCCGCAAGACCGATGGCAGAAGTGCGTGGTAAAACTCAGGTAGTGTACCCTTACCGAGGAGGGACGCCGATGCTTGCAGCGTAAGCGCCTCGCGAACGCTGGTGTTTCAACCGTCTGCGGGGCTGGAAGCCTCACTTGTAAGGTATCATCTAAGGCATGCACGAGAGCTGCATGTAGGGGGACACGATGATACGACAGAGACTGAGCCAACTGACACACTGGTGGAACATCGCGAAGGAGCTTTCGCCCAAGCAAGTGGATCGCGAGTTGCTGACCCCTTTTCGGATTGCGTTAGTGGGGCAGCCAGAGCGCGTGGAAGCTGTGTGGCGCGTGCTGACCGCGGGCGCAAGCCCTGCGCAACTGCAAACCGCCGCCGAGTATGTGAAGCGATATCACGCGCCTGTCAACGAAGAGTTCGACTTCGTGCTGGGCTGCGACGCTTTGGAGGTGCCCCAAGACGCGATTGAGGCGATTGTTGACCACTTCCAAAAACACGAGTTTCCGCTGGTGGCGTTAGCCCGCGTGTTGCCCGGCACACGCGACTTAGTGGTCAACCGCCTGATTGAGGATGTGGCGACGCTGAACGCAGGGCTGGCGATGATGTCGGCATTGCCATCGGTATTTCCGTTGTTGGGACTGCTGGCACCTCCCGCTGCGGTGGCTGATATGGTGCTGTTAACCAAAAACCAGCTGCTGATGGTGCTGCGCATCGCGGCGGCGTTTGGCAAAACGCCCGATTGGAAGCAGCGGCTGCCGGAGGTGGCAAGCGTGTTTGGCGCGGCGTTCGGCTGGAGGGCGCTGGCGCGCCAACTGGTGGGCTTGGTGCCCGGCGGCGTGGGCGTAGTGGTGAAGGGGATGATTGCCTACGCGGGCACGCTGACTGTGGGGCGCGCGGCGGCGTGGTTCTACGCAACGGGCAAATCGCCCAGCCAAGCGGAACGTGAACGACTCTACCGACAAGCGTGGGAAGAAGCGCGCGAAAAAAGCCAGCAGTGGCGCCAACCATAAGCCGTTGGGCACGCCTGGGATGGCTCGTTGGCGTATTTGGGCTAAGCCTGACGCCTACTGCAGGCGCGCCTGAGCAATATCGCCTGCCCAACGGTGCACGCCTGATTGTTGAACCCGTGCCCCACGCGCCGTTGGTGGCACTTGAAGTGTGGATTCGCGCTGGCACCGCCAACGAAACGCCCGAAACCTCTGGCGTTGCCCACCTGCTGGAACATATGATTTTCAAGGGCACGGCAACGCTGCCCCCAGGCGCGCTGGACGAGGCGTTTGAGAACGCAGGCGGCATTCTGGACGCTTTCACCGAGCGTGACTGGACGCGCTTGTGCGCCACCGTGTTGCCCGACCGCTGGCAAACGCCCCTGCGAGCCCTGCTGCATAGCGTGCTCCACCCCGCCCTGCCTGAAACCGAACTGGAAAAGGAGCGCGCGCTCATCCTGCGCGATGAGTACGCTACGCACCATGTTGACCCCGTTCGCTCCGCCCGCTACGCCTTGTTCCGCCGCGCGTTTGAGGGGCACCCCTACAGCCTACCGTTGTTGGGCGAGCCAACAGTGTTGGCGCGGCTAAGCCGCGCAGACATCGAGCAGTTTCACCGATCCCACTACCGCCCCGAGCGGATGGTGGTGGTTGCGGTGGGTGCGGTGGAGCCGCAGACGGTGCGTCGCGTGGTGGAGGAGGCATTTGAAGGGGCGCCACAGGCGTCGGGAACGCACGCCACACCTACGCCTGCCCCCAATGCACCGCGCCTCGTCGTCGCGCCCCACGGCGACTGTATGGCAATCGGCATTCACACGCCCCCCACGCGCGCGGCTGAAACTTGGGCAGCGGCAGAGGTGCTGCGCATCGCGCTTGCCGAGCCCTATCGCGGCTTGCTCTACGCGGGTGATGCCCCCCTGCCGTTTGGCAAGCTACGCAGCGAATACCTGCCGCGCCTGCAGGGCAGCCTGATCGCCCTCTATGCCTTGCCCCCGGCAGAGCCGACAGAAGCGTGGCATACGAAACTCCAAACACGCTTAGAACGCACCTTGCAGGAGATCGCCTCAGGTAAGGCTCGGCATGCGCTGGAACAAGCGCGCCTCGTCGCGGTAGAACGACACAATGCGCTCACGCGCCAAATTGCAGAACGCGCCCGCTGGTACGGACTGTGCGCCACCCTGCAACTTGACCTTGTGCCCGAAGCGTTTACCACCATCCTGCAACAGTTGCCGCTGGAGCAAGTGGAAGCGTTGGCAAGCTACGCGCTGGGCGCACCAGTGCCTGCGTCAGCGCCCACCCCCACGATTAACTCCACATCGGCGCTCCGCAGCGCCCCGCGCCCCACCAGCGAACAAGTGCGCGCTGCCCGCCAACGACTGGCAAACGGGCTGCGTGTGGTCGCCCTCTCCGACCCTGATGCGGAGTATGCCGTGATCCAAGTCGCCATCGGGCATCCAACTGCCCAGTTTGACCCCGCCACAGGCGAGCTTACCGCGCGCATGCTGTTTGGCAGCACCCACAACGAGACGGAACGTACCCTTGCGGCGCGAATTGCCCGCTCAGGAGGCAGTTTGCAAGTGCACTGGACACCCGCAGGCGCGCTAATCACTGCGCTGGCGCGACGCGACTCGGTCATCAGCGTGCTGTCGTTGCTAAAAGAGGCTCTGTTCCGTGCCGAGTTCACCGAGCAAGCGCGCTTGCGCGCACTGCGCGACGCGCTCTATGACCGACGCTACAGCGAGGATGGAGGCACATGGCGATTTCACGCTGAGTTCACGCGCCTGCACGCCGATGAACTCGCCTTACAGCGCGTCGCCTTGCCTAGCATCCGTGCCTACTATCAGCAATCTTATCGCCCTGAGAATGTAGTGGTGGTTGTGGCAGGCAACGCGCGTGTGGAAACGCTCGTTGAACATGTGCGCACGGTGTTCGGGGGTGCATGGGAAGGGCAGAGCAGGCATGCCGCGCCCACCCCGCTGGCAGCGCGTTTGGATTTTGCCGTCGCCGCGGCGCAAGGCATCGCCTACACGGGCTATCTGTGGCAGTTTGCCCCCAAGGAGAGCGACTACCACGCGCTGCGCCTTTGGCAGTTTGTGTTGGGCGAGGGCAAGCGGGCGCGGTTGTTTATTGCCAGCCGTGAGCAGCTGGGCAGGGGCTACGAAGTGCGCGCGCAAACCGCAATGCGCGACGGAGTGCTCACAGGTTGGGGCTGGATACAAACGGGCAACCCACCCGCGCTGCTGCCCGTTATCCAGCAGACCTTCACGCAGCCGCTCCAACCCGAAGAGTTCCAGCGTGCTCGCGCCTTGCTGTATGGCGAGTGGTATCGCCTGCGCCAAAACCTCATCGAGCTAAGCGTAACCCTCGCGTGGGCGGAACTCAGCGGGCTGGGCTACGAGACCATCCTCCACACGCCCGCGTACCTCGAGCAACTGCGCCTTGAAACCGTAGAGCAGGTGCGCCAACGCCTTCTGCGCGGTTCGAGTGTACAATTGGAGTGATGCGTTTCGACCCGAATCTGGATGCCTATCGCGAGCTGGGGGTGCCGCCCGATGCCTCGATGGAGGCGATTCGGCAGGCATATTTGGCGTTAGCGCGTCGGTATCATCCTGACCGTGCTCCGGTAGGGCGTGCCGCTGAGTATGAAGAGCGAATGAAGCGTATCAACCAAGCCTACGAGTTGCTCAAAAACCCCGACACACGCCAACTCTACGACCGCTTGCGCGCGCCTGCAGCGGTGAAGGGCAGCCTGCGTCACAGCGCCACCGCGGCGGCCCCATGCGCCCAACGCAACGATCCCTATGTGCAAATGCGGACAGGGTATCAGCAGCGGCTGCATCGGGTGCAGCTTTCGGCGCTGGGGCTTCCGCCGTGGGCACGGGCTTTGGCAGGGCTGTGCGCGGGGCTTGGATTGGTGGTTGGCTTCCTGTTGGGGCTGCCGTTTGGCATCATCGGCTCGATACCAGGTGCGATGGTGGGCACAGTGATAGGTATGGTGGTAGGGCTGTTTGCGGTCTACCTCTGTGCGTTGGGATTGCCGACCGCTATCTTGGCGCTGGTGGGATGGTGGCTGGGGCAAACGGCAGGAGCGTTGGTAGGCGCTCTGCTTGGTTTGGGGTTGGGAGGGTGGTGGGTCGTGCGCCTGTGGCGACGGATGCGCCGCCATGTACGCCTCCACGCGGAGCCGCGCGCCTCACGGGGCTTCTCCGTGCGGGTGTAATCCGCTACGACTTGTATGCCACTAGGCGAAAGCTAGGCGCCCATCGTAGGGAGAGGGGCGTGAGCCACTGCAACACACGGTTCGCGGCCCGAACCACTGGATTACCCCCTGCACCTCCAAAGTAAGCGTAAGCCCGCGCCCGAAAGCCATAACGCGCTAACTCGTTGGCTAACCGCACAGGATGGAAGAGATGCTCAATTACTGCGCCTGAATACGGCTCTACAGGGCACGACTTGCCGTCAAAGAATGCGTGAGGCAACTCACCTGTATCTAGGTATCGCGCCACTGCCTGCAAAATCGCATCCCGGGTCATGCCGCTGGTGCGCTCCGATAGTTGACGCACTGTGGCAAGCGGCAGGTGGGGATAGGCGTTCTGAATAATCTCTGCCCGCAGTTCCACATATGGACGATGAACGCGATGCACGCCGATTGCACCGGGCGGTCCTTGCTCGAAGCGACGCCACACTTCGCGGGTGAAGCGTGCCAAGCGCGGGTTTGCCCCATTATTTCCATCAGCGATAATCAGCACACCCCCGCGTCGCAACCACCGCGCTGCCTTGTCAAAAAACATCGTCACATCCGCATAATGCGAAATTGCCTCGTTCGATAGCACCATATCAAACGACTCGGGCTCGAATTCGGCATCTTCCAAACCCATCAGATGGGCACATAGCGTCGCGTCGAGCTTGAAGTCGTTGATGATTTGTTTGAAAGTGTTCAGTCGTTCTGCGCTAAGGTCGAAGCCGACCCCTTCGCGTATACCCATAAAGTAGAGAATGGTAAGTTGCAAGCCGTAGCCGCAGCCTACATCCAGCACACGCGTTCCTTCGGGGTCAAATCGCGCCAGCTGGCAAAGGTCGTACACATAACGGGTTTCTTGATAGCGTCCTTTAGTGTGGGTAAGTTGGGGGTAGTAATGCCACAGTTCTTCGGCGTAGTGCCCCTTGTTCTCGGGGCGCATCGCTTGGGCATAAAGAGTGTCCACCTGTTGGGCAACGACTGCGAACGGGCGCATCGCACCAGATTGTACCTTCGGCTTAGGGAGGGGCTAACACGCGCAGATACTGCTCGGCAATGTAGCTCTCGTCGAACTGGTGGAGCCAAGTTGGTGGCGCAGAGGGTATTTTACCTTGCAAGGCGGCGAGGATTGCCTCTGCAAGCGCATCAACATCGCCCACAGGCACCAACGCACCATATTTGCCGCCGTCTAAGATCTCGCGCGGTCCGCTAGGGCAATCGGTGGCGACGACGGGGCAACCACACGCCATCGCCTGAATCAAAGCGTTGGGCAGCCCCTCATAGCGTGAGGAAAGCACGAACACCGCCGCGCGGCGCATGTACCGAAACGGGTTCGGTTCAAAGCCTGGTAGGTGCACCGCTTCCGACAGCCCCAGCTGCTTTACAAGTTGCTCCAGTTCAGAGCGCTGCTCGCCCTCGCCTAAAATCAGCAGCCGTGCCATATGTTGGTGATACACTTGGGCAAAGGCACGAATCAGGGTCGGAAAATCCTTCTGTGGGGTTAGTCGCCCAACCGCCAGCACTACAGGAGGGGCACCCCTTTCAAACCATGAGTGTTCTAACGGGGCATTGCAGGCTTGCTGCAATGCTTCCGTAATCACAGGGTTATAAATCCGCACGATGCGCTCACTGGGCAATCGCGTAAGGCGCAACAAATCGCGTCGCACCCCCTCAGAAACAGCCACCACAGCGTCCGCGTGGCGATAAAGCTGCCCAATAAGCGCGGGTACGATTCTATCTTTGAGCAGATATGCCGAACCAAACTCCGAAGAGGGGGTATTCGCCTCGCGCACAACTATACGGGTAGCTACACCTGCCAAGCGACGGGCAACGATCGCGCATAAGTTAGGCTGGCTGAGCGTGCTTAGCAACGCATCGGGACGCGCCACGCGTAACCAGCGCGCCAGCGGCACAATCGTGCGCAGCGTGCGGTAAGTTAGCAAATCTACAATCTCCACAGCGGGGTGCAGCTCTTTGCGCAAAAGCCCTTCCGGTTTCATCAACACCATATGCACCAAGTGACCCCGCTTTGCAAATTGGTTTGCCAGCGTCACCAACACCCGCTCCGCGCCACCAACCTCCAAACTCACCGTGAACAAGCCAATGCGCATGTGCCGCTTGAGGGTATTATACACAAAGGAGCGTGGTAGAATGGCTGCCGAAACCGCCCTGCTGATTGTGGATGTGCAAAACGACTTTTGCCCAGGCGGTGCGCTGGCGGTGAACGAGGGTGATCAGGTGATTCCGCCGTTGAACGAAGCTGCAACAGCAGTGGCGCGGCGCGGTGGGCTGGTGCTCGCCTCGCGCGATTGGCACCCCCGCCAAACCAAGCACTTCGCCGAGTTCGGCGGCAAGTGGCCCGTGCACTGCGTCCAAGGCACCGAAGGCGCAGCGTTCCACCCCAACCTGCGCCTACCAGAGGGCACCATCATCATCTCTAAGGGCACTGGCACCGAGGACGACGGCTACTCTGCTTTCGAAGGGCATACAGATACAGGCGAAACGCTGGACGCGGTGTTGCGCGAGCACGGGGTCAAACGCCTGCTAGTGGGCGGCTTAGCCACCGACTATTGCGTGCGCGCCTCCGCGTTGGATGCCCTCAAACACGGCTACGAGGTAATTGTGCTCACCGACGCGATTCGGGGCGTGGATTTGCAATCTGGCGACAGCGAGCGTGCCTTACAGGAGATGCAAGCCGCTGGCGCACGCCTGATGACCACTGCCGAGGCACTGCAAACGGTGTAAGCCGCTGCAGACTCACAACGGCTCCACCTCTATCAGGGCGGCTAACTGCTTATCAATAGCTACCATCGCCAGCCCTGTACGCAAGGCATAGGTGGGGAAGCGCTGCACAAGCTGAAGCATAGTGCCGGGCACAATACCCAACGCGCTGAGCTTACGCCAATGCCCGTCCGCGTCGTGCACGACTCGGACCACCCGCGCCTGTGCCCCTGAAGGCAGCTGCGTCAGCGGGATGGCGCGTCCTTCGCTACGCGCTTGCTCTGCGCCCATCGAATCAGGTTGCGTATCCATCGTGGCTCCTGGGGTTGCTCGTAGCCGCAGCGGGGGCATTTCACAAGGCGGCAGCCCCCAAACGCCGCACACCCCCGACACGCCTTCGCAATGCCCTCCTCGGTCAACTCTAACCCGCAAAAGCTGCACCTCATCCGAGCTGCACCCCCCACACATTTAGCAAACGGCTTAGCGCAAAGCCAACACCAAACGCCGTGGTCATCGCGATGGCGAACATCGCCAGCGCGGTTTTCCACCCACGCTCCTTGATGGTCACCAGAAACTGTGCGACGCATGGCACAAATAGCGTCAGCACCACTGCCGTGATAAGCATATCGTTGCCTGAAAGCGCGCCCTTCTCGTGCAAGTTGTACAAGCCCGCTGCCCCATAATCGCGTCGGAAAAAGCCGAACAGGAACGCCACGCTGGTTTCGGCAGGCAAGCCCAGCAGTTGCGTAAGCGGCGTGAGCACGCGCAACGCCAAGTCAAACAGCCCCGTGAGTTGTCCAACCCAAATCAGCACGCTGGCAATCAAAAACAGCGGCAATACCTCCAAAAAATACCACTGCAACCGTGCCAGCGTTTTGAGCAACACATTCGAGAGGCTCGGCAGGCGCATCGGCGGGATTTCCATATAAAACGGCATCGCGCGCCCAGGCAAGATTTGCGCTGCCAGCCAGCCCGCCAGCAGAAAGACCACCACGAGTACCCCCGCCCAAATAGCCAACCCCAGCGGATACGCCGACAGCAGCGCCAACACCACCCCCAACTGTGCGGAGCAAGGGATAGTCAAGGTGAGCAACAATGTGGCAATTACCCGCTCGCGGCGCGTCTCCAACACGCGCGTGACGACCGTCGCCATCGTGTCGCATCCAAAGCCCAGTACAATCGGAATCACCGCGCGCCCATTGAGCCCCAACGCTTTGAAGGCGCGGTCAATCAACATCGCCAAGCGCGGCAGGTAGCCCGTGTCTTCCAAAATCGCGAACACCAAGAAAAAGAAAGTAACAATCGGCAAGATCAGCGCGATGGCGTAAGTCACCCCCAGCGTCCACACGCCGTACTCGCCTACCAACAACTCTTGGATGGGCTGCCACGGCACCGTCGCGCGCACAATACGCTCTACGAATGGGTTGATGTACTCGCCAAACAACCCTTCCTCGATGAGTTCGACCACCGTGCCCGCGCCAAAAATGCCCACAAACTGGTACAGCCCAAAGTACAGCACCAGCGCGAGGATGGGGAAGCCTGTCCACGGGTTCATACACAGCCAGCCGACCCACTCGGCAAAGGTGCTTGGGCGTGGTGGGGTGGTCGCGTGGGTGACTTGCGCCGCCAGTTGCTGGCTCCAGAGTTGGCGTTGGTGCTCGATCTGCCAAGCCAGTGGAGTGTCACCCGCGCGTTCCAGTTGCTCTTTGAGCTGGCGGATTTGCGCGATTGTGTGCGGGCTTTCTTGGGCGGATATCTCGTCCCAGATTTCGGGGTCGTCTTGCAGCAGCAGGAGGGCAAGCGTGCGGTAGCTAAGCGGATAGTCGCCGCGCAGCAAGGTTTGAATATGCTCAACCGCCTGCTCAATCGCGGGCGGGTAGGTCAGCGTCGGCAGCAAGTCGTTCATAGATTAGCTCCTTCAGGGCGTCAATGCCTTCGCCCGTTAGCCCCACAGTGGGCACCACGGGCACCCCCAGTTGCTGTTGTAGAGCCTCGATGTGAATGCTCAACCCAGCGCGCTCCAGTTCATCCATCATGTTCAGCACCAGCACGACGGGCGCGCCGCTTTCGATGAGTTGCACCGTCAGGGGCAGCATGCGAGCCAAGTTCTTGGCATCTACCACATGCAACACAAGGTCGGGGTGCTCTTGCAGCAGGATGCGGCGTGCCACGCGCTCCTCGTCAGTAATCGGCATCAGCGAGTACATGCCGGGCGAGTCAATAATTTCAAACTCACGCCCGCGATGGCGCATCCGCCCTCGCGACACCTCCACCGTAGTGCCGGGGTAGTTCGAAACCGTGACATAACGCCCCGTGAGTTTGTGGAACAGCACACTTTTGCCCACGTTCGGGCTGCCCACAAGCAACACGCTCGGGCGTCGCCACACTTGCGTTTGCCTGCGCATTAGCTCCGATGGTGCCAGTGCCATTTTCCATAAATATACCCTTTAGCATGGCTAAATATCAAGGGGGTTGCCGAGAGCGCCCATCCGACGAAGACCACACCCCATCCACAGACGCGACTGATCATTTTCGTGGGTCTTTGCTTGCTACGCAGGGGACGCTGCGCGCCAGCAAACGCGCCTATACCGAACGGATTGGGCTAGCCTTATGTTTTTGGAAGCGCGTCGCTAGTGCGTAGTTTTGCATAGAGCAGGGTATCATACATATAACCTTGTGGTTGTCGGTGAAACGATGGGAATACGATTTAGCGCAGAGGCACCGCGCTATGTGCAGGTGCGCCAGTGGGTTGAACGGCAGATTTTGATGGGGCAACTCAAACCCGGTGACGTGTTGCCCCCGGAGCGTGAGTTAGCGAGCCAGCTGGGAGTTAGCCCCCTTACGGTGAGCCGTGCGTTGCAGGGGCTGGCCCAGGAAGGCGTGCTGATTCGAAAACGGCGTGTGGGCACGATTGTGGCGGAAAACCTCCCCCCGATGCTATTTCAGCGGGCGTTCACGGTGATGGCGCTGGGCACGGGCGCAGGCACGCGCCAGCCTGTTGACTTTTACTTCAGTAGCCTGCAGCGCAGCATCTTGAATGCGCTGGCGCCCCTTGGGCTACGTACCCTCTGGCTGGGCTATCAGATAGACCAGATTGAGCGAAACCTGCTCTCCTCGGAGTTTGTGGGGGTCTTGGCGATTGCACCTGCTGTAGAGCATGTTCCCCTCTTGCAAGACCTCTATCGGCGCGGTATCCCCGTGGTGGTTGTGGGCGCCAGCGACGAGTCGTGGCAAATACCTTCAGTGGATACTGACAACTACCGCGCCGCACGCGAGGGGGCAGAGTATCTGCTTGGCTTAGGGCATCGGCGGTTTATCGGGCTGTTTGGCGCGTTGGAGACCTTCAACTCGCGCGATCGCTGGCGCGGCTTCCGCGACGCGCTCCTCGAGGCGGGCATTCCTGAGGCGCATCTCTGGACTTTCGCCACTCCCTACGCTGACGAAATAGACGAAGCCAACCGCGAGGCAATTCGCACGGTGCTGCGCCTGCCCGACGGACCAACGGCGATTTTCGCAGGGGGATACTACCTGGCGTTAGCCGTGTTACAAGTAATTCGCCAGATGGGATTGCGCGTGCCCGACGATGTGTCGCTGATTGGCTTTGATGACCCGCCTTCAGCCGCGCTTGCCACGCCACCATTGACCACTTTTCGCCAGCCGCTGGAGCAGCTGGGGGCATGCGCGGTTCAACGCTTGCTTGAGTTAGCGCGTGGGCAACGCCCTGAGCCGCTCCACGAGTTTTTGCCAATTGAGCTGGTGGTTCGCGCTTCCACTGCGCCGCCGCGCACAAGCAATCCTGCGCGGGTAGCACCGGGCAGTAGCTCCCCAGCGTCCTAACTCACCCCAAGTTGCTCCTTCTATAGATTCCTCGTCTGCGCCTCGGAATGACAAGAATGTTTTGCGCGCAAGCCTTGTCTCTCCGAGCGCAGCGAGGAATCTGCACAAGCCCTTCGATTGAGACCCCTCGCTGCGCTCAGGGTGGTAGGTTTCGTGGCGACCACCAACGGCAGCTTGAGTTAGCTCAGTTCTTTGCTTCCGTGTCGGGCTTGCCTTGCAGTTTGGAGAGCTGCTCCGCCTTCTTGGCGTAGGTTTCAGGATCTTTCAGGAAGGTAGCTTTGCAACCCTCGCACCCCACATAGTACACCTTGCCGTTGTACACAAGGCGCACGGCGGTTTCAGGTTCCAGCTCCTCACCCGACACGGGGCAAATAAGTTTATCGGAGGGCGCTTCGGCAGTTTGTGCGGGTTGCTTGCCACTGCAGCAGCTCGATTCTGGTTTGTTATCTTTTGTGCTGCAACAGCTCGACTTGTTGTCTTTTGTGCTGCAACAGCCCGACTTGTTGTCTTTTGTGCTGCAACAATCTGAGCTGCAGCACCCCGACTTCGTGTCGGTTTTCGCTGCGGACTTTGAGGTATTAGCGTTTGCAGCCGCCTGGATGTATTTCTGCGGCTCCTTCTGGAACTTTGCACGACAGTTGTTGCAGCAGAAATAGTAAGTCTTACCCTGATAGGTGTGTCGAGGAGCTTTCTTGAGGTCGGTCAACACCTCTCCTGAAACAGGGCAGCGCACTTGCTGCTTGTTATTGGCGGTCTGCTTCGTTGTAGGTTGGTTTGACTTCGTTTGGGCGGTTTGCACGAACGCGGTCGTGGTCAGCACAAAGCCCACCACAAACGCAGCAACAGCGAGCGCAAAAGTACGCATAGTTACACGACACCTCCAATGGGGGCGATTATACCCCACCTACCTGGCTTCCAGTAGGTACAATCTGGGCTATGGAACGCTGGCTTGCCGAAACGCTACGCGGTGTGCACGAACACTTGTTGCATGCTGATGCGCCTGTGTGGGCGGCGTTGGGCACCTTGCTGCGCGATCTCAGCCTGAGTTGGAACTATTTGCCAGAAACGACCCAACGCGAGCTGGAGCCGATCCTGCAAAGCGTGCAACCGCTTAGCGAAGGCTCTGCCCAAGTGCTGCTGGAGGAGCTGAGCGCGTATGAGAAAGCGATTGGGCGTGCGTTGGCGCAAGCCCCGTTCATCCGCTACCCTGCGGTGCGCGACGCCCTGGTTGCTTATGAACGGATGAGTGTGTTGCCTGCAGAGGCGAATCGCGCTCGCATAGAGGCGCTGCTCACTGCGGGCGCGCTTGCCGAGCCTCAGGCTGCTTTGCCCGCCCGCGCCGAGACACTGGTCCGCACGCTGTACGCAGGGCAACCGTTCGCCGAATACAACGCCAGCACTGCAGCACTGCTCGGTTTGGCATTTCTGCAAGCCAATGGCATCGCGGTCAGCCTCACCGAGGAGCAAGCCAGCCAGCTTGTGCACGCGATTGCGCACCAACAGCCGCTTGCGCTGCCCGATACGCCCACTACGCCCGACCCACGCGCCTGGAGCGACATCCTCGACGAGCTGGCGATGCGCTACCGTGAGCCGCTTGCACGCGCCGAGCGTGCCCTGCGCGAAACCCAACTGGTGCGCTTAGAAAACCTACCTACCCCCATCCGCACTGCACTCCAACCCACGCCCGGACCAAGCTTTGAATGGCGCTACCTGACCCTGCAAGATTTGATTTGGATCAACACCGAAGTTACCAAGTCGCCTCAACGCTATAGCTACGACCGCTTGGAGGAAGCCACTTATTATCAGTACAGCTATCGTCAGAGCCGCGATGTGCCCTTGCAAGCGGCGCGATTCCTGTGGGGCTATCTGAAGTATCGCCCGTTTGCGCGTGGAAACCTCGCGACTGCGCTGATTGCTGTGCTGGCGTTTTTAGAGGTCAACGGCTACGACACGCGCTTGCCTGCTGAGCAAGCGGCCGAGTGGCTTTTGCAAGTGGTGCAGCGGCGCAAGCACCCGCTGGATGCCATTCGCCAAATTGCTGCGCCCACGCCGCTCGGCAAACAGCCCACGCCTCTGCGTGAGTTAGTGCATCACCTGATTGAGCACTACGAGGAAGCGCTCCACCGCCTGCATGAGCAGGAGTCACCCCGTGTGCGCACCTGATAGCTGCACGATGGGCTTGAAGATCTGTTTCGCTTCGGCGTCGGCGAACGCTTGCTGGATGGCATCGGCACTGTAGCGTTGCACCAGCGGCTCCAGCTGCAGGCGTTGCGCGTGCACCAGGTGTAAGGCGAACTCCCACGCGTGGTTGCTGGAGCGCGAGCCAAGCACGGTTAGCTCTTTGATAAGGATTTGGTACCAATCCACCTGCACAGGTTCGGGGCGATAGCCAAACACAATCACGCGCCCCGCTTTGCGGGCAAGGCGCAAGCACCAATCGGCAGCGTCGGGCGAGCCCGCAGCGTCAATCACCACATCTGCTGCTATGGGGTTGTCTGCCCACGCCTCTGGTTCAAGGGCGACAATCGCGCTGAGTTGCTCGGCGACCGCGCGCCGGGCCGGGTCGCGTTCCAAACCCAAAAGACTGCGCACCCCCCACAGCCGTGCCAACTGCGCATACACCTGCCCGAAAAAACCTAGCCCCACAATCGCAACGGTTTCATCGGGCTGTGGGTTGGCAAGACGCATCCCCGCTACGCAGGTCGCTACGGGCTCCACCAGCGCATAGCGCGTCAAATCGGCGTCGGCGGCGTGGTTGGGCACGCGATACAGGTTGCGTAGCGGAGCAGTCAGATATTCCGCGAAGCCACCGTCTACGCTCAGCCCCAAATGCTCCAAACGGTCGCACAGATTTAGTCGTCCGCGACGGCAAAAATAACACGCACCGCACACTAACTGCGGGTCAACCACCACCACATCACCGACCTGCCACTCGTTAGGGGCATCCAACGGCAGGCTCACCACTTCTGCGACGATTTCGTGCCCCAAGGTCAGGGGCTGTTGACGCCAGTAGTAGTGCCCTTGCGTTTTGAGGTGAAGATCGGTGCCACATACGCCGCAGGCAATAACGCGCAGCAGTGCCTCACCCACGCGCGGCTCTGGAATGGGCACTTGCTCCCAGCGCAGCTGGTTGGGCGCAACGAGGCGGTAGGCGCGCATAAGTTCAGGTACGGTAGTGGGCATTGAGTTGCACATATTCTGCAGTAAGGTCGCAGCCCCAGTAGTGAGCGTTGCCTGCGCCGTCGGGGAGCTGCAGCACGATGGAGACCTCCTCCGCTTGCATGCGGGCAGCCAACGCAGGTTCGTCATACTCGGCAGGGCGCCCATCGGCAAACACTAAAGTTTGCTGAAGGTAGAGTTTAGCGCGGTTGGGGTCGAACGGTACCCCCGCACGCCCAGCTGCCGCGATAATCCGTCCCCAGTTTGGGTCACCGCCGTGAATGGCGGTTTTGACCAGCAGCGACTCGGCGATGGTGCGGGCGATGCGTTTCGCTGTTGCGTGGTCGGCGGCGCCTTCCACGCGCACCTCGAAAATCCGCGTCGCGCCTTCGCCGTCGCGCACGATGCGCTTGGCTAAATGCTCGCAGACCGCAGTTAGTCCTTGCTCGAACGCCTCAAGCGCGGCTCCTTCTACTGCGACGCCCGAGACACCATTTGCCAGCGCGATTACCATGTCGTTAGTGCTCGTGTCGCCATCTACGCTGATTGCGTTGAAGGTGCGGTCAACCACACGCGTAAGGCACGCCTGTAGCGAGGCAGGGTCAATCTGCGCGTCGGTGGTAATGAACGCAAGCATGGTTGCCATGCTGGGGGCAATCATGCCCGCGCCTTTGGCAATTGCACCGATGCGCACTGTGCCCGTAGGGGTTTCTATTTCTATAGAGGCGCGTTTGGAGGCGTTGTCTGTGGTGAGGATAGCGTCGGCGGTTGCGCGGTCGTCGCCGTCGCCAAGTCGCTCGAACGCCAGCGCGATGCCCGATTCCACGGCGTTCATCGGTAGGGGCACACCGATCACGCCCGTGGAGGCAACCACCACCTGCTCGGGCGGGCAGCCGAGCCGTTTGGCGACCAGCTCCGCCATGCGTTGGGCGTCGCGCATGCCTTGCTCGCCAGTGAGGCAGTTGGCGTTGCCGCTGTTGACCACAATCGCACGTGCTTTGCCGCCTGCCACCACCTGCTTCGACCACAGCACTGGCGCTGCTTTTACCTGATTCGTGGTGAACACGCCCGCTACGCTTGCCTCTGTTTCCGAGACAATCAATGCCAAGTCGAGCAAGCCTGGTTTTTTAATGCCGCAATAGACGCCCGCGCTTTTAAAACCGCGCGGATAATTCACACCTAACTGAACATTCAGTGCTACCATCGGGCGGGTATTGTACCTTTTAGAGCGGTTCAGGTACAATATAAAGGCGCGAGGGCTGCCGTGGAGGCGAAACGCGAACGGATTTTCGTGTTTGCGCGCACAGGGATTGGCGATATCGTGTACACCATCCCCGCGCTTCGTGCGTTACGTCGGTGTTTCCCCAACGCCCATATCACCATCGAGGCGGGCGAGCGGGGACATTCACTGCTACGCTACTGTCCTTATGTGGATGAGGTGTGGGTGCGCATCCGCCCGCGCGGGCTGCGCGGCAAACTGCGCAGTATTTGGAACCTCTACAAGGGCAAGTTCGACCGTGCGGTAATTTTAGACCGCAGCGATGAAAAAACGCTCCACACCTTCTTGGCGCGCATTCCCGAACGCTATGGGGTGCGCAAAAAATTGTTCGGTAGGTTGCTCACTGCCAGCGTGGAGTGGGATCCGAACGCGCACGATATGAACGACCATTTCCGTCGCGTGGTGGAGTTGGTGGGCTGCGACACCAGCGACTGGCGACTGGAGTTATTTCCCGACCCAAAAGCGTACCAGAGCTTACCTGAGAAGTTGGCACAGGCGGGGTGGCGGGGCGAACGTCCGCTGATAGGCATCAACCCCGGCGCCAGCTCGCCTGAGCGGCTGTGGCTGCCCGAACGCTATGCCCAAGTTGCCGATGTGTTGCAAGCAGAGGGAATGCGCGTGGTGTTGCTGGGCAGCGCGGGCGAAATCGGCTTGGCAGAAGCCATCCTGCGCGCAATGCACAGCGAACCGCTGGTACTTACAGGTAAGCTTACGCTGGACGAGCTAATCGTGGCGATCAGCGGGCTGGATGTGCTCATCAGCGGTGACACAGGACCTGCCCACTTGGCAGCAGCGGTGGGCACACCTGTGGTGGGGCTGTACGGCGCGACTTCCGCGCGCCGCTACGGACCTGTGGGCGAGCGACATATTGTGATTGATAAATCCGCCCCCCAAGGCATGGCTGCCATCACCGCCGACGAGGTTCTCCAAAGCGTGCATAAGCTGCTGTGTACCCACTATCAGCGATGCGAGTGACCTTCGCGACCCGGTACGATGGGTGGTTATGGTATGGCGGTGCCGAGACTCAAGCGGCGCAAACAGCCCTCGCCCTACAACACCTTGGCGTGGAGGTAGAGTTCTTTACGCCCCTAACCCACCAGTTAGGAACAATTGTGCATTTCTTTGGGATGTACGAACACTACAAGCCCGTCGCACATTATTGCCGCCGGCGCGCGGTTCCCACGGTGTTGTCTACAATCTTTTATCATCGATATGTCTCACTCTCCAACGTATTTCGTGCGATGCGCTGGATGATTCAAGCGCGGTTGGGGCGTTTGCGCAAGCATCCGCGGTTGGGCTTGCTCTGGCAGGTAAACTACTTGCTGCCAAATTCCCAAACCGAGGCACGCCAGTTGCAGCGGCTGTTCGGCATTCCAGACACGCACATCACCGTAGTGCCCAACGGCGTGGAGACGCGCTTCGCCCACGCAACTCCTGAACTGTTTCGCGAACGCTTTCGGGTAAACGAGGAGTTTGTCTTGAATGTGGGACGCATTGAAAGCCGTAAGAACCAGCTGCGCCTCATACGAGCAATTCGAGAGTTAGGCGTACCGCTGATTATCCTTGGGCAGGTTGCAGACCCACGTCTCTACAAACAGTGTCTCGAAGTTGGCAAAGATCTCGTGCGTATTCTTCCGCCTCTCCCGCACGATGAACCGCTATTAGCGAGTGCGTATGCTGCTTGTCGTGTATTTGCACTGCCCTCGCTTTTGGAAACCCCTGGGATTGCTGCTTTGGAGGCGGGTGTGGCAGGGGCACGCCTAGTGGTCACCCCCGTTGGGGGCGCAAAAGAATATTTCAAGCACTATGCTGTCTACCCGAAGCCAACCTCGGTGGCTTCCATTCGCGAGGCGATTGCTCAGGCATGGAGCCGCCCTCACGATGCGGCAGCGCAGCGCGAGCATTTGCTAAATAACTTCAGCTGGGAGCGCGTCGCTCAACATACCCTACAGGTTTATCAGCGCTGCTTACGAGAGGCAGGCATATGCAAGTAGCGTTCCTGCGCCTATTTCATGCGAACCCGTGGTTCAGCGGGGCACAGTTGCAAGCCCTTCACACCGCCAACGCTCTACAAGCTTTAGGGATTCGGGTGCAGTTTGTGGAGCCCGATTCTTTGCCCGAGGCGGACTTGCTGCACGCATTTGGGCTATACCCCGACTACCTGTCAACGGTGGCGGTCTATCGAGCGCGGGGCGTGCCTGTGGTGGTTTCCCCTATCTTCTTCAAGGATATCAGTCGCTGGTGGGGGCGATTGCGCGTGCACACGGCGTTCTTGTGGGAGGGTCGCCAGCGACGCTACCAACAGCAGCGCGCACTTTTGAGGCAAGCGCATCATTTATTGCCCAACACACACGCGGAGGCGGCGCAAGTGCAGCGCTATTTCCGCGTAGATACTCCTGCAACCGTTGTACCGAATGGCGTGGATGCTCGCTTTGCCACAGCAGACCCACGCCCGTTCCGCGAACAGTTTGGCATCAAGCACGATTTCGTGCTGTGCGTAGGGCGCATTGAGTGGCGCAAGAACCAACTGCGCCTGATTCGCGCGTTGCAAGGCACGGGCATCCCGCTGGTGCTTATTGGGCAACCGATTTCAAAGCGATACCTGAGGCACTGTGAGCGTGCCGCACAACGCACGTCCGTGCTGTTTCTGCCGCCACTGCCCCACGATAGCCCTCTACTTGCCAGTGCGTATGCCGCCTGTCGCGTGTTTGCGCTGCCTTCGCTACTGGAAACGCCAGGGCTGGCTGCCTTAGAGGCAGGGGTGGCGGGGGCGCGCGTGGTGGTCACGCCCTACGGCGGCGCGCCAGAGTACTTTCGGCAGTTTGCGCGCTATCCTAATCCGCGTTCAGTGGCGTCGCTGCGTGCGACTATTTTAGAAGCGTGGGATGCCCCTCACGACGCCGATGCCCAACGCCATTTCCTGCTGAGCCGCTACACATGGGAGCACGTGGCGCAACAAACGCTGGCAGTTTATCGGCATGTGCTTGACTCGTAAGCCGTTCACGGCTTAAGAAAAAAACCTGCTACCTACCAGAACCTGCGCACATATGGACAAAATCGTGCCTGGTTCCCCTCAACTTTAGCAGGAATCAGGAAACACTTGCGGTATAAACGAAGCATACGCAGGCAACTGCGCCTGCGAATCTGTCATAGGAGGGAGGCTTATGCAATTCTATAGCGTCAAAGAGCGCCGCATGGTGGAGGTGCCCGATGATCAGGTGCGTACCGAAAAGTACGAGCGCGTCACCAAATCGGGCGCTAAACAGGTGCGCTATGCCCTGAAAGCCGAATACAACGGGCAAAAGCTCACCAAGTTCGTTGACGAGGCGACCTACCGCAAGTTCGGCGGCAAGTAAGGCATAGCGACGGGGACCCCCACCTAGGGGGGTCTCTCCTCTGGCATTGGGGTACACTAAGGGGCGTGGAAACGGCGACGCTGAAAAAGCCGACGCTGCCACCGATTATTGAGCGCGTCTGGCTCGATGAGCGCAAAATCAAACGCGCAGTCCGACGCATCGCCCGACAGATCGACCGCGACTACGCCGGGTTAGTGCCCCACTTAGTCACCGTCATGAAAGGCGGCGTGTTTTTCCTGACCGACTTAGCACGCGCGCTTACTATCCCCCATACGCTGGACTTTTTAGCCATCACCAGCTACGGCACCCACTCTCAGTCGGGCGAGGTACGCATTACAAAAGACTTAGACGAGCCTATCGCAGGCAGGCATGTAATCATCGTCGAGGACATCTTGGACACGGGGCTAACGCTTGCTTACATCTACAAAAACTTAGAGCGTCGCAAACCCGCCAGCCTCAAAGTATGCGTGTTCTTAGACCGCCCCTATCGGCGGTTGATTGACATTCCCATCGCCTACAAGGGCTTCGACGCCCCCGACGAGTTTCTGGTGGGCTACGGCTTAGACTGGCGCCAGCAATATCGCAGCCTGCCCTACATCGGTATCATTAAGCCTGAGATATTGCGTGTGGACATGCAAGGATAAACCGATGCGCACCAGCGTGTTTATTTGGGTTGCGATGTTGTTGATTGTGGTGTTGTTTACCGCCTCGCTGGTAGTTGCTTATCAGGTGACGGGCGGCGGCGCAGTGACGGGTGCCAACAAGCCTGCAATTCCACCCGAGCGGCTGGTGCTCAACTCGGCTGATGTGGTGGTTGAAGGATGCGTCGCTCCCTTATCATCGGGCGAGCAGGAGGTGCGCCTCAAGCTCTACAACACCGCACTCACTGCCCTGCGCGAAATTGAGATGACCGTGTTGCTGGACGGTAAGCCCCCCAAAGCCCCCAAAGTACCGATAACTATCCGTCGTTTTCCGCGGCACGTGCAGCCCGAGGTGCACCTGCTGTTCGACAAAACGCGCCAGCCGAACCTGTATGTGCGTGTGCGTTATCAGTGGGGGCTACTGGCGACGGGCGCAGGTGTGGTTGAAGCAACAAAAACACTCACCCGATGCCCCGAAACCCCGTAGAAACTTGCCCCAAGGAGGTTGCCGTTGGAGGAACTGCTGTTATGGATTCCCAGTCGTTGCAAACGCATGGCGGGTGTGTTGCACCTGCCTGAGGGGCAGCGGCGCGCGCCGGCGGTACTGATGTGCCATGGTTTCACTGGGCACAAAGTTGAGAGTCACCGCCTGTTTGTGCACGCGGCACGCCACCTCGCCCAACACGGGTTTGCAGTGCTGCGTTTTGATTTTCTCGGCTCGGGCGACAGTGAAGGGCGATTCGAGGAGATGACCATTCGCGGCGAGGTGGAAGACGCCCTGAATGCGCTGGCGTTCCTGCGCGAGCAGCCGCGCATAGACCCTACTCGCTTGGCGATGTTGGGCTTCTCGTTAGGGGGCTGTGTGGTGGCGTTGAGCTTACCGCGCGCAGGAGCGATTAAGACCATCGTGTTATGGGCGCCCGTCTCCAACCCGATGCGCTGGATGCCCCCCAGCGGCGTGCCCGACCGCCCACAGAATCGTGGAGGCTACTTGGTGGGGGTTGCGTTTTTCCGCGAACTGCCTGAACTTAAGCCGCTGGAGAGCGTGCGTGGCTATCGGGGCAGTGTGCTAGTGCTGCATGGGAGTTCAGACCAAGCCGTTAGCTCCGAGGAGGGGCGTGCTTACGAGCGCGCCTTCGTAAATGCCCAGCGGTTCGAGTTCCGCCTTATTGAGAACGCCGACCATACCTTCACTCAACCTGAAGCCGAGCAGACGCTGATTGCCCACACTACGGAATGGCTGAAGGCGTGGTTGTAGCGGGGGGTGGCTCGGTAGCGCGTTTTGCCCAGTGTAAGATCGTTTGCAACACGCCTTCACCGCATAGATAGAAGTTGCGTAAAATCAACCGTTCCTCGGTGCTGTGGATGCGATCGGCACCCGTGGGGAACACGAGGCACTGAATGCCCTTGAGGGCAAACGCGTTCGCGTCGGTGCCACCGCCTGTGCGCTCCAGCTTCGCCTCCAAGCCGATTACCCGTAGCCCGTCCACAGCCGCCTGCACAATCGGAGCGTCGGGCGACAAGCGCACTGCCTCGAAGGTTTGGCTCAGGTTCACCTCCACCTTGCCTTCCATCTCGCGAGCAACCTGCTCGCAGATGGTTTTCCAGCGTTCAGCAAGCGTTTGCACGCGCTGCGGATCAAAGCTGCGGAACTCGCCCACCAACCGCACGCGCTCGGGCACGATGTTCATCGCCTGACCGCCCTCAATCACGCCCACATTAGCAGTGGTTTCCACATCCAGTCGCCCCCAGCTCATCTGCGCGATGGCGCGCGCAGCCATCGCGATGGCGTTCCTGCCTTTTTCGGGTTCTGCGCCCGCGTGCGCCGCCTTACCGTAGAACACTACTTCAAACTTCCAGTGCGTGGGCGAGCCGATGTAAAGCACCTGCGGGTCTTCACCCCCGTCAATCACCAGCCCCGTGCGGGCACGCAGTTGGCGCGTGTCAAACACCTTCGCACCTTGAAGCCCCTTCTCTTCGCGAATGGTAAACACCACCTCCAGCGGTGGGTGGGGCAGATTTCGCTCTTTGAGTGTGCGCAGAACTTCCAAAATAATCGCCACGCCTGCTTTGTTGTCTGCGCCCAAAATAGTGCGCCCATCGGTGCGGATTTCGTTCGCATCGCGCACCAGCTGAATACCTGCAGTGGGCTGCACGGTATCCACGTGGGCATTCAGCAGCAGGGGCGGAGCCTCTACCGTGCCCCTAAAGCGAGCAAATACATTACCGCCCGTGCCGCCAATCTGCTTACTCGCTTCATCCACCACAACAACCTCTGCCCCCAGCGCGCGCAACTGCTCTGCCACAAAAGCGCACATCTCTGCCTCGTTTTCCGAGCCGCTGTCAATCCGTGCCATCTGCATAAATAGCTGCGTCATCCGTTCGTGGTTCAGCAGAGGTTGGTAGGTTTGTGCGTGCGCCCCAAAAGCAAGCAGCACCCAAAGCAGGCTCAAGCGTCTCATAGCGCACGGAATTATACCGTTGCTTGATTGTTCCCGAACCTCTTCGCGCGAGGCTACTTGCAGAGGGCAGGTTGTTTTGACCTTCCTTCGTGGGGTTCAACAGGGGTACATCGTCTAAGTTTCACCACGCACCTATGGCGGTGATTTTCCAACTCTGCCCACCTCCTGTAGGTGCCCCCTATTGCGTAGGGGAAACCTCATCTTTGTCACTTTGCACGATTTACGCTGCATCTTGTGCATCAGCGGGGCACTGTGCCTCTACAGACTGTGCTTTTGTGCGAAGTGACAAACGTCAGTTCCCCTCACGAAGTGAGGGGAACCAAACCTCTAACGGTTCCCCCTACTTGTAGGGGGAACCTAAAGGAGGGGGTTCGGGAAAAGCGAGCAATAGTCGGGCAGTTGAAGCAGAACTCCGTACCCTTGTCAGAACCTGCAAGAAGGGAGGCAGAACCGGAAAACCCGCTGCAAGAAGCGCGGTACAACTCAGGCAGTGTACCCTTGTCGGACATTGATGCCCCCTCCAGAGCATTTTGGAGATTCCGATAATCGCTGTCAGGAGGCAGAAGGAGGATGCATACCACCACAACAAACTTGCTGTACCAGTTGCGTATTAGTGAGCAGGGTCTCCAGCTGAGGCGCGAGTTTCTACGCCTGACTGACTCTGAAATCGAGTTGCTAAGCAAATATGCCAACTGGATGGAACGAGTTGCGCCCCAGTACGTCCGCGATTTTTATGACTTCCAGTTTGAGTTCCCTGAGACTCGCGCCTTCTTTGAGCAGTATGCGCAAAAGAAGGGCATTTCGCTTACCCAGTTACGCGCCGCGCTTGAACAAGCCCAAGCGAACTATCTGCTGGACATTTTTCGGGAGGCACGGCGTGGTGGTGCGTTCGGCGCAGAGTTTTTCGAGCGTCGCCTGCGAATAGGCTATGTGCACAACACAATTGACCTGCCGCTCAAGTGGTACTTGGGCAGTTATGGGTTGCACATAAGCTTGTTGGCGCGCTACATTCGCGACTCCCAAGAGATCCCTGCCGAGGAAGGGCGTGAGCTATTTCAAACCATTGTGCGTGTATTTCTGTATGATATCCAAGCAGTGCTGGACTCATTTGTGCTGATGCTGCTTCAGGATTTTGGGTTAGACCTGGGGGCTATCCGCGTGGAGTCGGCACGTCACGACCTGACGGATTACCTGGGCGATATCCGCCACTTGTTCGTGGAAGCCATTGGCTCTGCGATTGACGCTGGTGACGAGATCGTTGCTGCCTCGTATCAGTTGAAGAATACCTCTGAGCAAACGCAGCAGGCAATCAGTCAGATTGCTGCGGCGATTGAGCAGGTTGCTCGCGCCAGCGCCCATCAAGCTGCACAGATTCATCACGCGGCAGAGTCGGTGCGAATGCTTAGCGAAGGTGTGCAGACAGTTTCGCGGGGCGCTCAAGAACAAGCCGAAGCGGTGCAGCGTGCCAATCGCGCCATTGAGCAGGTGGGGGCGAACATTCGAATGACCGCCGAGAAAGTCGGCGCGATGGATGAGCATTCGCAGCGCATCGGTGAAATCATTGAGGTCGTAAACCAGATTGCGTTCCAGACAAACCTACTTGCGCTGAACGCAGCCATCGAGGCGGCACGCGCGGGTGAGGCGGGACGCGGCTTCGCAGTGGTTGCAAAAGAGGTGCAGCAGCTTGCCGAGCGGTCTGCCCAAGCGGCAAAAGATGTGGCGCGTCTTGTCAACCAAATCCGCGCAGTGGTCAGTGATGCGGTCGGCTCGATGGAGCGTTCCATTCGGCAGTTTGAGCAAGAACTGGCCGTCGCTGTAAGTGAGGTAGACAAGATTGTCTCACGCTACCGCGAGATTGCAATGCAGATGGCTTGCAGTGCCGAGCAAGTGCGTCAGGCGATGGACGAGGTTGCCAGCTCGGGCGAGCAGACCAGCGCCGCCGCGCAGGAAGTGAGTGCATCCAGTCAAGAGCTGGCGGCGCAGTCGCAGGAAGTGGCGCGCTGGGCCAATCAACTTTACGAGATTGCGCAACGACTCAATCGCGCGTTGAGCGCGTTCCAACGGCGCCAACACCAACACACCTCGCGCGCCGCGTAAGCGTAACTCCGCAGCTCGTCGCATCACCGAGATTGAACCCCATCGTCAGCAAGGTATCCATGTGCATCCGCGTGCCTCCAAGGCGCTATTGGTGCCTTCGCTGACAACTTTCCCGTCACGCAGTGCTCACCCGTTTCTTTGCGCAGAGCAATAAGTCCCTCAAAGATTAGATCGTCCCTATTCCACCCTACTTCGCCTCCCTCCCTGAGGTTTCTCCGCTTCGCGGGGGAACCGAAAATCAGCTCGGTTCCCCCTACGCAGTGGGGGGAATCTTAAGGAGGGGGTTTACTCGGTCCCGTACGACAGCTTGGAGACGATTTTACCCTTGAGGGACTTGGTGGCAGACACGCCTGATGGGTTCTGCAAAACCCCCTGCAGAAAACAGACGAAATCGCAAGAATTAACACAAGGGGCATTGATGCGAATCAGCACCTATTGGCAGTTTCGGCAGATGGAGCGCGTTGCCGAGCAGAGCATAGAGCGTATGTCGCTGTGGCAGCGGCGCACGGCAACGGGCAAGCGGCTGGAGCAGCCGTCGGATGACCCCGTTGGCACGGTGTACGCGCTGTTGCTGCGCGCCCAAGTCGCCCAAATTGACCAATATGGGCGCAACATTCGCGAGGCGCGTCTATTTTTGCAAGCCACCGAGCAGGCGTTTGCCGACATCGGCGAGCTATTGCACCGCACGCGCCAGGTGATCACCCAAGGCGCCAACGACACCAACGACGCTAACGCCCGCGAAGCGCTCGCCCGCGAAATCCGCGAAATCCGAAACCGCCTGTTGCAAATCGCCAACCAACGCCCCGACGGCGAGCGCCACTTATTCAGTGGGCAAGCCACCCACCGCCCTCCGTTGGTTGTGGCAGGCGGCATGGCGACCTACGACGGCGACAACAACCCCATCTTGGTCAACATCGCGCCCGACCGCGTGCTTGCAATCAACTTCTCAGGCGCGCGCTTAGCTGATCTCTACAACAAGCTTACCGAGGTGGAAAATCATCTGCTTACCAACAACAGCCTCGCGCTTTCAATGGACGACCTACGCGACATAGAGCAGTATCAGCAAGAGTTTCACCGTTATCGGGGCGAGGTGGGTGTACGCCTGCGCGAAATCGCCGCCTACGAGCAAATCCACCTTACGCGACGCGACCAACTGACGGGCAACCTCGCCGATATAGAAGAAATAGACTTAGCAGAAGCGATTAGTAAACTCAAACAGGCAGAACTTAGCTATCAAGCGTCACTGCAAATTTTCGCCCGTGTGCAAAATGCAAACCTGTTCGATTTCCTGCGCGGAGGGTAGCCGATGGAACTGGAAACCACACGATTCGGTACAATTAGGATACGACCAGAAGACATCATCACCTTTGAGGACGGCTTGGTGGGTTTGGGGCAATATCGCCAGTTTGTGTTGATTCAACACGCCGACGACAGCCCGTTTTGGTGGCTGCAGTCGGTGGAGGAGCCGAGCTTGGCGCTGTTGCTGATTGATCCGTGGTACTTCTGTTCGGACTACGAGGTGGTATTGTCGGACGAGGAAGTCGTGCGACTGCAGTTGAGCGAGTCGACGCCGAAGGTGGTGCTTACCACGGTGACGATCCCCCGCGGTAAGCCTCATGCGATGACTTCGAACCTGATGGCGCCGCTGGTAATTAACTTGGAGGCGCGTTTGGGGCGGCAGGTGATTTTGGAAGATGAGCGGTATCATACGCGCCATCCGATTTTGCAAGAGATGTGGCGCAGTGTGCAAAGTGCACAGGCGACGGGCTGAGCGCCTGCGCCACGGAGGGCTATGGGCATGTTGGTGCTAACACGCAAGGTGAACCAAAGCATAATGATTGGCGACGAGATTGAGGTCGTCGTGCTGGAGGTGCGGGGCGAGCAAGTGCGCCTTGGCATCAAGGCACCGCGCCACATTGCGGTGCACCGGCGCGAGATTTACGAAGCGATTCAGCAAGAGAACCTGCGCGCGGCGCAGGCACAGCCCGCCGATGTGCCCACGCCCACCCAACAGGTCAAAAGCGCCTCCTAACTACAACGCCGCCACCTCGGGATGCTTGCTGAAGAATCGCTTCAGCGCGGGCCACACATCCTCCTTGGAGGTGATTTTCACAATCACGACACGCGGGTCGTCGTGAAACGCTTCGCTAAGGGCTTGCCCCAACGGCGCCAAACCGCCCGAGCTGCCCCACAAGTCGTTGGCAATCTCGCCGTAGCCCACAAGGTTGGAGTACTCCACTAACTTGCGCATATACTCCACCACCTCGTGGTCGCCCCAGTTATAGCCGTCGGAGAACATAAACGGGTAAATGTTCCACTCGCGTGGGTTGTAGCGCTTCTCAATGATTTCCAGCGCGAGTTTGTAGGCAGCCGAGAGGCGTGTGCCCCCTGAATCGCCTGCTGCGAAGAACTGATGTTCATCCACCTCTTTGGCTTCGGTGTGGCAGGTGATGAACACAATTTCGGTTGCGGTGTATTTGGTGCGCAGGAAGCGCACCATCCAGTAGTAGAAGCTACGGGCGATATATGCTTCGAACTCGCCCATGCTGCCCGACACATCGCGCATGGCGATCACCACTGCGTTGCGCTGTTTTTCGGGCACAATTTCCCAGCTGCGGAAGCGCATATCCTCGTCGCGAATCTCCCAGCCAGGCTTGCCTTCCAAAGCGTTGCGCTTCCAAGCGTTGATGAGTGTGCGCTTTTTGTCTAAGTTCGAGCGCGGACCACGCCGTGCGATGGTGTCGAAGCGAACCTGGTCGGCTAAGATATCTTTGGTGCCTTTTTCGCGCAGGTTGGGCAGATGCAGGTCTTCGAACACCATCTGCACCAGCTCTTCGATGGTGAACTCGGCTTCGTAGAAGTCGACGCCAGGTTCGGTGCCTGCTTGTTTGCCAGCGCCTTGCCCTTGCTGCCCTGAACGCCCAATCACATCGCCAGGCTGGCTGCCGCCGGGACCTTGCCCCACGCCTTTTTTGCCGTGCGGGTCGTACCGGATGCGGGGCAGTTCCAGTCCGCGAATAGGAATCTTGATGATTTTGCCGTCTTCGGCGGTGATGATGTCCTGCTGTCCGATAATCTCGCCGAGATTTTGCTTGATGACCTCTTTGACTTTCTCGTTATGGCGCAAGCGGTCTTTTTCGGCGCGGCGGTGCAAATCCCATGCGTCGACTGAGAGCCAATAGCCTTGTTTTTCGTATGCCACGATGCTCGCCCCCTAAATCTATGATACCATGAGTATCGGCAGAAGTTCCGCTTAGGGTCAGCCCCCGCACCACGGGGTTGACTCCACGCGATTTAAACGGGTATACTGCCCCTGCTTTGCGACCGAGGTCGCAGGGCACGAGACCGTTGTCAAGGAGGGCAAGCCATGGGCAAACTTACCCGTTGGGGGCTGGTCGCCCCGCTCGTGAGCCTGATGGTCGCAGCCTCGGCGCAGCAGACAATTACTTATACGGTCAAGAAAGGCGACTCGCTTTACACGATTGCGCATCGGCATGGTCTGCGCCTGCCTGATTTGTTGCGAGTCAACAATCTGCGCAACCCGCATGCGCTGCAGGTGGGCGATCAAATCAAGATTCCCGTTCCGCGCAACTCTGCGGCGAGTCGCGTGCAGACTGGCAGCGCCCGCTCGAGTGCCCCCGCATCGGGCTGGGCGGAACTCAACAAAGACCGCATCAACGTCCGCAGCGCGCCTGATGTATCTGCCAAGCGCATCACCATTGTGGATCGGTGGACGAAAGTGCAGGTGTTAGCACGGCAGGGCGAATGGAGTCGCGTGCGCTTGGCAAACGGGCGCGAGGGCTGGGTCAAAAGTGAGTATCTCAGCCCGACTAGACCGCCTCAACAAGCGAAGCAAGTAGTTTCTCGAGCAAAGCGAACGGTGCGTGAGCCGTCGCGCGCGCAGATGCTTGCAGCTGCGCAGGCAGCGGGGCTTCCTGAAGCCGTGCGAAGTGCGATGGCATATTTGGGCACACGCTACCGCTACGGTGGTAGCGGCTCGCGGGGCTTTGACTGCTCCGGCTTCACGATGCACATCTATCGTAAGCACGGCATCCATCTACCCCACAACTCCAGCGCGCAGTACCGCGTGGGCGTGCCTGTCGCACGGCACGAGCTGAAGCCGGGCGACTTGGTGTTCTTCCGCACGCGCGGGCGTGGCATCTCGCATGTGGGCATCTACATCGGTGACGGCAAGTTCATTCACGCTTCCAGTTCGCGGGGGCGCGTGCGCATCGACACGCTCCATTCAGGCTATTACCAGGAGCGTTATGTCGGGGCACGCCGTGTCGTGCGACGCTGAAAGGGCTGCGGCATCCCCCAACGCGCAAGGCGATCCCTTGCTGTTGGGGGCGACCCCTGCTTAGCCCCGCAGCTGCTTGAGCCGCTCTTGCATCTTTTCTACCAGCAGGTGTGCCTGCGCGTCGTAGGCGACCTTGTCCTGCCAAGTGTCGCGCGGGGTCAACAGTTCGTCGGGCACACCGGGAATGTGCGCAGGCACTTCCCATCCGAACACGGGATCCGTGCGATAGGGCACTTCCGTAAGCACGCCGTTGAGCGCAGCACGAATCATCGCTCGCGTATACTGAATGGGAATCCGATGCCCCACGCCGTAAGGTCCGCCTGTCCAACCTGTGTTAACCAGCCACACTTGGGCGTGGTACTGGCTGAGCTTTTCGGCAAGCATTTGTCCATAGCGCGCGGGCGCCATCGGCAAAAACGGTGCTCCAAAACACGCGCTGAAGGTCATCTCTGGGGTGGTGATGCCGCGCTCGGTGCCCGCCACTTTCGCAGTGTAGCCCAGCAAGAACATATCCATCGCCTGGGGAATGCTCAGGCGGCTCATCGGGGGCAGCACGCCGAACGCATCGGCTGCTAAGAAAAACAGATTGCGCGGGTGCCCCCCGATGCCGGACAGCACCGCACCTTCGATGTAGTCCACAGGATACGCTGCGCGCGTGTTTTCGGTAATAGAGGCGTCGGCATAGTCGGGTTCGCGCGTTTCGGGGTTGACCACCACATTCTCCACGACGCTACCGAAGCGAATGGCGTTCCAGATTTGCGGTTCGTTTTCGCGCGAGAGGTTGATGCACTTGGCATAGCAGCCTCCTTCGAAGTTGAAAACGCCCGTATCGCTCCAGCCGTGTTCATCGTCGCCAATCAGGCGTCGCTCAGGGTCTGCCGAGAGCGAGGTTTTGCCCGTGCCGCTCAGCCCGAAAAAGAGCGCAACATCGCCTTCAGCGCCAACATTCGCCGAGCAGTGCATCGGGAATACGCCCTGCAACGGCAAAATGAAGTTCATGACGGTAAAAATCGATTTTTTGATTTCGCCAGCATAGCCTGTGCCCGCAATCAGCACGATGCGCCGCCGAAAATCGAGCGCAATTACCACTTCGCTGCGCGTGCCATCGATCTTGGGGTCAGTTTTGAAGTTGGGCGCGTGCAACACCACAAAGCTGGGGCGGAAGTGCGTAAGCTCCTCGCGTGAGGGGCGGATAAACAACTGCTTGGCAAACAGATTGTGCCACGCCATTTCGGTAATCACGCGCACGCCGATGCGGTAGCGTGGGTCTGCCCCGGCGAAGCAGTCTTGCACATAGAGTGGGCGATGCGCTAAGTAGGCGGACACGCGCAGCAACAGCCGTTCGAACACTTCGGGCGCCATCGGCTGGTTGACCGCCCCCCAGTCAATGTCCGTCTCCAACTCAGGATGGCGCACCACGAACTTGTCTTTGGGGGAGCGTCCCGTGTATTGTCCTGTGCGGGCGATGAGCGCACCGTTCGACGCCAGTTGGGCTTCCCCATTCAACACTGCATGCTCAACTAAATGAGCCACTGAAAGATTGTGATACAACGGATTGGCTTGACCTAAGAGTGCATCGATTTCGCGGTTGTTTGCCTCTGCAGTCCAATCAATCGGCATCGCTGAACTCCTCCTATGCCTCGCTCCTCTTTGAGCGAGGGTAGTTGCCCGTGGAGTGCATTAAGCATACCTAATGGGCTTTGGTGGTGGGAAGGGGTGCGTGCCTCGAGGGTCAGGTTTCCAAAAATCGCACGGCGGCAGGCGGGGTAATGCCCGCTGCAGCGCCGCGCGCGAGGAACTCCACGATGGCGCGTTTGCCCCGCTCGCCCATATCAAGGGTGAGTTCGTTCACATACATACCCACGAAGCGGTCGGCGGTTGCGGGGTCGATTCCGCGCCCATATTGGAGGGCGTATTCGAGGGCGCGTTCGCGATGGTGCAGCCCTAACTGAATGCTTTCGCGGAACGCGCGAGCGATTTCGCGTTGGATGGGTTCGGGCAGGTCGGCACGCACGGCGTTGATGCCCAGCGGCAGGGGCAAGCCTCCCGTTTCAGTATGCCACCACGCGCCCAAATCCAGCAATAGGTGCAGCCCCGCTTGCTGGTGCGTCAGTTGCCCTTCGTGAATCAGCACGCCCACAGGCACCTCACCGCGCTGCACGGCGGGCATAATCGCGTCGAAGGGCATCGCCACCGTGCGGGCGTCGGGCAAAAACAGGCGCAGCGCCAGATACGCGCTGGTGAGGTAGCCGGGTACTGCGATTGTCAAGTCGCGCAGCTGCTCCAGCGGAATCGGCTCGCGTGCCACAAGCATCGGTCCATAACCGTCGCCGAAGCTGCCGCCTTGCCGTAGCACAATGTACTTGTCTGCCACATAGGCGAGGTTATGCACCGACATTGCGGTGAACTCCAGCGTACCATCGCGCGCCCATTCGTTAAGGGTTTGGATATCGCGCAGCACATGCTCAAACTGCAGGGGCGTTTGCACCAAGCCTGCGCTTAGTGCCCAAAACATGAAGGCGTCATCGGCGTCGGGGCTGTGTCCTAAGCGGATGGTCATGGCTGGCTCCGTGAGGCGGTGGCGATGGCTTTTTGCTTGGCTTCGGCAAAGCCCTGCGCGATGGTGTTCGCGATTTCCTCGTCGTAGATGGGGAAGATTTGTACATCAGAGGGCTGTAGCATGGAGAATCGGCTCATCAGCCACCAGCTGCTGGCGACTTCGGAGCTGATGATGGGCGCAGCCCACGGCTGTTCGCCCACGACCACCAGCAGGCGTTGGTCGCGCAGTTTTTCGCCTAAGACGCGACTGCGGGCAAGCTGTTCGCGGGCATAGTGCCACAGTCGGGCACGCCCTTCGGTGGTCAGGCGCAGGTGCACCACATAGTAGGCGCGTTGGGCACGCAGCGTTTCTGCTTCGCGCGACTCGACCCACACTTTCTCGATGTGTTGCTCGGTCAGCACCACGGGCAGCGTGCGCATAACCTCTTCCATAGGTACGCGACGGAAGTTCTGCTGGTCTTCGGTGCCGAACTCGGGGCGTTCAAACGCTATCTCGCGCAGCATCTCCACAACTTTCGGCACTTCGTGCGTAATGATGATTTTCCAGCGTCGCTCTTCCATTTCAACGGCGGGGAAGCCGAACACCGTGAACTGCGAAGGGCGAAGTGTGCTTAGCTGCATGCGGCTGGCTTGGTAATAGCCAACGCCGATGTTGCCCACATACAATAGCAGCAACACCCCCGCAACGCCGAGCGCAATTCGCGTGGTGGAACGCTGAGCCGAGCGCATAGCAGGTGCAAGTATACCCGCTATGCGCTCTGGATTAGTGCAAAAGCTTCGCTGCGAGCCAGCGCTCGGCGTCCAGCGCCGCCATACAGCCCGTACCAGCGGCCGTAACGGCTTGGCGATAGACTTTATCCATCACATCGCCTGCAGCGAACACCCCTTCCACGCTGGTGTAGGTGCCGTTGCGGGTGATGATGTAGCCTTGCTCGTCCATCTCCAGAATGCCCTGAAAGATTTGCGTGTTGGGCGAGTGCCCGATAGCGATGAACACTCCATCAATGGGGAAGTCATACTCTTCGTTGGTTTTGAGGTTACGCAGGCGCACGCCCGTCACTTTGCCTTGATTGACATCGTAGATGTCGCGTACCACAGTGCTCCAGATGAACTCAATTTTGGGGTTGCGGAAGGCGCGTTCCTGCATAATCTTGGAGGCACGCAGCTCGTCGCGGCGGTGTACCACATACACCTTCTCGCAGTGATTGGTGAGGTAGAGCGCTTCCTCCATCGCGGTGTCACCGCCCCCGACAACGATGACCTTTTTGCCGCGGAAGAAGAAGCCGTCGCAGGTGGCGCATGCTGACACGCCGCGCCCTTTGAGCTTTTCCTCGCTTTCCAAGCCGAGCCACTTGGCAGATGCGCCTGTGGCGACAATCACGGCAAGCGCGCGATATTCGGTGCCCGCGTCGCTCCACAAGCGGAACGGATGCTCGTTGAAGTCTACTTTGATAATTGTTTCATACATAATCCGTGTGCCAAACCGCTCCGCCTGCTGACGGAACAGTTCCATCAGTTCAGGTCCTTGAATGCCTTCGGGAAAGCCGGGGTAGTTCTCGACATCGGTGGTTATCATTAGTTGTCCGCCGGGTTGAACGCCCGCAAACAGGAGCGGTTGCAGGGCGGCACGCGCGGCGTAGATTGCCGCCGTGTAGCCCGCTGGCCCCGAGCCGATAATAATCAGCTTCTCTACACCTTCCATAGCGGTTAAACAGTGTACCTGCTGTGGTGTCTTAGGTATACCTACAGCGGGAGTCGGCTATGGTAGGTTCGCTGCCGTCGTTTGTTCGGGTAGTGGAGGTGGGCGCGCGCGATGGTTTACAGAACGAACCAACCACCGTGCCCACGGAAGTGAAGGTGCGCTTTATTGAGATGCTGGCTGATGCGAGCTTGCCGATGGTGGAGGCGACTGCCTTCGTTAGTCCCAAGTGGGTGCCTCAGCTGGCTGACGCAGAGCATGTGCTGAGCCAACTCCGTCGGCGGGAGGGAGTGCGCTATCCTGTGCTAGTGCCCAATCTCAAAGGGCTGGAGCGTGCGTTGCAAGCAGGCGCCACGGAAGTGGCGGTTTTCACCGCCGCTTCCGAAAGCTTTTGCCAGCGCAACCTGAACCGCAGCATCGAGCAGTCGCTGCACGAGTATGAAATGGTGGTGCGCGAGGCGAAGGCGGCGGGCTGTTGGGTACGCGGCTATATTTCCACTGCGCTGATGTGCCCTTACGAGGGCGAAATCTTACCAGACGCGGTTAAGCCCATCGTAGAGCGCCTCTTGGCAATGGGCGTGGACGAGGTGAGTTTGGGCGATACCATCGGCGCCGCGGTTCCCACTCAGGTGGCACGCCTCACAGAGGCGTTACTGCCCATCCTGCCTCCCCAACGGTTTGCCTACCACTTCCACAACACCTATGGCACCGCGCTGGCAAATGTGCTTGCTGCGCTTCAGTATGGTATTTTCATTTTCGATTCCAGTGCGGGTGGCTTAGGCGGCTGCCCCTTTGCGCCGGGCGCGTCAGGCAATCTTGCCACCGAGGACTTACTTTATATGCTACACGGAATGGGCATCCAAACGGGCGTGGACTTAGAGGGCGTAGTAGCAGCGGCACGCTTTATCCTGGGGCACTTGCAGCGTGCCACACCGCCCAGCAGCTACCTGCGCGCTCGCAGCGGCAGAGACTAACATAGGCTACAATGGCCCAAGTTGCTTCCAAGCAAGCGCGATGCTGCACTTCGCCCAGAACGGCAAATCCATTTTTGCGAAAGTGAACTTGTCATTTCGAGCCAAGGGCGAGCGATAAGTAGAAACTTAGGCTATAATATTTGCAGGGGGCATCCTTAGCGCCCCCGATATCCGCGGCACTTTGCCGTGAAAGGGAGGCTAATAATGCAACGCTTGTTGTGGACTTTGGTGGTGGTAAATGTCTCGTGGGCGCTGGCGACGGCGCAAAACATCTATCAAGAACGCGACGACGCAGGAGATCTGCCCCGTACTGCCCAACTGGTGCAGTCCGCAGGTGCACAGGGTTGCCAAACGCCCGTTGACCAGATTCAAGGCACGATGGGCGAGAACGATGTAGATATGTACGTCATCTGCATTACAAACCCTGCTGCATTCTCTGCAACCACAGTGGGCGCAACGGGTTGGGACACCCAGCTATGGCTGTTCCGCTGCGATGGACGTGGCGTGGTGTTCAACGACGACTTCGGCGGCTCCATCCAATCGCGGATTGACAACAGCACCAACTGCTTACCGGGCGCAGGGATTTACCTGTTGGCAATCACCCGATACAACCGCTTCCCCGTAAGTGCCGAGGGGCAGCCGCTGTGGGACCCGCTGGGCGACCCGAACGCCATCCGCTGTGCCGATGGTATTCGCGCCGACCAACCAGTTGCCGCTTGGTCGGGCATTACGCTGGCAGAGGGTAGCTACACCATCCAACTTACAGGCGCGTTCTTTGTGAACGAGAACGGCTGCTGCGTTACTGCCAGCGGCGATGTGAACCTTGATGGCTGCATCGACGACACCGACCTGCTGCGTGTGCTGTTCGCCTTCGGGAATGAGGGCAACTTCCTGCCTGAGGATGTCACTTGCGACGGCGTGGTGAACGACTCTGACCTGTTGCGCGTGCTCTTTAGCTTCGGGCAAGGGTGCTAACCCCGCAACTCAGGGTTGTCACGAGCAGGAGGAGCGGGTTACTTCCCTGACAAGGGTACAGGGTACTGCTTCAACTGCCCAAGCCGTTGTCCGCCTGTCCCGAACTCTCTCCGTAAGGTTCCCCCTACAAGTAGGGGGAACCAAGCAGGTTTTTGGTTCCCCTTGCGGAGCGGGGGGAACCTGCAGGAGGGGGCAGATTTATAGCAATTGGCGCATGTTGGAACTTGGGCATCGTGCCCTTACCAACACTGACGAACGGGGGCGACGGAGGTTAGCTTGGCTCACACAAGAACGGCTTGAGCCGTCTGAGTTCACTGCTCATTCGTAGCCATCAACTGCCTCGCGACTCGGGCCGTTAGAGACCGTAACCCCTGCTATGAACCCGCCATCTGTGCGATACCACACCCAGCAGGGCGTATAATATAACTGGAGGGTTCGATGACAATCCATCGCCTGATGTATTGGCTGTTTCTTGGGGTCGGAATGATTGTGTTTGCCACGATAGGCTTTTTGACCGCCGACCCATTCCTCAAGGTAGTGGATGACTGGTTTTCTGGGAACGCTCCCATTGAGCCACTCTGGACACGCGTGGGGCTGACCACTGCGGGGTTATTGATGGGCATTTTGGTGGCGAACCATAGCTTTCAGTTGCTTTCGCGCGTGGCACGTCACTTAGAAGAGGCAGAGCCAGACGAGAAGCTGGCAATCGGGTTAGGGCTGGTTTCGGCTGCGGTTATTACCTTTGCGCTCTATCCGTTGCTATTTGCGATTGGGGGGACGCGTCTGGGCTGGGCGCTCACGCTGTTAGCGTTTGTTATTTTGATTTACCTGAGTGTAGTGAGCTTTCTGAGTATGAAGGAATATTTGCCCCTCACAGCGCAGATGGCGCGCCGCTCCAAAGGCATCAAGGTGCTGGATACGAGCGTGATTATTGACGGGCGTATTCGCGACATTTTGCGCACGGGTTTTCTGGAAGGCAAATTGTATGTGCCTGGTTTTGTGCTGGATGAGCTGCAACACATCGCCGACTCGGAGGATCCGCTGCGTCGGGCGCGGGGGCGGCGCGGTTTAGATGTGCTCAAACAGCTCCAAGCCGACTTGGGCGAGAACTTAGAAGTGCGCGTGCACGACCGCCTTGCACCCCCTGCTGGCGATGAGGTGGATTCGCGGTTGGTGCGCCTTGCCAAAGCGATGCGTGCCGATATCGTCACCAACGACTACAACCTCAACCGTGTGGCGGAGTTACAAGGTGTGCGTGTGCTGAACATCAATGAGCTAGCGGAAGCCGTGCGCATCAATGTGTTGCCTGGCGAGGAACTCACGGTGATACCCATTCGCGAGGGGCAGGAGCCAAATCAAGGCATCGCTTACCTTGAAGACGGCACGATGGTCGTCGTAGAAAACGGGCGCGACTACATCAACCAAGCGATTGAGGTGGTCGTTACCAGCGTACTGCAATCGGCGCGCGGTAAAATCATCTTTGCCGAACCGAAGCCTGCCGACTCCAAAGGCGAAGGAGGGATTGACTATACAACACGCCCTTATCCTGGCAGCAGGAAGCGGCGCCCGATTCGGTAAGGGCGACAAGCTGTGGCAGCGGTTGCAGGGCGCGCCCGTGTGGCGCCATGCGGTGTGGCGCCTGTTGAGCCATCCTGCACTCGATTCGGGCACGCTGGCTGTCGCGCAGGGCAACACCGCCCCTTACGAGGCGTACTTAGCGCAATACCCTGCCCCTAAACCACTTACGGTGGCGCCCTGCGGGGGCGAATCGCGTCAACACACCGTGCGCAACGCGCTGGCATATCTGCCAGAACAAGCAGAGTTTGTGCTCATCCACGACGCTGCGCGCCCGCTGGTTAGCCACGCGCTGGTGGATCGGTTGCTTGTAGCAGCGCGCACGCACGGCGCAGCCGTACCCGCTTTGCCCGTGCAAGATACGCTCAAACGCGCCCACGCCGACGGGCAAGTGGTCGCCACCGTGCCGCGTGCTGACCTTTACCGCGTGCAAACCCCGCAGGTATTTCGCGCCGATTGGCTGCGCGACGCCTACCAACGCACCGATGACTATGCCCTCGCCAACGCTACCGACGACGCGCAACTATTGGAACAGGCGGGCTACCCTGTGTTCCTCGTGGCGGGCGACCCGCGCAACCTCAAACTCACCACACCCGACGACCTCACCCTGCTCCGCACCTATGTGGGGGAGCGCACGCCCCTGCGTGTAGGGATTGGGTATGATATCCACCAACTAGTGCAAGGGCGCACGCTAAAGCTGGGAGGCGTGGAAATCGAGTATCCGCTGGGATTGCTAGGACATTCCGACGCTGATGTGGTGTTGCACGCGATTTGCGACGCTTTGTTGGGCGCCGCGGCTTTGGGCGACATTGGACACCACTTTCCAAACACCGACCCGCGCTGGAAAGACGCCTCCAGCGTGGACTTGTTAGCGCAGGTGCGCGCCCTGCTCCATCAACACGGTTGGCAGCCCCTGCAAGTAGATGCCACTATCTTGGCGGAGGCACCCAAACTCGCGTCCTACCTTCCGACGATGCGCGCCCGAATCGCCCACACATTGGGCATCCTACCTGAACAAGTGAGCCTCAAAGCGACGACGAACGAAGGCATGGACGCTGTCGGCGCACGCCGAGCCATCGCCTGCTACGCCGTCGCGACTATTCACCCAACCTACGGAGGGGAGAACGATGAGCAAAGCCAAACGCAAACAAGTGGAAATGGTTGATGTGACTTTCCGCAGCCCGCACCAAGAACTCAGCGAGGCGGAAAAAGAGTATGTGCGACGCAAACTCGCGAAACTGGCACGCTTTTTCCACAAACTGTGGGCGCTGGAAGTCACCTACGAACTCTCGCGCGGGCAGCACCATATCTCCGTGCTGATTGATGCCGACGGGCAAAAGTTCTACTACGACGACCGCGCCCCTGAGTTCCGCGCCGCCGCCGACGCAGTTGTGCAGCACTTGGAGCACCAACTGGCGCGGTACAAGGAGCGGCTGCAAAAGCGTGGGCGCCGCTCACGCGAGGAGATCATCGAAACCGTGCTGGGCGAAATGCCCGAAACCACTACCGAAACCTCCGCGCCCAACCCTTCCATTCGGCGCACCATCCGCGTGCCCCTCAAGCCGATGAGCTTGGAAGAGGCACTGCTCCAAGCCGATACGGAGGGCGCGCATGTGTTCATGTTCCACGACGCCGACACCGACGCCCCCTGTGCGTTGGTGCAGGTGGAGCCGGGCGTCTACGACCTCATCGAGGGTGTGGAGTAAGCTAGGGGGTATGCGCTTTTGAACCGCCCGATGGAGGGGTGGGTTCAGAACCTGCCCCTACCGTAGCTTCAGCGCCCGCGCCGACGAAACATCGTAGCGTCAGCGTCCCGCCGACGGTATCACAAACTAAACCCGCACTGGGTATACTACGCCACGGAGGTTGCGATGTCTATTAGAGAACAGTTGATTGAGGGCTTGAACATCGATTTGGCAAACGAGTATCAGGCGATTATCACCTACATCACCTACGGGGCGACGGTAACGGGCATCTATCGCGAGGAGATGAAGGAGTTCTTTATGCGTGAGGTACCCGACGAGCTGCGCCACGCCGAGTTTCTGGCAAACAAAATCGCTGCGCTGGGCGGCACACCCGTCACAACCCCTACAGCTGTGCCTCCCGCAGCCAACCTGAAAGAGATGTTGCAGAATGTGCTGCGTGCCGAGGAAGACACTATCGCTCGCTACAAACAACGCCGTGAGCAAGCCGAGCAACTAGGCGACTACGGGCTGGTAAACGACCTTGAAGAAATCATCTCCGACGAGACCAAGCACAAGGAAGCCATCGAGATGATTCTGCGTGGCTTGTAATCAAGCATGGTATAATACGGCGCGGAGGCAGTGATGAAACGCCTGATTCTACCAGTGGTGCTGCTGGGCATTGCGGCACTCCTGCTGCTGGGAGTGCCCTCAGGGGCGCAGTTGCGCGTTGGGCAAAAGATGCCCGAAATGACCTTCAAGGACCTCAACGGCAACGAGGTCAAACTCGGAGGCAAGCAGGATAAGGTATATCTGGTGGACTTCTGGGCAACTTGGTGTGCGCCCTGTCGTGAAGCGATGCCCTTTTTCCAAGAGCTGCACGAGAAATATCGCGATCGCGGCTTGGTCGTCGTGGGGATTGCCCTCGACTCAGGTACACCTGACGAAGTGCGCGCCTTCGTTGAACAACTCAAAGTAACCTACCCAATCGTGGTGCCCCCCAACGAGTCGGAAGTGATGCGCCGAGCGCGTATCAAAGCCTTCCCCACCACCTACATCGTGGACAAAAAAGGTATTATCCGCTACTCGGAGGAGGGCTTCGCTCCTGAGGTCATGGAAGACATTCGTCGTGTGCTCGGTCAAGTGCTCATCGAATAACACATCAAAGCGAGGGTGAGGAAGCCATTCAAAAGGAGCTGCGAGTAAATAACCGCATTCGCGCCAAAGAGGTGCGCGTTATTGATACCGATGGCAAGCAGTTGGGGATTATGCCCCTGCGCCGCGCGCTCAAAATCGCGCAGGAGCGGGGGTTAGACCTCGTCGAAGTCGCGCCGACAGCGAACCCGCCCGTGTGCAAAATCTTAGACTATGGACGCTACCGCTATGAACAAGAAAAACTCGCCAAAGAGACCAAAAAGAAGCAAAAGGGTGGCGATATAAAAACGCTGCGCCTGCGCCCCGCCATCGGCGCACACGACATCGAGGTCAAAATCCGCAACACGATCGAGTTTTTGCAGGACGGCAATAAGGTAAAATTCGTGGTCATCTTCCGCAGCCGGGAAGCCGACCGCCCCGAAGCAGCCGAAAAGCTGCTGCGTAAAATCGCCGCCGCTGTGGAAGAGTACGGCTTTATCGAAAAGCAGCCGACGATGGAAGGCAGGCAGATGACGATGGTCATCGCGCCCGGCAAAAAGCCGCAAGCCAAACCCAAAGCGTCGGCTGCCACCGAAGGAGGTATAACCCATGCCCAAGATGAAAACGAGCAAAACCGCCGCCAAGCGGTTCAAACGGACGGCGACGGGCAAACTCATGCACAAGAAAGCGGGCAACAGCCACCTGTTTCTGAGTAAGTCGCCCGCCCGTAAACGCCGGCTCGACCACGAGGACGAACTGTTCAAGGGTGAGTATCGGCGTGTGAACCGCTTGCTGGCAGGACGCTAAGGAGGAAAGAAGATGCGCGTCAAAGGTGGTACCGTAACGCGGCGTCGCCATAAGAAGATACTCAAGCGCGCAGAGGGCTACTACGGCGCGAAAAGCCGCCTGTTCCGCAAAGCGAACGAACAGGTGATGAAATCGCTACATTACGCTTTTCGTGACCGTCGGCAGCGCAAACGCGATTTTCGACGCCTGTGGATTACCCGAATCAGCGCTGCATGCCGCTTGCACGGCATTCGCTATCACGAGTTCATCCACGCCCTAAGCGAGCGCGGCATCCAAATCAACCGTAAGCAACTATCTGAAATGGCAATCCGCGACCCCGAAGCCTTCAAGATGCTCGTGGACGCGGTACGCCCCAGCGCGTAGCCGTGCAAACGATTCATCAACTCTTAGCGGAAGCGGAACACGCGATCGCCCAAGCCACCTCCACCGCCGAACTCCAAGAGGTGGAGGTGCGCTATTTGGGCAAAAAAGGAGCTATCAGCCAGCTGCTGCGCCAAGTAGGTACCCTGCCACTCGAAGAGCGACCTGCCTTCGGGCAGCAGGTCAACGCCGCCCGCGAGCAGCTGGAGCAACGCTTTGCCGCCCGCCGCGCCGAACTGGAACAGCTGGAACTTGCGCGACGCATCGAAGCCGAACGGCTTGATGTGACGCTGCCCGGCATGCCCCTGCGCCCCGCTCGGCTGCACCCGCTTACACTCACGATGCGTCGCGTCAAAACCGCTCTGATTGGGCTAGGCTTTGAGTTCGTAGACGGCTATGACCTCGAAGAGTTCCGCTATAACTTCGGCGCGCTCAACTACCCCGAAGACCACCCCGCGATGGACGAACAAAACTCGTTTCATATCGCGCCGGGCTACCTGCTGCGCACCCAAACTACCTCCATTCAGGGGCGCATCTTCGAACAGCTGCAGCGGGGCGAACGCCAGCTGCCGCTGCGAATCGCCATCATCGGGCGGTGCTACCGCTACGAAAATGTGGACGCCACCCACTCCCACACCTTCCACCAAGTGGACGCCTTTATGGTGGATGAGGGCGTGAGCATGGCGCACCTCAAAGGCACGCTGACCCAGTTCGCGCAAATGATGTTCGGCGAGGATGTGCGCGTGCGTTTCCGCCCCGACTACTTCCCCTTTGTAGAGCCAGGGGTGGATTTCGCGATTTCGTGGAAGGGCGGTTGGCTGGAGCTGGGCGGCGCAGGGCTGATTCATCCTGCCATCTTAGAACGGTACGGCGTTGACACCGAACGCTACAGCGGCTTCGCCTTCGGCTTGGGCATCGAGCGCATCCCCATGCTGCAGTACGGCGTAGACGACCTGCGCCTGTTTCTGGAAAACGACCTGCGCTTTTTGGAGCAGTTTCCGATTTTGTAGCTAAACCAGATTGCGATCTGCTCTCGGATTCCTCACCTGCGGCTCGGAACGACAGTGTGGGTTCCTCACCTGCAGTTCGGAATGACGAGCCTATTCTGCGTAAAGAAACTTGTCATTCCAAGCACAGCGGGGGCTCTCGCCAGCGGTAGCAACCCGCGACGTACTGAAGTCGCCGCCTAAGGGGCTGGTGCCTCGCACACTACGCGCAATCCTACAAACGGCGCGTCCGAAAGCCACCAACGGCTCTTGGGGTACTGCGGGTCGGTCATGTTCCAGTCGGGGGTTTGGCGTGCCCGCGCGCCTGGATGTACCGCCTCAGGCTTATCCATAAACGAGCCGCCGCAGGCAACTGCTTTGCCATCCAGCCCCACGCACCACTCCATCACATTGCCCAGCATATCATATAAACCCCAAGCGTTCGGCTGCTTCTGTGCCACTTTATGCGGCTTGAGGTCGGAGTTCTCGGCGTGCCACGCCATCGCATCCAGTTGCTCGCGTGGCAGCGGCTCGCGCCCCAACACGCCTGCGCGCGCTGCGTACTCCCACTCAGCCTCGGTGGGCAGGCGGTACTTCTTGCCCGTCATACGACTGAGCCACTCGCAATATCGCTGCGCTGCCATAAAGGTCATTCCAATCGCGGGGTTGCCCTCGTAGCCATAGCCGCGGTCGATCGCGCCGTAGGGTTTGCTTGGCTTGGCGATGGCATCCGCGGTGCGCTCCTTCTCAATGGCGGCTATCTCGGTGTTGAAGGCATAGGTACCGTACTCATCCCAAGTCACTTCCGTTCTGCCAATCCAGAAGCCACCGACCTCAACCACGCGCATCTGGGCAGGGTTGTCTGGGTCAGGCAGTTCAATCTTGCCAGGGGGCACATACACCATTTCAAACTCCACTGTGGTGCCTGGTATACGCTCCTTGAAGGTTTTGAGAGTGTAGGAAGACAGAGAGGACCTTTGTGAAGCGTGTGAAGCAAGCCACAGACCTGCGCTAAGCCCGCCAATCAGCACCCAAGCAGTCGCCACGACGGCTCCATCCAACCCTAGGCATCGCATGGCTGTAGTGTACCTGAGAGCAGTGAAGTGCGCACCCGCGCTTCAGGCTCCCAGTGGCAGGAAAGTGACTTCCCTTGCTGAACCTTAGCCGCAGGAGGCAACCGTTATGAAACGCGCTATCACTATTGAGGATCTGTTTCGCATCAAACTGTTAGGAAGCCCGCAAATCGCGCCCGACGGAAGCCAAGTCGTGTTTGTGTATAAGTGGATTGATGTCGAGAAAAACAAATACTTCTCCAACCTATGGCGCGTACGCATCGGCGAAGAAGCCCAGCCCTTCACCTTCGGCGAGTGGAATGATTCTCAACCCCGCTGGTCGCCCGACGGCAAGTATATTGCCTTCATCAGCAATCGCCAGAAGCCCAAAAGCCAAATTTACCTGATTGCTGCCGACGGCGGCGAGGCGCGCCCGATTACGAACTTGGAGGAGGGCAGCATCGCCGAGTTCGCTTGGTCGCCCGACGGCACGAAAATCGCTTTCATCTATCGCGAAACCGCGTCCGAATGGCGCGAGCAAGCTCGCAAGGAACGCCAAGAGAAAGGCTTATCTAACCCGCCGCGCATCATCCGCCGTGCCTACTGGCGACTGGATGGCGACGGCGCGTTTGTCGACCAGCGTTATCACCTCTATGTGGTTGATGTGAAAACGGGCGAAACCAAACAACTGACCACCGATCCCGAATTCAGCGAGCACAGCCCCACTTGGTCGCCCGATGGCAAGTATATCGCCTTCATCAGCAATCGCCACCCCGACCCCGACAACCATCCTGGCTACGATGCCATCTGGATTGTGCCTGCCGATGGGGGCGAGTTGCGCAAGGTAGAAGCGCCCGATGGACCCAAGTACGCCTTGCGCTGGTCGCCTGACGGCACATACTTGGCGTACATCGGCAATCCTTACCCTGACGACTCGTATCCGCGCAACGACCATGTGTGGCGCGTTTCGCCCGATGGGGGCGACGCCGTGGATCTGATCCCGCAGCTGGATAACACTGTTGGCGTTGGCACACTGACCGATGTGCGCGAGTTTGGCGGCGGCGCACCCCTGCTGTGGAGCGCAGACAGCCAACATCTGTACTTTCTGGTCAGCGAGCGGGGCGGTGTTTACCCCTACCGCGTGAAAGTGGATGGCACCCATCTGGACAAGCTGTTAGACGGCGATTTTGAGGTGGCGGACATCAGCCTCGCCCGCGACGAGCATCGCCTTGCGCTGTTGAAAGGCGACGCCACGCACCCCCACGAGGTGTTTTTGGCAGAGCGCACGGGCAACACGCTAAACCTTATCCAACTAACTGCCCTCAACCAGCCTTTGCTGGATGAAGTGGAACTAATGCACCCTGAGGAGTTCGAGGTGGAAGCCGACGACGGCGTGAAGGTGCACGGCTGGTTGCTCAAACCGCCCGACTTCGACCCGCATCGCAAGTACCCCACCGTCTTGATGATTCACGGCGGACCCCACGCGATGTATGGGCGCGTGTTTTTCCACGAGTTTCAGCTGCACGCCGCGCAGGGCTATGTGGTGGCGTACACCAACCCGCGCGGCAGCATCGGCTATGGTGAGGCGTTCGCCCGCGCCATCAAGGGCGACTGGGGCAACCGCGATTTCAAAGACCTGATGATTGTCGCCGACTATTTGGCAAGCCTACCGTTTGTAGACGCCGAGCGCATGGGCGTGGCAGGTGGCAGCTACGGCGGCTATATGACCAACTGGATTGTGGGGCACACGAATCGCTTCAAAGCCGCGATTACCGACCGCAGCGTGGTGAACTTGGTGAGCATGGCGGGCACCTCCGACTTTCCGATGATTCCGAACCGCTACTGGCAAGGCAACTTCTGGGATGAACCGCAGAAGCTATGGGAATGCTCGCCGTTGGCATATGCGGGACGCATCACCACCCCGTTGCTGATTGTGCACAGCGAGGGCGACCTGCGGTGCCCCATTAGCGAAGCCGACCAGTTGTTCGCCGCGCTGGTGCGTCAGGGCAAGGAAGTGTTGTATGTGCGCTACCCCGCGGAAGCCAGCCATGGGCTCTCGCGCAGCGGACCACCCGACCTGCGTCGCCATCGGCTGGAACAGTATCTCCAGTGGTGGGCGAAGTACCTGCGTTAGTCAAACGGCGACTCTGGCTCGGTAGCTTCCTCGCGGGAGCTGCCGAGCGCAAGCCCGACTGCCTCTGGCGCCGTGCGTGCGGGCAGCGCTGTGAGGGGCAGCCGCTCGTGGGGGCGTTGGAGGCTGCTGCGCGGCACAATCGCATAGCGAAAGCCCAATCGCGCCGCCTCTTGAAGGCGTGTTTCTAAGCGCGGCACACCACGCACCTCGCCCCCCAAGCCCACCTCACCAAACACCACCAAGTCGCTGCGCAAGGCGCGGTTGCGCATCGCCGACGCCACTGCCACCAGCACCGCCAAATCTGCCGCTGGCTCACACACGCGCACGCCCCCTGCCACATTCACAAACACATCGTGCGAGAGCATCCGAAAGCCGAGCCGCTTCTCCAACACTGCCAACACCAAGCTCACGCGCTCGTAGCTAAGCCCTGTAATCACACGACGCGGCGTGTTGAGAAACGAGGGCGTGGTCAGCGCTTGAATCTCCACCAAAATCGCGCGACTGCCTTCTAGCAGCGGGAACACCACCGAGCCGGGCACATCCACCGCCCGCTCCGCCAGCAACCGCTCCGACGGGTTGGGCACCGCCACCAGCCCCTCTGCTTGCATGTCAAACACGCCCACCTCGTCGGTCGCGCCGAAGCGGTTCTTAGTCGCGCGCAAAATCCGAAATAGCCCCTGCGGATCGCCCTCGAAGTAAAGCACCACATCCACCAAGTGCTCCAGCACTTTGGGACCCGCAAGGGCGCCCTCTTTGGTGACATGCCCAATCAAAAACAGCGCAATCTCTTGCTCTTTGGCTACCTGTTGGAGTGCCGTGGCACAGGCGCGGATTTGCGACACGGTACCCGGAGGATTGTCAATCTGCGACGAGTAGAGCGTTTGGATGGAGTCGATAACGGCGACGTGCGGCTGCTCGGTGAGTAGCAAACCGAGCGCAGCATCTAAATCGGCAGTGGCGGCGGCACGCAGGTTGGGGCTGAGCGTGCGCAGGCGTCGGGCGCGGATTTGCAACTGGCGCAGCGATTCCTCGCCTGTGATGTAGAGCACCTTGCCGTGACGCGTCAGCCCCTGCGCTGCCTGCAGCAACAGCGTGCTCTTGCCAATGCCTGGCTCGCCCCCCAGCAAAATCAGCGAACCGGGCACCACCCCGCCCCCCAACACACGGTCGAACTCCTCAATGCCCGTGGGCAGGCGTGCTTCCACCAGCTCGCCCAACGCTGCGATTGGCTGGGCGTGCACGGTAGGCGTGGGTGTGCTTTTGGCAGGTCGTGTTGCCGCTACGCGTGCGGGCGCGACGGTCTCCTCCTGCAGTGTGTTCCACGCGCCACATTCGGGGCACTGCCCCATCCAACGCGGCGTGGTATAACCACACTCCGTGCACACATACTGCGTGCGCGCTCTTGGCATGCTGCGCTTAGCATACCTCACGCAAGGAGAAACTGGCATCGGCGCGAATCGTCAGATGCTTGGAATGCGAGGCGTATGGGCGTGGACTGCGTGGGCAGCGGTGCTGGGCGCGCTCTTGACGGGCTGCGCTAACGAAAAGGATGTGGGCGTGGTGTCGGGCACGGTCACCGACATCGAAAATGAGCCGGTCGCCAACGCCGAAGTGTTCGTGGAAGGCACGACCAGCCTCACGCGCACCTTGCACAACGGCACTTTTTACCTCACGAATGTGCCCGAAGGTTTTACGATTATTCGCGCACGCGCCGTGATTCGCGGCGTGGAGTACACAGGGCAGAATGTGGCACAGGTGTTTCCGAAGCAGCAATCAAAGAGTGTCAACATTATGATTGCACCCGCCGACCGTCAGGGCACAATTGAGGGCTTCGTGCGCGATGCCTTTGGTACAGGAATTCAAGGGGCGCGTGTGTTTGCAGGAGGTCCGCTCAGCAGTGCATTTGCGGTAACCGACCGCCGCGGTTTTTACCGCATTCGGGGGCTACCCGCGGGCTATGAGTATCCAGTAGTCGCCTCCGCACCGGGCTACGAGAATGTGAAGCAGCTTGCCCGCGTGTATGCGAACGAGACCACTGTGGTCGGCTTTACGCTCAACCGCTCGGTGAACCGCCCTGTGGACGCCCCTCAAAACTTAGAAGCGACGGCATGGACACTGCCCCAAACACTGGTTGCCACGCGCAGCGTGCGCGAACGCGAAGCCTACAACGCCATCCGCGCCCTGTTTGACAACAAGCCCCGCAAACGCCACGCCATGGCAACGCGCGCCGCAGGCGACTATTGGATTGAAGTGGAGCTAAGCTGGGATTATCGCGAGCAAGTGAGCCTGTTGGGCTACGGCATTTATCGCGGGCGCACAGTAGACGAATTACGACGCAACGCGATTGCCTATCTGCGCGACCCGCTGGCGGACTTCTTCGCTGATTTAGACCCCGCCCTGCAGCCGAATGTGAACTACTTCTACGAAATCACCGCACTCAACACAGATTACCCCGATCAGCGCAACTCAGAATCGGCGCGGAGCAACCGCGTAAGCGCACGCCCCTTCGCGCCGATTGCCATTACCAGCCCGCGCCCCAATGAAGTCGTGAACAACCTCATCGTGCAGTGGACACCCGTGCCCAACGCCGACTACTACCTGGTGCTCATCTACGACCGTTTTCCTGACTATCAAGTGCAGCCCTATTTTCCTGTGAGCCTGAGTAATCCGGGTTTGGCGAAGGTGTTTGCGCCGGGCACCTCGCTGGTCTATCCGGGCACGCCCGCGTTGGTGCGTGGGCGTACTTACTACTTGGTGGTGTTGGCGTTCACCAACGACCGCAGCACGCGCGCGATTAGCCAAATCGTGCCGTTTCAGGTGCGTTGAGGGCGGGCTGGTTCTACCGCCACGCCTGCTTGACGCAGCATTTGCAGGAACTCCTCTTCGTTGAGTACGGGGATGCCCAGCTCGCGCGCTTTCAGAAGTTTGCTGCCTGCGCCGGGACCTGCTACCACATAGGTCGTGGCTTTGCTGACGCTGGAGGTGGCGCGTCCGCCCAGCTCGCGCACGAGAGCTTCGGCTTGCTCGCGCGTGTAGGTTTCCAGCTCGCCTGTGAACACGAAGGTCATGCCAGCGAATGGGGCGGCAGTGCGCTCTTTGCGTGCGGCCTCCATTCGCACACCCGCCTTGCGCAGTTTCTCAATCACGGCGCGGTTTTCTGGGCGGGCAAAGAACTCCACAACCTCGCGCGCGGTTTCCGGACCGATGCCGTGAATCTGCATAATTTGCTCTTCGGTGGCGTTCATCAGCGCGTCGAGGCTGCCGAAATGTTCTGCCAGCAGGCGCGCGGCGTGCTCGCCTACCTGTCGGATGCCCAGCGCGAAGATGAGTCGCTCCAGCGAGTTGTTTTTGCTTTTTTCAATCGCGTTGAGGATGTTGCTGACCAGTTTTTCGCCGCTGCGCTCCAGTTGAATGAGCGCGTCACGATGTTCGTGCAGCGTGTAGAGGTCGGCGGGGTCTTTGATGTAGCCGAGTTCGAATAGGCGTTGTACCCATTTGTCGCCCACGCCTTCGATGTTCATCGCGTGGCGGCTGGTGAAGTGGCGGATGCGCTCCACAATCTGGGCGGGGCAAGCGAGGTTGATGCAGCGCAGTGCGGCTTCGTCTTCGGCGCGTTCGACACGCGCGCCGCACACAGGGCACTGCGTCGGCGGCTCAATCGGCACCTCGTCGCCATCGCGTGCCTCTTTGATTACATACAGCACCTCAGGAATTACCTCGCCCGCGCGTTGAATCACCACTCGGTCGCCGATGCGGATATCTTTCTCGCGGATGTAGTCGATGTTGTGCAGTGTGGCGCGTGAGACCGTCACGCCGCCCACGGGCACAGGCTCCATAATTGCAACGGGCGTGAGCACGCCTGTGCGCCCCACTTGCCAGCGTACCTCGCGCACGGTGGTGATGGCACGCTCGGCGGGATATTTGTAGGCGATTGCCCAGCGGGGGGCGCGTGCGGTGGCGCCCAGCTGGCGTTGCCAGTCGAGGCGGTTTACTTTGATGACGATGCCGTCGGTAGCGTAGTCCAGCTCGGCGCGGCGTGTATCCCACGCACGGCAAAAATCGACAGCCTCGTGAATGTTTTTTGCCACGCGTGTGTTCGGATTCACGGGGAAGCCCCACGCTTTCAGCTGTTGCAGCACCTCCCACTGGGTGTGGAACTCTGCACCCTCGCAGTAGCCAATGCCGTATGCCCAGAACCTGAGCCGTCGGCGGGCGGTGATGCGCGAGTCGAGTTGGCGCAGGCTACCTGCGGCAGCGTTGCGCGGGTTGGCAAATAATGGCTCGCCCGCTTGCGCCCGCTCGTGGTTGATGCGTTCGAACTCCTGGTAGCTTAGATAAACCTCACCGCGCACCTCAATGATGCGTGGGGGCGCATCAAACAGACTTTCGCCTGCACGCAAGCGCAGGGGAATCTGGCGCACCGTGCGGATGTTGGGCGTTACATCCTCGCCGCGCACGCCGTCGCCGCGCGTTGCGCCCACCGTCAACACACCGTCCTCGTAGGTAAGGGAGACCGCCAGCCCGTCAATTTTCAGCTCACAGGTGTACTCGATGTCGGTTTTTTGGGGCAAGTCCAAAAATCGTTTGACACGTTGGTCGAACGCGATGAGTTCTTCCTCGCTGAAGGCGTTGTCGAGGCTGAGCATCACCTCGCGGTGCTGGTGCTCGCGGAACACGCTCAGCGGCGGCGCGCCTACGCGCTGCGTGGGCGAATCGGGCGTGATAAGATCGGGAAATTGCGCTTCTAACTGCTGCAGCTCGCGAAACAGCGCGTCGTACTCCTCGTCAGAGATTTCGGGCTGGTCTAACACATAGTAGCGGTAGTTGTGGTATTCAATCAGCCGCCGCAGCTCCGCAATCCGCGCCTGCGCCTGCTCGCGTGTCATAGCTTTGCGGTTCGCCTTCGCAAAAACTTCTCCTGCAACGCGTGCAGCATCCGATTGCTCTCGAGAAGGTAGGCAGCGGTCGCCCTCAGGCCAGTCCATTTCAATATGCTCAACCGACTTACCACACCTTTGACCTTACGCCATGGGCAAGCCTTGACATTCGTACCCTCACTGACGGCAACGCCTACCCAACACGCAATTGAGCCTGGGATGCAGGCGGTGTCCCGATTGTGTCACCCCGAGCATAGCGAGCTGATAAGGGTAGACGGTTCTACCCCAAATTCGGGCGCCGCTGGCTCATTTTTCCCCACTTGCAACCCCTCAAGCAGGGGGCAGAGACGGATTTTTCTCGAACCCCCTCCTTCAGGTTCCCCCTCCTGCGTAGGGGGAGCCGAGAGCGTTTTTCGGTTCCCCCTACGGCGTTGGGGGAATCAGGTGAGTTTTTCGGTTCCCCTCGCGAAGCGGGGAGGAACCTCACGGATGGGGGTAAGAGGGTTGAGGGAGCCAAGTTGGTTGTTGGTACAGCCGAGTTGAACCTATGCGTTGTACCCTTATCAGAGCGTAGCGAGGGGGCTGCAGAGCTTTCTCGCCCGCGATTGGGAATGACAACACTTTTGCTCGTAAAAGCATACTGTCATCCCTTTGTTTTGCACTGCAGGCAACCGATTACGGCATCGGTTGCGACTTTTCAAAGCCTATAAATCTGTCGGGATTAGCGCAACGCCACATAAAAGATGCGGTCGCTGCGGCGGGTAGGTGGGGCGAGGGTGTAGGCGTCGAAGGTATGCACTTCGGGGAAGCCTGCATCGTGTAGCATTTGGCGCACTTCTGGTTCGGGGTAGGCGCGTTGCACATGGGTTTCGGTGAAGTAGCGTTCAGCCTCGCCCTCGCGAACCCAAAACTCCATCTGCACGGTGCACAGGCGCGTTTGTTTGTCGTATTGGCTGCGCCAGCGGTAGCGCAGGGGGGCGTTTGGTTCCAGCAGCGACTGGTCGAACAGCTTTTGCACGAAGGCGTATTCTGTGTTGAGGTCAAATATAAACACGCCTTCGGGGTTTAGGTGGATGTGGGCGCGCCGCATTGTTTCAGCGAACTCTGTTGGCTCTGTGATATAGTTGAGGCTATCGAACAGGCTCACGATGAGGTCAAAAGTTTCGTTCAGTTGTAGCTGTGCGGCGTCTTGCACATAGTAACGCACGCCGCTGTGGTTTGCGGCGGCTTTGCGCCGCGCCTGTTCAATCATTGCGGGCGATTTATCTACGCCCACCACCTCGTAGCCGCTGAGTGCTAACAGTTCGCTGAGGTTGCCCGTGCCGCAGCACAAATCCAGCACCTTGTGGGCGGTGCGGTTGAAGTGCTCCAGCAGCGTTTCCACATAGTGCATCCACCACAGGTAGGGGATGCTCTGCATGAGCAAGTCGTAGTATGGCGCAATCGCCTCAAACGATTCAGACGTCGAAGAGCCTGTCATCGAGACCTTGATTGACGCGAATGTTAGTGTTCACGGTACGCCCGCCGAAGCGCTGGTCAACATTGTACACTTCGATCTTGCTAGGAATCCAGATACCGGGAGCAGCCTCAACGGGGTCTTTGTATTCAAAGCGGGCACGGTAGCGACCTGTACGGCTGTACCACACGCGTCGTGCAGAGTAGCGGCGTTCAGGGTCTATCCAGACGATATGGCGGGCATCATCGTCGCCATAGTTCCACTGCAACTCAAAGACTAAGTACAAAATGCCGTTTTCGCGTTCTTCGCGCAGGAACTTCACATCAAATTGGCGCGCCACAGAGGGTGTGAAAAAGCCGAAATCCATCGGGGTTTGTTTTTTGCCTGGGGAGTTAGACACATCTTCGCGCACGCGTTGGCGCGGCGCAATCACCAATTTCTGCCCCCCGTTGAGAATGTAAGTAATCCGTTGCCCTTGAACTTCCGATTCTAAGCGCAGTTTGAGCGGCTCTTTATAGAACACGCGCATATGTCGGAAGCGGTAGGCATTGGCGAAGTCTTTATTGATTTTGCGCAGTTCGCCGAGGCGCACGCCTTCGGCGCGCGCTTCCATTTGCAAATCGCGCAGTTTGTCTTGTGCCAACGCCAGAAACTCGCGGCTCATGTCGGTTCTCACCTCCGCTGGAGTATACCTGCTGAAGGGGGTTCGGAAGAAGATTTCGCAGCCGCGTTGCAAGCTAAGGTAGGGCACTATACCCCTGTAGTTACCCACTACACCCCTGAGATTTGCTGCCGATAATTCTGTTGGCATGCGAGGGCTGGCAATCGTTGTGGGGCTGTGGTGGCTGGCGCTTGGATGGAGCCAGCAGGTGGTATGGCGTCAACCGATTTTGAGCGGACAAGCGGTTGCCTATTCGCCAGACGGGCAGTGGTTAGCAACGCCTACGGTGGGCAATCGGGTTGCCTTGTATCAGGGTGGACAACTGGTGCGCTTCTTGGAAGGGAACGAGGCACCGATTGCCGATCTTGTGTTCTCGTCGGATAGTCAGGCGGTGCTTGCGCTTACCACCGACGGTCAGCTGCTGCGTTGGCAGGTGAGCACAGGCACGCTGACATGGCAGGTACCAACAGGCGCGGCGATGGGGGTTTGCCTCGTTCGTGCAGGTGCGAACTGGGTGGCTGTAGGGGGCAGCGAGGGGCGGTTGGAACTGCGCAACGCGAGTACAGGCGCGCTGGAGCGCACCTTGATGGGGCATATAGAAACGGTGCGCGCCATCGCCCTTGCACCGAACGGCGAAGAGTTGGTAAGCGTTGATGAGGCGGGTATCGCACGCACTTGGCAGATTGCTGGCGGTACGCTCCAAAACTACACTTGGCAAGCCCACGTGGGAGCAGCAACGGCGGTTGCTTGGTCGCCCGACGGCACGCGCATCGCCACCGCTTCGGAAGATGGACAAATCCGGCTGTGGGCGCGCAACTTCGCAGGGGAGTGGGTGCTTGCTCATGTGATTAATGCCCATGTCGGGAGTGTGGCGCGCTTGATCTACGCCAGTGCATCACTGCTCTATTCTGCGGGGGGCATAGACGGCAAGGTGCGGGGTTGGAGCCCGGCTACAGGTGACCCTGCAGGCGAGTTTGACGCCCACGCCGCGGGCATTGTTAGCATGGCGCTGCATCCAGGGGGCAACACGCTGGCAACAAGCGGGTTTGACCAGCAGGTCCACCTGTGGAACCCCGCAACTGGTACGCGGCAAGCCACTTTAGGCGGGCATCAGGCCCCTGTAGTGGGTGTGGGCTTCGCAGCGAATAACCTTATATGGTCTGCCAGCAACGATGGCACAGTGCGCTTCTGGGCATTTGATACAGGTGGGGCGGTAGGGGCATCAATCACGCACGACACAGACATTCAAGCCGTTGCGGTTTCGCCCGATGGTGCTATGCTGGCAGTGGGCGATTGGAACGGGCACATCACAGTCTATGCGCTTGCAGATGGCGCGCGGTTGCGCCAGTGGAACGCCCACACCGAAGCGATTGTGAGCCTTGCCTACTCGCCCGATGGAGGGCAGTTGGTAAGCGGCAGCGTGGACGGCACCGCCAGAGTGTGGAACCCCGCTACAGGCACGCTGCTGCGAACCTTAGCTGGACACGCGGGCGGTGCCCTTGCAGTGGCTTGCGGAGCGGGCGTTATTGCCACAGGCGATGCTGCGGGGCAGGTGCGTTTGTGGAACGCTAGCAACGGGCAGCTGTTGCGCACTTTGGAGGGGCACACAGAAGCTGTGTTGTGCCTTGCTTTTTCACCAGACGGCTCTCTGGTAGCATCGGGCAGCGCGGATGGCACTGTGCGCGTGCGAAGTACCACTGGCGACGCTCTCGCGCCCCCCCTTGTGGGGCACGAGTTTGGGGCGACAGCGGTGGCGTTCGTGGATGACCAGCGACTTTTTACAACCGACGGCACGGGGTATGTGCGCCTGTATGAGGTCTCTACGGGCACGCTGGTTGGGCAGTGGCAGCCCACGCCCGCCCGCATTGCCACGCTGGCAGTGAGTGCCGATGGGCGCTACCTGCTCGCCGGGGGCGATGAGGGCATCGTGCTGCTGCAATTCACCGAGACGCTGAACCGACCGCCCAGCGTGCCGGAGTTGCTGGAGCCTCCAAATGACGCAACCGTTGGGCGCAGCCCCAGCTTTCGAGTACGCGCCACCGACCCCGACGGCGATGCGCTTGTGGTGGAACTGGAGGTGGACCAAGGCGGGCAGCGGCGTGTGCTCCGCAGTGAGCCCCAACCCAGTGGTAGCGAGTTCACACTCACCCTAAACGCCCCCCTGCGCCCAGGCATCGCCACTTGGCGCGCACGTGCCCTCGACTCGCTGAATGCTGTAAGCAACTGGAGCGATACCCGAACATTTACAGTAAACAACCAACCTCCCAGCAAGCCTGAAATTCTCGAACCCGCGGCGGGCGCAACCACCAACGACCGCCCCCAGTTCCGCGTGCGCCTTACAGATCCCGAACACGATCGCTGTCGCGTGGTCATCCGCGTTAGCGGTGCGAACGGCTTTGAGCTGCCCCTAACTTCTGGTTTCGTGGACTCTGGGGCAGAGGTGCGTCTCTCGCCCAACGAGCCGCTGGCACCAGGCACCTACACTTGGCAAGCTAGAGCCGAAGACGAGTTCAGTGCAGAAAGCGACTGGACGGAGGCGCGGGAATTCACTGTACCGCAACCGAACCGCACCCCGTCACCCCCCGAACGCCTCGAACCGCAAAATGGTACATCCACCACGCCCACACCCACCTTCCGCCTGCGCGCCACCGACCCCGATAACGACCAAGTGAAAGTGCGCATCGAAATCCGCCTCGCGGACAATACAACACGCCTGCAGGAAAGCGCGTTCCAAGCCTCTGGCAGCGAATTCACCATCGTCGTGCCCAATACCCAACCGCTTCCAGCAGGCACGCACCAGTGGCGTGCCCGAGCCGTTGATAACCGCGACGGCGTGAGCGATTGGACCGAGTGGTGGACATTCCAAGTGCCCTCTGGCGACAACGGTGGCGGCAATAATGGTGGCGGGGATGGCGACGACGGTGGCGGCAATGGCGGTGGTGGTGGCGGTGGCAACAGTGGTGATAACCCACCTGCCAATCGCCCGCCCACAACGCCTGTGTTGCGCGCGCCTGCAAGCGGGGCAACCACTTCGCCCACGCCGACCTTCCGTTTACAAGCAGACGACCCCGACAACGACCGCGTGCAGTTCGAAATAGAGATAGCCATCGGAGGGCGGATGTTTAGCTTCACCACTGATGCGGTCAACAGCGGTCAGGAGGCGGTATGGCGCGTGCCCATCGCCCAAGCGTTGCCCGAAGGCAGTGGGCAGTGGCGTGCCCGTGCACGCGACAGTGCGAACAACTATAGTAACTGGAGCGAGCCGCGTGTCATCTCGGTTAGCGCTGCGGTGCCGCGCCAACTGCAGGGCGTACAAAGCATCGGGCTAACTTTGCAAGTGCCTGACGCCAGCCTAAGCGCACTCAATTTGGGCATGGCGCGCGTCGTGGAGTGGGATGCCCAAACTCAGCAATATCGGGATGTAACCCAGCTCCAAATCGGGAGGGGCTACTTTGTCAAGGCAGACGCTCCCGTGCAGCCAGAATTCAGTGGGGTGCCCATCTCGGACGAGGTGGTGATTCCGCTGGGTGTCGGTTGGAACTTTGTTAGCAACCCGTACTTGACGCCGCTGGCGTGGGAGCTAAGTCAGTTGCGCGTGCGTCGGGGCGGAGAAACGCGCCCCTTACGTGAGGGAGCCATGGCAGGCTGGTTGGAACCCTATGCGTGGTTGTGGAACAGCACCCAGCGACGCTACGAACTGGTGTACGACCCACGCGAGGTGCCCAGTGCGCAAGGCGCGGTGCCTTCGGGGGCAGGCATGTGGCTCTTAGCGTGGGAGCCATGTGAGCTTGTCGTGGCACCGAGTGCGGGCGGGCGCGCGGGACGGAGTATAGAAACCACTGCGCGGGGCTGGTCACTGCGCGTGCAGGCGCGTGTAGGAGCGTTCAGCGATGAGGTGGTAATTGGCGTGGGCAGTGCGTTGCGCGCCCCCGCGCCGCCATCTGCGCCAGCGTCGCACTCGCCGTTGCAGCTGCGTCTGCGGCGTGGGCAAGCCGCGCTCAGTGCGGAAGTGCGTAGCAGCCACGAGCGCCCCGAATGGGAGCTGGAAGTGGCGATCGCGCCCAGCAACGCGCCGCAGACAGTGGAGCTGGTACTGCCTGACTGGGCATACCTACCGCGTGCGGTGTCGTTGATGTTGGTGGACGCGCAAACGGGGCGCGCTCTACCCCTGCGAGGCAGCCCACGCTATACTTTCACGGCACCCGCTGAAGGTGGGGTGTTCCGCTTCCGCATCGAGCCAAGTCGCACTCAAGCCATCTTGCGCATTCTCCAGCCCGCCGTGCAAGGCGGACGCAGTACCAACGGACAGTTTACGATTCAGGCAACTCTCACGACCGCTGCCCAGTTGCAAGTGCGCATTCTTGCTGCAGGGCGCGTTGTGCGTACGCTGCCCTTGATTGCCACCCGCTCGGGCAGTGCCGTGCAAGCCATGTGGGATGGACGCGACGATGCTGGGCGCGCTCTGCCGCCGGGCAACTACTTGGTGCAGTTGACGGCGCAATCAGAAGATGGTCAAACAGCCCGCGCGGTGGTACCGCTAGTCCTAACGCGCTAAGGAGAAGCCTATGCGTGCCTTCCGAAATGGGTTAATTGGTGTATTTGCGCTGTTTGCGCTTGCTTGTGGCGGCGGTGGGGGTGGTGGC